>Ga0310124_10002503_pt1 | contig 12603 bp, 11 predicted proteins | sample CB11b_AW_Bot5_MG_FD_203507 | JGI IMG/M metagenome (GOLD analysis project Ga0310124, IMG submission 203507) | Marine microbial communities from Western Arctic Ocean, Canada - CB11b_AW_Bot5 | ecosystem: Environmental > Aquatic > Marine > Oceanic | place: Canada: Western Arctic Ocean | collected...
CTTCCTGGAAGGAAAGGCGAAGTGTAAGCCTAAGAAACAAAGAGGCTAACGGTGTGGATGCCGCGCTCCCCTCTAAACCCTGTTGAAGGACAAGGAGTTAAACGGTTGCGGTTGGAGTTTCGGCTGATGCGTAAGCCACTCGTCCCTCTCAGCGGTCGGACACTCCAGCCAAAGGACTTAACGCGAGTGTTGCATCGACCGGTTGAGCTCGCAATCCATCCCCGTGGGAAGGCCCGTTCGTGACCGCATAACCTGCCCGACTCGATCGAGGCAGTAAATGACGGCTAACTCGAAAAGGGCCCGATCGGCGTTTCAACGAATTCAGCACCGGACTCGATGCATCACAATCGTAGCTCGGCTACCCTATCTTTGTTGGGACGGCCAAGGGACATGCTGTTGAAATTCGCTTTGCGAGGGAATCGATCGTGATCAAGTACTTTGTGACCATTCTGCTGATCGGAGTCGCCCCGTGCTTCGCCGATGTTCGACTGCCGAAGATTCTCAACTCCCACATGGTATTGCAGCAAAACAGCGAGGTGAAGATCTGGGGCTGGGCCGACGTGGGTGAGGACGTTCTCGTCCAAGGGGATTGGCTGAACGCGCCGATCGGGATCAAGGCGAACGCGGAGGGCGAGTGGCAGGTACAGGTGAAGACAGGCAACGCCGGAGGGCCACATGAGCTGACGATTTCCGCCACGAACCGGATTCATCTGACGGACATTCTTTTTGGTGAGGTCTGGATTTGGTCCGGGCAGTCCAACATGGAGATGCCGCTCGTCAAAGTGTCCGGCGCGTACACGGGCGTCAAGGATGCGGAGCAGGAAGTGGCAGCCGCCGAGCATCCAGAGATCCGCTTGTTCCAAGCGGGGAACTTCAGTAGCAGAGAACCGCTCGATGATGTGGAGTTGGGCATAGAAATGTATGGTGTTCCGCCCGCGGACTGCCAGTGGTGCGCCTGCTCGCCCAAGACCATACCCACCTTCTCGTCGACCGCTTACTTTTTTGCCCGAGAACTGCACCGGAAACTCAAGACCCCCATCGGCGTGATCGATGCCTCCTGGGGTGGCACGTCGGCGGAGACTTGGACGCCGGCGTCAGGGTTAAAGGCACTTGGATACAAAGACGAGCTTGACCAAGCCGTCAAGCTTCCGCAAAAGGCAAATGAGAAGATCCCGTCACGACTCTACAACGGAATGATCCACCCTTTGCGCAACTTCAGAATCCGGGGTGTTGTCTGGTATCAAGGAGAAAGCAACGCGCGACGCGCCGACCGATACCAGAAGCTTTTCTCCACGATGATCAGAGGGTGGCGTCAAGCCTTCGGCTACGAGTTTCCGTTCTACTTCGCGCAGATTTCACCCTTCCGATACCGCGACCTAAACGCTGCGTACCTGCGCGAGGCGCAGATGCAGACCCTCTCGCTGCCGCATACGGGAATGGTGGTGACCATGGATATCGGCAACCTTAGCGATATTCATCCCAAGAATAAACAGGAAGTGTGACGACGCCTTGCTTTGTGGGCCCTGGCCAAGCAGTACGGCAAGGACATCGCGTATTCGGGTCCGCTGTACAAGACGAAAACGGGAAGATCCGTCTGAAGTTTGATCATGCCGCCGGAGGCCTGGCGACGCGCGACGGCAAAGCGCCGAGCGATCTTGAGATCGCCGGCTGCGACAAAGTCTTTCACCCGGCGACCGCGATGATCGAGGGTGATGAATTAGTCGTCGTATCGGAGAAAGTAGCTGCGCCGAGGGAGGTCCGGTACGCGTTCACGACCGAGGCAACACCGAACCTGATGGACAAAGCCGGACTGCCGGCCAGTTCCTTCCGCACCGACAGTTGGTAATCACGGCTCGTCTGTCTCCGGATCGAAGACTGCCGTGTCGGCATCCGTTGATCCAGCGGCTGGATCGCCTGGATCAAGCGTTCGCCGTTACTCAGGATCTAGGGACCGGTGGACACACGGACGCCTCAGAAAGAAGACTTCTCCTGCCGCCTGCGCACGCTAGAATGTTGTGCGCAAGCGTCACCGTTGCAGGAGGTGTCGGGCAACGATTTCGCATTGAGGAAGCAGCCGGCGGAGCCGCTGGGACCCAGTTGCCTAGCGAACTCAAATCGAGTCCCATCAGAGGTCTACCGAGACCCTGGGCCGAGAGCGAGTGACATCGGTTGCGAGTTCAACCGGTCTCCTGGTGGTAGAATCGGCCCATCTTGACAGGGACCACGCTCAGCCACTACAAGATCCTCGAGAAACTGGGCGAGGGCGGCAAGGGCGTCGTCTACAAGGCCGGGGCTATCAAGCTGAAACTCAGATCCCCGCATGCAACAGTCGAGTCCTTATGATGCTGTCCAGACTGAGGCTTCTCACTCTTCACTGTCTGAATCGCTGCCGCGGAGCCGTATTGGGTCTCGCTCTAGCGTCCGGAGTCTTAGCGCAACCTGCGCCAGAGCTTGACTTGGCGAAGGCGCCATTGCTGTTTGAGCGCAATCAAGAACAGGTCGAGCCGGAGGTCCGCTACCTTGCGCTAGGTCTTAGCGAAACGGTTTGGACGACCGGCAGTGAGATCGTGTTCGGCCGCGAGTCCGGGTCGATCTCGATGCGACTGGTTGGGGCGGAGGACCTTCGATTCGAGGCTCTCAAACCCCACCGGCATCGCCTTGACGCTCTACGGAACCGCCGACGGAGCGCTGGAGTATGACTTCGCCGTTGGGCCTGGCGCAAATGCGGATTCCATTCGCCTCGGTTTCGGGGGTATCGAATCGGTCAGGATCGGGGAGCGTGGCGATCTGTTGCTCGACGGCCCCGGGGGGCTTCGAGTACACCGCGCGCCGATCGCCTTTCAGCTTGCGGACAATCGCCGGACACGGGTCGAAGCTGCTTTCAAGATCGAGGATTACTGACAAGTCGGGTTCGCATTGGGACGATACGACCACTCGCGAGAACTCATTATCGACCCGCAGACAACGAGTGTCGTCAGCCGCGGCGGCACGTCATCGGACGAGGGGCTGGCCGTGGAGGCCTACCGGCCGCTGGGGCCGGGCGGCGAGTCCATACATCTGCTCGTGGCTGGATCGGCCTCGATGGGTTTTCCCGGCACGTCGTTGACTGGCGGGGACCGCGCGGCTGTGATTCTCGCATACGAGGTTGGCGGCGATCCAAAGCAGGGATGGCCCGATCCCCACAATACGATTGTCGTGAATGGAAACGGTATCGACCGCTTCAACGCTCTTGCCGTGCGGCCGCCACCGAGCTGCACCGGAGAGGCGGACTGTCCCACGGACCTTATCAGTAACTTTGACTTTTGCGGCGGCGGAATAACGGGCTCGACCAATGCGCCGATTGAGGGAGGCTTCAACGACGACGACCCGCCCAACTCCAACCGGACTTCTGGAGGAAGGGACGGAATGACCTTCTGTTGGGTCCTAGACGGAAACACCGTAAAGCTGGTCTTCGGAGGCTACGTCGGACCTCTCGATGGCGGCTGCACCGAACGTGACGGCGATGTGCTGATCTTGCCCGATGACCTGTTGGTGGTGTCGTTCCCAGCGTCCTGTGACTCAGGAAATCAGCATGAAAACTCCGTCATCAAAGTCGATGAGGAGGGTCTTGTCATAGTGAATAATGAGTCCGAGTTTTCTTCGGTGATTCCGGCGGAATCGACCAGAGCTCCTGTTTTGATACCCGGTCCGGAACCTGACTCGTTCTTCTGGGTGGCTGAGGAATCATCCGATCCCTTGAAAGCGATTCGCGAGTTCTTCCTCGGGCAGATTCGAGAGAGACGGAAAGCCCAGTTGGAGATCCGCGGTGACCTGGCGGGTGCCGCGATTGTTGCGATCACAGATACATCTGTTTTCGACGGCCCCATGGTCATTGGAACGAATGTATCGGAAGCGGACGATGGAGCGTTTAACCCGCAGTTATCCGTCGGGCCGGAGCGGGGCAGGAGGCTTGCCGTGAGTCTTGGCGAGACTAACTCGGGCGCTACGAGCGTCCTTCTGATACACGTGGACTTACAGACATTGGAGGTGCTCTCGGAGGGCTGGCTTGGCGGTTCCGGCGACGATCGCGCCAGTTCGGTCAGGTCCGATGGAGACTGCGTGCTGGTCGCGGGAAGCACGACCTCGATGGATTGTCCTGTCACCGCCGGCGCACCACAGCCGGTGATCGGCGGCGGCACCGATGGTTTCCTCGCAAAGATTTGCTGCGAGGACGACCCGCAGGGCGAGCTCATCTACGCTACCTATATGGGCGGGCCCTCAAGGGAAGTCGCCGAAGACATCGTCGCTCTGCCCAATGGCGCCGAGGTCGCGGTGGGTACGGGAGGCGCGATCCCGGCTTCGACAGCGCCCCACGCCGGAGGACTGAGCGACATTTTTTTAGCCAAGCTGTTCAAGCCGAGGCTCATTCGCCGCGCCATCGTCGGACCGGCGGATTTCTTACAGTAACCGATTGCGCCGGGCGAAATTTTATCTTTGTTCGGGCTCTATTTTGGGCAGGACGGCCTCGTGCCGCTCGGCTTCGATGACGACGGCAAGCTGCTTACCCAACTCGGGGTGACGCGGGTGCTCTTCGACGGTGAACCGGCTCCGATGATCTTCACGACGAGAAACCAGGTGGCCGCGATCGCGAACTGGTCGATTGCTGGGAAGACCAGCGTATCAGTGCAAGTCGAAGTAGACGGGCAGGTGTCGAATCCGGCTCAGGTGCCGGTCGCTGCAACGAGCCCCGGCATCTTTACCTTGTCGCAAACAGGTCAGGGACAAGGCGCCGTGCTCAACCAGGATTTGTCGCCGAACGGTCCGTCGAACCCGGCCACTCCCGGAAGCGTGATCGTGATCTTCCTCAGCGGCGGCGGGCAGACCGATCCACCCGGAGTCAACGTGGAACTGGTCCCGCTAGCCGAGCCCTTCCCGCGACTGGTTTCAGCGGTCAGTACGACGGTGGGTGGGCAACCGGCAGCGATCGGGTACGCTGGAGGGGCGCCAGGCCTAGTCTACGGGGTGAACCAAATCAACGCTGTCGTGGCGGTCGACGCCGTGGCTGACGCGGCGGCGGAATTACTGGTGACAATCGGAGGGCGGGCGAGTCAGGCTGGCGTCACCGTGGCGATCGGACCCTGAGCCCATTCCAGGGCAACCAGTGGCTCCCCATCAGGCATGATCATAAGCGCGGCTTCGTGCGGATCGGCCTTCCCAGGTAGTCGGTGTGGCCCGTTCCAAACTCGCCGTAGCAGTCGCGATTGCTATTTCGACTCTCTGTCGTCCCTGGCTACCCGCTCCGTGACTTCGGGGCGGTCGCTCTTGTTGCCCCCACCCCACGGCCGCCCCTTCGTCACTCGCCGGAACGAGTGAGATTCGTATCACCTTTCACCCATGCAGGGCCACCCACGATTCGTTTATTCTGAGATGCTGCGCTCGGACAAGTTCGGGAGGCGAGGCGGTCAACTGTCGGGGGCCGTCCGGCGCGGAAGAGGTAAATTACATGGACCGCTCTCTCAAGATCTCCCTTATTGCCGCGGCAATCGCCGTGCTCGCCGCGACGCAAAGCTTTGGGGCTCAGAAATCGTCCGCCGCGGCGGCTTGGTGACAGCGGTTCTCGATGACGGATTGCTCGTGCGTGCGGGCTCCGGAAACCCGCTCGGCATTCGGCTGATCGGTAGCTCGACGCCAAGCAGCGTCGTCGGCGCCGATCCAACAGGCGGAGTCAGCAACTACTACCGCGGTCGTGACACACGGAATTGGCACGAGGGCGTTCCTCATTACCGGCGAGTGGTCATCAACGACGTCTATGCCGGCGTCAACCTCGTTTACTACGGGAACCGTGGACAGCTCGAGTTCGATTTCGAAGTCTCCCCAGGGACCGCTCCCGACAAGATCCTGATGGCTGTCGAGGTCGCACTCGGCTTGGAAGTCACCGACGAAGGCGCCATTCGGCTGCGCACCGGTCAAGGTGACTTCCAACTCCACCGGCCTACCGTCTACCAGTGGGTGGGAACAGAGAGGGTGGAGATCGCGGCGTCCTTCGAACTCGCCGACGATAACCTGCTCGCTTTTGAGATTGGCGCGTACGACGAGACACAGCCGCTCATCATCGACCCGATCCTCGAATACGCGACGTTTCTCGGCGGCCAGGAAGACGACTTGATCCACGCCGCCACAACGGATGCCGACGGCAACGCCTACCTCACCGGATCGACTGACGGCTTCACCTATCCCGCTCGCAACGGTTTTGACACTACGTTCGACCGAAACCTTGATGCAGTGATCACGAAGCTGAACCCCGAGGGCACGGCCATCGTTTTCTCGACGTTCCTCGGTGGCGACAACAGCGAAGCGGGGTACGCCATCACGCTCGACGGCGACCGCAACGTGTACGTCGCGGGTGAGGCGGAAGACACCGGCGTGGGAGGATTCGATTTCCCCACGACGCCCGGTGTTCTGGATGACACGATCGGCGGAGTCTGCGATGCCTGGATCGCGAAGATCAGTGCAACGGGCGGAACGCTGGAGTTCGCAACGCTGCTGGGCGGGGCGCGAGACGAGATTGCCAACGCGTTGCGCGTCGATGCGGCCGGCAACATCCACGTCGTCGGTGAGACCGGCGGCGTGTTTGTGACGACTCCGGGCGCCTTCGACCGTATATTTGGCGGGGGTGGTGCCGACCTGTTCTACGTAAAGCTGAATGCCGACGCAAGCGAACTCCTCTATTCCACCTATATCGGAGGTTCCGGCCCCGAGTCCGGTCCATCGATCCAACTGGATGAGATGGGCTACCTCTATCTCGCGGCGACCAGCCCGAGCATCGATCTGCAAACAACACCAGGCGCATTTCAGGAAGCACGAAACGGCGGCACTGATGTTTTCGTACTGAAGATAAACTCCGAGGGTGATCCCCCCGAGTACTGGACCTATTTGGGCGGTAACCAGGAGGAAGGTAACGTCAGCCTCGCGCTGGATCCGTTTGGGAACATTTACCTGACCGGCCTCACGGAAAGCACCGTTTTTCCAGTTTCCGAAGACGCACTCTTCCCAAAAATCGGCGGTAGCCGCGACGCATTCGTCGCAAAGCTCGACATGACGGCCTCGGAGTTGCTCTACAGTACGTTCGTCGGCGGCTCGGGCGCTGACTTCGGGGCAGCGATCGTCGTCGACCCGGAAGGATCCATCCTTTTCACCGGCTCCACCGCGAGCCCCGATTTCCCCACGACCGCCGAAGCAGAGGACCCAACCCACGGCGGTGGCAAGAACGTTTTCATCGCAAAGCTCAGCAGTTCGGGCGACAGGCTTCTCTACTCCAGTTACTTCGGCGGCGGCAATAATCTGACAGTTGCCCCCAACTCTCTGTTTCTGGATAGCCTGGGGCGCACCGTCGTCGCCGGTACGTTCGAGTTCATTGGAGCGGAAGACTTTCCTTCTACGCCCAACTCTCTCCAATCCATTAGTCCGCTGGGCCAGTTCAACGGTTTTGTCACCAAGTTCGACCTCTCCGAGTTCTCGGGGCCCCCTCAGATCGCCGCGGGAGGAATCGGCGGCGCGGGTCTCAGTATTCCGCCCATACGCGCCATCTCGCCGAACGGCCTCTTTACGATCTATGGCAGTATCTTTGCCGAGCCCGGCACATTCGTTCAGGTTTCCGCCGCCGACCTTGTTGACGGCAAAGTTCCCACCCGCCTCGCGGGCGTTTGCGTTGAGGCGTCGGGGACACGCCTGCCCCTGTTCGCGGTCACCCGCATCCAGATCAACGTGCAAGCCTCCAGCATCCTCCCGCCGGACTTCGCCGAGATCACCGTGATCCGAGATTGCGACGGACCCGATGAGGCGCGCAGCAACGTGGCGACTATCGCGACCGCCGAGGCCACACCGGAGTTCTTCTACTTCAAGCTCAACGATGATGGCGTGAACCCAATTGCCGCCCAGAACATTCTCACCGGGGACCTGATCGGTCCACCCGGCCTGTTTTGGAAGGGTGCGCCGACGACCGTACCGGCCTACATCAACGATCTCGTCGTACTCTATGCCACGGGCTTGGGACTGACCGACCCGCCCTTCGAAGCCGGAGAACTACCGGATGAGGCGGCTGAGGTCGTGCTGCCCCGCAAGATTACAATCGGCGGCGTGGAACTGCGTTCGCGCGACATCTTTTACGTGGGAGCAACCGGCAACAACGCCGGACTGTACCAGTTGAACATCAGGATACGAAACACCATCCCACTGGGGAATCAGCCCGTCAAACTGGAGTTAGGCGAAACCGAAACACCACCGGGAGGCTTTATCCCCGTCGAGCCCACACCGCCGCCCGCGCCTTAACCCGCCTGCTGGATGTTCACCCACGTGTGGACATGCGGCGCTCCGCGGAAATACCAAACCATCGTCGGGCTCTCTAACTGCCAGACGTCCCATACGCCGTCATCACCTACGTCCAGATTCTTGTAGAACGACATCGAGAGCGCCGCAACGCCGCCCGCATCGCGAATCAGTTTCATCGCCTCCGCGCGGTCTTGGTCGCGGAACGGCAGCAGTAGATCATCGAGCACGGCGTCGACCAATCCCGCCTGGTCGCGCGAGAGATCCGTCAACGGCAGGCCCACAATCTCACCCGGCTTCTTCAGAGCAACAGTTTCCGAAGCCTGCTCCCGCCTCGGATCATCCAGCAATGCCATCTGCCGCTGCTTCCCGTCAAGCGCCTGGAAGACTTCATTGGCCCGTTTCGCCTGATACCAGTAGACATTGTCAGGGTGATGTGGCTGCTCGTTGAAACTGTGAGCCGCATGTCCGTAAAACATCGGGCCGCCGAACGCCGCGCCGTCCACTGAATCCCCGTCGCAGCGCACCGTGCAGTGCCGCCCCGTCAGGACAAACTCGAACTGCCCGCTGCCGGGTTCCCCAAACAGTGCAACCGAGTAGTTCCCCAAACTCCCGCCGTCTTCCTCGATATGCTGCTCGACCTTGTCGAAGAAGTCCGGATTATGAAGGCCTCGAAAGATTTGACGAATCATCGCCTGCTGGTCGGCCGTAAAGAATTCGCCCACCCGATGAGGCGTGATGTGCCAGTTCGCGTCCACCTTCGACCGCAAAGGGTGGTCGAACGGCAAAACTAACTTCCTCTTCTGATCCGCGGAAAGGCTGGAATGGAGTTGCGAAACGACCGTCTCCGATGAAGATCGAGTCCCCGCCGCGCCCGTGGCCAGGCCCACCGCCCCGAGCCCCGCAGCCTGCACAAACTGACGACGATTCATCGCATTCAAAGCGTCAACGGACATGGTTCTATCCTCCGGCTAGATGCTTTATCGCATGATCCCAAGGCTGCGTCAAGCCATGTAAATAATGTAAATACATCACCTGGTACCGGACCATTAGTAGTACTACCCTAGTAAGTACTAGTACAACCGACGGATTGTCGTCTGTGATCGGTGTCGCTACCATCAGGCTTGAAAATGGTCGAAATGGGTGTGTAAGACCCGTTTGACCGCTTGCATTCCATCGAACCCATGAGGCAGCCCATACTCACCCCAAAACTGCCCAACCCGCCCCGGCGGAGATCTATCCCCCCCCACCGGCGACGCCCCAGCGTCGTCCCGTGAGAGTTCCAAACAGCGGCTCAAATCGCCGCTGCTAACGGGAGACGACTGCAAGACTTCGGGGTTGAGTAGTACGTTGCTTCCCAAAGCAGCTCTCAAGCCGGCCATGCTCATGAACAAGAGGCCGGCCATGGCGCGGGGAGGTATCCCCGATGCGCCTCGCGAAGCCACCGAGCAACTCCTCTATCGTCCGCCGATGGCCGACGATCCATCGGACTTTGATTCGATCTCCGCCCTCGATCAGGGAACCGAGTGGCCTGACGATGCGCCACAACAAGACGATGATTGGGTACCGAACCTGCCCTCGCAGACCAATGCGAGCGCGGCAGCCCCTCTACAAGCCCGCGGCGCCGGCGGCAAAGGGAGCGTCCGCGAACTCGAAGCGTCCGTACGTGCGGACCTAATGCGGCTGAGGGCCAAGGCGCTCAGCTACTGGCAAGAGTTCGAACCCAAGCTGCGGAGGTTCAAGATCGCAAAGGATCGGCGTCTCAAGTGGGCCGCCGGTCTGGCCATGCTCCTGTTCTTCACTCCAGTGGGAGATCACGCCTGGGCTTCACTCGAAGGGGGCTTGAATCAGGTCAGCGCCGAGACCTGACCGACTACTTCATGGATTTCGATTTCGACCGGCCGTCGCTCGGTTGGGTCGTCCGAGCAGGCGGGCGCGACGCCTACTGTGCGTTCAAGCTGCAACAGACCGGTACCCAGGAGAGCCCGCGCTACCAACTCATCCGCTATCCGGTCGTCGGTGGGCAACCCGATGAGAAACAACGCATCGAAGTGGATATCACCGGCGACTACCGCCAGGCAGGCCGCAATCGCATCTCGGTACGGATTTGCGGTAATCGCGTCGCTACATTCCTGAACGGTCGTAGCGTCGACTTCTGGACGGATAAGGTCCTTGGCAAAGGCGGTATCGGATTCTGGAGCGACAACGGTGACTCCGCTCAAATCCAGCGGGTTGCCGTCTACGGCAACGAGGACTTCTGGGGGCTCACCCTCTACGCCGCCATCGAGGCCACCGACCGCGTCAAACAGTTCTTCTCCGGTCCCGCCCCTGTCACCTCGCGATCGGAAGCAGCTTTCTAGCCTGCATTCTCAGGCGCTCGAATCTTCCTTCACGTAGTGAATGTCGAACGGCTTGTTCGTGATGAACAAGACTGTTACGTCTACTTCCGCCGTTGCGCCGTGTTCCATCACGTTCCCTTCCGGGAACCAAACGAAACTCCCTTTGCCGAACCGCCCCTCTCGCGTCACAAGCGTTCCCTCCAGCACGTACATGCCGTGAGCACAGTGGTGAATGTGTAAGGGATTGGTGAACCCCGCCGGGTAGCGAACCATGCGGACTTCCATACCTGTGTCCGGATCGTAATAGAGTTCTTTCCGGAACATCGTTTTCCCTGTGGGTTCGTTGAAGCGGTCCTCCCAAGGTTTGGCGGTCGCATCAACAGCAATCAGTTTCGGTGCATCCATTCTCGATTCTCTCCTTCGAGCCGGCTACGATCGTTACCGGTCAGGGCGGTATGATAACACTGACGTAAACGGGGCCGGCGGCTTCCGTGGCAGCGTCATTGAGGAACCCACACGTATGAAATTCCATGTCATCGCCTTCGCCGTGCTCGCCGCGACGGCGTCGTTGAGCACCACGTTGGCACAGCTGGCTGAAAAGGCCAACGCCGGGTACAAGACCGAACAGGATCGCGCCCGCGTCGCCAGAAATCTCGATAACCCTGACCGCGTCGAGCGTCAGAAGCCGGTCGAGTTGCTTAAGGCGATCGGCGTCAAGCCCGGCGAGACCATCGCCGATATCGGAACCGGCGTCGGCTTCATGCTGCCCTACATGATCGACGCTGTCGGGCCGTCAGGCCACGTTTACGCCGAAGACATCCAAGACGATTTCCTCGCCGAGGCGAAACAGAAGGCCAAGGCCGGCGGATGGAAGAACATCACCTTCGTCAAAGGCGGAGAGAACGACATCAAGCTGCCCGCCAACTCGGTGGACCTGGCGTTTATCCTCGACGTCTATCACCACATCAACTACCCGGAAAAGACGATGGCCACCGTCTTAAGTGCCGTCAAGCCCGGCGGCCGCCTCGCCATGATCGACTTCTACCGCAGCCGCGAGCATCCCCGCATGTCCGAAGAGCGCCGGAAGAACCATATCCGGCTCGACCGCGACGGGTTTCGGAAGGAGATCGAGTCAGCTGGCTTCAAGTTCGACCGCACATTCGATCACCTACCCCATCAGTACGTACTCGTGTTTAAGAAGTAACGGTGATTACAACCGGAAAGCCATCCTAACGTTGGCACTAACTCGCACCGGCTTGTCTTCCTTCATCGCGGGTTCGAACTCCCACAACTGAACAGTCTTAGTGGCCTCCTCGTCGAGACCGTACCCGAGGCCTCGTACGACTTGGACATTGTGGGCTTTGCCATCCGGCCAGACCTCGAGTTCGAGGACGACGGTTCCTTGCACGTCTGCGTCACGGGCCTCCTGCGTGTAGCTTGGCTCAGTCTTGGCGACCAAGCGGGGCGCCGATGTGCCATTGCCGACGCGCTCGACTTGGGGGGCCGCATGCAACGGGAAGTGAGAAACGACCAAAACGCCGGCAGCCGTCAACACAACAGCCATGGTGGCCAATGAACCAATCATTCGAAACTTCGTCATCGAAACATCCTCCAATAGTGTTTGAACTCTTACTTTCAAATGCCGCTTGCGCAAGAAAGCGGGCGCCGCTGACAAGGCCGGCGCGACGCGGGCCTTGGTGATCTCGACCAACGCGCGCAGATACGCCTCGCGGCCTCCGGTTCGCTTCACGACTTCGCGGTCTACGACTTGCTCGCGTGCAAGCTGGATCCGGCTGACCAACCAGCGAACCGCCGGATGAAACCACAACGCCGAGCGAACCACCTCTTCCGCCACGGTCCACAACCAATCGCGGCGCTCAATGTGCACCACTTCATGCAGCAGCACGGCAATTTGCGTATCCGGATGCGCCTTGTAGAACGACTCGGGCAACAGCACTAC
>Ga0310124_10002504_pt1 | contig 12601 bp, 11 predicted proteins | sample CB11b_AW_Bot5_MG_FD_203507 | JGI IMG/M metagenome (GOLD analysis project Ga0310124, IMG submission 203507) | Marine microbial communities from Western Arctic Ocean, Canada - CB11b_AW_Bot5 | ecosystem: Environmental > Aquatic > Marine > Oceanic | place: Canada: Western Arctic Ocean | collected...
ACCGCGGCCGGTGGCATGGTCGAGGAGCCTATCGTCGATGGCGACTGGGTGACCCTGATTGCGTCCGTAGGATAGCCCGTCAGGCCGAGATTCTCGACAAGGGCTCAGCCGTCCCTCAAAACCACCCTGATTCGTAGGGGCACGATCTCCCCGGCGTTCGGCCTCTCAAAGGCCTCGGTCCCCTCAGCAGCCCGCTCTTCGGTTGCCTGCTCCACGTCGTCCTGCTCTGTCAGCATCTGGATCAGGGGAACTTGCTGTCCAATCGTCAGATGAAGCACGGTATCGCTGATGAGGGAGGGGTTGATCCCGGTTATAGTCGCTCTTGCGGATTCCTGAAGCCAGGACTGGAGTCTGAGAACAGTCCTTGGCTCCAATGGGGGAGCGATCACGATTTCGGCCTCACGCTCGACTCCGTCATCGGCGGCAATATCCGCGCCGCCGGGTGAGTCGGTCTCGACTTGAGGCTGGGGCGTATCGGCAGCTCCTGGCTCAGCGCTCTGCCCACCGTCCACCTCCAGGTCCGCATCCTCGTCCTCGGCGCTGCCGTCTTCCGGTTCGGCCACGGTAACGCCTTCAACCGCAGCCGGTTCTCTGTCCGCTTCACGTGGAGTAGCGATTGCCATCACGTCGTGTTGGCCGCCTGCCTCCAGCACCCTCGCCAGCTTCCCAGCCATCTCCGGAGAGGCGATGATCCCTCCGAGTGAGACGTACTGAATTGCCTGGATAATCGTGTCGGGCTCCTCGTTCTTCAGCATGTATCCCCGAGCTCCCGCCTGGATCGCGCTAAGAAGGTCATCTTCTCTCTCCGACACGGTGAGGAGAAGGACTTTTATCTCGGGCAGCTCGGACTGCAGCCGGCGGGTGGCTTCCACGCCATCGCACACCGGCATGTGCAGGTCCATGAGGACAACGTCGGGCTTGAGAGCGGCTGCTGTCCTGACCCCTTCGTCACCGTCGCGCGCCTCACCCACCACTTCCAGGGTGCTCGCATCTCCAAGGACCTCCGAGAGGCCTCGACGGACAAGGGCGTGGTCATCGACGATTAATACTCTGATTCGGTCCATGAAATCGGCAACCGTCAATGATTCATAGGAGTCCCCGGCGAGGTCTTCCGACGCCACGGGCTCACAAATACGCTGCCTATTGTAGACGTGTCTGGGACGCTCGGCAAGCCGTGCAAAACGGAGTGGGAGGCCTGTGCCTTGTGAGCCATCATCTGAATTACCGTTGGTGACAGTCTCAGAGGTGTTGACAATAAGCAGTCAAGCCGCGAACATGGCTAGGCACCACGCAGGCGGCCCATCGGGGTCCAGGTGGACTGAGACTGGTGCAGATCGCTACCCGGTGGGAGGGCCATCCGTTGCCCCAGGTCAAGGCGCTGATAGTATCCGGCGACCAGCCTTCTCGGCAAGCTCTCCGGGACACCTTGCTGGAGACGGGCGATATCGACGTCGTCGGCGAGGCGGACAACGCCGTCGAAGCGGTTGGCCAAGCGACATCCCTCTCGCCCGACGTGGTATTAATGGACGCATCTCTTCCCCACATCAGCGGCCCGGAGACCACGCGCATCCTCAAGGGCAAAGACTTCCAAGGCACTATTATCGTGCTCAGCGACGATATCCAGGAGATGGAGGCTGCCCTGCAGTCGGGGGCAGTAGGCTACCTGATCAAGAACGGTCCGGTCGAGGAGCTGCACGGAGTAATCCAACAGGTCCTTGAGGGCGAGTTCGCCTTCGGCGCGGACGTCATGCGCACCAGAGAAGGCATGCTGATCGCGCTTCGGTATATTACCGGTGAGGCCTCCGGCCCTGCCCAAGCGGTACCCACCGTGGCCTCCGAGCGCCAGGACGATGACGAAACGGAGGAAACCGTCACCGAGGTGTCAGAGGTGGTGGACGAACCGGTCGCAGAGCCACAGGCCCTTCTCGAAGCGGCAACCGAAACGCCTACTGCCAACGAATCTGAGCGCAGCGAAGAGGTGATGTCGGATGTGGACATGGTGATATCCCCTCCGGTCGACACCGCAACGGTGCTCAAGCTCTACCAGTGGCTGCAAGGGGTGGCGTTTGCCGACGTGAACGAGGTTGTCGGGTCCTGGACCGGTGATACTGTGGTGAAGGTGACGCTACGCCGACCGATTCCCCTCATCAGGATGCTGTCCGAGCTGCCTGAGGTGATGGAAGTGAGGGAGGAGCCGTATGCCGAAGCCGTCGGAGCACCTTCGCAGCAAACCATAATGGCGGAATTGGCCAGAGGGCGCACTCCTCCCACACGGATACGGCTGGCGCTAAAACCCGAGTGAGCCGCCGGGCCATCTGTCATACCCGTGCGATCCGCGCGAACGCGCCCAAACCATTCGCCTCGACCGCCTGTGAGTCGGACCAAAGCAAAGTCGTTGAGTCGCTCCCCCGGAGTACGAATTCCCCCGGTTGCACGCCGCTGAATCAGATTCGGGCCTACACGCGCATTCCCTCAAACAAAATCTACGTATAATAGTGAGAGACCGAAGTCTCGTCTTAAGGCAGCCTCATTGCGCTGTCTCGGTACCGGAGGGAAGGTTGCAGACCCTACACGACATGCCCGATGAGATGGGGCACTTCGGCCGTTACGGCGGCCGCTTCGTGCCTGAGACTCTCATGAGCGCCCTCGAGGAGCTCGAGGACGCATACCGCGATGCCCTTGAAGACGAGTCGTTCCAAAGTGAGCTCGCAAGACTGTCGCGGCACTACGCCGGTCGTCCGACGGCTCTCTACCATGCCGAGAACCTCACGCGAGAGCTGGGAGGGGCGCAGATCTACCTGAAGCGCGAGGACCTGGCCCACACCGGAGCGCACAAGATAAACAACGCCCTGGGACAAGGACTGCTAGCCCGACGTATGGGCAAGCATCGAGTGATCGCCGAGACGGGGGCGGGACAGCATGGCGTGGCCACTGCAACCGTGTGCGCCATGCTCAAGCAAGAGTGCGTGGTGTACATGGGCTCGGAGGACATCCGCCGGCAGGCGCTCAACGTCTTCCGAATGAGGCTGCTCGGCGCCGAAGTCCGGCCGGTGGACTCGGGAAGTCGCACGCTCAAGGACGCGATAAATGAGGCTATCCGGGACTGGGTAACGAACGTGGAGACGACGCACTACCTGATAGGTAGCGTCGTGGGACCGCACCCGTATCCGATGCTCGTGAGAGACTTGCAGTCGGTCATCGGAAGGGAGGCCAGAGAGCAGTTGCTCGAGCTCTCCGGGCGGCTTCCAGACTACGCCATCGCCTGTGTGGGCGGCGGTAGCAACGCAATAGGCCTCTTCCACGACTTCATCGGCGACGAGACGGTCAAGCTTGTCGGCGTGGAGGCCGGAGGCCTGGGTGTAGAGACCGGCAAACATGCGTCCACGCTGGTCGCCGGTCAGGCAGGGGTCCTCCACGGAAGCATGTCCTACCTGCTCCAGGATGAGGACGGGCAAGTCATGGAGACCCACAGCATTTCGGCGGGCCTTGACTATCCAGGGGTCGGCCCGGAACACAGCCACCTCAAGGACACGGGGCGCGCCGACTACGTGAGTGTCACCGACGAGGAAGCGATGGAGGGGTTCCAGCTGCTCTGCAGCACCGAGGGGATCATCCCCGCGCTGGAGCCCGCGCACGCGATCTACTACGCCTCCAAGCTCGCTCCCACCCTGCCCGACGACCAAACGATCCTCGTTGGGCTCAGCGGGCGCGGCGACAAGGACATAGAAACTGTGGCGGACATCCTGGGCGTTACACTGTAGGAACACGGCTCCTACATCGCATGTTGCATGAGTGGAAAGTAGCCCAATACTGAGGGTCGCTCGATTGACCTTCGCATTTTCGTCCCCTTATAATTCGTGTGCGCCGGTCCGTCGGGGACAGACGCGCCATCGACGGAGCGAACTCGACCCGAAGGCGGTGTGAATGAGCGCACTCGACGATCAGCCGCGAGAGGCCTGCGGGGTGATGGGCGTCTACCTACCCGGTGAGCAAGTGGCCCGGGTGGTGTTCTTCGGCCAATTCGCGCTGCAGCACCGGGGTCAGGAGAGCGCCGGTATCTGCGCTGCGGACGGCGAGCGCATCAGGTGTCACACCGCGATGGGCCTCGTCAGCCAGGTGTTCCAGGAAGACACCCTGGCCGGAATCCCGGGACACATCGGAATCGGCCACAACCGCTACTCCACCACGGGATCCAGCAACCTCGCGAATGCCCAGCCCATCGTAGTCCAGGGCCCGGAAATAGAGCTGGCGCTTGCTCACAACGGCAACGTCATCAATGCGGCGGACCTGAGAATCGAGCTGGCCGAGTGGGGCTGCGACTTCACCTCCACCGGAGACTCCGAAATCATCGCCCACCTGATCGCCAACGCACCGGCGACCACGTGGGAAGAGCGCATCGCCTACGCCATGCGTCGCCTACAGGGCGCCTACTCCCTCACCATGATGACGAAAGACGCCTTGCTGGGTGTCCGCGACCCCCTGGGCGTGCGCCCCCTGTGCATCGGCAAACTCAACGATGGCTGGGTCATCGCTTCGGAGTCGTGCGCCCTGGACCACATCGGCGCGGAGTTTCACCGAGAGGTTGAACCCGGCGAAGCGATAATGATCGACGAGCGCGGGCTCAGGTCGATCTACCGGCGCGAGACGGACGGCACCCGAGCCTCGTGCATCTTCGAGCACATCTACTTCGCCCGCCCGGACAGCATCCTCGATGGGAAGCTCGTCTACTCGAACCGCATGGAGATGGGCAAACAGCTGGCGCGGGAGTTCCCGGTCGACGCCGACATCGTGATAGGCGTACCCGATTCGGCCACGGCAGCAGCCGTGGGCTACTCGCAGGAGTCGCAGATACCGTTCAGCGAGGGCCTCGTGAAGAACCGCTACGTCGGACGCACGTTCATCCTGCCGGACCAGCGCCTGCGAGACCTCGGAGTCCAAAGAAAGCTGAATCCGTTGCCCGACCTAATACGGGGCAAGCGTATCGTCGTCGTGGACGACAGCATAGTACGGGGCACTACGACCCCACATGTCGTAAGCCTGCTGAGGAAGGGAGGAGCCAAAGAGATCCACATGCGCATATGCGCTCCCCCCATCATGTGGCCGTGCCATTTCGGCGTGGACCTGGCAACCCGCAGGGAGCTCCTGGCCGCCAACTTGAGCGTTGAGGAGATTCGAGTTCTCGTCGGCGCGGATTCGCTCGGCTTCCTCAGCCATGAAGGCCTGCTGCGGTCCGTAGAGCTGCCCAGGGAAAACGTCTGCATGGGCTGCTTCACCGGCAAATACCCGATTCCAGTGCAGCTCGAGATGGACAAGCTGGTCCTGGAGGTCTGAGACCGCATAATGCCTCCACAGGGAGCTCCTGAGTTCCCGATTGAGCCCTGTATCCCACCCCATAGCGTGGGACCACTGCGACAGGACTGGTTACATTCGATACGCTCAGTTGTAGGCGGTTCCGCGTCTTAGGAGTCAGACGATGGCAGAGCAGGAGAAGAGCTTGGAGGGTAAGGTCGCGGCTGTGACCGGCGCGGGCCGCGGCATCGGCAAGGCCATCGCTCTTGGATACGCTCGTGAGGGAGCTTCCGTATGCTGCGCCGCACGCACGCAAGCGGAGATCGACGAAACGGTCCTTGAGATAGAGGGACTTGGTGGCCGAGGGCTGGCGGTACAGACGGACGTTACGCAGTTGGACTCCGTCCAACTCATGTTCAAGGCGACTGCCGACGCCTTCGGCGGAGTCGACATCCTGGTCGCCAACGCCGGTGGAAACATTGGCAACGGCCTGGTAGAGGAGTCGGACCCGGCAGTCTGGCTGGCAACCCTTGACGTCAATCTGACCGGCGTCTACTACTGCGCCAGGACTGCGATCCCGTACCCGAGGGAGCGCGGCGCCGGGAAGATCATCGTAACGGGATCGGGCATCGGCTACCGGGGTCACCCGGGGAACTCCGCGTATGCGTGCTCGAAGGCCGGATTGTCGATGTTCGCTCGCGTTCTAGCCCAGGAGGTCTGGGAGCACAATATCAGCGTGAATGAGCTGATACCGGGTCCTGTCGTCACCGAGAGGTCACGACACGGAGGTTCCGCTCCGGTGGGCTCGGCCTCCGGCATCGAGAGTGAGTGGGTGAAGGGTCCCGAGGACGTGGTGCCCTTGGCGCTGTTCCTCGCGACGCAGCCGGATAAGGGCCCAACGGCCCAGAGCTTCAGCCTGATGCGCCGTGACAACTGAACTGAGGCTGCGTTGGACATGCGCGTCTGAGCCAGGCGAATTCCGATGACTGAACACACATACCTGGCTGCCGGCGTCGACCTTGACGCCAGCCAGGACGTCAAGGCCCGCATCAAGGACATCGTGGCTCCCACCTTTGGCCCTGAGGTGCTGGCGGGGGTCGGCGCTTTCGGAGCGATGTACCAGCTATCCGGGTACCGGGAGCCGGTGCTGGTCTCCAGCACCGACGGCGTTGGTACGAAGCTGAAGATCGCCATCATGATGGACCGGTTCGACACCATCGGCGAGGACCTGGTCAACGCATGCGTAAACGACGTGATCGTTTCCGGGGCCAGGCCGCTCTTTTTCCTGGACTACATCGCGACCGGAAAGCTGGAACCTGACAAGATAGAGCTTCTGCTAACGGGGATGGCCCGCGCCTGCGAAGAGGTCGAGTGCGCCCTAATCGGAGGCGAGACGGCCCAGATGCCCGGTCTGTACGCCGAGAGCGACTTCGACCTGGCGGGCTTCGTCGTGGGTGTCGTGGAGAGAAGCGCCTTGGCGGACCCGACGACTATTCGCGAGGGCGACGTGCTGCTGGGGATTCCCTCCAACGGGCTGCACACCAACGGCTACTCGCTGGTGCGGCACGTGCTTGGACTGGACGACGATCCGTCGCCGCTGGGCGAGTTTCACTCCGAGCTGGGCATGACGCTCGGCGAGTCGCTGCTGACGCCCCACCCTTCCTACTACCGGACGTTGCAGCCGCTGTTCCCCCTCGTCAAGGGCATCGCGCACATAACCGGCGGCGGGCTGTTGGAGAACGTGCCTCGCGTCTTGCCGGATGGCCTTGGGGCCCGGCTCGACACGAGCGCGTGGCGGCTACCCCCAATATTCTCGCTGCTTCAGGAGATGGGTAACGTGAGTCGCGAGGAGATGTATCGAGTCTTCAACATGGGCTTGGGAGCGGTTATCGTCTGCGACGAGGACAGGGCTGCCGAGATCGCGTCCCTGGCACCGGAAGCGACGGTGGTAGGCGAGGTAGTCCGACCGTCTGACGGACGACGCGTTGTCCTGTAATCTTGAATAGGACGGAGCTGCAACGGATTTCCCGCGTGAGGGTCAAAGAAGCGAAGGTTCTTCTCGACAACGGTTACTTTTCAGGCGCATACTACATATTGGGGTATGCGGTTGAATGCGCACTCAAAGCTTGCATAGCCAAGCAGATTAGGCGCTATGACTTCCCGGACCGGAGGCTTATCAACGATAGCTATACTCATGATCTGGATAGGCTACTGAGTGTCTCGGGGCTAATTTACGAGCTTCGGAGAGAACGCCGCGCGAACAGTGCTCTGGACGTGAACTGGGGAATCGTCGAGGACTGGAAAGTGGACTCTCGCTATGAGACCGGAGTGTCTGAGTCGAAAGCGAGAGACCTCTTCGCGGCTGTCACCGCGAGACGGGGTGGAGTTTTGCCATGGCTGAAAAGACGGTGGTGAAAGAAGTACTGACCGATGAAATGATCGAGGCGGGTGCCGAGCTTACCCGCCGCCTCGACCTGACTTCTCTGTCGGTCAACGCTTCCCTGTGGCTGTACTCACCTGAATCGGGCATTTGGCGACTGATAATTGCTTCGCCAGAAGTGGCAACCTCTGGCCCAAAGAAAGCATATCGGAAGATCCGGTCCGTCCTGTTCGAGAAACCCGAAGGACTAGGCGGGATGGTGCTAAGTGACATTAGTGTGGTCGAAGACTACGACCCGCTGATATCTCTACTAAGCACCGCCGTCAGAACAGAGAATGGCATCTCGGGGATAAGGTTCTCCAGAAACACGATAAATGGACAGTTCATAGATGACGCGTATATTTACAGGCTCGCGTAGTTCCTACCAGTGCAGACGGGGTGATGTACTGCATTTGATGGATGAGCGCGGAGGCATCTTCGCGGAGCGGAAACTATGAAAGCCATCCTCAGCGTTTACGACAAGACCGGCATCGAGGAGCTCGCCCGTGCTCTGAGACATGCCGGCGTCGATCTCGTGAGCACGGGCAAGACCCACCAGGCGCTCGTCGACGTGGGGCTGCCGGCACAGCAGGTGTCTGACCTGACGGGGTTCCCGGAGATCCTCGATGGCAGGGTCAAGACGCTGCATCCTGCGGTCCACGCCGGCATCCTGGCACGGCGCGACCTGGCCAACCACGCCTCGCAACTGGCCCAGCACGGCATCGAGCCAATCGACGTGGTCGTAAGCAACCTCTACCCCTTCGTAGAGACCGTCAGCCGTCCCGATACCACGCTGGAGGCGGCGCTGGAGAACATCGACATCGGCGGTCCGACGATGATCCGCGCCGCCGCCAAGAATTTCCCCCACGTCATCGTAGTGGTCGACCCCGAAGACTACGGCTGGATCGCGGAGCGATTTTCGCAAGGCGGCGATTCGACGATCAGCCTGGAAGAGCGGAAGGAGCTCGCGCGCAAGGCATTTCAGCACGTCGCCCTGTACGATACCGCCGTTTCTCGCTACCTTGGTGACGACGCCGATCCGTTCCACTCCGAGGTGACTCTGGGCTTCAGCAAACTGACCGACCTGCGCTACGGCGAGAACCCGCATCAGAAGGCGTCGCTGTACGCGGATACGCTCTCCAGCGGGGGGATCGTCAATGCGAGTCTGTTGCACGGTATTGACCCCTCATTCACCAACTTCCTGGACGCTGACGCAGCCTGGCGGGTCGTCTCGGATTTTTCCGAGCCCGCGGTCACTGTGGTCAAGCACACGAATCCTTGCGGCGTGGCCATCCACTCCGACCAGCCCACTGCCTACCAGAGAGCGTTCGAGGGCGACTCGGTGTCCGCCTACGGCGGCATCGTCGGCTTCAATCGCACGGTGACCGTGGCCACGGCCGAGGCGATGCGAAAAGTGCTCTTCGACATCCTGGTTGCTCCCGACTACGAACCGGAGGCCCTGGACATCCTGAAAAAGCGCCGTCGAACCCGAATCTTCCAGGTATCGCCTTCCAACGGTCCGTCTGCGGGCCTCGACCTGCGGCTGGTCACTGGAGGGGCTTTGCTCCAGACCGCCGACGCCATCGAAGAGGAGCCTGGGTCTTGGAAGGTGGTGACCGAGCGCCATCCGACGCCCTCCGAGCTGGCCGATTTGGCCTTCGCCTGGAAGGTGCTCAAGCACATCAAGTCCAACACCATCGTGCTGGCCAAGGACGGCGCGATGACCGGCATGGGCGCCGGGCAGCCCAACCGCGTGACCAGCGTGCATCTGGCCCTGCGCATCGCTGGCGAAAAGGCCAAGGGGAGCGCGCTCGCGTCCGATGCGTACTTCCCGTTCGCCGACAACATCGAGATGGCGGCCGCCGGTGGCATCGAGGCCATCGCTCAGCCGGGAGGGTCGATAAGGGATGAAGAGGTCATCGCCGCCGCCGACGAGGCGAACGTCGCCATGGTCTTCACCGGCACTCGGCACTTCAAGCACTAGCGCCTAGTCACGAGACTCTGCACTCCGATACCGTGGCCACGTCCCTAGACGTCGTCGTCCCCGTTCTGAACGAAGAGGAAGACCTGCGCCGCAGCATTATCACGCTACACGAGTTTCTCTCCACGAATCTCGGTGGCTATGAGTGGCGCATAGTCGTCGCCGACAACGGCTCCACCGATTCGACGCCCGAGGTCGCCAAGCGGCTATCGAGCGATCTTGCCAACGTCGGCTACCTACGGCTGGAGGGGCGTGGGCGCGGGCGCGCCCTCAAGAAGGCTTGGACCGAGAGCAGCGCCGACATCCTCAGCTACATGGACGTCGACCTGTCCACCGACCTGAGCCACTTCCCTCCTCTGGTCGACGCCATTCGGGACCAGAGCTACGACATCGCCATAGGCTCTCGCCTTGCAAGGGGCGCTCAGGTCATCGGGCGTCCCCCGAAGCGAGAGCTCATCTCTAGGGCCTACAGCATCCTGTTCAGGTCTATGTTCTGGACCGGGTTTCGCGACGCGCAGTGCGGCTTCAAGGCGTTGAGCGCTAACACAGCCCATGCCATCCTGCCGCTGGTCCGCGACACGGGATGGTTTTTCGACTCGGAGCTCCTGATCGTCGCCGAGAAAAATGGCTACCGCATCAAAGAGCTCCCGGTGAAGTGGACCGACGACCCGGGCAGCCGCGTCAAGATCGTCGGCACGGCGTACGGCGACCTGAAAGGGCTGTTGCGGCTGCGGTTCGGAGGGCTCAGGAAGGCGTCTAAGGCCCTGTCCGCGCAGCACGAGCAAGCTTGATGCGGCGCACACCGTCTGTTGAGGACGACCTTGCGGAAATACGGACCCCAGGGTAACATTATGTAGCTGAAGATTCGGTTTTTCAGCTTAGCGGGAGGTTGGACCCAGTGGCCAATGCGTTGCTGGTAGCGGACATGCTGGTAGGCTTCCTAGAGCCCGGCCACAACCTTTACTGTGGCGATGATGCTCGTGGCATCATTCCAAACGTCCAGCGTCTGATAGAAAGCGAGCAGGCCAGAGGCTCCAGCGTATTCTTCATCTGCGACACTCACGACCCCGACGACCTTGAGTTCCAGATGTTCCCGAAGCACTGCGTTAGGGGTACCAAGGAGTGCGAGGTCATACCGGAGCTATCCGCGTACGATGGTGAGATCATCCCTAAGCGGCGATACAACGCCTTCTTCGACACCGACTTGGAGCGCCGTTTGGCCGACCTGAAGCCGGAGAAGGTCATCATCTGTGGATTGTGCACCGACATCTGCGTCCTCCACACAGCGGCCTCTGCGCGCGATCGCGACTACGCGGTGGAGATTCCCGTGGACTGCGTGGCCACCTTCGACCCCGATGCGCACAAGAGCGCCTTGACCCACATGGAGAAGATCCTGGGTGCGAAGCTGGTCCACGCCGCCGCACCCGTCACCGGCCGGTCATGATATCGATAGTCGCTCTCGCGGTCGATACCGCACAAGGGCGTATGTTGACGAGAAGACAGCATGGTAAATTCTGAGTTTGAGATAAGGCCGTCCATCCTGGTAGGCGATACCGCGGACGTCTACTCGCAGCGCACGCTGACCATCCTTCGGAACGAGGGCATTAACCCGATGGTCACGATAGAGTTCTTCGCCCAAAAAGAGGGCGTGTTCTGCGGGGTCAAAGAGGCGCGGGCCCTGCTCACCAAGGTACTGCCCGAGTCCGGGTCCGAGGTATGGGCTCTCGAAGAAGGGGAAAGCGTCGGCAAGAAGGAGGTGGCCCTTCGCATCAAGGCCCCCTACGGCTCCTTCGGCCTATACGAGACCACCATCTCCGGCATACTGTCTTCCTCGAGCGGATGGGCGGCCGCGGCCAGGGAGTGCGTGCAGGCGGCCGATGGGGTTCCCGTCATAGGGCTGGCGGCTCGGCACGTCCATCCCAATGTGGCAGCCAACATAGACTATTCGTCGGTGATCGGAGGATGTGTCTCTGTATCGACGATTCTGGGCGCCCGGCTTTCGGGCATCACACCCGCGGGCAACATGCCCCATGCGCTGCCGCTGCTGCTCGGTGATACGGTCAGGGCGATGGAGTCGTTCGATCGGCACATGCCCCAGGAGGTGCCCCGTGTCGCCGTGGTCGACACCTTCAAGGACGAGGCCGAGGAAGCCCTCACGGTCGCCAACGCCATGCGCGAGAGGCTAAGGGGGATACTGCTCGATACGCCGATCGAGAGGGGCGGGGTGACGGCGGCTCTCGTACAGGAGGTCCGGGAGCGACTGGACCTGTCAGGCTTCAGACACGTAGAGATATTCGTGAGCGGCGGCTTCACTCCGGAGCGCATCAGAGAGTTCGTCGCCAGCGGAGCGCCGGTCAACGGCTTCGGCATCGGGAGCTACATCTCCAACGCTTCACCGAACGACTTCACCGCCGACATCCATGAGATCGACGGCAAGCCGATAGCCAAGCGAGGTCGCACGCCCGGGGTTACCCCCAGCCCTCGCCTGGACCGCGTGATGTAGCCGGCTTCACCGACGGCGAAAGCGCAGCTCCAAACGGCGGCCGCCCCGGTCGCGGACCTTCGCCCACTCAGCGATCCTCCAGCCTACGACCCAGGCGATGCCTTTGGGCGAGACGAGTAGCGGTATCCTGTCTCGCCGTGCGCGAGGTATCTTGGAGTCGACCATGAAGTCTTGTAACTTCTTGGTGTAGGACATTCCCAGCGGCTGAAAGCGGTCGCCGTCGATTCGCGAGCGGACATACAGCCGCCCGCCCAGGCTGTCGAAGTCCAAATAGGCGGCGTGCTCTCGGCCGATGGCCTCATCTGAGGTGTTGTCGGAGCCCGTCAACTCGATCGAAGCGCTCCCATCTAGAAGCCTGGCGCTGACCGTCCAGCCGGGCAGCTCAGTCTCGCCGGGAGCCGCGAGCTCA
>Ga0310124_10002505_pt1 | contig 12600 bp, 10 predicted proteins | sample CB11b_AW_Bot5_MG_FD_203507 | JGI IMG/M metagenome (GOLD analysis project Ga0310124, IMG submission 203507) | Marine microbial communities from Western Arctic Ocean, Canada - CB11b_AW_Bot5 | ecosystem: Environmental > Aquatic > Marine > Oceanic | place: Canada: Western Arctic Ocean | collected...
TTTTTCCCTGAAAGACGATAAAGCGGTACTCGATTCAGTATGCTGGCGTGGCGTTGCGGGCCGGCTCGGCATGCAACCCGAAGACGGACTGGAAGTTATCGCCAGCGGCAAGCTCACCACATATCCCTCGCGCTCGCGTTACCAGTTGGTGGTAGAAAGTCTGGAAGTTGCCGGCGAAGGCGCGCTTCTCAAGCTTCTCGAGGATCGCAAAAAAAGGCTTGCCGAGGAAGGCTTATTTGACGAGGCGCGCAAGCGAGCGCTGCCCTATTTGCCGGTGACCATCGGCGTCGTGACCTCACCGACGGGCGCCGTCATCCGCGATATCCTGCATCGCATCTCCGAGCGCTTCCCGCGCCATGTGCTGGTGTGGCCGGTGCTGGTGCAAGGCGAGACCGCCGCCGCGCAGGTGGCGGCCGCTATCCGTGGTTTTAACGCATTGGCGCCGCGCGGACCGACGCCCAGGCCCGATATTCTCATCGTTGCCCGCGGCGGCGGCAGCCTGGAAGATCTTTGGGCGTTCAACGAGGAAGAAGTAGTCCGGGCCGCGGCGGAGAGCGAGATTCCACTAATTTCCGCGATTGGCCATGAAACCGATGTCACCCTGATTGATTTGGCTGCGGATCGGCGCGCGCCGACACCGACGGCGGCGGCGGAAATGGCGGTGCCGGTGCGGGTCGAACTGATCGAGGGCCTGTTGGGCCAGGAACGCCGGCTGATATCCGCAACCGCACGCCTCCTGAATGAACGGCGCAGCCATTTGGAGGGTTTGGGACGGGGTCTTCCCGACGCGTCTTCGCTGATCGGCGCGGCGGCGCAACGTCTCGACGATTGGAGTGAGCGCCTCGCCAATTCGGCGCGCGCTGCGCTGCGCACCCGGCACGACCATGTCGCCAAGCTTGGCTATCAATTGCCACGCCCGCGTGAAACCCTGGCGGAAAAACAGCGCGAGTTGGCGCGTGCCGCCGCCGGATTGCAGCCCCGTGCGCTCGATATGCATATCAAACAAAGCATCCGGCAGGTTGGCGAGTTGCAGGAGCGCATGGCGCGGGCCATCCGGCAGAAGCTCGCGCACCATGAGGAACGCAAAGAAACGCTCCATCGGCTGCTCAACAATTTCTCCTATCAGCGCGTGTTGGAGCGCGGCTTTGTTTTGGTGCGCGATGCCAAGGCACGACCGGTGACGTCCGCCGGCGCGCTCAAGCCGGGCATGGAACTGGCCCTCAGTTTCCATGACGGCGACGGAGCGGCGGTGGCCGCAGGCCGGCCCAAAGCCGGCAAGGAAGAACGCGCCGCCGGAGAGGAGAGCGGAGAACAGGGCTCTCTGCTGTGAGGCTGAGCGTCTTCTCGACTGTTTTCTTTTTCTTGGCGTTTACGATGCCGCTTGGCGCCGAAGAAATTCAATTAGAGGGAAAATTTATTCAGGGCGGCCTGGTGCGCGGCGCCGCACCACCAGGCGCGGTAATCGCGCTCGACGGGCGCCAACTCCGGTTGTCGCCTGAGGGCTATTTCGTGTTCGGATTTGGCCGTGACGCGGCGCCCGAGGCGGTTCTGGTTGTCTCCTATCAAGACGGCAAACAAGAGACGCGCCGTCTTGCCGTTGCGGCACGAGACTATCGAATTCAGCATATAGGCGGCTTGCCAAAGAAAATGGTCACGCCGCCGCCTGAGATATTAAACCGCATTCGCGAAGAGGGCGCCAAGGTCCGTCAGGCCCGCGCCTTCGATACGCCGGACACGCATTTGTTCGCGCCGTTCGTCTGGCCGGCGCGGGGTCCGATATCGGGCGTTTACGGCAGTCAGCGAATTCTAAATGGTGAGCCGCGCCAACCGCATTTTGGCGTCGATATCGCCGCGCCCACCGGCACACCGGTGCGCGCGCCCGCCGCAGGCGCGATCCGCCTGGCCGAGCCCGATCTCTATTATTCCGGCGGCACCGTCATCCTCGATCATGGTCATGGCCTGAGCTCGTCGTTTCTCCATATGAGCCGCGTCGATGTCTCAGTCGGACAACGGGTGGCGCAGGGTGAGGTGATCGGCGCGATAGGCGCCACCGGGCGCGTCACGGGCGCGCATCTCGATTGGCGCATGAACTGGTTCGAGCGACGCTTGGACCCAGCTTTGCTGGTCGGGCCGCAAGAGCTGAAGGAATAGTTCAGGCGTCCTTGGGCCAGCGGTTGTGCAGCCACAGCCATTGGCCGGGACGCTCGCGAATCCAACCTTCCAGCACGGCGTTGACCAAGCGCATGGTCTCGGCCACATCATCCGACCCATCGTTCGAGCGCGGTAGTTCCATCTTGGGGAAAATAGTCACGCGAAAGCGGCAGCCCGCCAGACGCTCCGTCCGCACCGGCCACACCGGCAAATCATATTTGAGTGCCAGTTGCGCCAGCGCTGGCGCGGTCATGGCATCGCGTCCGAAAAAAGGTACCGCAATGCCATCATTCATTTTCTGATCGACCAACATGGCGGTATAGCCGCCGTCCCTTACCCGGCGCACCATTTCACGCGCGCCGGATGCTCCCTTGGCAATGGCGTTCTCGGTGATATCCCGTCCGCGGATGCGAGAAATCAGGCGATCGACAAAGGGGTTGTTGGGCGCTCGGTAGACGAATGTGATGGGAATGCCATATTGGATCAAAGGCAGGCCGGAGATCTCCCAATTGCCGAGATGTCCGGTGAAAAACAGGGCGCCGCGGGCTTCTTCTTTCGCCGCCGCCAGATGTTCCACGCCCACCACTTCGATTCGCCCGCCCGGCGTATACGCCTGAAATTTACGGAGATGGGGATATTCGCCAGCAACGCGGCCAAGGTTACGCCACATTTCGCCGAGCGCTCGCTCCACTTCGATCGGCGGAAGCTCCGGCATCGCGCGCTGGAGATTGCGCCGGGCGCGGGCATGGAGCGGCAGCAACGGCCCCAGCGTACCTGCCAAGGTACCCGCTAGGCTCGACGCGAACGGCAGCGGCATTATTCGGAACAGAACAAACAGGGCAGTCACCATCGCGCCTTCCACCGCGTAGCGCAGATGTTTGATGATCGGGCGCTTAGTCATCCGAGTTCGCGCCGCTGGTAAGGGTTGGTATGAGTAACTCGCGCACGGCCTCCGGGTCCTGCCATTCGAGCGTCACAGCAACAGGTTGCACCATCGGCTTCGCTTCTTTTGGGAGGCGTACCCAATCTTTTTCGGTGGTGACTGCAATGGCGCCCTGCGCGCCGGCATATTCCACGAGTGTCATGATCTCATCGGGCGTGTAACGTCGATGGTCGGCGAAGTGGAAGCGCCGAACGATCCTGCAGTCGATGGCCTCCAGCGTGCGGAAAAATTTTGCCGGTCTCGCAATACCGGCAAAGGCGACCACGGCGCACTCGCGCAGCTTAAGCGCCTGCAAGGACGGCATCAGTTCGGCGCGCAGAATCGGCGCCCGGATGTTGCCGAGGCGAGCGACAACACCTACCTCATCTGGGCCGACGAGAACGATGGCATCGGCGCGCTTGAGACCCTGGGACAGTGTTTCGCGCAACGGGCCGGCGGGCATAAGCCGCTCGTTTCCGAATCCGAAGCCGCCATCCACGACGATCAGCGATACATCCTTGATGAGCGACGGATTCTGTAGGCCGTCATCCATGACGATCGCTTCGGCGCCATCGGCGATCGCCGCACGCGCCCCGGCGGGCCGGTTACGCGACAGCCAGGTCGGCGCCTGGCGTGCAAGGAGGAGCGGTTCATCGCCGACGGTGCGGGCATTGTGCCGCTTGGGGTCAACCCGCATTGGCCCGCGTGCCGTGCCGCCATAGCCACGCGTAAGAAAATGCGGCGCCATGTCCCATTCCTGCATGAGTTTCGCCAGCGCCAGCGCGGTCGGTGTTTTACCGGCGCCGCCGGCGATCAAATTGCCGACGCAAATTACCGGGACCTCGACGCGCTGGGGTGTGACGAAGGCGCGCCTGACCTGCCCGGCCATGCCATAGCCCCAGGCGAGCGGCATCAAAAGACTCGCTTGGACGCCGCCGCCATTGCCCGGATTCCAAAATTCAGGCGTGCGCATGAGCACGCCCCCGGCTGTTGTCGAGAAGCCGCAGAATTTCGGTCATCGCTCTGTCGCTGGCGCCGCCGAGTGAACACGCAGCCGAGTATGCTGATTCGGCCTGTGTCCGGCTCAGTTCCGAATCGCGCAGCAACGGCTTGAGCGCGCCGGCGAGGTCATCGGCCCGTTCGATACGGCCAAGTGCGCCGACCCTTTCCAACGCCTGGCAGGCGTCGTCGAAATTGCGCATATCCGGCCCGGCGAGGAGCGCGTTCTTCAGCAATGCCGCCTCGACCGGATTGTGCCCGCCATGGGAGGCCAGTGAGCCAGCGATGAAAACCGGCCCGGCTAGCCGATAGAAAAGTCCCATTTCGCCCAGTGTGTCGGCGACATAAATATCCGTGTCCGCATCGATGGCAGCGCCGGAGCTGCGCGTGGCGACAACAAGACCACGGGCGCGCAACATCTCCGCGAACTCGGAGGTGCGTTCCGGATGGCGCGGAGCAATTAGGGTGAGGAGGCCGGGGATCGCGCCGGCGAGCGCCATATGTGCTTCGGCGGCGGCGGCTTCGTCGCCGGGATGAGTACTGGCCGCGAGCCAGTGCGGCCGCTCGCCGATTTCGAGCTGGAGCTTGTCCAGCGCTGTTTCGTCCACCGGCAAGGGCGCGGCATCATATTTGATATTGCCAGCGAGGATGACCGATTTGGCGCCCAGTTCTTGCAAGCGCTTGCCGTCCGCTTCGCTTTGAGCGAGGCAGGCACCAAACGCGCCAAGAAGCGGCGCGATCAAACGCGGCATATGACGCCAGCGCCGGGCCGAGCGTTCAGACATACGGGCATTCACCATGGCCATGGGAATGGCGCGGGCGGCGGCGGCCAGCACCAGGTTCGGCCATAATTCAGATTCAACCCAAATCGCCATGTCGGGTCGCCAATGATCGAGAAAGCGGCGCACCGCCGATGGCCTATCGATCGGCACGAATTGGTGCAACATGCCGGCGGGCAGGCGTTTTTCCAGAACACGCGCGGAGGTGACGGTGCCCGACGTGATCAGCACATTCAGCCCTTCCGCGTTGAGGCGCTCGGCCAGGGGCAGAACGGCGAGCGATTCGCCGACACTGGCGGCATGGGCCCAAGCGAGTCGCCCGTCCGGTCGGGCCCGCCCGGGACGACCCAAACGCTCGGCGAAGCGCACTTTGTCTTCTTTCCCCTGGCGGCGTCGGTGCGCCAACCAGATATCGATGGCCGGCGCGGCGAAACGGCTGAAGCCGTGATAGACAGCCGGTGTTGCCAAGGCGCTAATCATGCCGCGACGGCCTCGCTGGGCGTTACCGGCTCCACCCCCATACGGCGATCAGCGGTCGCGGTCAGCTCGTTGAGGGTGTTTTCCAATTTCAGTCGTGCGGTTTCGAGTGCCTCATCGTCGGCGTCGCGCGCGACATGAATCGGCGTGCCCCACAAATAGAGGCCGCGGCTGAACGGCAGCGCAATGACGAAACGGTCCCAACTTAAGGCGAGTCTGCGGCGCGAGACCGAATAGGTCGAGGGCACGATTGGCGCGCCCGAAAGCCGGGCCAGCAATATGATGCCGGATTGTGCCCGCATGCGCGGTCCGCGCGGTCCGTCTGGCGTGATGACGACGTTCCGGCCATTTTTGATCGCCAACAGCAATTCCCGCAGCGCTTTTGAGCCGCCGCGCGTTGTCGAGCCGCGCACGGTATGGATACCGAAATGATGTACCGTGCGGGCAATCATCTCGCCATCGCGATGTTGAGAGATCAATGTGCTGAGCGGTGCCCGGCTGCGCCAACCGGTCGGTGCCATGAGCAATCGACTGTGCCAAAAGGCGGTGATGTAAGGCCGCCCGTCGCGCATCAATTCATTTGCCGGCTCCCGCCCTTCTTCGCGCCAGCGGCTGGTGACATAGACGAAGCGGATGTAATTTGCCGCCAGCCAACCAAGCAGCGTCTGGAATGCCGAAGAGCGCGTGAGACGCTTCAGCATAATCAATCTTTCGCGCCGTCGGCGCCCGCGTCACCAATCTCGCTCGCCGGCACCAGCTCAAGTGAATAGAGCCGGGCATAGGCGCCATCCATAGCCATCAGGGATTGGTGCGAACCCGACTCGGCGACGCGCCCGTCTTTGATAAAATAGATTATGTCGGCTTCCTGCACGGTAGTCAGCCGGTGGGCGATAACCAGGGTGGTGCGGCTTTGCATGAGATGGCGCAGAGATTGCTGAATCTGGCGCTCAGTTTCTGGATCGAGCGCAGAGGTCGCTTCATCAAGCAGAAGAATAGGAGCATCCTTGAGCATGGCGCGGGCGATCGAGAGACGCTGGCGCTGGCCGCCGGAGAGCTTCGCACCTTGCTCACCGATCAACGTGCCATAGCCCTCAGGCAATTGACTAATGAAGCCGTGCGCATCGGCGCCTTCGGCGGCGGCGATGATTTCCGCTTCGCTCGCATCCAGACGGCCATAGGCGATATTGGCGCGCACGCTGTCATCGAACAACACCGTCTCCTGGCTCACCAAACCGAAGGCGTTACGGAGCGATGTGAGGTCGACGCTGCGCACATCCGTGCCATCGATAGTTACGTTCCCCCCGCCTGCGTCGTAAAAGCGCGGAAGAAGATTGAGAATGGTCGATTTTCCCGCTCCCGAAGGGCCGACCAGCGCCACCGTGCTCCCGGCCGGCACGTTGAGCGAAATATCGCGCAGCGCTGCTGTGCCGGTGTCGTAGCTAAACGAGACATCGTCGAAGTTGATTTCGCCGCCGCTTACCGTCAAGGCGGGCGCGCCCGGCGTGGAAGTAATGGTCGGTCCGATATCGAGAACATCGAAAACGCGCTGTGCCGCCGCCAAACCTTCCTGCAAATTGGCATTGAGGTTGGCGAGAGATTTCAAAGGTTTGTAGGCCATCAACATGGCGGTGATAAAGGCAAAAAGCTCGCCCGGCGTGAGCTCTCCTTGAATGACTTGCCAGCCGCCATATAGGATAATTATAGCGATAAACACACCGCCCAAGATATCCATTATCGGCGAGACGAGTGCCCGTGTGTACAACGCCTTGAAGATCAGCCGGAAGACACTCTTGATCAGGCGTTCGGTGCGCTCTGATTCGAAATCCTCCATATTGTAGGCCTTGATGTGGCGTATGCCATGGAAGGCGTCGCTGAGCCGTGCCGTAAAGAGGCCCAGTTCGTTCAAGGCAGAAGTCGAGATCTTGCGCATACGCTTGCCGATACGAATGATCGGATATGCCGCGATGGGAAACACGACAAGGGCCAGCAGCGTCAGTTTCCAGTCCATCGTGAACATCACGGCCACAAGGAAGATTATCGACACTGAATCCTTGACGAGCCCGGTCATCGTGTTGGCCAAAGCATTGCGCATAAGGTTGATGTCGTTGGTCATGCGCGAGACCAATTTTCCCGATGCGGTTTCATGAAAAAAGGCGAGATCGAAGCGGATCACATGCCCGAATAATTGGGTCTGTAAATCGGCGATAATGCGTAGGCCGACAAAGCCCATCAGCACGATCTGGCTGAAGTTCGCCGCGCTCTTCACCAAGGTTACGACAACCACCAAGATTGGTATTAGAATCAGCATGTCGCGATCATGGCTGATGAAAATACCGTCGAGCACCGGCTTCATGAGATAGGCCAGGATCGCATCGCCGCCGGCGGCAACAATCATACCTAGCACCGCTAGCAGTAGGAGCCGCAAATAAGGGCGAACATATTGCCGCACCAGGCGCACAAGCAGGGTACGCGTGCTCAGCGCGCGCGGTTGGGAATTCTTGTCGGTCACCGGTTTCTCAGCCTTCAGCGGGTTTCAATCCTAAGCGCTTGAATCTGAGCGAAATTTATATCACGACGGGCGGAAAACGAACAATCGCTGGACTAGCTCATTTTTCCGCCCAGTCGCTTAGTTCCGCCATCAAATCATCATGCAGGTGGCCGTTGCTCGCCAGGCAGGTTGGATGGAGGGGGCGCTCGCGATTGAAGATGTGTTGTTTGCCGGTAATGCTGGTGATGGCGCCGCCCGCTTCGCTCACCAGTAGGCAGCCGGCGCAGATATCCCAATCGGCCTTGGGCCAAGCGCTCGCGGCAGCATCAAAGCGCCCGTCGGAAACCAAGGCAAGTTTGTAGGCGATGGAACTGATGGCGTGGACATTGTCAGCCTGAAAGCGCTCCGGCCAACCAGCCTCACTATGCTCGGAGCGGCTGGCAAGTATTTTCATCTGCGCCACGCTGGTGCATGCGCTTACCGAGATGATGTCGCCGTTAAGTCGCGCTCCGCCACCCTTCACCGCTTCGAAGAATTCATCGCGCGCTGGGTTGAACACCGCCCCCATCAGCGCCGCGCCGTCCTCGATCAGAGCCACCGAGACGGCGAATTCGGGCAATCCTTTGAGGTAGCTGTTGGTGCCATCAATGGGATCGACCACCCAAATTCGGCGGCATTCGAGGCGCTGTCGATTGTCTTCCGATTCTTCCGAGAGCCAGCCATAGTCCGGCCGCGCACCCATCAGAATATCCTGTAAAACCGAGTTGGTTTCGATGTCGGCCTCACATACGGGGTGGTATTTGCTTTTGCGCCAAACCCGTTGCTCTTTTTGAAAGCGCTTCAGAGCGCACGCACCCGCCTCGCGCACGGCCCGCAAGAGCAATTCGTGATCGGCGCCGCCCAATTTTACGGGCTCGGTGCTTGCGTCGATGAGATTCGCCTACTGACCGGCGACGGTCATGCCGTCAATCCGAATGGTTGGCGCGTCGATGCCATGGCGGAAGGTGAGGTCGCTCGCCGGCGTGAGGTGGGCGAACATGTCACTCAGGTTGCCGGCCACGGTTAACTCACTTACCGGCCAGGCGATCTCGCCTTTGTCGATCCAATATCCGGCGGCGCCGCGGCTGTAATCCCCGGTAACACCATTGACCCCCATGCCGATCAACTCGGTCACATACATGCCGCTGTCGATATCCGCTATCATGGCCTCTGCGCTCACTTTGCCAGGCGCAAGATAGAGGTTGGATGGCGCCGGCGCCGGCGGCCCGCCGGTTCCCCGCGCCGCATGGCCTGTAGAGCGTAAGTTCAACTGCCGCGCGGAGCGCGAGTCGAGGAGCCAGGTGGTGAGTACGCCGTCTTCAACGATGTGTCGCGAGGTTGTCGGCGCGCCTTCACCGTCGAATGGGCGCGAGCGCAGGCCGCGCCTGCGGTGCGGGTCGTCGATTACTTGGACGCCTGGCGCGAATACAGACTGATTCAAGCGATCTTTCAAAAAGCTTGTGCCGCGCGCGACTGACGAGCCCGAGACGGCGCCCGAGAGATGACGGATGAGGCCGCCGGAGACGCGCGGATCATAAACCACCGGGACCGGGCCAGACCCCGCCTTCCGTGGATTGAGCTTGCGGACGGCGCGTTCGCCCGCGCGCTTACCAATTTCTTCCGGGCTGTCGAGGTCTTCCTCGAAGCAGGCCGAGGACCAATCATAATCGCGCTCCATGCCAGTGTCGGCACCGGCAATGACGGATACGCTGAAGGAGAAGCGTGAGGTGTCATAACCACCAGAAAACCCGCCGCTGGTGGCAAGTACCGCACTGCTGCGGCTCCATCCGGCGTCGCCGCCTTCGGAATTCGTCACGCCGGGAATCGCGCGGGCCGCTTCCTCCGCGCGCTGCGCCCAACCGATCAATTGTTCGGCTTGCGGCTCGCGCGTATCGGCAAGCTCCAAGTCAGGCCATTCGCGCGCGAGATCTTCGGGGTCGATAAGCCCGCAATAGGGGTCTTCAGGCACCGCCCGTGCCATGGCGACGGCGCGTTCTACCAGCGCATCGAGAGCATCCTCGGCAAAATCCGTCGTTGAGACCATAGCCTGGCGGCGGCCGAGCAGAACCCGCAAGCCAAGATCGCGGCCCTCCGAGCGTTGAAGATCTTCTGACTTGCCGAGGCGATAGCTGACGCCTAGCGAGATGCCGTGCATGATGACGGCGTCTGCATGGTCTGCACCGGCCTTCTTGGCTTTTTCCAACAATGTGCCGAGTAGGGAAGTGGAGTCGCCAGTCGCGGTCATTCGATCAGCCCTATCGTTCGAGGTCAGCGTAATATCTTGGTAACGCGGCCGGAGCGGGCCACCGGTTTCTTAGATACCGGGTTCTTATATAGTGTCGCCCGCCTGTCCACGCCAGGGCCCTATTTCGGATCGAGCAGGCCTTCTTCGCGCATCCAGGCGCAAAGGTCGCCGAACATGACCCTGAGGGCGACCGGCTTGAAGTCAAGTACTCGCATCGCTTTGGAGCAATCGATAAGCTGGTTAAGGGACATCAGGTTGAACATTTCAGGCGACATGCCGGGATCGCGCTCGGAAGACGCGCTCGGCGCCTTGCCGCCGACCAGATCGGCTACCGTCTCTCCCACCTGTGCGAAACGGGCCTGGGCGCCGGACAGGAGATATCGCTCGCCGCGCACACCCCTCTCGAATGCCGCTATATGGGCGCGCGCCACTTCTTCCACATGACAAAAAGCGGCGCCGCCAGTGCCCACTTTTTCAAGTTTTCCCTGGGCGACGGCTTGAACGAAGGGTCCCCATATTACACCGTCGAACGGCCCGACCACGTTAGCCGGATTGACCACCACGACATCGAGGCCGCGCTCGAGACCCGCCAGCGCCGCGTCCTCGGCCAATTTCTTGGTGCGGAAATAATTGATCGGAGTGTCATCAACATTTGAGGACGATTCCTCATTGATTTCGATATTGTCTTGCAGCCCCCAACTCGCGCCTGACGAGGTGTGGATGAAACGCCGCGCCTTTTTGTTCAGCGCTGCGGTGACCATGTTGCGAGTGCCCTCGATATTGTCGCTGTTCTGCGCCGCGTCGCCAGCGGCATCAAAGCTCACATTGCCGGCAACGTGAAACACCGCGTCGACGCCCGCTGGCATGGCCGCGTCGAGCGTGGCGGCATCTGTAATGTCGCCGATGACTCGGTGTGCCGGAAAGCGCGAAAGGTAGGTGATATTGGAGCTTGCCCGGTGCAGCGCGGTGACTTCCCATCCCGCGAGTCCCAACTGTTTGACCAGATTGACGCCGATAAATCCCGAGGCGCCACTGACGAAGGCGGTTTTCTTTGTCATTTCGTTCCCTGGTAACGGGCGAGCGCGGCGCGAAGCGGGTCGATATGCTTTTCATAACATTTCCAGACGCCGATCTCTTCCTCATGAAACTCCGGCAGCGCGGCAGCGGGGTCGAATCGGAGCCCGACATGCGCGGCAATTCGCGCCGCCACCGCGGCGCCGCCATGCACCAGCGTCTCATATTCGAGCGTCATAATTCGTTCTCCGAAAAGGCCGCGCCAATGGGCCTGGAGACGCGACCTCTGTGCCATGAAATGAGCGATGTCTTCGAAATCATACGCGTGAGCATGGCCCTGTTCGTAGCGCTTAAAATACATCAAAAGCGCGTTGTCGAGGGGCTCGCGCAGGCAGAGGACAAGGCGCGCTTCCGGCAGCACGGTGGTGATCTCTGCGAGTGAAAGTATGTTGGTATCGAGCGTGTTCACGAAGTATTGCGCATCCCCCGAAAGGCGGCGCATCTCTTGTCGGTAGGCTGCGCCAAGGCCCCCCGGGGCAGTTTGGTTCGACCCCATTCTTTTCGCATCACGCCGCAGCCGCTGCCAATGCCCACTCTCGCCGGCGGCGAACACATCGGCCTGGCTGGTGAGCAGCGATTCGACCAGGGTTTTCCCGCTACGTGAAAGTCCGAGAACGAAGATCGGAATGGGCGCGCCCTCGGTTTCTGCCGGAAAAACGCTTTTAGGGGCCTCAATATTGGCGGCAATTATTTTCTCGATTTCGTGCTCAGCCGCCGACTTGTCGTAATTTGATCGTTGTCGCCGCTCGGCATTTGCCGGCGCATAGAGCGTGAACGAAGTGTCATAATCGCCGAGATCGGCTCTCGCCTTGGCCAGCGCGAAGGCGAGGCGATTTTTGTTGGGCGGGCTCTGGCCTTCCTGACGTCCGAGTTTCTGTAGCTTGTCGAGGGCGTGTTCGCCCGCCTGGAAGCGGTGCAGAAGCGCGTGATTGTAATGCGCTTCTACATAGGATTCGTCCATTGCCATTGCGCTGGAAAATTAGGCGAGCGCTTTCGCCGCATGGCCCTGGCCTTCCAACACCGTCCCAAGATTATTGTGCGCCTCGGCATGGCCGGGATCGTGCGCGATTGCCTGTTCGTAGGCACGGATGGAAGCGTCTCTCTCACTCGCTTCCTTCAGGGCGTTTCCAAGGTTGTAATGGGCCTTGGCATAGTCGGGCGCAATTTCGATGGCGCGGTGCTGACAGGCAATGGCGTCGTCCAAGCTGCCGAGTTTGCGCAATGCGACACCGAGGTTGCAGTACGCCTGCGCGTAGTTGGGTTTTAGCGCGAGGGCGCGGCGAAAGCATTCGGCGGCGCGCTTTGATTCGCCGCAAAGTTGGTGCACGGCGCCGAGGTTATTGAGTACTTCGGTGGAATTCGGCGCCGCGGCGAGGACGCGTCCGTAGCAGCGAATGGCGTTCGCATATTGCTTCTGGGCCACACG
>Ga0310124_10002506_pt1 | contig 12600 bp, 8 predicted proteins | sample CB11b_AW_Bot5_MG_FD_203507 | JGI IMG/M metagenome (GOLD analysis project Ga0310124, IMG submission 203507) | Marine microbial communities from Western Arctic Ocean, Canada - CB11b_AW_Bot5 | ecosystem: Environmental > Aquatic > Marine > Oceanic | place: Canada: Western Arctic Ocean | collected...
GGGTACCTTGGCGGAAGGGTCGATCACTACATCCAACGGACCATCGAGATCATGATGTCCTTCCCCACTCTGCCGCTGTGGCTCGCTCTGGCCGCGGCGATACCCATCACCCTGCCCTCCGCGTACCGGTACCTGCTGATTGTCGTGATTCTGTCACTGATCGACTGGGGCGGCCTGGCGCGGGTGGTCCGCGGCAAGGTGCTCCAGTATCGCGGAGAAGATTATGTGCTGGCGGCCCGGATGTCCGGATGCGGGCTGTTCCGGATTATCTTCAAGCACCTGGTTCCGGGTACGCTGAGCCACTTGATCGTATGTGCCACGCTCTCCGTACCCGGCATGATTCTCGCCGAGAGTGCGCTGAGCTTCCTGGGCATCGGCATCACGCCTCCATTGACAAGTTGGGGAATGCTGCTGAAAGATGCCCACAAGCTCGAAGTGCTCGTGTACCATCACTGGATCATGATTCCGGGATTTCTCATCATCGTTACAGTGCTCTCGTTCAATTTTCTCGGGGACGGGCTGCGCGACGCGGCGGATCCGTACTCGTAGGCATGACTGACAAACTGCTCCAAATTCGCGATCTCGAGATTCGTTTTAAGCGCGACGAAAAAACCGTCTATGCGGTGAACGGAATCGATTTCGATCTTTGCCGGGGCGAGGTGCTGGGCATTGTGGGAGAAAGCGGGTGCGGCAAGTCAGTCACCGGGTACTCGATCCTGGGCCTGGTGTCGGGCCTGGGAGGGCGCGTTACCAGCGGCTCGATCCGGTATTACCGGGAAGACGAGATGGTGGACCTGGCTTCCCTCGACGCGAAAAGCGACGCCATTCGCCGGATTCGCGGGAACGAACTGGGCATGATCTTTCAGGAACCCATGCGCAGCCTCAGCCCCGTCTATACCGTCGGCGAACAGATTGGGGAGTCCGTGCGACTGCACCTGGGCCTCAACCGCAAGGAAGCACGCGAACGGGCAATCGAGCTGTTGCGGCAGGTTCAGATTGCGGATCCAGAACAACGCGTTGATGCCTATCCTCATCAACTCAGCGGCGGCATGCGCCAGCGGGTCATGATTGCTATTGCCCTTTCCTGCAATCCGAAACTCCTGATTGCCGACGAACCAACCACTTCACTCGACGGCACCATTGAGGGACAGATCCTCCAGCTTCTCAGAGATCTGCGGAACGAACTCCACATGTCGATCCTGTTCATCTCCCATGACCTGGGCGTGATCGCCGAAATGGCGAATCGCGTGATGGTGATGTACCTGGGCCGGATCATGGAAACGACGGATGTGAAGAGTCTCTTCGCCGACCCCTTGCATCCATATACCCGCGCCTTGTTGCGAACCAACCCGTCCCTGGCTCCCGAACCGAAATCAACTTTGACCGTGATACCCGGTTCCGTACCCGAAGCAACCGAAGAAATCGCAGGGTGCCCGTTCGCATCTCGTTGCGATGCGGTCATGGCAAAGTGTTCGCTCAAGAGACCGCCCGCTTTCGAACCGAGAAAAAATCACATCGTCGAATGCTGGCTGTATGAATGAAGAAGCCATAGAGCCCATGGATCCGGCATTGCTCGAGATCTCCGGACTGAAAAAGTACTTCCCCGTTCAGAAGGGAATTTTCCGGCGAACCATTGGGTCCATCCGGGCGGTGGACGGGGTCGATCTCGTCGTGCAGCGGAAAGAAACCCTCGGGCTTGTAGGAGAAAGCGGTTCAGGAAAGACCACCGTTGCCCGGATCGCAGCCGGTCTCGTTCAACCGACCGAGGGAAGCGTGATCTTTCGGGGAGGCGGACGCGAAGTGGACATGACCCGGATGACATCGAAGGAGAGGAAGATCGCCTGGCGGGATTTACAGATGATTTTTCAGGATCCCTACGGTTCCCTCAATCCTCGCATGCCGATCCTCGAAACGGTGGGTGAACCATTGATCGTCCAACATGGCACAAAAGGCAACGTACTCCGGGAACAGGTGATCCAGCTTCTCGAGCGCGTCGGCCTGCAGTCTTCTCATGCCGGTTGCTATCCACACGAACTCTCCGGGGGCCAGAAGCAGAGAGTCGGGCTCGCCCGGGCTCTGGCACTGAATCCGGAACTGATCATCTGCGATGAAGCCGTATCGGCGCTCGATGTCTCCGTGCAGTCGCAAATTCTGAACCTGCTGGTGCAACTGCAAAAAGAGAGTGGGATGAGTTACCTCTTCATCGCCCACAGCCTGAGCGTCGTCGGCTTCATGAGCGACCGGATTGCCGTCATGTACCTTGGCCGGGTGGTCGAAGTGGCGCGGTCGGAAGACCTGTTCAACCGGCCCCTTCACCCCTACACCGAAGCGCTCCTGTTCAATGATCCCGTTCCGGACCCCGCCGCGGCAAGAAAGCGACGGGTTCTGAAAGGCGAAATTCCAAGTCCCGCCAACCCCCCGGCCGGCTGCGCCTTTCATCCCCGCTGCCCGTATGCAACGGAACCGTGTCGGACGAAAAGCCCGCGCCTCGAAGAACAGGAACCGGGACATTGGGCTGCATGCTTGCGATGGAACGAGATCTCTCTCGAGGGACGAAAGTAGCTATACGGGAGCCTGCAGACGACCCATTTTGCTGGCTACCATTTCAATTCAGGCAGTTCCCCCTGCCGATAGCTATTCATCATGAGATCCGCCAACCCCTCCACATAGACTACGCCGTCCGGTCCGTCCTCCGTGCATCGTATCCGGTCTGCGGGAACCGTTTCCGTGTGGGCCGACTGAGCGGCCTCCACGCAGATGGCATGCGGTAATGCGGCCTCCGCATCGCAAAGGCACGGCCCCACCCCCTCCATCGCATCCAACGTTCGCCAGATCTTGCGGTGCCGGGGTTCCGCCATGGGATCACCATAGGACCGGACCTTCCCATTGCGGTGCCGGGCATTGAATCCGTGATCGGGCTCGAACGTCACCACTGCATCTTCGAATTCATAGGTCAGCAACGGTCCCGCGAACTCCCGGATTGCAAGGGAGCAAAGATAGAGGATCTCGGTACCGTCCCCCGTTCGTGCCCGGATGAACGCGGTGTCGTAGTTCTCAATGGTATTGGCCCGGAAAGCTCGCGCGCCGACTTCCGCCGGGTGCGCACTCCGGAGAGGTTCCTCCCCGAGAAGATAAAAACAATTGTGCAAATAGTGAGCTGTTGCGTTCTGGACCGGACTGTCGTTCACCACCTGCTCCCCAACCCGAATCCGGCCCGCCCACTGATTCCGCGCGAAGTAAGACCGGCTTCGCGGCCAGAGCACAAGGCTTTTGAACCGGGTCGGGCGTCCAAAATCGCCCGCTAAAACATCTCGCTTCAGGTTCTGGATGGCGTCCGACCACGACCACTGATACCCGATGGAAAGAACGCGGCCGGTGGTGTCGGCGGCATCGATCATGGACCGAACCTGCTCCACCGTTGCCGCGGCCGGTTTCTCGCACAAAACATGACTGCCGCGATGGAGGCAGTAGATGGCCTGCTCTGCATGGAGATGAATCGGGGTGCTGAGGATCGCCAGGTCCGCGGTGCCGCCGTTCTCGTAAAACTCGCGCACTTCAGCGCACACAACGGCGCCGCGCGCCCGGAGTTCACCGATTCTCTCGCAGCGGTCCGGAAATGGGTCAACGATCCCCGCCAGGTTCAGGTTCTCCGCCTCCGGCGCGTCCAACAAGGCTTGAACATAGCTGGCACCGTAGCCGGAAATGCCCAAGAGAAGAATACTGTGCTTCCCGGTAGAACTCATCGATCCGTCTTCAAATCTCTCGCCCGCCTGTTTTGCGCTCTTTCGTGACGAGGGCGCGAAGGGACACCCAATCTATCTAACGATGAGCATCGTTCCTCTGACCGGGCGGATGAATGTTTCCACCACGATATTGGTTGGCGTGGAGGTTGTAGAAAGGGTGGCAAACATGTCGATGCATGCGCCTGTGCGGCCGCTGAACCGGCGGACGCCGTCGGGTGCGCCGGTCGAGGCCACCAGCAGGTCTCCCTCGGGGGTCGAATCGAAACCGCAGGCAAGGGTCATTCCGCCACCGGGTCGGTGTGCTGCCAGCCCACGGTGGCGATGTCTGCCCATCGGCGGCCGTTGTAGATGCCGTCGATGAGCTGAAACGGATCCCCTGCATCGGTACTGAGGCCGTAATTGGGCGACGGGCTATACGAGCAGATTAATCCGGAGGCGAAATTCACGCCCGGGGATGGCGTCAACCACGGCTGAGCCAGCGCCGGGACGGCGGAACCGACCACCAGGGTCAAATATGCAAGTCTTGTCAATGTCGTCATGGGGGGGTGTCGATTGCAGGTTTTCCGAATAAGTTTACCCACTCGCAATGCCGTAGTTTGGGCTTCCAGCCCGAACAGCGCAACGTGGAAAGATTGGCAGCTACAGGCCATTGATTCAATGCGGACTTCAGTCCGCACTCTCCGGATCACCTTCCGTAGTTCTATCAGTCCGTCTTCACGCGGATGTTCTGCGCATCGCCTGAGCTGTTGATGGTCCGCACGACATTGGTTCCGGTGCCGGCGATATCTTCGTTCGTCGGGTCGTTGGTCCAGGTCCCTGCGGGCAGGTTTGCCTCGAGTTGCAGATCGTAGGTTTTTCCGGTCTCGGAGTCGAAGTTGATTTCAATCGTCAGGTTCGAGACTACGGAAATCGCCAACTCGGGCCTGGTGAACGGGACGGCAAACTCTCGCACGACCAGGTCGGTAGGCTCGGAGGTCGAGGAGAGTGCAACGAACATCCCGAGAAATTCTCCCGTGCGGCCGTCGAACTTGCGAACGCCGTTCGTCGGGCCCGAGGAGGCGACCAGGAGGTCGCCGCTCGGATCCCAATCGAATCCCTGCGCAACGGTCATTCCTCCCGCGCCGCTGGTAATGAACTCCGGCTCCAGCAGGTTGCCCGGCAGGGCTCCCGATGCCTGGGGATTAAAACGATAGATCCGGGCGCCTTGCGCCACGTAGATAAACCCGTCGTGCGCCTTCGGCTCCCTGGTGAACGTCCCCAGGTTGCTGGCGTTCGGGTCACCGACGTCATTAAAGAGCCCCAAAAAAGCCCCCGTGGTACCGTCGTAGGTCGGAACTTGCCCGTTGGTACGGGTTACATACAAATTCTTGGCACTACTTTGATCGAGACTACTGGGACCGAATGCGCAACCCGTCACGGCAAAGATGTCGGCAAACCGGTCGATGAAAGCCCCGGTGGCGCCGTCAAATCGAACAACGCCGTACAGGTTCTCGGTACTGCTCTGGCAGCCCACGAGAAGTTTCGAGCCGGCTGGGTCGAAGGTCAGGTCGTCCGACTGGTTCAGATTTGAAGTGCCGAGGGTGAAATTATCGATAAAGGTTCCGTCCAAGTTCCAGCGATACACGTCGTTAAGTCCGAGGGACGAAACGTAGACGCGAGTATCCACCGGCCCCAGCGTGATTCCGGTCCATCGCAAATGACCGGCCGGGTTGGGATCATCGAACGTAAGCGTCACGTTTCCAGACGAATCGATCTTTTGGACTACTTCCTCGGAGGTAGGGGGTGTATCACCTCCGTCCGTGCACACGATGACCTCAAAATCATTCGCGGGATCGGGCTGCGGTGAAATCTCCAACGCGACCTCCGACGGACGGCTGTCCGAGGGCAGCGAGGCGAAGTCGTCGATGTAGGCGCCCGTCGTCCCGTTGTACCGCTTGATGGAATTGGTTCCGCCTGGATTGTTGGGATGATTGCCCCAACTGCCCGCCAGCAGATCGCCATCCGGGGTGAAGGCGAAGCCTCCCGGCGAAAAGAGACCCCCGTCGCCCGGCGTCACGAAATCGGCGATGGTACTCCCTCCGTCACTGATTCGGAGGATGCTGTTGCTCGCGGCCTGCGTCACGTACAGGTCCCCATTGTGCCAGGTTGGATGCCCGAGTTGAGTGCCATGGTTCGGAATATAGTCACCAAGAAACGCGCCGGAGGCGCCGTCGATCTGAAATATTCTGCCATTCTTAGCAACGGCGACGTTGCACATGTACATATTGCCGTCGGGGCCAAAGGTGATGCCACGGCTGCCGATGTTTACGAACCTTCCGAGCGGCGTCATGGTGATCCCGTCGTATCGCTGGACCCCGCCAGACTGATAGGGTGGAGCCGGTATGTTGAAACCTTCGGTTTCATTCCCGATGAAAATGTCTCCGTTCGGGCCTACGGTCAGGGAGACCGGATTTGTGAGTTCGGGCCGATTGTTCGGGAGGGCGTCGATAATTCGACCCCGCAACCGGTCGAAGCGCCAGAGGACATTTTCGTTGAGGCTTACGGTGGACAGCGACCGGGTGAGCGGGCTGTACCCCATACCGAGCCACCGCCACTCACGGCCAATGGGATTGGGAGCCTCGTAGTGCCACACATCGCTCCCGTCCGGGGCGTAGCAGACGAGGTCATCTGAAATCCCCGACGCATCAATACCGTCGAATACAACGTACATATACCAATCCTCAATGGCCACCGCCGTCGTTACGAACGAGCAAGCCAACGCGATTGTCACGACGAACCATAAACTCATCAAGCGCTTCATCTTAGGGCTGATCCTTTCTTGAATGCCTCAATAACACCGCACAGCTTAAAATGGGGGGATAATGGGGCAGAGTCAAGAGCGGATGGATTTTCAACGGATTTGGAACGGATGGATTACCGACGGATTGGTAGCCGGAAGATTCGGAAAATAGAAATCTCTGAATCCGTTACCGCCCGAAATCCATTGGGATCAATACCCAATCCCAAATCCCCAACACCAAAGAATCCTAAGGCCGGTCCCAAATCTTGATTTCATCGATCACGATCGGCGCTCCACCGATGATCAGCCGACAATCTTTGACACGGTTGTCTAGAGTACCCATCTCCCACGGATCACCACGGGTCTGGGCTTCTTTCTTCTCATCGAGAAAAAGTTGGATCGTTCCTTGCTGGGTATCCCATGCCGCGGTGGCGGTGTGCCAGCCCCCGGGCTCCAGGTTGCCGAGCGAGCTGTGGGGCCAATGCTGCTTACCGTGGATGTCGAACATGTTGCAGAGAAAACGTGAGTCATCCAGTTTCCCGAAATACATGAATCCGGGCCGTGGGTTCAGCTGCATGAAATAACGGGTCTCGCCATCTCCTCCGTGCCAGAGTGGCTTAAAATGGATTTGAAATTTTCCGCGGCGGGGATCGATGTTCCCCTCCGGTAAGTACGCCAGGGAAGCGCCTTCCGGCAAATGAATCCCCTTTCCGCCGGGCGCTTCGACATACGTGACATCGCCGCTGACAATGGCATTCCCGGATTCCCCGCCGGTCACGACAGCGTCCGGGCCGTTTTCGAAATCGAGATGGAAGAGAAGACGTGCGTTCCCCTTCGCTGCCCGGTTACTGCGCGCAATGGCGGCCGCGGTCAGTTCCTCAACCCCGGTCTTGATTGAAATCTCGTAGGCAAACGAGACCTCCTTGCCCTGGGCCAGTGCTTCCGGCCGGGACATCCACTCCAACGTGCCCTGGGGTTCCAACGAATTCTCAGGTCTCCAACTCAGCAGTTGCAGGATGTCATCGGGCTCCTCGGGGTGAACCGCTACGAGCACGTTCCGATGGGGAAAATACTCACCAAAGGCGATCGGCTTGGACATTTCCATTATCTCGCAACGGGTAAAGGCTTCCAGGGCCTCCTCCTCGCTCAATCCCATGTTGAGCATGGCATGCATCTTCCAGTCATGGGTGGTTAGAAACCTCGTGCCGTCATTCGACCAGAATACGGACAAACCACGCTCTTCGTGATCGATGTAGTTGTGCACCCGGCAGCTGAGATCAAAGGAGGGCACATCCATGGAGAGTGAATCGTTGAAGAATGTCACCGCTACCTTCACCTGCCCCGGGACCTCGCTGAAGTGAAAGGTCTTCTTCACCTGCAAACTGACCATCCCGCCGAGAGACGCGAGCTTGACCCCTTTTCGAAAGACCAGGTCGACGCCGCTTTCGTGAACTCGTTTCTGCTCCAGTTTCATCACCGCATCCATGTCGCTGTTGGAGCGTTCGGAGGATGGCAGCCACAGCATGTCCCGGCACAGCCCATGTCCCACGGTGTCCAGAACGATATCTCCAATTTCCCACTTCAGGATGGTGCCCATTTGGCTGACCCATATTTTTTGGCCGGGAGCTTCCACCCGATATTCAAACTTGCTGTCCCGGTCGAAATCGTCGAAGCCCAGGCTGAATCCCCCTTGGGATACAAGATCTCCCACCCCTTGCTCCGCATCGGGATAGGCGAGCGCCTCCTCTCGAATCGGTTCCAGGTTGACGGTTTCCCAGGTACCGAAGAGAGAATCAGTCTTCGACGTAGCCGGGATCAGGCGGTAGCCACGATAGTCGCTGGGCGGCGAAAAGAGATAGATTCCTTCCGCCAGATCATCACTCGAGATTTGTGCTTCACCGTTAAGATGGAAGAGCTTTCTCTGTTCTGCATCGACCACGTACCAGGCGCCGTTGGGAAGCGCCGCGGTGAGCTCCACATAACAGGGCTCCCCGGAGTTGCGGTTGTTGATCACGGCGAGATACTCGTCGCGGCCTCCGTGCCGGTATCCGCGAATGGTCGCATCGAGATCCCAATCCGGGTAGACGTTGCGAATGGTGGCGCCGCCGCCCAGGTCGATTTCCGTATCCTGCCTGGGCACCGCGGCAAGGATGAGGTTGGACGGGTCGGGCGTGCCCTCGAAAATGAGCTCCTGGTGGTCCGACAGGAAAGTCATGATCCGATTCAGGAGCACGAAGTTTCCAGCATCGAGAGCCCAGCCCGGGTAAAAGCTTGTCCCCTTGCATCCGATCAGCGCGGCCCCCAGGGTGTGCAGCATCATGTCCTGATCGGAAATGAAGAGGTTGCTGTAGCCACCTGCGCCCACATTCTGGCAACCGGTGAACTGCCCGTGGGGTACCCGCTCCATCCATTTCTTCACGTTCCGGATACCCTCCGTCCCGGTAAAGTTCATGGGATCGATAAAGGTCACGTCGTCGACGTACCGGAGATGATCCACATCGGAAGTCTTGTCGAACGAATTGACTCCGCCCTGGGTGATGATGGTGGCGATGTCCGGGTTCACGGACCGGCAGTACTCGGCCCAATTCCTGACTACCTGCGCGGCCAGTTCCTGCCGCATGTCGACCCACTCGGTGAAGTACTCCGATTTGACCAACTTGTCGGTCAGTTCGAGATCGGCCGGAAGCTTGTTCCTGCTCTTGAACCGATCGTGGAGCCAGGGGTTGTCTCTGAATTCGGTAATTTTGCCGGCGGGACCGGGCTCGAAGTCCAGGATCGTGGCATCGGCGGCTCGCAATCGCTCCTCCGAGATTCCGGTGGAGTCCTGCCTCGCGAACCAATCGGGGCCATCGGCAATGCAATCTTGAAATTCGTTTTCATAGACATTGTGATAACTGCCCGAACGCTGGCGAATGAGGTAGAATCCGCGCGCTTTCATCTCCCGGTCGAACTCGAGACCCTCAAGCGATTGGATGGTATTGAATCCGGCCCTGGCCATGTAGTCCGCCAACTCGTCCAACTTCCCCATGCGGTAGCGCGGCCCGTAGTGGAGCCAGAGTTTGAAACGCTCCGGGGGTAACCGCGGAGCCGTAAGTGCCTCGTAAATCTTGAGACGAGATGAATCCGTGAAACACGTATTTCCCTGGTAGTGCAGGCTCAGCTCGATTTCCGGCTGGGTGTCGGGGATCTCCTGTTCCTCGTCGATCCAGTACCACAGCCACTCGTGGGAACTACCCCATTGCCCGTTCAGTGAGCGGATCTCCACCTGCTTCGCATCGAATGCCTTGGTGATACGCAGATAAGGACGCTCGTGGTACTCGGTCGCCTCGATTTTCAGTCCCTGGTCTTCGGCATCCGGAATCCGTACGAAAGCGGGCAGCAGCGCGCTCCATGTAAATCCTTCCGCAGTGTAACGCGCCGACGTGTTGTCGACAGGGGTCATGTAAATGTCGATAAAATTCGCCTGCCCCTTGATGGCGGAGGTGACGCCGCTCTTGTTCAGACTCGAATGGGCGAAGTAGACGCGAGGCGGATCGAAGCGTTTTCCGTAGACGTCAACCGCCCGCGCTGCGCCCGCGCTGCCGACGAGCAGAACGAAAGTGAGAACGCGCGCGAGGAATGACGAAGTCCGAAGCTCGAAATTCCTGACGATGTTGAGTTCAGCGACTGCCAAGTGAAATTCCCGCTCAATTCTGAAACAAGTCGGAGTTCGAACAAACCCATTTCGACATTCGGAATTCGTCATTGGGCATCCTGTCACTCGTCATTGCTCCCAATGGTTCATCTCATCCAATAGTCCGGCGTCCCGCCCAGCTCGCCCAGTGCCCCGGCCGCATAGATGGTTTCAGGCTTTTCCGGATCGATTGCGGCGACGCTTACGACATGACCGTCAATCCAGAGTACGTTGCAGGATCCGTCGTGGCGGGGCCAGGCGACTCCGTCGTCGCCGGGACTGGCATGCGCTCGCGACTGCGGATACACATAGTTGCTTCCGAACATCGTCGTGCCCCAAAACAAACTGGAATCCGTCAGGGCAATGACGCGTGATACGTCATCTATAGCCAGGTCCGTCGCGCGCCAGGGGATCCAGCTTCCGTAGCGATTGCGGTAGTCAAAACTCAGAGCGGTGCTCATGCCATAGCTGAGACCTCCGTGGTACGCGGCCCATGCTTTGGACACTCGGCCTCCACTCTCCGGGCACCACATGATCTCGTTTTGCGGGGCGCCATACTCCTTGCGCACGCTCGGGAGGTAGTTGCCATCAAACAACATACCGAACCAGCGGCTGGCATAGGGCGGGGGCGCATGGCTCCCGGTATGATAGGGTGGATAAACACCCTCGTGTTCCTGCGCATACAACGTGAGCCCCAACCCCCATTGCCGGAGATTGTTTACACAATAGATGGACCGGGCGCGCGCCTGCGCACTCTTCAGAGCGGGCACAAGCAAAGCCGCCAGGACTGCAATAATTGCAATCACGACCAGTAATTCGATGAGGGTGAAGGCCGAACGTCGCCAATTGACCTTCGGATGTGAGAACTTTCCCATGACCACAAACCAAGACTACGCCATCGCCTGCCACTGTGGCAAGGTCGGCAGAGGGGAATGACGAATTACGAAATACCCAATGACGAGTGAATGACAAATCTCAAAACCCGAATGCCGAAAATATCGCTACTTCGCTTGAAGAATTCGTGCATGTGGAATTCAGAATTCATTCGTCATTGGGTATTTCGTCATTCGTCATTTCTCAATCCGGATTCTCCAGAACCTGGTAGAATCCCGGATCCTGATTCAGCCGGGCCGGATCATGGTCTATCGCCGTGGTGAGTGTTCCGTCGGCCACGATCGTGGCCACGGTGGACCAGGCCGGATTCTCCAGCGACGGGGAGTTTCGGAGGGAATAGGCGACGCCGGGCAGGCTGACCCAGCTGAAGGTCGCCTCCGACGCTGTCCTGCTTACGCTTTCAAACTGGAACACGGCATCCGGATCCAATGCCACAAAGCCTTTCGGCGTCAGATCCCGGCCCGAAAATGCGGGGTGGTCCAGGGGATACCGATCGGCCCGAAACGTGATGTTCGAGAAGGTCAGCCCCTGCAGGGAGGGTCCGTTGACGCCGACCGGGTTGATGTAGTGCCAGACGAGATTGCTCCCCGGGGTCACTTCGAGAAAGTGGCCTGAACGGCCCTCGCAAATGAGGGTGTTCCCGTTGGGAAGTCGATCCGCGCCGGAAAGGCCGCGGCTGTACAGATCTGCGGGCGGGTCCGACATGTAGGTCCAGACCGTGGATGTCGGCCCGAAGGCCGTACCGGGCGGCGGGTTCGTATAGATGCCGTTGGCGTCCACCGGAGGCGCGATTTCTTCAATCGTGCTGAACACGCCTTCAGGTCTTTCACCCCCGTTGTTGAACACCAGGATGTTTCCCGCTCCCGGCAGCCCGGGATCGATCCATTCCACATCATGCTGAAAGAAAAGTTTTTGATCCGTGCTGTCACCGGCTCCATACGCATGTGGGTTTCCCCACCGGTAGAGAATGTCTCCTCCCCGACCGCTGTTCCCACCCGTGTGGCCCGCCGCCTCCGTGGTGGTAGTGCTGTGGTCGATGACCCAGAATTCGTCATAGAAGGGACAGCTCAGGCTGATTTGATCCAGCGATGCGTTGTAATCAATCGCGTTGAAGTGAAGCAAATCCTGAAACACCGGATCCTGGTAGTTGATGTCGATCAACTCCGGATGTTCCGCTACCACGCCGAAGTTATCATTGGTGGGATCGAAATCCTGGATCAAGTGATCCCAGACATGCCATTCCCAGACGATATTGCCGCTGTTTGTGCCGACGGCCTGAACTTCGATAATGTGCTCAGGCCAGATTTCCTGATTAGGAAAAAAAGCAGCCGGGTTCATTCCGGCGGCGATGGCTTCCGCCTTGGTTTTCACTTCCCACGCGATCATGAGCACGTTTCCGTTGGGAAGGACTGCGATGTCGTGATGCGCGCGGTGCGTGTTCTCTATATAAGAGAATTCCCAAAGCAGGTTTCCGTCCCAGTCGAATTCCTGAACCATTCCGGCATCGCCGC
>Ga0310124_10002507_pt1 | contig 12597 bp, 10 predicted proteins | sample CB11b_AW_Bot5_MG_FD_203507 | JGI IMG/M metagenome (GOLD analysis project Ga0310124, IMG submission 203507) | Marine microbial communities from Western Arctic Ocean, Canada - CB11b_AW_Bot5 | ecosystem: Environmental > Aquatic > Marine > Oceanic | place: Canada: Western Arctic Ocean | collected...
TCGCCGGCTACGACGCCGCCGATCCGGCTTCGGTGAGGGCACCTCAAGTCGACTACACCACGGACCTCAACGGCGGCGTACGCGGGCTTCGCATCGGCGTGCCCAAGGAGTACATCGGCGACATCCTTGACCCAGAGCAGGACACGGCATTTCGGAAGGCACTCTCGGACCTAGAGGACCTGGGAGCATCCGTCGCGGAGATCTCCATCCCGGAGCTCGCGTGGGTGCCCGCGCTCGCCATCACCATCACCGGCGTCGAAGCCTCGACGATCTACGGCGAGCTGGCACGAACCCGGCGAGACGAGCTTGACCCGTCCGTGCTACGACGGGTCGAAACCGCCTTCTTTATCTCCGGCGAGCGCTATGCCCGCGCCCTGCGCGCTCGGGTGCTGTTCACCCGGCGCATGAACGCCGCGTTCACATCGGTCGACCTCATCGCCACGCCCACCGTTGCCACGCCCGCCCCGCCTCAGGGGACGGAGCGCATGACTATCGGCGGCGTGCAGACCAACGTCCGCGAAGCCCTGCTGCGCGACACGCGCATCTTCAACATGAGCCGCATGCCCGCGGTTGCCTTCCCCACGGGCTTCTCGGCCGACGGGCTCCCGCTCAGCATGCAACTCGCCGCCCCCGCCTTCCAGGACGCCCTCGCATTACGCGTCGCCCACGCCTACCAGCAGGCGACCACTTGGCACCAAGCGCGCGCCGAGGTCTAGCGAGTGCCTCCGGCGCGTTCCTCGCGTCATGCCCAGGCAACCGTTCGGGCTTTGGGAGGATAAATGGGAGGGGCGACCGCGCCGACCCACGGTCTCCAAAACCCAGGGGGAAACGGCTTACCCCTCCCGCCGCTAAGATATAAGGGGGATGGTTGAAACGCTGGGACAGATGGGCGTGAGCTACAGAACAACGAACCAACACCGCGGAGGAGAACCGACATGTCTGAACTAGACGACATCATGGAAGAAGTAGCGCTTGCCAACCGCGTGCTCTACACCACCGAGCTCTGCGACTCGTCCACCATCGAGCGCGGCCACGTCAGCTACCGGCTGCCCAATCAACCGGACCAGTTCGTCATTAAGGCCCTCGGCCCCGCGCTCTCCATGGTCGAGGCGGAGCACATGGTGGTGGTCAACACGGACGGCTACAAGGTCGGCGGCGCCAGGGAGCTGAACCTTCCCAACGAAGTCAAGATGCACTCCTGCCTGCTGCGCGAGCGGCCGGACATCAACTCCGTCGTCCACGTGCACCCGCGCTACACGGTGCTCATGAGCGTCCTGCAGGAGCAGATGGGCCCCATGTGCATCGAGGGCATGCCGCTGTTCGCCAAGGGCATTCCCATGTTCCCCAACCCGCGGCTGATCATCCACGAGAAGGATGGCGCCGAGGTTGCCCGGCTCATGGGCGACTCGGACGCGATCATGCTCCAAGGCCACGGCGCCGCGACCGTGGGTGGCGACATGGAGGACGCGGTCATCAACATGCTGCACCTGGAGGAGCAGGCGCGGATGAACTATCTGGCGTTCTGCGCCGTTGGCTCCAACCATGCCACGCTCACGAAGGAGCAGGCGCAAGACTTCGTGGCTAACATGCGCTCCATGCCCGACGCCGACCACCTCAAGCCTCAGGTCGCGCCAACCCCGCGCAAGCCATCCGGCATCTGGCTCCACTACACCGAGCTCGCCCACTTACACGACGACGACGACGACGACTAGGTCGTCTACGCCACGCCGCCGGATGTATCGTTCCAGATTCCCGGATCGATAGTCGCACCCCCGTGTCGCCGGCGTCCGAACGGCAATGCGCGTTTCCGATCTTCGGGTTGTGCGTGCGGTGCACTGGAGGCAATGGTCCACCTCATCGGATGACCATATCTGGTTCGGCGACCTTGACCCAGAGGGGGCCACGACCTCGACGCGAACATCGACTACGGCGTGGCCAAGGGGCTCGATGCGGCGATATCGAACGCGATGGCCAAAGCAAACATCGATCTGTTTGTGGAGCTTGGTGAAAACGAGTGGATGATCTCGATCAGCTTCGTCCAGACATGGGCGAAGCTGATCGCGTTCTCGGTATGTGGGAAGGCCACCAGGCGGTCGCGGATTACGTACGCCGCATGCCACTCCCGGAACCGTACCCACCTAGCGCCAGCTAGTCGTTCTTCAGCGTGGGCACCAAACTCCGGAAGTACTCGTACGCATGTGACGCACGCTTGTCCCAGTCGGGGCCGAAGCGGGCGATGTAGTCGGCGGCGAGGGCTTGGGGCTGGCCGCCGCCCATGATGGTGGCGATGACCTGCATGATGGCCGTGCGCTCAAGGTAGATGGTGTTGCTGACCGCGTGGTCGACGGTGGCGCCGGCGACGACGATGCCGTGGCCGCGCAGGAGCGCCGCGTTGGCCGGGCCGAGCGTATCGGCGACCTCGCTGCCCAGTTGCCAGTTGGTGATCAGGTCGGGCTTCTGGTAGATGGGCGTTTCGGGCGCGAATGGCATGCCTTGGTTGTAGATGGGCTTGATCGGGACGTTGCCGATTCCTATGGCGGTCGAAATAAGTTGGTGCGTGTGCACGACCGAGTTGACGTCTGCGCGCGCCTTGTAGATGGCGATGTGCAGCATGGTCTCGCGCGGCGGCACAGGGGTGTCGATGGTGCGCCCCACCTGCTTGGACGGGTCCCACTGGCTGCCGTCGGCCGCGATGTAGGCGTCCATGTCCACCTCGACCAGGTCCGCTGCGGTGATCTGGTTGTGGGCGCGCAGCACCGGCTTGATGATGATCGTGTCGGTGCCGGGGATCCGGGCGCTGACGTGTCCGTGGAAGTCCACCAGGCCCTGGTGGTCCAGGATGTGGGAGCTGTCGGCGACCTGCGCGCGCAACTCGTTGATCTCGTTTGCAGGTGTCATGCTCATGTCCTTTCGGGGGCGATTGTTGGTGATGCGGCGGGCGCGTGCTGGCGGGGGCGCTTGGCCAGGAACATGAGGACGGTCGCACCGCCCAGCAGCACCGCCGACGTGTAGAACACCGGGATGAAGCTGTCGGTAGCTTCGGAGATGAGGGCGTAGAGCAGCGGCCCCATACCGAGACCCATGAGGGTGAAGGTGTTGGCGAACCCGGAGATGGTCCCGTAGGAGCGGCGCCCATAGTACGCGGCGAGCATCATCATGACCAGCGCGCCCTCGCCGCGGGTCGTGGCGCCGTAGAAGAGGGCGAACGAGAGCGCCATGAACGGACCGTTGACGAAGGCGCCGTAGACGGCGAGGAGCGTGGCGAACCCGGTGGCGGCGACCACCAGGATGCGCTCGTCGTAATGCTCGGTGAGGAATCCCCACAGCGACGACGACGCGGCCCCGCCCAGCAGGAATACGGCCGCGCCCAGGGCGGCGGTCTGCGTGCTGATGCCAACGTCCACGAAGTAGGTGGGCATGAGGAACGCGATGCCGCCGGACGCCGCGGTTTGGATCAGCGAGCCAACGCACACGAGCCACATGGCGCGGGTGCGCAGGGACTCACGCAGCGACCACGACGCCTCGGTGCCGCGATGGCGCTGTTGAACGCTGGCGTCTTCCTCGCTCGTGGGCTCGGTATCGCCGTCGGGGAGCAGCCCCAGGTCCTCGGGCTGGCGCCGCATGATCAGCGGCATGGGCACCGCCAGCAGCACGAACGCTACGATGCCGAACGAGGCCAGCACCGTGCGCCAGTCGACGCCAGCGGCGATGAGCCCGCCGGCCAGGGCCGCAAGCCCGGCGCCGCCCAGGGGCATGGCCATCTGCTGGAAACCCAGCGCTCGCCCGCGCTTGCGGCGGAACCAGTTGACCGCAGCCGTGCGGGGCACGACGCCGGCGAGCAGCTGGAGCGAGGCCATGCGCGCGAGGAAGTAGACAACGTACAGCTGCCACAGCTGCGAAACGAGCAGCATGGCCGCGTAGGCGCCGCCGTAGATGACGACCCCGATGGTCATCAGCGCGCGCGGGCCGTAGCGGTCGGCCAGGCGTCCGACGAAGACGGCGATGCCGCCGCCCACGAACGTAGCGAGGGTGACCGCGCCGGCGATGGACGTGCGACTCCAGCCAGTCTCGTCCTCGATGGGCGTCAGGAAGACGCCGAAGAATGCCTGACTGGTGGTGCCGGCGAAGACGGCGGACAGGCCGGAGAGGCCAATGATGTACCAGCCGTAGAAGATTCGGGGGCGCTTGCGGGTTTCGGGAGCATTGGGTGTCACGGGTGGGGTGCTCGCAGGGCGCTCCGGTCTGGATTGGGCCTTGGTGAGGATACGCGGGGCAATTCGGTGTGCCCACCCGCGCGACGTTTGGTGCGGTCAAATTGCTGGCGCTGTCCGCTGTGGGTTTTCCGAAGGGGCACGCGAGAGGTTTTCGCGGCCTGGCGGCTTGTGTCGGATGGACAGAGGGGATCCTTAGAAATGCTCAAGGTGAGCGGTCGGGGGAGGGGTCACTATTTCCCCGTTGCGCGGCCTCCGCGCCTTGGGCGAGGAGGTCGTCGAGGTCGTCGAGGATGGGACTAAAGGGGCCGGAGGTGCGCAGGTAGACCGCCCCGCGCTTGTGGTTCTGGATGGGGCCGTAGTCCCAAGCGACGGGGCCGAGGTCGTGGTTGGAGGTGCGGTCGCGGAAGACGTTGAGGGGTTCGCCGCCGTCTTCGACGACCTTCATTTGCTCTTCAAGCATGCGCCGGTAGAGGATCAGCCCACGGTCGGAGTCGCCCAGGCGCTCGGCCGAACGGTCCATGATTGCGCCTTGGTCCCGCCATGCCACCATGTCCTGCGCTCCGATGTAGTCCGGGATCTCGCTGAGTGGCGCGTCGAATGTGGGCAGGTACGGCTGGTCGGGCACCGGCACGCCGTGGCCGGGCACGTACGCCTGGTAGATGATCGACCATGTCGTGGTGTCGTCCACGGGCACGCGGACCTCCATCTGGTAGAGCCCAGGTCCGCCGAGAGTCACGGTGTTGGGGAAGATCAGCGGGTGGCCGTGTTGCCAGTCCAGCGAGTCCTCGGAGTCGCCCTCGAACAGTCGGCGCTTGACGATGCCGTGCTCGTAGGGTTCGTATGCTGTTTTAGCGTGCTTGCGCAGTAGGCGTTGGATGCTCTCTTCGGTGCCTGGGATGGCGGCCCCGTGGCGTTCGACAACGTAGCGCCAGAGGTGGCCGTGCAGGTTCTCGGCGTGGATGGGGTCGACGGAGTTCTCCATGCATTGGAGCCAGTTGCATGGGATGGTGGACGTCGAGACGTGTCGCAGCGCGCCCTCGACCACCAGCGGGCGCCAGCGGGGCACCAGCGGCGCAGGCGCGGGGCCAATGTAGGCCCAGATGAGTCCGCCTAGCTCTTCGACGGGGTAAGAGTCGAGCTTGATCTTATCGGCAAACCGGCTCGCGTTGGGCTCCGACGGCTGGGCGATGCATTGGCCGTTCACATCGTACGTCCAGCCGTGATAGGCGCAGCGCAGGCCGTCGTTCTGGGGGATGCCCCACTTGAGGTCGAGGCGCCGATGGGCGCAGCGCTGCTGGATGAGCCCGAGTCGGCCTTGGCGATCCTGAAACAGTGTGAGTGGCACGCCCAGCAGCTTTACCGGCCTCACGGGGTTGTCGTGCAGCTCGCCGGTTGTCGCTATCGGGTGCCAGTAGCGCGCAAGGAGATCGCCCATGGGCGTGCCCGGGGAGACGCGGGTAATGCGCTTGTTCTGTTCGCTGGTGAGCATGGGCTGACTCCTGGGGGCTCGACGTCTCGCGCATGTTCGTGCGCCGCGACGCTGGTGTCCAGCCGAAGCGCACGGTTGTGCCTGCCCGTCTGACCCTCTTGCGCTGGCTGCTGTTGCTTTGGGAGGGGGGCAGTCGAGTTCCCTCCCCCTTGAGGGGAAACGCTAGGATAGGGGTGCGAAGCGCGCTTTTCAGTGCGCTTCGCACCCACACGCCGGACGTCTCACTCTCAACTCAATCGCTCCTGATCAAATGAGAGGAGACCGGAGGAGTTCTTCGACAGGCTCACGGCGAGCGAGCCGGACGTGGCCCCCTATTTCTTGTTGTACATGGGTTTCGGCAGTACGACCGTGGCGCCGTTTGTTGCGCATTCGGCCGCGTAACCCTCGTAGATCATCGGGTCTTCGTCCTCGTACTCGATCTGGTCGGGCATGAAGCCGCGGTAGTGACGGGCGTCTAACTGCCCAAGTCGCATGGCGAGATAGCGCGCCCTGCCAGGGCCGGTGTTGAAATGCTGGTGGTACTGCCACTCCATGGGAGAGAGAATAGTGCCCTCCTTCCAATCCACCCGGACGGCGTCCTTGTCGCCGTCGAACCAGAGCAGCGAGTAACCCTCGCCGCCGAGGATGATGACGTGGGCGCCGACACCGTGCCGGTGCGCCTTCTTGTACGTTCCCGGCGGGAAGTCGCTGCAGTGGGAGACCATGGAATTGTTGGACATGGAGAACTGAGTGAGCTGCCCACCAGCGCCCCGGCCGGCGGCGTCGTCGAGCCCAAAGCTGCGGATGTCCGAGATGAAGTTGGTGATCCACATGTTGCGGCCCGATCGCTCGGACGCCGCTTCGAAGAATCCCACGCCGGACTGGTACCGATTCGCGAAGCGATAGGAATCATCGAAGGGGAAATCGCCGTCGCGGAACATATTTATGACCATGGGAGCGTTGGTGACGAAGAAGAGGCGCACGGCCTCTTCCCCGCTGGCGTTGAAGTGTTGGTAGTGGCAGTTGAGTGGCGGCGAAAAGATGCTGCCGCGCTGCCATTCTACCGAATCCTTAGGCTGGCCCTCCTGCCAGAACATGGTGGCGCCGCGCCCGGAAAGAACGAAAACGGTCGCCTCGAACAGGTGATGCTGGACAGTGGTCTGCCCGCCGGGCGCGATCTCCACGAGCCAGCCGTCGTCGTGTTCCTGGTCGGCCAGGTTGATGATGGCACCGGGCTGGCCGAGCCGGGGCCAGGCGCCGAGCTCCAGCTTGTACAGGTTCTCGATGTACGCGCCCTGGTAGAGCGGGATGCCCTCGTTTTTCTGCCAGATGGAGTAGGGGGACTCTCTGCGCTCGCCTCGGGCAGGCTTTGCCTCTTCAACCATGGGGCACCTCTTTGATGTGCGTCAAGCGCGCCGACCGTGCGTGTTTTACCACTCAATAACGTGTGGTGCTAGGTTCGCCGACGGCTGGGGAGCGCCCCCGAGCGTTGGTGTGCCCCTCGGCTCAGGGCGCTGGCTTCGGGCCCGAGTGGGCCTGATGCCCCACCTGCAATCAGTCCTTGTACCAGGGTGCGGTGGCAGCGGGCAGGGTCCTCGCAGCCACACAGCAGAGTGATTGTCTCGTGGGCCGTGCGCTCGCGGAGGGCCGTGACCGCTGCGATGGAATCATCGCGAGTAGCCATTTCGTGCAGGAATCGGCGTGCGTATGCAGGCCAGTCGATTGTGCTGGCGTTGAAGTCTGCGAGGAGGCCGCGCGTCGGCGCCAGGCCACGCTCCCAGGCATCGACGCAGTCCTTGCGCACGCCGCGTGGCCACAGGCGCATGATGAGCAGACGGAATCCGTCTGCCGATTCCGCTGGTTCGTAGATGCGCTTGGTCTTGATCGTCATGGGGATTTCTCGCTTTCGGCGCGGATGAGCATGGGCACCATTCGCTCGCCGGCCCCCTGGCGCAGTCCGCTATGTTTTGCGGAGAAAGTGAGGAGGAAAGACTACGTTGTGACGAATCCGTTGGCCTTGAGCACGGCGGGAACGTCAATGCCTAGCTCCGTTGCTTCGGCGATGACACCGGATTTCTGAGATGACCAGGACGCGATGAACTGGGCTTCGAGGAACGGACGGTCGGCTTCCACGTCGGCGATGCGCGCGAGCTTGTCGGACAGCATCTCGCCGTGCTCCTCCTCGTCGGCGAGGATGGAGTCGGCCATCGCGCGCACGGCGGGGTCGGGAGTCACGGTGCGTAGGTGTTCGATAAAGACGACGGCCGATTTTTCGGCGATGTTGCAGAGGCGGAACACGCGGATATCCGTATCCAGAAAGCGATCGAAGTAGGCGTCGTACGCATCGACCGGATCGCCCTCGACATCCTCGCCTCGGCTGTTGAGGTAATCCTTGATGATGGCGAAGTGTCGATACTCCTCTGCCGCTTGTTCCGCGACGTCGGCCTTCTCGTGGTGGGCGAGCCCGTCGTACCGAAGCAGCGCTTTCGTGAAGGCCACGCCGTGGCGCAACTCGCGTTTGGCCTGGCGCTGCATGAGCGCCACGAACGCTGGCGCGGCCGGGTCGAGTTCGGCGAGCGCTTTCCTGAGGGCGAGGACGGGGCCTTCCAGCGTGGGGTAGTGTTTGGCTTCGAGGGATCTGACGAAATCGGCGCCGTTGATGGTGTGCTCCTCTGTGTTGGCGTGTTTTGACGTGGTTTGACGATCGATGGTGATCGGCGTGGCCCCTCGGAGCGGTTGTGAGTCCACGTGCCCACCTCCCTCCGCTATGCTTCCGGGGGGGAGGGAAGCGGCGGGACTCAGGCGTGGGTGTGCTGATGCGTGCCGGCCTGTGCTGATTCGCGCTCGGCCAAGAATCGAGCGTAGGGAGCCTCGGCAAGTTCGCGGGCGTGGTGCTCGGGCTCACACGCGACGCCGATCCAGACGCTGCCGTTGGTGAAGTGCTCCTTCTTCCAGACGGGGACGATGTGTTTGATGCGGTCCACCGCATATTGGGTCGCGAGGAAGGCTTCAAGCCGATGGGGCGCGGCCGCCGCGACCACCAGGCTGACCTCGCCGATCTCCAGGCGTCCGATACGATGACGGGCGGCGAGTGCAGGCACACCAAACCGCGCCGACGTCTCTTCGAGGATATGACCGATGATCTTGACCGCCATGTGCTCGTCGGACTCGTACTCCAAGAAGAGGACGCCCTTGCCGTTGGTCTCGTCGCGGGTGGTGCCTTCGAACGTGACGACGGCGCCGTTGGACGAGCGTCGCACAGCGTCGGCCACCTCGCGCGCGTCGGACGCTTCGAGTCCCACGGCCACATCAACGCCGCCGCTCACGGGCGGGTAGAGGGCGACCTCATCGCCGTGGGCGACGGGGTAGAGGACGTTGGCGAACTCGTCGTTCACTGCGATCAGGTGCGGCCGAAAGTTCTGCGGAAGCGACGGGACGTCGAGCATAAGCTGAGCGATGAGGTCGGCGACGGTGCCTCCGGCCGCGATGGACACGTCCACCCGGCCACGCCCCGCCTGTTCCCGGTAGGATGCGTACAGCCGTACGTCGACGGTGATCTGAGAAGCCATGGCGCGATTATAGGGCACGGCCCTGCAGGAGATGAAAATAGGAAGCGACACTGGGCGAGCCAAGGGCGAAACGGGGGCCGAAGGGAGACGCGACAGCGGCACGGGCAGTTAAGAGCAGGAGCCCGCTGGGGAACGTGACCTTGTGGACCATGTTCGTCGATTACGGCGTGTACGCGGATGGCACCATCTTCGCGCTTGCGTACATCCTTGAGGTTGAGTGTTTTCACCACGAAGGTTTCGATGCACATACCCCCGCATCGGCACAGGGCCGGTGTATGCTGCCGCCAGGAGGCGGTGATGACGCTATTCGAGCACGCGTTTAGGCAGCACGAGGGCGAGGCGGCGCCCCTCGCCGCGCGCATGCGGCCCCGGACGCTCGAGGAGTATGTGGGCCAGGAGCACTTGCTGGGGCCAGGCCACCTTCTGGAGCGCGCCATCAGCGGCGATCAGATCCCGTCGATGGTGCTGTGGGGGCCGCCCGGCGTGGGCAAGACCACGCTCGCCCGGCTCATCGCGGGGCTGACCAAGTCGCACTTCACCGCGCTCTCGGCCGTGACCTCGGGGGTGGCCGATCTGCGCAAGGCGGTAGAGGAGGCACGCGAGGTACGCATGGGCGGGCAGGGCACGATCCTGTTCATCGACGAGGTGCACCGGTTCAACAAGGCGCAGCAGGACGCGATCCTGCCCCACGTGGAGAACGGAACCATCGTGTTCATCGGCGCCACTACCGAGAACCCGTCGTTCGAGGTAATCGCCCCGTTGCTCTCACGTGCGCGCGTCCTCAAGCTCGAGCCGCTGACGGACGACCAGCTTACGATGGTGGTCGATCGCGCGCTGACGGACGTCGATCGCGGCCTCGGCCACTCCCAGGTCGAACTGGACGTCGAGGCGCGCGAATTCCTGTTTCGGATCGCGGCGGGCGACGCGCGGGTGGCGCTGAATGCCATCGAGCTGGCGGCCAACGTGACGACGCACGCGGCGGACGGGGTGAAGCGCGTGGACAAAGCGACCATGGAGGAGGTCCTCCAGCGGCGCTCGCCGATGTACGACAAGAGCGGCGATTCGCACTACGACACGATCTCCGCGTTCATCAAGTCCATCCGTGGTTCCGATCCGGACGCGGCCATCTACTGGCTGGTGCGCATGTTGGAGGCGGGCGAAGACCCGCTGTTCATCGTGCGACGCCTGGTGATCTCGGCCGCCGAGGACATCGGCATGGCTGATCCGCAGGCACTCACCTTCGCGGTGGCCATGCAACAGGCGGTGCATTTCATCGGCCTGCCTGAAGGCGCCATTCCCATGGCTGAGGCGACGGTTTACCTAGCGACGGCGCCTAAGAGCAATGCGTCCTATATGGCGTTGAACCGGGCGCGGGAGGAGGTGCGGACTGGGCGCCAGTACCCGGTTCCGCTGCACCTGCGCAACGCGGCTACGGGCCTGATGAAGTCGCTCGGGTACGGCGCGGACTACCGGTACGCCCACGACTACGAGGACCACTTCGCCGGCCAGCGGAATCTGCCCGAAGAGATCGTGGACAAGCGCTTCTACGAGCCGGGCACGCTGGGATACGAGGCGAGCGTGCGCGAGCGGGTCGAAGCGTGGCGGAAGGCGCGAGCGTCATCGGATGCACCGGCCAAGCCTCACGATTGAGCGCCGCACGCTCGCGGACGCTGATGCGGTACGCCTCATCTCGGCGGACATGACCGAGACCGCATCCAAGATCACCGCTCCGACGCTGGTGCTTCACAGCAGCGGGGACAGGTTCACGCGGCTCGAATTCGGGAGGGAAGTGGCCGCCCTGATCCCGAAGCACGGTTCGCGGTGCAGGAGAGCAACAACCACACACTGCTCACCAATGAGCCCGCCTTCGCAGTCCTCGCCGCCGAGATCCGTCGATCCCTCAACGCGCCGGCGCCCTAGGCCCGGACGACCGCCGATATCACGTCCAGCGCCTCGTCGACGTCCTCTGGCGAGATGCCGTTGCGCGTGACGAAGCGCACCCAGTTGAAGCGTCCGTTGGCGAGCACGCCGCGCGCCTTGAGCGCCGCCGCGACCTCCCCGCCGTCGGCGTCGCCAAGCTCCATGTAGACAATGTTGGTCTCGATGGCCGTCGGATCGACCTCGATCCCCGGCAGCGAGGCCAGGCCCTTGGCCAGCTGCTGCGCGTTGGCGTGGTCGTCTGCCAGGCGCTCGACCATCGAGTCCAGTGCGACCAGCCCGGCGGCGGCGATGATGCCCGCCTGGCGCATGCCGCCCCCCAGCGTCTTGCGAACACGACGTGCGCGGTCGACGAAGTCGCGATCACCCACCACGACGGAGCCCACGGGGCAGGACAGGCCCTTGGAGAGGCAAAAACTCACCGAATCGGCCACCGATGCCAGGTCGGCGACGGGCACGCCCAGCGCGACCGCCGCGTTCCAGATGCGTGCGCCGTCGATGTGGATGGCCATGTCGTGCGAACGGGCAACGTCCACCGCCGGTTGCATCTGCGCGACGCTGAACGCTGCGCCGTTGCCCCGGTTGTGGGTGTTCTCCAGGCACAGCAGCGCCGGACGGGGGAAGAAGCCGCCCGACGGCGACAGCGTCGCCTCAAGTTGGTCCACGTTGATCATGCCGCGGGCGTCGTTGGGGATGGGCCGCATCTGCACGCCGCCGAAGTTGGCGATGGCGCCCATCTCGTTGACCAGTAGGTGCGCGTCCGTACCCATGTACGCCTCGTCGCCCCGGTCGCACCAGGCGAGGCCCGAGACCAGGTTCCCCATGGACCCGCTGGTGACGAACAGCCCGGCCTCTTTGCCCAGGCGCGCGGCCGCGAGCTCCTCAAGCCGGTTGACCGTCGGATCCTCGTGGTAGACGTCGTCGCCCACTTCGGCTTCGGCCATGGCCTTGCGCATCTCGGCGGTAGGTTGCGTGAGTGTGTCGCTACGGAGGTCGATGACGCGCGGGACGATGGCCATGGGGCGGTCTCCTGGTGCTGAGTGGCGGTGCTTGGGCAAGGCGATTCTAGCAGCGCGAGCGAAATACGGAGGAACGGACGCTGGTTGGGCGGGCTAGGCGCGCCGGGCCGCACGATGCCCTTCGTGCTGGGTTCTCGCCCATGAGTACGCCGAAGAAGGGCCGCCCGGGCCTATAGGTGACAACTATCCGCTCGCCGTCGCTAACCGACTCGTGGGCGCGGCGTGAGACCTTGAACGGTAGGCCGTCGACACGGATTTAGCGGTCGACCCCGCGATTGGTGGCGAGCCCATTGCGCTCGACGACGCCGACGAACTCCAGGCAGGTGCGGCCGGCGAGCGGGCGCATGCTAAAATCAGGGCGTCATGTTTGGCTTCTTGACCCGCAACCG
>Ga0310124_10002508_pt1 | contig 12596 bp, 9 predicted proteins | sample CB11b_AW_Bot5_MG_FD_203507 | JGI IMG/M metagenome (GOLD analysis project Ga0310124, IMG submission 203507) | Marine microbial communities from Western Arctic Ocean, Canada - CB11b_AW_Bot5 | ecosystem: Environmental > Aquatic > Marine > Oceanic | place: Canada: Western Arctic Ocean | collected...
GCGCGAGAGAGGATTACACTGGGGTGCTCTGAGTGTGAGGAGCGCAATTACGACCAGAAGAAGAACAAGCGTCTGCACCCTGAGCGGGTCGAGTACAAGAAATACTGCCGTCGCTGTAGGCGGCACACGATGCACAAAGAGACCAAGTAGCGGATGGCTATCGGATCTAAAATCGGGGCGACGCGCGACTTCATCGAGGAGTGCTGGGACGAACTCTCCAAGGTGACGTGGCCGGACAAAGAACAGCTCCAGAGCGCGACGTTGGTCGTGATTCTGTTCGTGATCCTGATCTCCGCAGTTATCTGGATCATGGACGTGGCCTCTCGGACGGTCATCGGCTTCATCATGGGGATCTTTGGCGCTTGAGCGAGCAGGAACGATGACAATCATGGCTGAGTCGACATGGTACGCGGTTCAGACCTATTCCGGGCACGAGAACAAGGTCCAGAAGCTGATTCAGCGGTGTATCGAGGAACAGAAAGGCTCTGACGACAAGGAAATACGTGCCGCCTTGGTCCCGACCCAGGACGTGGTCGAGATTCGGAAGGGCAAGCGCGTCACCGTGACTCGGCGGCTTTATCCGGGATACGTGCTCGTGGACATGGACCTGAATGAAAGGACCATGCACACGGTCAACAACATTCAAGGTGTGATCAAGTTCGTGGGCAGCGGGAAGGCTCCGCAGCCGCTGCACGAGGAAGAGATCAACAAGATTCTCGGGATCGAGGTTGAGAGAGACGACGACGAGACTCACGAAGAGATTCCGTTCCACCTCGGGCAGGTGGTGGAGATCACGCAGGGTCCCTTCAGCGATTTTTCGGGGACCATCAAGGAGGTGTACCCCGAGAAGGGCAAGGTAAAGGTCGAGGTGTCGCTCTTCGGGCGGCCCACATCGGTCGAATTGGATTACACCCAGCTCAAGGGATTTTAGGATTCCATAAGCTGTTAAGATTCATAGGCAAAGGTCCCAGGATAGAGAATGGCGAAGAAGGTAATCGGTTTCATCAAGCTCCATGTTACGGGTGGGCAGGCCAACCCGGCCCCGCCTGTAGGTCCCGCGCTCGGTCAGCAGGGCGTGAACATCATGGAGTTCTGTAAGCAGTTCAACGCCAAGACCCAGCAGCGGACCGGTGTCACGATTCCGGTCGAGATCACGGTCTATGCGGATCGTTCCTTTTCGTTCATCACGAAGACACCACCGGCGTCGTTCCTGATCAAGAAGGCGGCGGGTCTACAGAAAGCGTCCGGGGAGCCGAATCGCGAAAAAGTTGGATGGGTGACCCGTGCCCAACTTGAAGAGATCGCCGGGATCAAGATGGAGGATCTCAATACGAACAACATGGATGCTGCAGTCCGCATGCTTTCTGGTAGCGCGCGGTCAATGGGCATCGAGGTTGGGGAGCCACAGTCCGCAGAACCACCCGGTGAGAGCCACCAGGGGTGGGAGGACGAAACAAGTTAGTTGTAAACATGCCAAAACACGGTAAGAAATTCCGTGAGGCCCAGGCCAAGATTCCGCCCGGTGTGCAGTTCAGACCGGATGAGGCGGTTAAAATGGTCAGGGACCTCGCTTCCGCCAAGTTCGACGAGACGGTCGAAGTGGCCACCTGCCTGAGCGTCGATCCGCGCAAAGCCGATCAGATCGTAAGGGGCACCGTCGTGCTGCCGCACGGCACCGGCAAAACGATACGGGTGTTGGTGATCGCCCAGGGTGAGAAGGAGACCGAAGCTTTTGAGGCCGGGGCGGACTACGTGGGCACGGAGTACGTCGATAAAATCCAGGAGGGATGGCTGGAGTTCGACGTGTGCGTGGCTACTCCCGACCTCATGGGAAAAGTCGGACCGCTCGGGAGGGTTCTGGGGCCTCGGGGCCTGATGCCGACGCCCAAGGGCGGGACAGTGACTTTCGATGTCGGTCGTGCGGTAAGCGAGATCAAGGCAGGAAAGATCGAATACCGAGTGGACAAGACTGGAAACGTACATGTGCCGTTTGGCCGTGTTTCTTTCTCTCCGGAGCAGCTCGACGAGAATCTGGAGGCGATCATGGATTCGATCGTCCGGGCAAAGCCCTCGGCAGCCAAGGGCACATACGTGAAGAGTGTCACGGTGTCCAGCACGATGGGCCCCGGCGTGGCCATCGATCCGAACCTGTTCCGCCGGAGCGCTAAATGAATCGAACCGAAAAGCAGACCTTCGTGGGCGACTTCCGCGAAAAGGTTCGGAAAGCGCCGGTGCTATACCTGACTGATTTTTCCGGTCTCGACGTGAAATCCACAACGGTTCTTCGCCAGCGGCTGAGAGCTTCCGGGGCTGAGTACCTTGTGGTGAAGAATCGGTTGGTCAAGCTGGCAGTCGCCGACCTGGATCTACCGGACATCTCTGAGGCATTGCTCGGCCCGACCGGTGTCATCCTGGGCTACGAGGGGATTGTCGAGCCCGCGAAAGCGGTCAGAGATTTCGCCAAGGAACATGACGACAAGCCGGTCTTCAAGCTGGGCGTTCTCGACAACAAAGTCGTTACCGCCGCTGAGATCGACCGGTTGGCGAAGATTCCGCCTCGAGAACAACTCCTTGCGGAGTTGGCTGGGGCGCTAGAGGCGCCGATGGCCGCTTTGGCGAGTGCCCTCGAGGGCAAGCTTCAGGAGATGTCGGGACTCCTAGATGCTTTGAAGGAGAAGAAGAGAGGCGAACGGGCGCCGCCCGCTGTAGAAGCACCGCTGGCTGAAGCCGAGGAAGAGGCACCGTCGTCGGCCGACGACGAAGCAGAGGCACAGCCGTCCGACCCCGAAGAAGAGGCACAGCCGCCTGACGCGGAAGATGAAAACTAGGAATCCATAGTCCCACCCCCGGCCCAAGCTGGGTGAACCCAGGAGGAAGCCACCATCATGGCTACCAACCAAGAAGAGCTTCTTGAAACGATCGGCAACATGACCGTCCTCGAACTGTCTGAGTTCGTAGACGTGTTCAAGGACAAGTTCAACGTGACGGCTGCGGTGGCGGTGGCCGGTGGTGGTGCTGCTGCGCCTGGCGCAGAGCCCGCGGAAGAGAAGGACGAGTTCGACGTCATCCTCGAGGGTATTGGTGACAAGAAAATACAGGTGATCAAAGTGGTCCGAGAGGTCACTAGCCTGGGTCTCAAAGAGGCCAAGGACTTGGTCGATGCTGCTCCGAGCACAGTCAAGGAGGCCATCAGCAAGCACGAAGCTGAGCAGCTTAAGGCCAAGCTGGAGGAGCAGGGCGCGACGGTAGCGCTGAAGTAGCTGGCTAGTCCCTGTGACTCACACTCTCAGTTTGGCTGAGAGATCTCGGATCGGACTCGCGGAACCACGCCGTCGCCGACACAGACTCACTTCGTGTGGGCCTCTGGTGGCGCCCTCGTGTTTGACGGTGGTCCGTTCCCGTCGTCGTAGTCGACCACATGCTTGTTCGGCCTCCCCATCGGGGTGCAGGCCGGCAAAGGGGAACACCCTTGGATACTAGGAACGATGCCCGTCCGATAGTGAGCTTTGCCAAGCTCGAGTCGGTCATGCCGATGCCCAACCTTCTGGACGTCCAGCTCCGGTCTTTCGAGAAGCTCGTCGAGCAGAATGTCGATCCGAAGGAACAGTGGGACTTTGGCCTGGATCGCATTTTTAGAGAAATCTTTCCCATCTCCGACGTCAACGAAAACTTCACGTTGGAGTATGTAGCGGCCGCACTCGGTGAGCCGAAGTACTCAGTCGAAGAGTGCATTGAACGTGACATGACCTATGCGGCGCCTCTGAAGGCGACGCTGCGGTTGATCGTCTGGGAGCATCCGGAGGAGGGCACCGAGCGGGAAAAGCGTCCGGGAGATATCATCGAGAAAGAAGTCTATCTCGGCGATCTTCCGCTCCTCACCGATCTGGGCACGTTCATCATCAACGGGGCCGAGCGCGTCGTCGTAAGTCAGTTGCATCGTTCTCCGGGCGTGGTCTTTGAGGAGAACATCCACCCGAACGGCTCGAAGCTTCACAGTGCCCGCATCATTCCTTTCAGGGGGTCGTGGGTCGAATTCAGCGTCGACATCAACCACATCTGCTATGTCCACATCGACAAGAAGAAGAAGTTTCCGGCAACGGCCCTTCTGAGGGCCTTCGGTTCCGGAACGGCTGCGGACATCTATCAGCTGTTCTTCACGACGAAGACCGTTAATCCGCTGGCTGTCGATAAGCAGGGCCACAAGGAAATTCTCGGGAAGGTCCTGGTGGAGGAGATCGTCGACCGTGCCACGGGCGAGGTGCTGGTGGAAGAGTCCACGGAGGTCGATGAGGACGTGGCTGAGTTCCTGGAACGGGATGGCCGAAAGAAGGTCAAGATCTACACCAGCCGCCAGGAGACCGGACGAGAGAGTCCGATCATCAAGAACACGCTGCGCAAGGACCCCACCGGCAGTGAAGAAGAGGCGCTCTCTGCCATCTACTCCCTACTGAGGCCTGGTGACGCGCCTAACATGGAGACGGCGAGGGCTGCGATCGAGCACGTCTTCTTCAATCCGAAACGGTACGATCTCGGCCGGGTCGGGCGCTACAAGATCAACAAGCGACTGGGTTTGAGCATTCCGGCGCATGAGGCGGTCCTGACGAAGGAGGACTTTATCGAGGTTCTCCGCTACCTCATCGAGTTGAGCGAGGGCCGTGGCTCCACGGACGATATCGACCACCTCGGAAATCGCCGAGTCCGTACCGTGGGCGAACTCATCGCCAACCAGTTCTCGGTGGGACTGTCTCGCATGGCTCGTTTGGTCAAAGAGCGTATGTCGATCAACACGGACCCAGAAAAGATCAACATCGACGACCTCGTGAACGCCCGCACGGTGTCGGCGGTCATCCAGGCATTCTTCGGTTCGTCTCAGCTCAGCCAGTTCATGGACCAGACAAACCCACTGGCTGAGCTGACGCACAAGCGGCGTCTTTCCGCCTTGGGCCCGGGTGGTTTGACTCGGGAGCGTGCGGGGTTCGAGGTGAGGGACGTACACTACTCCCACTACGGGCGCATGTGTCCGATCGAGACACCGGAGGGCCCCAACATCGGCCTCATCACGTCGCTCACGACGTACAGCCGAATCAACGAACTCGGCTTTGTCGAGACCCCGTACCGGAAGGTGGTGAACCAGAAAGTCACGAACGAGATCGATTGGCTTTCGGCCAACGAAGAGGAAGAGGTCCGGATCGCTCAGGCCAACGCTCCTTTGGATGGAAAGGGGGGCTTCGTCAACGAGTTCGTCTTGTGTCGGGAAAGGGGTGATTTCCCGCTGCTCAAGCCGGAGGACATCGACTACATGGACGTGGCGCCGGACCAGCTCGTGTCGGCGGCAGCCGCGTTGATCCCGTTCCTCGAACACGATGACGCGAACCGCGCCCTCATGGGCTCGAACATGCAGAGGCAGGCCGTCCCGCTCCTCTTCCCCGATGCCCCGCTAGTGGGGACGGGCCTCGAGTTCAAAGTGGCCAGGGACTCCGGGGCAGTGATCACGGCGCGCCGGGGTGGCAAGATCGTCCGAGTGACCGCTGATGAGGTCGTGGTCGATACCGGAACCATTGGGTCCGGACAGACCGAGCAGCCCCTCGCGAAACTCACTCAGTATGATCGCTACCGGCTGAAGAAGTACCGGCGGACCAATCAGGACACGGCGATCAACCAGAGGCCATTGGTCAAGGACGACCAGGACATCAATCCAGGCGACATCATCGCCGATGGGCCCTCGACCGACAACGGCGAGCTGGCCCTGGGCCGAAACGTCCTCGTCGCGTTCATGCCGTGGTATGGCTACAACTACGAAGACGCGATCGTCATCAGCGAGAAGCTCGTGAAGGAGGACGTGTTTGCGTCCATCCACATTCAGGAACTCGAGCTTCACGTGCGGGACACCAAGCGAGGGATGGAGGAGATCACGCGCGAGGTCCCGAACGTGGCGGAGGAGAGCCTCGGCGACCTCGACGAGCGCGGGATCGTGCGGGAAGGCGCGCGCCTCACGAGCGGTGATATTCTGGTCGGTAAAATCACGCCGAAGGGTGAAACTGAGCTTTCCCCCGAAGAGAAGCTGCTCACGGCCATCTTCGGAGAGAAAGCCAAGGACGTGAAGGATTCCTCATTGCGCGTTCCGCCCGGAATGAGCGGCACCGTCATCGACGTGAAGATTTTTTCGCGCCGAATTGACGATCCCCTTCTCGAAAAGGAACACGGTGCCCGCATCGGGGAGCTGCGCCAAGCGGAGCGCGACGAGATCCAGCGCGTCACGGTGGCCAGGGACGACGAGCTACGGGAAACCCTGCACCTCAATACGATTGCATTGGCCCTCAGGAAGGGGACGGTGGAGCAGCTCATCGCCGAGGGCACGAAGCTCACGCAGAATTTGATCGACGAACTGGACTTCACCCGACTCGACTTGAGCACGCTGAAGGTGAAGAGAAAAGGCGCGAACGTGAAGATTCGCGGGGTGGTGAATGAGGCCGAGCGCCGCATCGAGCGGGTGAGGCGGAAGACGGAGGATTCGATCGACAAGGTGTTCCAGCCGGACGAGCTTCCGCCGGGTGTGGTGCAGCTCGCGAAGGTCTACATCGCCGAGAAGCGGAAGATCTCCGTGGGTGACAAGATGGCCGGTCGACACGGGAACAAGGGAATCATCGCTCGGATCGCGCCGGAAGAGGACATGCCGTTCCTCCCGGACGGGACCCCCGTCGAGATCGTGCTGAATCCGCTCGGCGTGCCTTCCCGAATGAACGTGGGACAGGTTCTCGAGACCCATCTCGGGTGGGCCGGGAGGGTACTCGGTTTCGAAGCGAAGAGTCCGGTGTTCCACGGTGGCTCAGAGGATGAGGTCGGCCTTCTCCTCAAGCTCGCTGGCCTTCGTTGGGCCCATCAGTGCCTTGGCATCAAGGCCGAAATGCCCGCATTCGATGCGAAATCGACGACCGGGTTGATCGACTTGGCGCACGATCTGCCGCAGCGAAAGGTCGCAGCCCATGCCGGGAACGGAAACGGGAACGACAGCGACCCACGCAGTATCGGGATCGGACGCACGGTCGACGCCTATCTGGCCCTCAAGCTCACGAAAGCCCAGGCGGAATTTTTCGACAGCTTGAAGGACTATCTGGTCGAGGCCGGGAAAGAACTGGCCGAACGGCAAGAGGCCGGCTTCGCAGAAGCTTTCCCCGCCATCGCACACCTCTCTCGAAAGAGAAAACTGGACGAGGGCCTGGATGCCGCTTCGCTCGAGATCATGGACGCCGCGAAGATCCTGCCCAACGGGAAGATCATGCTCCGTGACGGACGCAGTGGGCGACAGTTCGATTTCCCGGTGACGGTGGGCATCATCTATATGCTGAAGCTCAGCCATCTGGTGGACGACAAGATCCACGCTCGGAGCATCGGCCCCTACTCCCTCGTTACACAGCAGCCCCTTGCCGGTAAGGCGCAGTTTGGCGGGCAGCGATTCGGAGAGATGGAGGTGTGGGCCCTAGAGGCCTACGGCGCGGCACACACGCTGCAGGAGATTCTCACGGTCAAGTCGGACGATGTCGCAGGCCGCTCGAAGGTATACGAGGCCATCGTAAAGGGAGACAACCTCCCGAAACCTGGAATACCGGAGTCATTCAACGTGCTTGTCAAAGAGCTTCAGGCGCTCGGCTTGAGCGTCACGCTCGGGCGGGAGGAATAGATCATGATTGATTTCCCGAGAACGAGAGATCAGAGCTCTGCGGACTTCGATTTCATTCAGATCAAGATCGCCTCTCCGGAAAAGATCCGGTCGTGGTCCTTCGGCGAAGTGACGAAGCCTGAGACGATCAACTACCGCTCCTTCAAGCCTGAGCGGGACGGTCTGTTCTGCGAGCGTATCTTCGGGCCGGTCAAGGACTGGGAATGCCACTGCGGGAAGTTCAAGAGGATTCGTTTCCGCGGGCACGTCTGCGACCGCTGCGGCGTCGAGGTCACCTTGTCCAAGGTGCGCCGCGAGCGAATGGGCCACATCGAGTTGGCCGTGCCGGTTTGCCATATCTGGTTCTTCAAGACGCTCCCCAGCCAGTTGGGATACCTGGTCGGGATGACGCTCCGGGATCTGGAGAAGGTCATCTATTACGCGTCCTACGTGGTGACGCATCCGGGTAAACAGGACCTGGAGTTCCTCGATCTGCTCGACGAGGATGAGTACTACGACCTCCGCGTGAAATCGCGTGAAGAGGGCGACGAAAGGTTCAAGGCAGAGATCGGCGCTGAGGCGGTTCGCACGCTCCTCACTATGCTCGATAGCCCGGAGAGGCGGATCAACGACCGCAACTCGGATGGCAAAGGACTCAGCCGCCTGGCGAAGTGGTTGAGGGTGGAGATCGCGACGGAGACCTCGCAGCATCGCAAGAAGAAGAAGCTCAAGAGGCTGAAGGTCGTCGACGCGCTCCGGAATTCGGGCGATACGCCGGATGAACGGAATCGTCCTGAGTGGATGATCATGGACGTGGTTCCGGTCATTCCGCCGGACTTGCGGCCTCTCGTGCCTCTGGATGGAGGCCGGTTCGCCACGTCCGACTTGAATGATCTCTACCGCAGGGTCATCAACCGGAACAACCGTCTCAAGAAGCTCATCGACATGCGCGCGCCGGAGGTCATCCTTCGGAACGAGAAGCGTATGCTCCAAGAGGCCGTAGACGCGTTGTTCGACAACGGGCGGCGCTCGAAGGCCATCCGCGGTCGGGGTAAGCGTCCGCTCAAGTCGTTGTCCGACATGCTCAAAGGGAAGCAGGGACGCTTCCGTCAGAACCTTCTCGGCAAGCGCGTCGACTACTCTGGCCGCTCGGTCATCGTGGTGGGTCCCGAGCTCAAGCTACACCAGTGTGGACTTCCCAAGGCGATGGCCGTGGAGCTCTTCAAGCCATTCATCATCCATGAGTTGGAGAAGCGAGGGGAGGCCGAGACCGTCAAGCGGGCGAAGAAGATCGTCGAACGGAATGATCCGAAGGTCTATGAGGTCCTCGAGGACATCATCAAGGATCACCCGGTTCTGCTGAACCGGGCGCCCACGCTCCATCGGTTGGGAATTCAGGCTTTCGAGCCTGTCCTGGTGGAAGGGAAGGCGATCCGCATTCACCCGCTCGTCTGCGCGGCCTTCAACGCCGACTTCGATGGTGACCAGATGGCGGTCCACGTGCCGCTTTCGTTCGAGGCGCAGCTGGAAGCGCGGGTGCTCATGCTCTCGAGCAACAACATTCTCCTTCCCTCCAACGGGCGGCCGGTCGCCGCTCCGTCGCAGGACATGGTGATCGGGGGGTACTACCTCACCAAGCCCTCCCTGGAGATCTCTGATCTCGAGGAAGTGGTGAACAACAACAAGTCGCCCAAGAAGGAGCACGCCGAAGCCGAAGAAGCGCTCGATAAGGTCTACGAGCACGCGCCCCGCTTCTCGACTTACGGAGAGGTGGAGATGGGCATGGAGGCCAAGCGCTTGGAGTTCGGAAGCCCGTGTTGGTACTGGTTTCCCGAGCACTCCGAAAAGGACGGAGAGGTGGCTGGCAAGTGGTTTCGCAGCACGGGGGGCCGCGTGCTCTTTAACTCAATCATCCCTGAGGAGATGGGGTTCTTCAATCAGACCTTCGGGAAGAAGGAATTGGGCGACCTCATTTTCGACTGTTTCACGACGGTCGGGCTGTCCAGAACGACCGAATTCCTGGACCACCTCAAGGACTTCGGCTTCCGGTACGCGACGATGGGTGGGGTCAGTGTGGGCATTGCGGACCTCGAGGTGCCGGAGGATAAATCGGAGATTATCCGTGAGGCCAGCGAGCTGGTCACACGGTTCCAGAAGGCGTACTCCCAGGGGTACATCTCCAACGGGGAGCGATACAACAAAGTCATCGACACGTGGACCCATGCGAACAACGATGTGGCGGATGCCATGGTCAGCAGGTTGGCCCGTTCTCAAGAAGGGTTCAACCCTGTCTACATGATGATGACGTCGGGCGCGCGAGGAAATCGCGACCAGATGAGGCAGCTGGCGGGAATGCGTGGCTTGATGGCGAAGCCGCAAAAGAAGCTGACCGGAGGCATCGGTGAGATCATCGAGAGCCCGATCAAGGCGAACTTCCGCGAGGGCCTCAGTGTGGTCGAGTACTTCATCTCGACGCATGGAGCGAGAAAGGGTCTCGCCGATACGGCCCTCAAGACTGCAGATGCGGGCTACCTCACGCGGCGGTTGGTAGACGTGGCGCAGGACGTCACGATCATGGAAGACGATTGCGGGACGATACTCGGTCTCGAGATGGTGGCCCTCAAAGAGGGTGAGGACATCATCGAGCCGCTTCCGGACAGAATCGTGGGTAACGCGGCGCTTGAGAACGTCTACGACCCCATCGATGGGGAGCTTCTGGTCGCGGCGGGCCAGCTCATCGAGGAGGAGGCGGCCGAGGCGATCGAGGCTGCGGGCATCCAGGTCGTCAAAATGCGGTCGGTCCTCACATGTGAGTCGAAGCGAGGACTTTGTCGGATGTGTTACGGACGCAATCTGGCCACGATGCAAATGGTCGACATCGGGGAGGCTGTGGGCATTTTGGCTGCCCAATCCATCGGCGAACCCGGTACGCAGCTGACGCTTCGGACTTTCCACATCGGAGGTACGGCAGCACGAATCGCCGCTCAGACGCAGCGCCGGTCCAAGATCGACGGTGTGGTGACCCTGGAACGGGTGACCACAGTCAAATCGCCCAAAGATGATCAGATCGTTACGTCTCGTGAGGGCCAGATTATTCTCAAGACGGCGGAAGGGTTGGTGCGGAGTCGCCTCAGTGTGCCGTATGGCGCCACGCTCGTGGTCGAGGAAGGGCAGACCATCGACTCCGGCGATCAGTTGTTCAGTTGGGATCCGTATTCGGAGCCCATCGTGGCGGACGCAGGCGGCATCTTGAAATTCGTCGATATCATCGATGATCAGACGATGCGTGAGGAGTTGGACGAGTCTACGGGCCGTCGCCAGATGACGATCATGGAGGATCGGGACAAGAAGCTCCATCCGACGATCCAGATTCGAAAGAAGTCCAAGAAGTCGGAGAAGCTTCGCGAGTTCATCATGCCGGTGGGAGCCCAACTGACGATCCACGACGGTGACGAGGTCGTCCCCGGCGACACGATCGCCAAGATCAGCCGTGAGGTTTACAAGACCCGGGACATCACGGGTGGGTTGCCCCGTGTTGCCGAGTTGTTCGAGGCTCGCCGGCCGAAGGACCCGGCGGTCATCACGGAGATCGACGGGGAAGTCCACTTCGGCGATATCAAGCGAGGCAAGCGTGAGGTTCTCGTGACGCCTGAGACCGGCGAGGAGGACGAGCGGGCCTACATGGTGCCGGTCGTCAAGCACATGCGAGTTCACGAGGGTGACCGCGTGCGAGCAGGAGATCGCCTCTCGGAAGGACCGATCAATCCGCACGACATTCTGAAGATCCGGGGCCCGAGAGCGGTCCAGGAATACCTCCTCAACGAGATCCAGGAGGTCTACCGGCTCCAGGGTGTGAAGATCAACGACAAGCACATCGGCGTCATCGTGCGCCAGATGCTCCAGAAGGTGAAAATCACGGACCCAGGAGAGACGATCCTTCTCGAGGGGGAGAATGTCGACCGCGTGGAGTTCCGGGCCACCAACCACAAGGCGATCCAGGGTACGCTGAAACCGGCCCGTTCCGAGCCGCTCCTCCTTGGGATTACGAAGGCCAGCTTGACCACTGAGTCGTTCATCTCGGCGGCGTCCTTCCAGGAAACCACGAGGGTGCTTACGGACGCGGCTGTTCGTGGGGCCAGGGACGACCTTAATGGACTCAAGGAAAACATCATCATTGGACACCTGATTCCGGCCGGAACCGGAGTGCACAGGTATCAGGGTGTAGAGTTCATGGTGGAGAGCTCGTTCTACGAGGAAGAGATTCTGCCGCTGGGCGGGCCTGAGGGGTTGATCGCGGAGGAAGTTTCGGGGGACTGAGTGGTGGCGAGCGTCGTCGCGGTCCCTCCGCGCCGACGCTCGCCTCGATCGGGGCGTTGGCGGGAAGGTACTTGGGGGCGCTGTGGGTCGGTTCGGCCGGAACAGTATGCGGTCGCGGCGGCTGAGCTCGCCGCTCCGGCGGCTGAGCCGATGGTAGTCGATTTACACAAGGGCCTGCCGCAACTCCACCGCCCTTCGCTGGATGAGGTCTACGAGCGATCCCGACTGGCACGGCTGGGCGATGTCGACGTGCGGATATTGGGACCCGAAGATCATCTCCGCTACATGTGCATACACATGTAGCAACATGGTGCGTACCGCGCACTGTGGCTTTGCGACATCGCCGTCGTCCTGGAGTCCCTGCCCGAGGATTGGGTGGCATCCACGGTGTTTCTCTGGCCCACCAGCTTCTCGGGCTCGGGACTCGTCTGGGCCGCATTCCAGCGGTAGAGAGGGACAGACACCTGCCCCGATGGCTTCTTCCCGCAGTGCTCAGCCAGTGGTCGATAGAGGAACATTATATGGATGGTGTTCCGTCGATGGCGTACTCCCTCCGGCACCCGGCCCATCTACTTAAAGTACTTCGCCTCCGTTGGCCCACTCCGATACAGGCTACAGTACG
>Ga0310124_10002509_pt1 | contig 12592 bp, 9 predicted proteins | sample CB11b_AW_Bot5_MG_FD_203507 | JGI IMG/M metagenome (GOLD analysis project Ga0310124, IMG submission 203507) | Marine microbial communities from Western Arctic Ocean, Canada - CB11b_AW_Bot5 | ecosystem: Environmental > Aquatic > Marine > Oceanic | place: Canada: Western Arctic Ocean | collected...
CTTGATTTCGGAAACTTGGAGAAAAGGGACAGCCTCTGCGTGAAATCCACGCAATGGGAGTCGTGCGGGCAGCCCGTTACCGGTCCAGTTTTTCGACGCGTAAGTATTCTTGCGTCAATTCTAGTTCTTTTATCTCGGTGGACAGACTGCAGCGCTCATAGATCAGGACTTCGTCCACCGAGCCCTGCACAATCATTTTATTACCCTCGACCGTGACGTGACCCGCGCGATGGGTCCGTACATTTCGGACTCCTCCGACATTTGAGCGACCAGAACGCCGTTCTTCCTGAGGCCCACGGTCTTTTCCCGAATCTTCGGCCTTGTGTCCGTAAGTTGGATTCGCTGCATTACCCGGGAAGCCGTGAATACGAGATAGTGCATTGGAATCTCTGAATCCACTTCCTTGTTCGTCTGCATGAGCACCGGCTTCCACGTTCCTATCAGGTGTTCGTACTTCGCGACCTTTGGTTTGGTCGGAGGCGTGCTGGTCGCACATCCGGATGATAAGAGATAGAGGATGAGGATGGCGGGTGTTGTAAGCAATTCCTTGAAAATCATGACGGAACCTGTTCTGGCGTTGTTGTTTCAACAGTCGCCCGTCACCGTGCGTCAAATCTCAGGGCGACACAACCCGGAATGCCCGGAGCGTAGCCCCGTTTGCGCCGGTTCCGTAAGCTCCACCACTTGCGTAGTGCCTGAAGCCCTGGGCGTCTGTCCAGGAATGCATATTGGTGGTGACTTGAAGGCGGTGGTACCACCCCGCATTCCCTTCCTGTTGAGTCACGACCTCATTGGCCCCGGGGAGTTGGATCTGTACCACGGAAGGCTCTCCTGGTCCGGTCGTTGCCGTACCCACCATGCGGAACGCTCCAAATTCGCTGGTGTCGCCGATCGTCAGATCGGTTTCCGTTACCGTGATGTTTTCATTGCTGAAAGCGACGTCCGCTCCGAAGCTGAACGATGCTGTCCCGCCGGCCTCCGTACTTGAAGTTATGGCGCCGAGGTAGTTTTCGTCTTCGCTATAGCCCGAGAGATCCGATAGGGCGTTGTGATAGAAATCGAGCACGCAAGGCCGGTTTGGCCTGCTCTGTAATGTGCCTTGCATCGTTGTTGCCGGCCCCTCACACCACCGTGTTCGTCAGGACGGGGAAATTCTGCATATTATTGGGCCCACCATCGGAGTCATCCGGATCGTTTGCCGTCGCCCCGAAACCAATGTTGGTGCCGCCGCCAAGATCGATGCCCAGGAAGTTGTTGCTGAAGATTTGATTGCCACGAATGGTGTTTCCATGGTCGGCGGTACCGAAAACGAAAATGCCGATGGTGCCATTGTATGCGATGCTGTTGCCCGCGCCGTTCCCGGAAATGACGTTTGATTCTCCGTTACGGGGAACCTGGTCGATGCCGCCGGCAAGCGTCCACTCCTTGATCCCATCGCGGTAGGGCACCTGCTGCGCTGGAGTGACGCCCGCGTCAAATTCGTATGGAATGATTCCGCCCGGCCAGGGTACATCGGTTGGACAGACACCGGGATAGAATGTAGCCGTGTGCGCATTAGAGAAGAACGCGCACAGCGCAAGTGTAGACGTGATCGTCCACTCAATTGCCGAAACCCCGGCTATTATAGCAGGAATTCAGCTCGCCGGGAAAAGGGAGCAGAAGATTTCCACGGCCAATTTCGGCCGGTTCCTGCTTTCCCGCGGGCGCGCGGGAGAGTACATTTTTCGCTGATGGAAGTTCAGCAGATGGGAAAGGCAGGGTTGTTTTCGATCCTCCTTATCGGGACGGCGATGAGTTCAGGGTGCCAGATGATCGGCTCAGTGATCAACCTGGGGCTGACGATCCTTCCGATGATACTATTGATTTCGATCGAAGACGGGTCTGAAGTTGAGCGCATCGTATCAGTCCCCCTGGATCGGGGAGAGATCAGGCAGGCAGCAGCGCCGGCGACTCCGGATCGTCCTGACTACTCCATTGAAGTCCGCGATGCGGCGCAAAGTCCGACCGGTGGATCGGCGACGATTATTGTTCGTCATTCAGGCGTAGCCGGCGAACCGGTTCTTTGGGAGCGCGTTGTGGAGGTCCCTCTCCACGGCGTTGTCGAAACCAACGTTTTCGCATCGCTGAAGTTAACGTGTCGGATTGTGGAGCCACCCGTGCCGGGGGGGCAGGCACGGAGGCTCTGAACGGGCGAACGGCGAGGCGAGTATGCCCTTCTTCAGGAAACCAGGGGCGTTGCCCCGCGCTGAAGGCTCAACGTTACCGTAGCATGGGGCAACGCCCCCCCCCATGAGGAGAGGGAGAATAGCGCACCCTGAAGGGGTGCTTCACCGTCATATCACCATAAAACTACACCCGTGGAAGATCCATGCCTTCCTTGGAGGTCAGCTCGGTGCGTCCCATGAGGTAGCTGTCCACGCCGCGAGCCGCTTCGCGTCCTTCGGAGATTGCCCACACGATGAGGCTTTGACCACGTCTGCTGTCCCCCGCCGCGAAAACACCGGGCACCGTCGACATGTAATTCTCGTCCGTCTTGATATTGCCCCGTTGGTCCAGTTCGCAGCCGAACTGCGCCACGATATTGTCGGGTTCCGGTCCCAGAAATCCGAGCGCCAGCAGCGCCAGCTCGCATGGCCACTCCTTTTCGGTTCCCTCGATCTCCTGCATTTCGGGCCGCCCGCCATTCTGGGAAGGAACCCACTCGACATTCACTGTTTTCAGATGAGTCATCGCACCGTCTTCTCCGATGAACTCTTTCGTAAGAATGCTCCAGTTCCTGTTCGCACCCTCTTCGTGCGACGAGCTGGATCGCAGACGCATCGGCCAGAATGGCCATGGCTGATCCTCCGGGCGATCTAGCGTCGGCTTCGGCAAAAGCTCGAAGTTCGTGACTGATGCGGCCCGGTGCCGGTTGGAGGTCCCAATGCAGTCGCTTCCCGTGTCGCCCCCGCCGATGACCATCACATTCTTGTCCGTAGCGAGGATGTCTTCCGCAGTAAACGGCTCGTTTCCAACCCGCTTGTTCTGCTGGGTGAGGAAGTCCATCGCGAAATGAACCCCTTTCAGCGATCGGCCCGCTATCGGAAGATCGCGAGGCTTGGTGGCGCCGATGGAGAGGACCACCGCGTTGTACTCGCGATTGAGATCTTCGGCGGTGATCTCATTTCCAACGTCGACTCCCGTTCTGGGAATGATGCCCTCTTTCTCCATAACGTCAAGGCGCCGAGCGATGATCCGTTTCTCTAATTTGAAATCGGGAATTCCATACCGCATCAGACCGCCGACGCATTCAGATCGCTCGTAGAGATGAACGGTGTGCCCGGCGCGGTTCAATTGTTGAGCGCACGCCATCCCGGCCGGTCCCGACCCGATGACGGCTATGCTTTTCCCGGTGCGGTTGGCCGGGGGTTCCGGTTTGATCCAGCCCACGGCAAAGGCGTGTTCAACGATATTCTTTTCAATCTCTTCGATGGTCACCGGTGTCTCGTTGATGCCAAGTACGCATGCCTCTTCGCAAGGGGCCGGACAAAGCCGCCCAGTGAATTCAGGGAAATTGTTGGTGCTGTGTAGCTGAACAATCGCCTCTTCCCAGCGGTCCTGGTAGACGAAGTCATTCCAATCGGGAATCAGATTTCCAAGCGGGCAACCCGCATGGCATGTCGGGACGCCGCAATCCATGCAGCGTGCTGCCTGCTTCTGGAGCTTCTTCGCCGGAAACGTGGAATAGTCGTAGAACTCCTTCCAGTCCTGAAGCCGCTCCTCCACGGGTCTCCGCTGCGGCAACTCCCGATCGAATTCCTTAAATCCTGTTAACTTGCCCATTGTTCCGTACTTCATGAACTGAAGGAAACGAAGTAGATTTGATGTCTGCCTTCGTTCACCCCGTTACCTTCCGTTCACGCTCCCTCGCTTACTGTTTCAAGAATCACTTTTGTTTTATCGTCTTCAGCCTCGCGGGCGAGGCGTTCGAGGGCTGCTTTATAATCGGTCGGCATGATTTTCACAAATTTTTCCAGGGATCCCTGCCAGTCATCAACGACCCGTTTCGCGACCGCGCTGTCGGTGTATCGCAGGTGATCTTCGATCATGAGGCGAAGTTCGGCGATGTCCTCGTTGTCGGTTAAGGGCTCCGGTTCGACCATTTCGCGGTTCAGGCGGTATTCGGCGAAATCCCCGGAATCATCCAGCACATAGGCAATACCGCCGCTCATTCCCGCCGCGAAATTGCGGCCGGTTGGACCGAGGATCACTGCGCGACCTCCCGTCATATATTCGCAACCATGATCGCCGACACTCTCTACGACCGCGCGGACCCCGCTGTTGCGGACGCAGAATCTTTCTCCGGCGCCCCCCCGGATATACGCCTCGCCGGATGTGGCCCCGTAAAACGCGACGTTGCCGACAAGAACGTTTTCCTCCGCCGGGAAGGTGGATTCTCTCGGTGGCCGAATTGTAATCTTCGCGCCGGACAGTCCTTTTCCAAAGTAATCATTGGCATCGCCTTCAATGTTCATCGTGATGCCGCGGCTGCCGAACGCGCAAAAGCTCTGTCCTGCCGAGCCGCTGCAATGGAAGACGATGGTGTCGTCCGGCAACCCGTCTCCACGGTACCGCTTCGCGATTTCGTGACTCAGCATGGTCCCGACGGTTCGATGAACGTTTCTGATCTCAATCTTCTCTTCGACCTTCATGCCATCCTCAAGTGCCGGGCGGGCGAGCCGGATGAGCTCGTGGTCGAGTGCCTTATCCAGGCCGTGGTCCTGGACTTTCGAGCAGTAGAGAGTGGAATCCTCCCAGGCTACCGGTTTGTCCAATATTTTCGAGTAATCCAGGCCTTTTGCTTTCCAATGATCGATAGCCCCGGCCATTTCCAGACGGTCGGACTGGCCAACCAGCTCGTTCACGGATCGATACCCCAGCTCCGCCAGGATTTCCCGCAATTCCTCGGCGACGAAGCGAAAGAATGTAATCACGTCCTCCGGCTTGCCCTCGAACTTCTCGCGAAGTTCGGGATCCTGGGTTGCTATGCCGACCGGACAGGTGTTCAGGTGGCAGACCCGCATCATGATGCAGCCCATCACCACCAGCGGCGCCGATGAAAAGCCGAACTCTTCCGCTCCGAGCATGCAGGCCACGGCAACGTCGCGCCCCGTTTTGAGTTGACCGTCACACTCAACCACAATCCGGTCGCGAAGATCATTGCGGACCAGGGTTTGATGTGTTTCAGCGATTCCGAGTTCCCACGGCAGTCCCGCATGTTTGAGCGAGGTGAGAGGCGACGATCCGGTACCTCCGTCGTGCCCACTGACCAGCACCACATCCGCTTTACCCTTCGACACGCCTGCCGCCACCGTTCCGACTCCGACTTCCGAGACAAGCTTGACGTTGATTCGCGCTTGCGGATTCGAGTTCTTCAAATCGTGGATCAACTGCGCAAGATCTTCGATGGAGTAGATATCATGGTGCGGCGGCGGAGAAATGAGTCCGACATACGGAGTGGTGTGCCGCGTCTCCGCGATCCACCTGTACACTTTGTAGCCGGGAAGCTGGCCGCCTTCCCCGGGCTTCGCGCCCTGTGCCATCTTGATCTGCAGTTCCTTTGCATTGGCCAGGTAATGGCTGGTTACGCCGAACCGGCCGGAGGCAACCTGTTTGATCGCGCTGTTGCGCCAACGTCCGTCCGCATCGGGGTAGAATCGATCCTCGTCTTCTCCGCCCTCCCCGGAGTTGCTCTTGCCGCCGATACGGTTCATGGCGACCGCCAGCGTTTCGTGCGCTTCCTTGCTGATCGATCCGTAGGACATCGCTCCGGTCTTGAATCTCCGCAATATTTCGTCCACGGGTTCGACTTCCCCGATTGGAATGGAGCACGTCGGATCGATTCTCAGTTCGAACAGGCCGCGCAGCGTTCCCACCGAAGAACTCTTTTCGTTGATGAGCGCTGCGTATTCCTTGTACGTATCGTAGTTATTTGATCGCGTTGCCTGCTGCAACTTCGCGATGGAAAGCGGGTTGTAATGGTGATTCTCTCCCTGGCGCCGCCACTGGTACTTGCCGCCGACGGCCAGGGTTGTAGACTCCGGAATAATCCGTTCCGGATACGCGGGGTGATGTCGCCGGGCGACTTCCTCTGCAATCCCTTCGAGTCCCATTCCGCCCACCCGCGACGGCGTGCCGGTGAAGTACCGGTCGATCACTTCTTCGTTCAACCCAAGGGCTTCGAAAATCTGGGCGCCGCGGTAACTGTGCAGCGTGGAAATCCCCATTTTGGACATCACCTTCAAGATGCCTTTGCCCAGCGCCTTGATGTAATTTTCATTGGCCCGCACCGGCGTCACGTCGCGAAGCATTCCTTTCGCGACCATGTCGTCGATCGTCTCATACACAAGGTACGGGTTGACGGCACAGCAACCGTACCCGAACAGGACGCAATGGTGATGAACCTCACGTGGTTCACCGCTCTCCAGCACGATGCCGCACCTGGTCCTTTTCCCGGCGCGAATCAAGTGGTGGTGTACGGCGCCGACGGCCAGGATCGCGGGAATCGGCGCCTGCTCCCGGGATACATTCCGGTCGGAAAGGACCAGCACCGAGCAGCCTTCATCAATGCGGGTTTCGGCCGACTCGCAGAGATCTTCGATCGCCTTTTCCAGTCCCGGTCCGCCCTCTTTTACCGGGTAGACGATGGGAAGGGTTGTTCCTTTGAGATTCTGTTCGTCGATCTCCGCGAGTTGCTTCAGTTCCCGGTTGGTCAGGATCGGCTGTTCCAGCCGGAACTGGTGACAGTGAAGGGGCGATTCCTGAAACAAGTCCTGCTCCGCGCCGAGGGTCGTTACCAGGGATGTAACCAGCTTTTCCCGTATTGCATCCAGCGGCGGATTCGTGACCTGCGCGAATAGTTGGCGGAAGTAATCATAAAGAGGGCGCGGCCGGTCGGACAATATCGCGATCGGAGTGTCATCGCCCATGGAGCCCAGCGGTTCACTGGCCGTCATCGCCATGGGGCCGAGAATGATCTTCAGATCTTCCTGGGAGAACCCGAATTGTTTCTGTCGGGTTACCAGCGTGTCGAAATCGGTGGCCGGCACGTTCCGTGCGTCCGGCAGATGACCGAAGGTAACCCGGTTTTCTTCAACCCACTGAGTAAACGGCCTGCGAATCGATTCTTCGTGCTTGATCTCGACATCTTCGATGATTCGGCTTTTCTCCATGTCTACGAGGAACATGCGCCCCGGCTGCAGGCGGCCCTTGTACTCCACATTGGCGGGGTCGATGTTGAGCACTCCGGTTTCAGATGCCATGACCACAAAGCCGTCCTTCGTCACGGTGTAGCGGGATGGCCGCAGACCGTTTCGATCGAGCACGGCGCCGATGCACTGGCCGTCCGTAAAGGGGATAGACGCGGGGCCGTCCCAAGGCTCCATGACGCAGGCGTGGTACTCGTAGAAACCTTTCTTTTCTTTCGACATCGTTTTGTGATCCTGCCACGCCTCGGGGATCATCATCATGATCGCGTGGGGCAGGGTGCGTCCTGAATGAACCAGCAGTTCCAACGCGTTATCTAGGACTGCCGAATCGCTTGCGCCCGGCGTAATGATGGGAAACAATTTTTCGATGTCATCGGAGAATCTATCTGACTGGAACAGGTGCTGGCGTGCCTGCATCCAGTTGGTGTTGCCGCGGACGGTATTGATTTCTCCGTTGTGGCAGAGAAACCGGAATGGCTGAGCCAGGTCCCACGTCGGGAACGTATTCGTACTGTATCGCTGGTGCACGAGCGCCAAGCCTGTGACCATGGACTCTTCCCGCAGGTCGGCGTAAAAATAGGGCTCCAACTGGTCCGCCAGCAGGAGTCCCTTATAAATAAGGGTCCGGCAGGACAGGGACGGAAGGTAGAAGAACGATTTTTCCGATAATTCGGATTCGCGAATCTTGTTCTCCATGACTTTTCGAATGACGAAGAGCTTACGCTCAAAGTGCGAGTCGTCCTTGATGCCGGGTCCGCGGCCGATGAAAATCATTTCGCTGTGCGGTTCCGCGGTCCGGGCGACATCGCCGATTACGCTATTGTCGACAGGAATCGGGCGCCATCCGAGAAGCACCTGCTTCTCTTCTTTCACGATCCGTTCGAAGAGTTCCTTGCACTGCTTCCGTTCCTCTTTCTTACGCGGAAGAAACACTATTCCTGCGCCGTACTCGTGCACATCGGGCAGAGAGAATCCTTCCTGGGAAGTGGCCTGCCGCATGAACTCGTGCGGGATTTGGATCAGGATGCCCGCCCCGTCGCCGGTCTTTTCGTCGCAGCCGCATGCGCCCCGGTGGGTGAGGTTTACCAGGATCTCGAGTGCCTTGTTGATCGTGTCGTGCGACTTTTTGTTGCGTAGGTTCGCGATAAACCCGACGCCGCAGGCGTCGTGTTCGTACCGCGGGTGATACAGCCCGAACGGCTCCGGGAACCCGGGTTGCGAGTGTCTCGTTTTCATGCTCTTACTCCAAAAAAATCGTCGCAATTCTCAATTCCGTGCACACACGTGCGCACCGAATCCACTACAAACTGATGCTCCGCTCCCAGCGATTGGGGCTTAGACCGGCACGACCTGGGGACTTTCCAGGAAGTGTTTTGTCTGGTTGCCCTCGACTTCCAGCGGATATTTTCCACTGAAGCAGCCGGTGCAGTAGTCGGCGGGTTGCTCCACGGCAGACAACAAACCTTCACGACTCAGGTAACCGAGACTATCCGCTCCGATAAATTCACAAACCTTGCTGACTTCCTGATTGTGCGCGATCAGCTCGCCGGTGGTCGGGAAGTCGATGCCGAAAAAACAGGGATGACGCGTCGGCGGACATGATATTCTCATATGAATCTCAGTTGCGCCTGCGGAGCGCAAAGCGTTGATTCGGCGCTGGGATGTAGTGCCGCGAATCAGGGAATCATCCACAACAATAACCCGCTTGTCTTTCACCACCCCGGAAATAACGGCCAGCTTCATGTCTACGCTGTAGTACCGCTGTTTCACATCGGGCATGATAAAGGTTCGGCCCACGTAGTGATTGCGCATGAAACCGTAATCAAGGGGAATTCCGCTTTGCTGAGAGTATCCCAGGGCTGCGGAATTTCCGCTGTCGGGCACCGCCATGACAATGTCCGCGTCGACAGGATGTTCGTCCGCGAGACGCCGGCCAAGGCGCAATCGCGCCTCGTGCACCTGTTGCCCGAAAACGATGCTGTCGGGCCGCGCAAAGTACACGTGCTCAAAAATGCATTGTCCCAGGGAGCCCGCAACCGGTTCACAGAAGCTAGTGCTGCGAAGTCCCTTCTCATCGACAGTCACCAGTTCGCCCGGTAACACATCGCGCACGTACTCCGCGCCAACCTGTTCCAATGCGCAGGTTTCGCTTGCAAAAATGTAGCCTCCGCCCAGTCTGCCGATCGAGAGCGGGCGAAATCCGTAGGGATCGCGGGCCGCCATGACGCAATCTTTCGTCATCAGCAGGAACGAGAATGCGCCTCTTAGTTCCGCCAGTGCGCGTTCGACTCGTCGCGGACGCGACCGGTACATGGGGTCCGCGATCAGATGAACCAGGACTTCGCTGTCGGTACTGGTTTGAAAAATCGCGCCGGCCTCCTGGTATGACGTGCGCAGTTGCTTTGCATTGACCAGGTTTCCGTTGTGGGCAATGGCCCAGATCCCATCCAGACATTCAACGACAAGTGGCTGCACGTTTTGCATCCGCGAGGAACCGGTGGTGGAGTAGCGTACGTGCCCGATCCCCAAATGGCCCGGCAGCTCGCTCATCGGTTTCCGGTCCGGCAGTTCGGCGACGAGGCCCATGCTTTTTACCGAAGTGATCTTTTCTCCATCCCCAACCACGATGCCGGCCCCCTCCTGGCCACGGTGCTGCAGTGAAAACAGCCCGGTGTAAATGAGCTGAGCCGGGTTCGGCAGGCCGAACCCCCCGAATAATCCGCAAGACTCTCTCGGCTTGTCACACCCATCTGGACTACATTCGCTCATATTCCCCCGTAACATTTTGCACTATTTCCAAGGCTCTTCAAAATCATTGCGTGGACGCGCTCCAACATTATCCAATGCTACACAAAATTGTAGTCAATCGCTAGGAAAAACCGGCAGGAGTGATTATGCAGTAAAAATGCGTGACAAAAATACTACAAAAACGCAATGCGCATCAAATATCACCAAGGCCAAGCGACAAAATTGTATGGGAATTGAGCTCGCCTTCGCCAAGCTATGGCGTCCCATGCAGAAAGTAACGCAGAGAACGGAGAAGAAATTCAGGGATTCTCCGTTTCCTTTTGTTCGAATCCTGTTTGATTGCAGAACTGCTGCTTTGGTGGCGGTATCGCGGCCCTGTCGGGCTTGTGCGTCGCCGATCGGAAGTCTTGGCGACTTCCGCTACTTTACGGATTTTCAACCCCAGCGGGAAGACGCGGCCCCGATTCCCACTTCCCTGGGAAACCCGGAGCCGCGCCGGGACTACCCGATGGCTTCCGTCCCTTTCTCGCCAGTCCGAATTCGGATGCAGTCGGATAAATCCTGCACAAAGATTTTGCCGTCACCGATGTTTCCGCTTCGCGCCCCTTTGATCATCGCGTCGATGGTGGGATTGACGAATTCGTCATTCACCGCGACCTCGATGCGGACTTTTTTGAGCAGGTTGACTTCGATGTCAGCGCCTCGATAGGTTTCGTGGTAGCCCATCTGCTGCCCGCAGCCGAGGGCGTTGATGACGGACATCTTTCGAATGTCCGCTTCGAAGAGCGCCTGTTTCACGTCGTTCAGTTTTTCGGGCTGAATATATGCAGTAACAAGTTTCATGAATTATCTCCTTTTGTAAGATCTTACTGGCTTGTCCAGGTCTGGAATCCCGCATACGCTTCCTGCCCGTGCTCGCTAAGGTCGAGTCCGCCCATCTCTTCTGCTTCGCTGACCCGAATGCCGGTTGTCGCTTTCAGGATGCCAAACAGCACAACCGAGCAAACGACGCAAACGACGCCATAACAAAGAACGCCAATCAGCTGCGTTATAAAGCTGTGTTCACTGAAGATTCCGACCGCGAGCGTGCCCCAAATGCCGCACACCAGGTGAACGGATATGGCGCCTACAGGATCGTCGATCTTTGCCTTGTCAAACAGCAGCACCGAAATGACGACAATAACGCCGGCGACCAGTCCTATGAGCGTCGCCGCAGTTACCGATACGGAGTCAGCTCCCGCAGTGATTCCGACGAGGCCTGCAAGGCTGCCGTTAAGAGCCATGGTCAAGTCCGGTTTCTTCTGCGCGATCCATGACGTGGCCATTGCGGCGACAATTCCCGCGGCGGAAGCAAGGCAGGTTGTGACCAGTACAAAACTAACCTTCTCCGCGTCGGCGGAAAGGACAGATCCACCGTTAAAGCCGAACCATCCCAGCCACAGAAGGAATACGCCGATGGTCGCGAGTGGCATACTGTGACCCATAATCGCCTTGCGGGATCCATTCGAATACTTTCCTTTGCGGGCACCCAGCATGATGACTCCGACAAGGGCTGCCCAGCCACCCACGGAGTGCACCAGGGTCGAACCGGCAAAGTCATAAAATCCCATCTTGTCAAGGAACCCGCCGCCCCATTTCCACGAACCTGCAATTGGATAGACTATTCCAACGTACAAGGTCGTAAAGATCAGGAAAGGACCGAGTTTGATGCGTTCAGCCACCGCGCCGGAAACGATCGTTGCCGCGGTTGCTGCAAACATTCCCTGGAACAGAAAGTCGGTCCAGTAGGTGTATGCCCCGCTTGCGTAGCCGATCGGGCTGTAGTCTCCGCCTGGATTCAACCCTAATCCCGCGAATCCGATAAACCCATTGAATTCGCCGGGATACATCAGGTTGAATCCGAACCAGCAATAGGTAAGCAGGCCGATCGCGATAATCCCCGTGTTCTTGAACAGGATGTTGACCGTGTTTTTCGCCCGGGTGAGTCCCGACTCCAGGGATGCAAATCCGAGGTGCATGATGAAGACCAGGAACGTGGCCACCATCATCCAAACGTTGTTTACGGTAAACATTTCAAGAGACACCGCCTCTTCTGCCTCCGCCATGACTTCCGCGACTGCTTCGCCACCCTCCTGGGCGAGGCCATCCAACGGCGCGCCGGCCAGGAACATCACTAGGCCGGCAACCGCCGGCATCCACTTCCTCATTCTCATCTCCACTCTCCTCTCAGGTGCCTGTTGATACGGCGCCGCCACGAATAGGCGCACACCGAGCGTCGATAAACCCTTAGCACTGAATGTGCCATCCAATCCATGAATTCGGACAAAAAACATCGGAACTATAGTATTAGCAGGAGGTTATAAAAATTTAATGCAATTACATAAACGTTGCCGGATTATATTATCACTACATAAATGAATATTAAAACTTAAATAGATACATAAATGTAATTTAAATTCGGCCCCCCCAACAACTTCGTACGAACAAACAATGCAACCATCCGGTGGCGGTTGAAAAAACGAATCCAATTCGAATCAACAAATTGAAAATCCGAAATCGAAAATCAAAAATGGCCCGGCTTGCTTCAGAAGAGCCGG
>Ga0310124_10002510_pt1 | contig 12589 bp, 8 predicted proteins | sample CB11b_AW_Bot5_MG_FD_203507 | JGI IMG/M metagenome (GOLD analysis project Ga0310124, IMG submission 203507) | Marine microbial communities from Western Arctic Ocean, Canada - CB11b_AW_Bot5 | ecosystem: Environmental > Aquatic > Marine > Oceanic | place: Canada: Western Arctic Ocean | collected...
AGTTTTTTAGCAAACCAATTCTCCCCTTTTCTCCAATCGACAAGGAGGTCCTTTGTTAAAAAAGAAGCCACAATCATCCTGAGTCTGTTGTGCATCCAGCCCGTTTTATTGAAATGTCGCATTGCTGCATCTATAAGAGGATAGCCTGTCATTCCCTTACACCACGAATCAAAGTGCCTGTTTATCCCAGGCCACTTAATTTGATCACATTCAACCTGAAAGCAACTTCCAGCAACATGGGGGAATTGATCTAAAATCGTATGGTAAAAATCCCTCCAGACAAGCTCCGACAACCAAGTTTTTACCCCTATATTTTTTTTCCTTTGTGTGCTTCGTACAAGTTGTCGGATGGAAATATTTCCAAATCTTAAATGAACCGAGAGCCCGGATGTTCCATCTTCGATACAAGGAAAATTGCGATTATCAAAATAATTATTCTCAAATTTTTTGAAATTTTTAAGCCGTTTTTGTGCTGCTGTTTCTCCTGCTTCCAACCATAAAGAGCTTTCTTTAAATCCCAAAGTCGAAGAACTCCATTTTATAATATGTGGATTAATGCTCCTTAAAGAAGCAAGAGCTTTAAAATTGACAACTTGATCAGATATGTGTTGTGGTCCTATATTTTTTAACCAGTTATTCTTATAAGGTGTATAAACACGGTAGGGTCTACCTTGACCTGAGATGATCTCAGGGTACTCAAAGATCACCTGATCTTTGTAAGACTTAAAATCGATGCCATTAGCTAAAAGTCTTTTTGAAACTTTTGAATCTCTTTTTTTTGCATAAGGCTCGTAATCTCTATTTGAAAAAACTGCATTAATTTTTAGCTCGCCGGCAAGCTTAGGAATTTCCTCAATTGGATTCCCTATTCTGATTAATATATCTGATTTATTTGCTCGCAGCTTAGACGATAATTCTTTCAAAGAATGCACAATAAAAGTGATTCTCCGATCGTCTTTATCTTTCAGTTTTTGGAGGATGCAAATATCAAAGACAAAAACTATAAATACTTTTTTTGACTTCTGAGTGGCGAAAGATAAAGCAGTGTTGTCACCAAGGCGCAGGTCCCTTCTTAGCCAACAAAGTGATCGGTCATAAATCATTAGACCACAATAAGAATATTAGACATGGTTCCTAAGCATGAGTTCTTTTGGGTGTGGATTGAGATATATTTGATCAAGTAAGTATTCAATATTATATTTTTTTACCTGGTGGCGAATTAGAGTTACAGGAACAATAAGCGGAAGCAGTCCTTTTCGATAGTCTTCAATTGTATTCAAAATATCTTGTTTTTCTTCTCGAGAAAGAACTTTCTTTAAAAAGCCCACCATATGAAGTAGTACATCTGTATTTTTTTTTGGAGTGGATTTATAAGCCAATGCCTCCATGAACAAAGTGCTATAGCGAATTTTAAGTTCCTCCTTGCTTAATGATTTTCCAGTAGCAACCAACTTACCCATCTCATCATATTTTTTCTTATTATGAGATAAAATTAAAAATTTATGTTTTGTGTGGAAGCTTACCAATGTCCCCATTGTAAAGCGATCCTTTAACAAAGCCTGAAGTCTATTGAAACAAAATACTCGAACAATAAAATTTTCCCTAATCACAGGATCATGCAGTCTTCCTTCATCTTCAACGGGAATTAACGGCAAGGTTTTCATAAATGCGCTGGCAAACATACCAGGCCCATGCCTAACCTTATTACTCCCAAATTTAGAATATACAGGAACTCTACCAATGCCACATGAAGGTGATTTACTCTTAAAGATATAGCCACATAGATCATTTTTCCCAAGTGTACTGATACGACCTGTCATGTAAGTGTTCATCTTTTCAGTCCAATCCGTTTGGCTTTTCTTACTTATCATCTTATGATCTTCTAAGGTTCCATAAAGAGCCACGGTTTCTCTGGGGGTCCCCATGCCCGCATCCACCTCCGGGCAAGTTGGTACATAGTCAAAATAGTTATCTAGAACCCCTTTGACGTAACGATCCTTTTTGTGACCTCCGTTCCAACGAACTTCCTCACCTAGCAGACAACTGCTCACACCAATTTTTATTTTATCTTCCATTAAGTTTAATTATTCCCTTAGCTTGATCAAGTGATTTAAAAAGGTGCGTACTTCTAACAGAAGCAAAAAATAATAATTTTATTTATTCAACCTTCCATCCTTTACTGGTTGACTCAAGAGAAAGCCCGTGCATTTAAATCATAGTTTTTCCACCTCTCAAACTCAACAACAACCAACACTTTGCTGCTAATTTAAGCATTTAAGAAATATTTTGATAGAAATTTAAGCGTTTTTATTTCTCCTTAAAGTTTGATCATGACCTAAGTTTATTAATTTATTGATTTTTTTGTTTTTTTTTAAGCTGGCATAAAAATTGAACATAACTTCTAACAATATAGAAGGGGGCCACCTTACAGGATGAAGAGCTTACCGATTTAAAATAGGAGGGATAATTTACATGACGCTATTCTAGAAGTGTTGGTCTCGGCGGAAAAGCTAGATTCTAAGCAGATGTGTTAAAATATAGCCTGATCAAAGTTTAATCTTCACTCAGAGAAAATTTAATACATGAACCTAGACAAGTCTAGAAAATGCATATTTGCTGTCATTTTTATGAGCAGGTTCCTGCTTATTGGACCCGCCATAGTTTACGCAGATAATGATATCGGTAATTTTTCAGCAAATGTAGGTTTCTTTAACCAGTACAGTTATCGCGGAATAGACCAAAGTGGTGAAGAAGCTGCGATTCAGGGAGGCTTTGATTGGGCTCATGATTCAGGGTTTTATATTGGTACTTGGGCTTCTAATGTTGACTTTAATGACAATGACTCTGTTACAGAGTTTGATTTTTATGGCGGCTATGCCAAGGAAATCCAAAATGGCATAAACCTTGACCTCTCTATGATTGGTTATACCTATCCTGGTGCATATGCTAGCAGTAACTATGATTTTTATGAGTATTCTTTTGGATTAGGAAAAAGTATTGGGCCTGTATCCTTTTCAACAGCAATTAATTATTCTCCTGAGTTTTTCGCTAAATCAGGGGACGCAACTTATTGGCAAGGTGGCTTGGACTATGAATTCCAAGAGATTAAGATCAGTGGCCACGTTGGGAAGCAATGGGTAGACCTGGAGACGACTTATGGAGCTCCCGATTACGTTGATTATAGTATTGGTGCATCCTATGCTTGGCAAGGATTTGACCTTATCGTAGCTTACGTAGACACCGATGTTGATGCAGGATGGAATTCAACAGATCAATCAGGTAAGGAGGGTAGAACAATATTTGGTGTATCAAAAAGTTTTTAAACTTTTACGCTTTTTCAATTAATTATGTTTTATATAAGAATAATCGTTAGCATTGTAACAATCTCCATTAAAAATTAAGTAGTTTTTTACTCTCGCTCGAGAAGGGATCTATCATTATGAAGAAAATAGAAGCCATCATTAAACCATTTAAACTTGATGAGGTTAAAGATAAGTTGAACGACTTAGGAATACAGGGAATCACGGTTACCGAAGTCAAAGGATTTGGTCGTCAAAAGGGCCACACCGAGCTCTACCGCGGTGCCGAATATGTCGTTGATTTCCTCCCGAAAATTAAAATGGAAATTGTTATCGCCGACACTCAGGTAGAAGATGTCGTTAATGCCATAGTAAAAGCTGCGCAAACGGGACGAATCGGTGACGGGAAAATCTTTATCACTAATATTGAAGAGGCTGTCCGTATTCGTACGGGTGAGAGGGGTGAGGAGGCTGTTTAGTAATCATCCGATATTTTTTTCGACCATCCTAATAAACAAAACCATATCAGTAAGTTTTTTAGCGCATTAAGAATTCAATTATCAAATTTTCTCTTTAAGCGTTGAGGATAAAAATGGAGATAAGGCAAAAGATACCCATTCCCTATAAAATATTGGTAACTCCATGCCCTGAGATTTTTATCTCTTTCGTAAAATTTTCGTTCCGTTCACAAAGAGTAACATTAATTTTTAGTTCATAGAGGGGGAGCCATGGAGCAAGACATTGTTTCGTTAACAAGCAGTGGGGATGTTCTTTTCATGATGCTAGGAGCAGTTATGGTTTTTGCCATGCATGGTGGATTCGCATTTCTAGAAGTAGGAACTGTTCGCAAGAAAAACCAGGTAAACGCGTTGGTTAAAATCCTTGTAGATTTTTCTGTTTCTACTCTAGTCTACTTTTTGATCGGTTATGCCATTGCCTATGGAATGTATTTTTTTCAACCTGCTAAAACTCTCATAGGCGAAAATCAGGGGTACGAACTGGTTCATTTTTTCTTTTTACTGACCTTCGCTGCCGCAGTTCCAGCCATTATTTCTGGAGGAATTGCAGAGCGCGCAAAATTCTGGACCCAGGCCTTGGCCGCCGCAATTTTCGTGGCAATCGTATACCCCCTTTTTGAAGGCATGGTATGGGGACAAATTACTTTTCTGGGACAGGATGATTCCTGGCTTGCTGGAATAACCGGTGGGATACCCTTCCATGACTATGCAGGTTCAGTAGTCGTACACTCGATGGGAGGTTGGATCGCTCTTGCCGGCGTGTATATTCTTGGCCCTAGATTAGGGCGCTGGGACTCTCAGGGAAGAAGTCGACCCATCCCTATCAGTAATGTCCCTTTTCTGGCACTTGGAAGCTGGATGCTTTGTGTGGGCTGGTTCGGATTCAACGTAATGTCGGCCGCCACAATGAGTGGTATTTCAGGGTTGGTTGCTGTTAACTCACTCATGGCGATGATCGGGGGCGTTCTCGTTGCATTGTGGGTTTCCAAAAATGACCCCGGGTTTATTCACAATGGAGCCTTGGCCGGATTAGTCGCCATTTGCGCTGGATCAGATAAAGTTCATCCGTTAGGTGCACTCATCATCGGGGGACTCGCTGGTGCGATACTTGTCAAAGGTTTTACCTGGGAGCAGGAAAAGCTAAAAATAGATGATGTCCTTGGCGTATGGCCACTTCACGGGATTTGTGGTTCGTGGGGTGGCATTGCGTGCGGTATTTTTGGGCAAGAATCCTTAGGCGGTATGGGCGGGGTCAGTATTCTAGGTCAGACAATTGGAACGGTTGCTGCCATTGTTATAGCTCTCGTCTCAGGATTTATCGTATATAAAATGCTAGATTCCCTATTTGGAATTCGATTAGAAGCCGATGAGGAAATGAAGGGGTCTGATCTCACAATTCATAAATTGGAGTCGTACCCTGAAGACGCCACTTCTCGATTTGGCTAGCTTTAGGGAGAGTTTTATATGATGAGGTTCAAACAGTTTTTGGTTTTTATAGTGTTTTTCTGGTCACTCGGACTGTTACCACTGGTACAAGCAGGTGTCACGCAAATTGACACATATAAAAAAGCTATTGAAAAAAACCCAAAAGACTTCTTAGCCCACTTGGAATTGGGAAGAGCCTATCAAAAGTTGGGTCTGTATGAGAACGCTATAGCTGAATATAAGGAAGCAATCCGGTGGGAACCTATCTATTCTGCAGCATATCAGGGATTAGGCGGCAGTTATGGTGAAATGCGTCAATATGATAAAGCCTTAGACTCCTATCAAAAAGCTGTTGACCTGGATGCAAACTACGCAGAAGCTCAGTACGGTTTGGGGTGGTCTTTATATCACCTGGAACGGTTTGGAGATGCGATCGAACCTCTACTTGATGCCATCAATCTAAAACCTGATCTTGGCGCAGCACACTTCACATTAGGCCAAACATACGCAGCTTATAAGAGCTTTCAAGAAGCGATTGACGAATTCAAGGAAACTTTACGCCTCATCCCAACTTATCCAGAAGCCTACATAGAGCTTGGCAATGCTTATTTGAAGAACAGAGACTATGATTTGGCGATAGGAGCTTACCACGAAGCAATTGAACTCAATCCAGGTTTTTTTGAAGCCTTCACTGCCATCGGTGTTGCGTACACTGAATCTGGTCGCGAAAAACAGGCAATCGAACCTTTAACAAATGCTCTCAAAATAAATCCAGATGATAGCGTGGCATACCTTAATCTAGGAATCGCCTATAAAAATCTAGGGCAGCACGAAGAAGCAATTGATGCTTTTTTAGAGTTGATTCGCATCCGCTTCAAAGATCCAGAGGCCTATTTTTTGCTCGCATCTGAATATGCCGTGGAGGATCTTTACGACGATGCAATACGCAGATTCAAAGATGCTATTCGTTTAGAACCTGATCATATTGATGCCCATTTTGAATTGAGCCAAGTATATGATGAAACAGGTGATTTGGAAGAATCTCTCAGAGAATTTAACAAGGTTATCCAAATTCAACCCAGAAACCTAGAAGGACACTATAGAAAGGGTGACATATACCAGCGCCTTGGAGATGACAAGGCCGCAGTAAAATCCTTTGAAGAAGCCTTAATTATTGACTCAGACCATACATTGGCTAACTACCAACTTGGTTTGAGCTACATAAAGATGGACCGGCATGAGGACGCATTGGAAAAGTTTAAAAAGGCCATTGAGTCTGATTCAAGGTTTCCAGAAGCCTACTTCCAAATGGGCTCCATACTCGTTTACCTCAAGCAGTTCAAAAAAGCCATCGACCCACTAAAAAAAGCTACCAACCTAAAACCAGACTTTTCGCAAGCCTATTACGAGCTGGGAAATGCCTACAGCCATCTCAAACAATATCAAAAGGCTATAGAACCATTAGAGAAGGTTTTACGAATTAACAACCTGAACTCCAATGCCTACCTAGCGCTAGGCTTAGCTCACTCCAAAGTAAAGCAATATGATCCAACCATAATTCACCTGCAAAAAGCTCTTGATTTGAACCCCAAACTAACGGAAGCTTATTTCCCGCTCGGATTAAGCCTTATGAAAGTGGGTCGGTTTGAGGATGCATCGGCTATACTAAACAAAACGAAAACCGACAACCCAGACTATCCTAAAATCCAAAACCAACTCGGTGTGGGTTTTTTAAAATTAAAAAAATATACTGAGGCTATTAATTTTTTTAAAAAAGCAATCCAGATAGATCCTAGCTTTATTACCCCCTATTTTAACCTGGGGTCAATCTATACAAGTCTTGGTGATTACCCACAAGCCATTCGATATCTTAAAAAAGGTAGCAACCTGGAACCTAATAACCTCAAAGCTCATTATAATCTAGGCTTGGTCTATGACATTCTGGGTCGCTATCAGGATGCAGCTGGTGAATACCGGAAGGTGGCACAATTAAACCCCGATGATCCAAATATTTACTACAACCTCGGTTGGGCTCTTATGGAGTCAGAAAAATACATTGAGGCATTGGTTTCTCTCAAAAAAGCCATTCATCTTAACCCAAAAAACACAGATGCTTACTATAGCTTAGGGTGGGTTTATGGCGAATTAAAGCGCTATGAAGAGGCCGTGGTTGCACTAGACAAAACACTTCTAATCAACCCAAATCATTTGGAGGCAGGAACCCGCTTAAAGACAATGAGAAACCACCTACGGGAGCTTACAGCACAAAGACCGGATCAAACCTTGACCACAACTTCTATATTACACGATAAATCTGAAATCATTGTTACTCCCTAATAAATATGCCGATCCAACGGCATAAAATTGCTTTACAAAACAATACAAAAAAATTTCAACCCCTTGATGGTGAATTAGACGCACTCAAAGTAACATCCCCAAGTTGTTAGTTCGATATTATTCCCAAACGCTTCCCTCCATTTATTCAACCCCTTATCTCCCTATAAAACCTTAAAAGAAATGGCTGCTGTAGTCTTATTTTACAACTAGTTATATAAATAGTTTGAGGGAACTGCTGATCACAAACAAATCTGTTGACAGTAAAACAATCGAGCTTATATACTTTCACCTCCAATTACTCCCAAAGCGACGCCGAGGGTTTGAAATTTAGATAGTTATAAGATTTAAGAATTTTTAGGTTCACCTCCTGCGACAGACAAAACATAGAGTTGAAGAAGTTTGGAAGGTTCTTTATAAGCAAAGAGGTCTCTCTGATTATGGAAGCTAAAGAAATAGAAGTGGACGATCAAGATGCTACCGAGGAAGAAGAAATTGATTTAGCCCCGGTGCATGAGATACTGGATAACTTTCCAAGCCGAAATCGACGCTACCTGATCCCTATGTTGCAGAAGGTTCAGGGAGTTTATCGATACCTCCCCGATAAGGCACTCCGCCTTCTAATGGAAGCATTAGAGCTGACTCGAGCCGAAATATTTGGAGTGATCTCTTTTTATCCGGGGTTACTCGTTACCGAACCTGGAAAATACATAATCAAACTGTGCTATGGAACCGCTTGTTTCGTCAAAGGCGCTAATATCATTGCAAATAAAATCCATGAGACTTATCACATACATCCAGGTGATACCGATGAAACCAAGTTGTTCACTTTACAGACTGCTTCTTGCCTTGGAAACTGTGGTGCTGCGCCGATGGCCCTCGTCGGCGAGGATACTTACGGAACCATTGACCCAGAAAAATCTATTGAATTGCTTAGCGCGTACAAGTTGGAAGATGAACCTGAACAACAGACCGAGGAGGCTGCAAGCGAATGAGTACGGTCGTCAAGCAAACGGTCCACTTCAAAATAAATGGTAAAGAGGCTTCTGCATCTGAAGGCACTGTAATCATCGAAGTTGCCAAACAGCACGGTGTTGAAATCACCAATCTCTGCTATAACCGGAAGCTCAAACCTTTCGCTGCCTGCCGCACTTGCATGGTAGACATACGCACTCCTGAAGGAAAAAAAGAACTCGTTTACTCCTGCACTCAACCTGTAGCAGAGGGCATAGAAATTTTTACTTCCACTGAGGAAACTGACCGCTACAACGGTGCCTGTCTAGAAATGCTTCTAGTTGAGCACCCGTTGGATTGTCCCATTTGCGATAAATCCGGTGTATGCCCACTTCAAGACAACACAGAGGCTTTGCAATTAGCCAATGGGCGATTTGAAATTCAACGCCGCAACGAGCCAAGTGACAAATCAAACCCACTCATAGAGTTTTATCTAAACCGTTGTATTATGTGTGGTTTATGCGTGCGAGCTTGCGATGAAATTCAAGGTGTACAGGCCCTGGACTTCCACGAAAGAGGCATGAAAACAACGATCGGCACAGCAAACCAAGAGCCACTGGACTGTGAGTTCTGTGGTCAATGCATAACGGTATGTCCAACCGGTGCCCTAATGGACATGTCATCTCAAGAGCGCGGTTTAGCCGCTTTGTTTAAAACGAATCACAGTATTTGTGGTTACTGTTCTTGGGGCTGTACGGTTCAAATAGAAACCAAAAAAAATAAGGTGGCGCGGTTTGTTGGAGACGAAACGAATGACTTGGGAATCAACGAGGGAAACCTTTGCGCCAAGGGACGTTTTGGACACGGCATTGTTCATAATGAAAACCGTATCAAATCCCCTCTCATGAATGTTGGGGGAACTTTCAAGGAAGTAAGTTGGGGTGAAGCCATTCAAACGATTGTCGATCGCGTTCAAGCAACGATTAATCGAAGTGGTCCTGAGACAGTTGCTGGCATTGGCGGAGAAAAGCTAACCAACGAAGAAAATTATCTTTTTCAGAAGTTGTTTCGCGGCTTATACGGATCTAACCAGATCACCAACCTAGCTAATATGAGAGCACCTTATGTAAATCGGTTCATGATCCGTTGTTTTGAAAATGGTATCAACTCAAAGCCGGTAACAGAAATGGAAAAATCGGATGTGATCTTTGTGTTCAACTCTGATCTACCCTCAGAATATCCTGTCGGCGGTAATTCGGCTCGCAAAGGAGCAATATTCACTGGCACCGATATTATCATTGCGAACCCACGTAAAGTTATTTTGAAAAATGAAGCGAATATAGACATCCGCCTTAATTTTACCCTAGGGTCAGATGCAGCCGTGGTAAACCGAATTTCTCGTATCTTGATTGACCAAGGCATAGTCAATACAAAAAAAATCAAGTCAGCTGTCCCAAATTATGATGAATTGGCACAGTCTTTAGCCTCATACACAGCGGAAGCTACGCAAAAAACGACAGGAATTTCAGATGAAGTGCTAACACGCGCTGCAAATAGGTTTGGACGCACAGCAGACAGGTATCTTCTCATTGGGAATGATATATTCGACACTGGACAAGGTGAGGATATTTTAAATGCTCTTCTTAATTTATCTATCCTTTTACACCATGGCGCGGAAGGCAGTGTCAGCATCTTCCCTCCTAGGGAACATTGCAACTCGCAAGGAGTTAATGACATGGGTTGCACACCTGAGTTTCTCCCTGGATATCGTCCAATCACAGACTCCAATGCTTTATCCTCGTTTGCCAGCGAATGGGGTGTAGACTCTCTTCAGTTTAGTGGTGACCACCCTGCTAATGATCTGCTTAGAAACTGCGCTGAGGGAACTATTAAGTTTTTGCACATTGCAGGCGAAGACCCAGTTCACTCCTTTTACAAAGGGTCCGAAATTAAAAATGCGCTTCAAACAGTCCCATTTCTCGTCGTTCAAGATATCTATATGACAGAAACTGCAAAGTTAGCTGACATCATCCTTCCCACAACAACATATACTGAGAAAGAAGGATCTTTCACTAACATGACACGTCATGTGCAAAAAGTAACTCCGGCAACATCACCGCAAAATCAGTCACGTACAGACCACGATATTTTTGTTCAATTGGCAGAAGTATTTGGAAATAAACTTAAAAATTCTTCAGTCGCTGAAGTACAAGATGAGATATCAAAAACGGTTCCAATTTACAAGGGAACACTTCCTGGAACAAAATCCAGACAATGGAGTCCGAAAGGATTTAAGCATGCCCCTTGTTTCCAGATTCCAGGTACGCCACAAGTAACGCAACGAAAGAAAGATTTTCCATTTCAACTAGTTTCCAACAACCATATGTTTCACATTGGAAGTTATACCCAATACTCCAAAGCATTAACAGACATCGGCCCAGAGTGCGTCGCAGAACTACACCCTGAAGATGCGGAAGCCTTGGGTGTTAATGATGGCGACCGAATTGTGATTGAATCGAGCACCCATAAAGTAGAAGTTCCTGTGATGGCGAACACTGTTACAGTCAAAGGCATGGTATATCTTCCTAAAAACTGGGTAGAGATACCAGTCAATATGCTTAGAAATGGCGAAGAAGGACCTGTTTCAATTAAGATATCAAAGGCAAGTTGAGTTGATAAATGTCTGTTAAAAACTTTATTACTACTAGCACGACACTGTGTCTGACTTAAAAGAAAATTTACATACTGATCACATGGTCCTGAATATGGGGCCATCCCATCCGGCGACCCACGGCACAGTAAAATTTCTCTTAACCCTTGATGGAGAGACCGTGGTCGACATGGTAGTGGAGGTCGGCTATCTCCATCGCGGATTTGAAAAAATGTGTGAGAGTGTCAGCTACTCTAACGTTTTTCCCTATACCGATCGTTTGAATTACTGCTCGGCAATTATGAATAATATTGGCTACGCTCTGGCCGTCGAAAAATTGTGTGACCTAGAAGTTACAGAACGTTGTAAATACATCCGCGTGGTGACAAATGAACTTGCCCGCATTTCAGACCACTATACGAATATTGCAGCGGCTGCCTTAGAACTCGGAGCTCTTACTGCTTTCATTTATTTTGTAGAGGCACGGGAACTTGTATGGGATCTTTTGGAAAAAGTCTGCGGAGCCAGACTAACATCTAATTATATCCGCATCGGTGGTTTAATGTGCGACCTACCATCTGGATTCAACGATGACCTAGAGGCTACCTACCCAAAACTTGATAAGTTATTCGACGATGTAGACAAATTGCTCACAAAAAACCGTATCTTTCTAGACCGCATGCGTGATACAGGCGCCATTTCCAAAGAAGAAGCTATCTCTTGGGGATTTACTGGTCCCTGCCTCAGGGCTTGTGGTATCGACTACGACATAAGAAAAAAACAACCCTACTTAGTATATGACCGTTTAGACTTTGACATTCCATTGGGAACAACTGGTGACAACTTCGACCGCTACCTGGTTCGGATGGAGGAAATCAAACAAAGTCTAAAAATCATCAAACAAGCAATGAAGGATATGCCAGAAGGCCCCATCAATATAGACAATCCTTACCTTCGAATTCCATCCAAGCAGGATGTTTATTCGCAAATGGAGGAAATGATCGCCCACTTTAAAGTTGTTATCGACGGTGTCAAACCACCTGTAGGAGAAGTCTACTATGCTACAGAAGCTGCGAATGGAGAACTCGGGTTTTATATTGTTAGTGATGGGTCAGGAAAACCTTGGAAATGCCGAGTCAGACCACCATGTTTTACTATGACTGGAGCGCTCCCAGAACTTTGCAAGGGAGGCATGCTAGCCGACATAGTCCCCACCTTCGATATGCTCAATATGATCGGCGGCGAATGCGATAGATAGTGCACCGGGAAATGATTTCTTCCTCGCTTATGCGCTAACATTTAGAACCTATGTTATAGTCTTTCAACTTCAGCCTGTTATTTTCAAAACCTACCTGAAGTCAGCCTTAAAACTCCTTGTCAAATGACAAAACCTTTAAAACTTATATTTT
>Ga0310124_10002511_pt1 | contig 12582 bp, 10 predicted proteins | sample CB11b_AW_Bot5_MG_FD_203507 | JGI IMG/M metagenome (GOLD analysis project Ga0310124, IMG submission 203507) | Marine microbial communities from Western Arctic Ocean, Canada - CB11b_AW_Bot5 | ecosystem: Environmental > Aquatic > Marine > Oceanic | place: Canada: Western Arctic Ocean | collected...
GACAAAGGCCGCATTTAGATACCGAAGACAATTGAAAAAAGGAACTGCGGTGATGAACTTAGTTCAGTGGAATCCGCTACGAGACTTTGATGATTTTTTTGACCGGTATGGAACGACGGGGCGTACGTTTTGGCGTGGAGGTGAGCCCGGACACGATTGGATGCCGCTTGTAGACGTCCGTGAAACCGACGAGGGATATCGCTTGGATCTAGAGATCCCGGCAGTGGATCCGAAGGACGTGTCGGTACGGTTGGACGAGCGAGTGCTAAGCATTTCTGGCGAGCGTCCGTTTGATGCTGTTGATGAGGGCCAGCGACTACGTCATCGGGAGCGCCGCTACGGCCGGTTCACCCGAAGTTTTCGCTTACCCGAAGACGCCGATGGCGACAACATCGTTGCCGATGCACGCAACGGGGTATTGTCGATTATGGTAGGCAAGTGTTTGCAACCAGAAGGCAAGGTCATCGAAGTTCAATTCGCTTCGTAACCCGAGCTTGGCGAGCGGTAACTCGCTCGCCACAAGGGGTGCATGATATTTCCGCACGTGTTGGACCATCTTGTTTAGTGGGTTGACGGATCGCGAGCACGGGGAACTGGAAAGGGTACACTACGCGGCTCGGTTCTGGGTCCGTGTGAGGGCCCGGCACCGTAATCCGAGTGCTCAATCCTGTGCGGGAAGGACATTAAAGGGCCATGAGTCTTGATAGTTTTAACAGCAAACGAACGTTAACTGTTGGAGGAAACGAATACGTCTATTTCAGTATCGATGCGGCAGAACATGAAGGAATAGGTAACGTCTCCCGTCTTCCGGTTTCGCTTAAGATTCTGTTCGAAAATCTTTTGCGTTTCGAAGACGCTGTTACCGTTACGACTGACGACATTCGTGCCCTTGGCAATTGGGTAGCGAATCCGCCCAATGCCCAAGAGATTGCTTATCGACCAGCGCGCGTGCTCATGCAGGATTTTACTGGCGTGCCCGCGGTCGCCGATTTGGCGGCCATGCGTAGCGCTGTCGTTGATGCGGGATACGATCCCAACGTGATTAACCCGCTCTCCCCGGTGGATCTTGTCATTGATCATAGCGTTATGGTGGATAACTTCGGCACCGCTGACGCGTTCGACCAAAACGTGGCGATTGAAATGGAGCGCAACCGAGAACGGTATCGGTTTCTCCGATGGGGACAGAGTGCATTTGACAACTTTCGGGTCGTGCCGCCCGGCACGGGGATTTGTCACCAAGTTAATCTGGAGTACTTAGCCAAAGTGGTTTGGACCAAGGCGATGGATGGAGAGGTCCTGGCGTACCCGGATACGTTGGTGGGGACCGACAGCCATACCACCATGGTTAATAGCCTTGGGGTGTTGGGTTGGGGCGTTGGTGGTATTGAAGCGGAGGCCGCCATGCTTGGTCAGCCGGTATCGATGCTCATTCCGGATGTCGTTGGGTTTCGGCTCACCGGCAAGCTGGCCGATGGCATTACCGCCACTGACCTTGTCCTCCGAGTTGTGGAAATGCTTCGTGCATTTGGTGTGGTGGGTAAATTTGTCGAGTTTTTTGGCGATGGCCTGGACCATCTAACGCTCGCCGACCGCGCCACGATCGCCAACATGGCACCTGAGTATGGAGCCACTTGCGGAATTTTTCCGATCGACCAAGAAACGGTCGATTATTTGCGCCTTTCCGGACGTGACCGTGACGCGATTGAGCTTGTCGAGTCCTATGCAAAAACCCAAGGCATGTGGCGCTATAAAGAGAACGAACCCGTGTTTACCGCGACGCTTGAGTTGGACATGGGAACAATCGAACCGGCGCTAGCGGGGCCGAAAAGACCTCAGGACCGGGTCCTGATGCGTGACATGAAGACGGTCTTTGACGAAGGCCTGGAACTGACCGGACGAACACCGGATGCGCAGCGGGTACTGGTGGCTGGAAAGGACTACGATCTTGGTCACGGAGACGTCGTGATTGCTGCGATCACGTCGTGTACGAACACGTCCAACCCCGCCGTGATGCTGGCCGCGGGGCTGGTCGCCCAAAAGGCCAGCGCGTGTGGCCTGACCGTCAAACCGTGGGTCAAGACGTCGTTGGCGCCGGGATCAAAGGTTGTTACGGAATACCTCGAACAAACGGGCCTGCAGGCCTCGCTCGACGCGATCGGATTTCATCTGGTCGGATACGGATGTACCACATGTATCGGTAATTCCGGTCCATTGGATGAGGCCGTGTCGACCGCGATCTTAGATGGCGATCTTGTGGTGGCGTCGGTGCTCTCGGGGAATCGCAATTTTGAGGGCAGGGTGCACCAGGAAGTTCGTACGAATTGGCTCGCTTCGCCGCCGCTCGTTGTCGCTTATGCGCTCGCAGGAACGACCCGTATCAACTTATCGGAAGATCCAATCGGTGAAGCCGCCGATGGAAACCCGATATACCTACACGATATTTGGCCGTCGAATAGCGAAGTTCGTGAAGCCATGAGCCAGGTGTCGGCCGATATGTTCGAGCGTCAGTATGCTGATGTATTCAGTGGCCCGGAGTCATGGCAGGCGATCGATGTTAGCGATGCGGACACCTATGCGTGGGAGAATTCGACCTACATCAAGCAACCACCGTTCTTCTCGGTCGGCGCGAGTCTTAACCAGGGTGTGGAAATTCGAAAGGCACGGGTTCTCGCGGTACTCGGCGATTCCGTTACGACAGATCACATTTCGCCCGCAGGGGCGATCCAGCCCGCAAGTCCTGCCGGTGAATATCTGCAACAACAGGGCGTTAACGTTGTTGACTTCAATTCCTACGGTAGCCGGCGCGGTAATCACGAAGTGATGATGCGGGGAACATTCGCCAATATACGCATCCGCAATGAAATGGTGCCCAGTACCGAAGGCGGTTATACCACGCATATTCCGACGGGCGACCAGCTTTCTATTTACGATGCCGCCGTTCGTTATCAGGGCGAGGATATCCCCTTGGTCGTTTTTGCCGGGAAGGAGTATGGCACCGGCTCAAGTCGTGACTGGGCTGCGAAGGGAACCCGTTTGTTAGGGATCAAAGCCGTGATTGCGGAGAGTTTCGAACGGATCCATCGTTCCAACCTTATTGGGATGGGCGTCCTGCCGCTACAGTTTATCGAGGGAGCGACGAGGGCGACGCTAGCGATCCAAGGTGATGAAATCGTTGACATTATGTTGCCTGGCTCGGACGTCGAAATCGTTCCTCGCCAACGTCTTGAGCTCCGGATCAGCCGTCCGGACGGGACCGTACAACCCGCGATTGTTGAAAGCCGGCTCGATACAGAAAACGAGATCGAATACTTCAAGAGCGGAGGTATCTTGCAGTACGTACTGAATAACCTCGTTGCCGAATAAGCTCGATAGTTGCTGGATGGTTCGTACCCGGCTCCGTAATCGGTAGGGTGATGGCAACACCACCGTAAGTACGTCATCAAGTGAATCAACCGACCTACGCCGTACCCAAGGCCATTGTCTTCGACATGGATGGAACCCTGATCGATTCGGAACGACTCCAATTGCAGTGTTTCATGGAAGTGACCAGAAAATACGGGTACGAAGCCAGGAAAGAACTCTACCTCCAGTGCATTGGCGCTACTGGAGCTACGGCGCGGAGGATCCTGGCCGAGGCGTACGGTCCGCAGTTTCCGTTACAGAAAGTCCTGACGGATTGGCGTGAGCGTTACGACGAGCTGCTCGCTTCGGGTGAATTGCGATTGAAAGAGGGCGCCCGACCTTTGCTGGAAATGGTGACGGCGCTCGGACTCCCGTGCGCAGTAGCGACACAAACGCGGCGGGTGCTTACTGAAAGAAAATTGCGATTAACCGGCGTGCTTAATTATTTCGATGCTTTGGTGACAGGCGACGACGTACGAATGGGTAAGCCAGATCCGGAACATTACATGATAGCGGTCGCGAAACTTGGTGTAACACCGCGGGAATGCTGGGCACTGGAGGATTCGGAGAACGGGGTGCGTTCAGCTTTAGGTGCGGGATGTGTTGTGTTTCAGATACCTGATTTGGTGCCGGTCTCCGTACCTCTCTCCACCTTGGGCCAGACCATATTAAACTCCCTCGCTGAGGTGGCGGATATTTTTGAGAAAGCAGTCGCGACCACGATCGGCCGCCATTGACGGTTGACTAAAGATAAATGGCCGCGAGCACGTACGTCAGAACTAACCACATAATGATCGTTAAAGGCGCCCCAACTTTGACGAAATCGCTAAATCTGTAACCGCCGGCGCTCATCACGAGGAGATTTGTTTTGTACGCCATAGGGGTTGCGTAACTCATGTTTGCGCCGAATAGAACGGCCAGAATGAACGGTTCGTAGGGAAGTCCGAGTTTGGTCGCAATGCCAATGGCGATCGGTGTTCCAATGACCGCGGCTGCATTGTTGGAGATCACGTTCGTAAGGATCGCAAATAACAGCATGAGGGCTGAAAGTACGATCACGGGGGACTGACCGAGTGTGACGTACAAGAAGACGTCGGTGATGTAATCCGTTGCACCGGTTTCGATCAGAGCCTTGCCGAGCGCGAGGCTCGCCGCGACCACAAAAAATACCGAGGGGCTAATGGCGCGTATTGCGGAGCCGAGTCGTAGACAACCTGTAAGAAGCATCAGGAGTACGCCGCTGGTTGCGCTCACAGCGATTGGCATAATACCGGTAGCAGCAGCGGCGACCACGGCGAGTGTTATGGCGAACGCCATTGGTGCTTTGTCCGTTCGCGGAACGGCGGTCGATCCGTCAAGCACCATGAATTCCGCCGACCGTTTGAGCTCGGCGATCTGGTCCCGATTACCCTGCACCAGCAGCACGTCGCCCTGGCTAAGGACCACGTCATCAATCTCTTCGAACGGCGACGGTACGTCCCTGCCTTGGCGATGGAGCGCTAGAACAACGAGCTGATAACGGTCCCGAAAGTGGATCGATTTGAGGTTTGTCCGATCAAGCAGCGAGCCTTGGACTACGGCAATTTCGGCCACGGATTGATCGTCAGCGGAGAGAGGATGGTCTTCGTCAACGGCTTGATCTGAGCTGTCGCCTGAGTAGAGAGTCGCCCCCAACGCCTGGGCGTACGCGGTCAAATGTGCCGCGGTATCTTGAACCCTTAATCGATCGCCGCCGCGCAGGGTTTCATCGGGATTGGGTACGATGGCTGAATCACCTCGGCGGATGCGAAGAATTTTCATCGTATCGCCTGTTAAGGCATATGCATCTTGAACCCTACCTCCGATCGCTGGACTGCCTTCTTCGAGTACGAGTCGACCTACGAACAAGCGCGGTGACGCGTTATCCAACTCAAGTTTTCTGTCGGGCAAGAGCCTCGGCGCGATAAGCCAAAGGTAGGCGCATCCCGCAAGACTCGCGATACAGGCAGGCAAGGCAAAATCGAACATGCTGAATCGAACAGCCCCCAGATCGGCTGCGATAGAAACGACCAATAGATTGGTCGACGTTCCGATGGTTGTTGCCATCCCGCCGACGAGGGTGGCGAATCCGACGGGCATTAAAATGCGCGAGGCGGAAGATCCTGTCCGCAAGCACACACTAATCAAGATAGGCAGAAATAAAACCACGATCGGCGTGTTGTTAACGAAGGCCGACAAGACTCCGCCGAGGATGAGCGTTACAAATAAAGCGGCAGATGGGGCCGCGCTCCAGAATTTGGCGAGGTATCTCCCAATCGGCTCTAGCGCACCGGTCACCACCAGACCTTGGCCCACGACCATGAGGGCACAGACGGCCACCAACGCCTCGTGTCCCAATCCATAAAAAAACGCTGACGGTTTAAGGTCACCGAACGGAAAGATCGCGAAGCCCGCGGCAAGTACCGCGAGCAGTCCAAAGCTTGATATTTCGAGCGGATATCGGTCCCGCGTAAACGCCCAGAGAGCGAGAACAGTCAGAGCCATGGCGCCGAGTGCGTGTAAATTGGGAACTTGCGGGAACATCATCAGCGGTAACGCTGCCACATGAGATCAAGCCTGCGGTTTAGAGGTCACGTAAAATGGTCGCGGGCGGTGTGCTAATTAGCGAGCGCGTGCCCAAATAGCCTACCGTGACGACAATCAAGGCACCAATAAGCGGACCCACTAGCCAGAACCACGGCCTTGCTTGATAGGACATCTCAAAGACTTGGGACTCCAACGCATAGACGGTGATTTCAGCGCCAACGACGGCAACAACTCCGGCGAACAGTCCCAGGATAGCGAATTCGCTCGCGAGCGATCCCGCGATGAGTCGACGCGACCCACCCAGCGTTCGGATTAGGGCATGTTCTTTCATGCGCTGATCCCGGCTCGCTTGAATGGAAGCAATGAGCACAAGGGCGCCGGCCCCCAAGACAAGAAACAGAATCAACTCGACGGCTTGAGTGACACTGGAAACAATTTGCTTTACTTGGTTAATCAGTTCATCGACCTCGATGACAGTAATGGTGGGGTATTTACTAAGGATGTCATTAAGGAAGCGCTTGCGATCAGGAGAAAGATAGAAGCTTGTCATAAAGGTTGCTGGCACGTCGGCTAGCGCGGCCTCGGAGAATATGATGAAGAAATTAGGCCGCAAGCTGTCCCACTCAACGGTGCGTACATTAGCCACTTTTGCCGCGACCTTAAGGCCACCGAGATCAAACGTTAACTGGTCGCCAACTCCCAATCCCCAACCAAACGCGTACCCCTGCTCGATCGAGACGAGGGATTCTTGAGTGTCGCTGGGCCACCAGGAACCGGCGATCATTTTGTTGTTCGGTGGAAGTTCGCTGGTCCAGGTGAGGTTACGTTCGGATGATAAACGAGGGCTACCGCGATCTGCTGAGCGACTCCGTCGTTGATAATCGCGAACCGGGACACCGTTCACAGCCTCGATACGGCCACGCATCATGGGAAAAAGCTTCCCGTCATAGTCTGTGTGCTCTTCGAGAAGCGACTGCATCGCACCGACCTCGTTGCTCGTCACATTCATAACGAAATGGTTCGGTGCATTTTCGGGAATTTGTTGTCGCCATTCGTCGATGAGGGACGTCCGTATCAACACCAAGATGAGTAGCAACATAATAGCGAGACCAAAGATCATGATCTGGGCAACGTTTTCTCGCCGACGACGTTGCAACCCGGCGAGTGCAAGCCGCCAAAGACTACCCGCTTGCATTCCGGCTAGGCGTCCGCCACGTAGTAATAATGTCGCGATGACGCCGAATACCAGACACACCAAACAACCGCCAGCGAGTGCCCAGAAGGTCAGCCACAAACTGTTGCTGTACCAAACGAGAAGTATCAACGCACCGCACGTTCCGAGCCCATAGGTAATGAGGCCAGATGTGGTTGTGACGTTGAGTTCACGCCGGACGGCGCGCATTGGCGATATGTTCTTGAGTGCTAATAAAGGAGGCAGTGCGAACGCGATGAGGCAAATGAATCCCGTCGCAGCGCCCAACCAAAGCGGGCGAGCGCTGGGCAAAGGCAAGTCGGTCGGTAGATAGGTCGCGAGCAGTTGCACGATTCCTAAGTGAATGCCGGTACCGAGCAATAGACCTAAAACCACACCAACCACGCCTAGAACCGTGAGTACGCCGAAGTATCCCCATTGGATTTCATTCGGGGTGGCGCCTAATGTTTTCAGAACGCTCACGTGATCGTAATGACGCTTTGCGTATCGGTTCGCCGAGAGGGCGACCGCGATGCCGGCCAAGATTACGGCAAGCAGCCCTCCGAGCAACAAGAAGCTCTCGGCTCGATCCAGCGCTGAACCAATCGATGGGCTCGATTCTCGGATGCTTTGCCAACGATAGTTGCCACTTGCCATAAATTGATCGCGAAATCGCTCTCGATACTCATTGAGCGCGCGGTCGTCGCCGGCGAGGAGGAGTCGGTATCCGATGCGGCTTCCTGGTTGTATAACCCGGGTTGCGGGCACGTCGGCCAGCCGCATCAACACGCGAGGTCCGAGATCAAATAAGCTTCCGCCGCGGTCGGGTTCGGACGTCAAGACGCGAGATATTTTTAGTTTTTCATAGCCGACCTGAACGAAATCTCCAAGTACCACACCGAGTGAAGGGAACAAACGTGAATCAAGCCAAACCTCCCCGCGCTCAGGGACGGACTCCGTGGGACGATCGGTGGTGAAAGGTTGATCGGATATTCGCAAGGTACCTCGCAATGGATAGGTTTCGCTTACTGCTTTGACGCTCACTAACTGGTTGCGGCCAGCGGACGTCTCGGCGTACACCATCGACGGGAACGACAACGTGTCGGAGATGGCCAAGCCTTGAGAAATCGCTGCAGCACGAAATGAATCTGGAATGGGCTGACTACCGGAAAGGACCCGATCGGCAGCCAAGAAACTGGTCGATTCCGCCAGCAACGCCTGTTGGAGCCGATCAACGAATAGCGTGATTGCGCTCACTGTACCCACAGCGACGAGCAGGGCCGCAAGTAGCAGTCGCAGTTCCCCAGCACGCCAATCGCGAGCGACCAGTCGCAGTATTAAACGAACGTTCATGGGACGGTCCGGCCCTCGGCAAGAGTCATCCGTCGATCACAACGACTAGCTAGTGACTCATCATGGGTAACGAGAACGAGGGTCGTATGTTCCTCTCGGTTTAGTTCGAACAGTAGATCCGCGATCCGGGCGCCCGTGGTTAAATCGAGGTTTCCTGTCGGTTCATCGGCAAACAGAACACGCGGTCTTGAGGCGAACGCTCGGGCCATAGCGACGCGTTGTTGTTCCCCGCCTGATAATTGACGCGGATAGTGTGTGGTCCGTTCGGCGAGACCCACTCGTTCTAGGTACCTGGATGCCGCTTGCATCGGTTCGGGATCGCGACGTAGTTCGGCCGGGAGCATCACGTTTTCGAGCGCGGTTAAGCTATCAATCAATTGGAAGGTCTGGAAAACGAAACCGACGTAACGACCCCGTGCCTTTGCGCGTTCTTCCTCTGACATTGCGGTGATCTCTTCGCCGTCTAAATGAACGGTCCCTGATGTCGGTAGGTCCAGGCCCGCCAAGAGTCCCAGGAGTGTTGTTTTTCCCGATCCGGACTGTCCGAGGATGGCGACCGCTTCGCCAGAATTGATTTCGACGTCGACGCCATCCAAGATCGTAAGCAACCCCTCTGCGGTTGGGACGGACTTGACTAGCTTGTTTGCACGGAGAATTGGTGTGGCCATGTCACTTCGGCCCTTGGTGCTTCTGGCGTTCGTGTCATTCATATCGATCGCGAGCGCTGCGAGTGAAAGGGTACTAACGGTTGTCGTGATGGGCGACAGTATCAGCGCCGCATATGGGATTCAACGCGAGCAAGGTTGGGTCGCACTTTTGGGCCAACGACTAGGTCAGTACTCAAGGGCGACAAATGTCGTTAACGCCAGCCTCAGCGGAGAGACCACGGCCGGTGGACGGGTTCGGATGATGCGGATTCTCGAATCACATAAACCGGACATCGTCATCCTTGAGCTGGGCGGCAACGATGGGCTTCGTGGGTACCCTGTCGCGTCTATTCGAGAAAACATGGAAGTCATGGTGAAACTTGCCCGGGACCACGGCGCTGCGGTCATCATTCTTGGCATGGCTATTCCTGCCAATTACGGCCCCCGGTACACAAACGCTTTTCGAGCGGTATTTATAGAAACGGCAATGGACACGGACAGTCAGTTGGTTCCCTTTCCTGAGGGCATTGCGACTGTCGACGAGTTGATGCAAGCCGACGGCATTCACCCCAATGCAAAGGCTCAGTCAAAGCTGCTGGACAATGTATGGCCTGTCCTAAAGCAGGTACTGGATAGTCGGTCGAAGGGTTAATGGCTAGAAAGCGGCGTTATCGGAAGGCGTCAATTTTTTCGATAGCTACTCCGGTGAGTCTAAATGAAGCCCTGGTGAAACTTGCTGGAGAGCACCAACGTGATGATGACCCCCTGTGCGTGCGAGTGACTCTTGGCGTTCGCGTTCGCGAAACCCGTCCTTCTGCTTGGTGCTGGTTTCGTTGATGCAGCGAGGACAACTGACGCCGAAGAGATAATGTTTTGAGCGTTTATCGCTGGCCGAGATGGGTCGACGGCAAGCGTGGCATTGATCGTAGGTTCCTTGACGAAGATTGCTGTCGAGAGCAACGCGCTGATCGAAGACGAAACACTCGCCGGACCAGAGATTGTCGGCGTCATCAACCTCGGCTAAATAGTTCAGAATCCCGCCGTCTAGCTGATAGACCTGGTCGAATTCTTGTCCAGTGAGGAATTGAAATGCTTTTTCGCAGCGGATCCCGCCGGTACAGTACAGTGCCAGTTTTGAGTCGGTCGAGGGGTCGAGCTCACGTTCGACGAATTTGGGAAAATCTCGAAACGATACGGTGTTGGCGGGAATCGCGTCGGGAAATCCGCCGATCTCGGTCTCGTATTTGTTGCGGGTGTCTATAACCGTGACTTGGGGCGAGTCGATGAACGCGTTCCACGCTTCCGGAGCGATGCGAGGACCTGAAGCGCTTGACCGTTGATATTCCCGGCCGAAACTGACGACTTCGGGTCGTACCCGAACTTTGAGACGATCGAAAACTACGTTGTCGGCACGTGACGAGGACCACTTGCAGTTGAGGTTCTTGAAACGCACATCGGTGCCCAAATCGACAATAAAGGTTTCGAGGCTGTGACGCGTGTTTGCAGCGAGGGTCGCGTTGAGGCCCTCGGGTGCGATCAACACGGTGCCCACAAGCCCATGCTGCTCACAAAGGGAATTTATTGTGTGGCGCAGCGCCTCGGGCTTCGGGACGACGACAAAACGGTAAAAAGTGACAACACTCGGCATTTGCGTCCAATTTTTTCAGCTATCGCCACCCAAGCAGGGCGGTGACATCGGCGCCTCGCCGAATCGTTCTTCCCAGTCCGTACGGGTGTAGGCGTGAATCGCAAGGGCGTGGACTGGTCCACGCAACTCGTCTTCGAGTAAGCGGTTGACCATCCGATGTCGGGCAACCCGCCCAGCATCGTTAAATTGTTCGGTCACAATGACGACTTTAAAGTGAGACTGAGAACCGTCTGGTACATTGTGATTGTCGCTTTCGTTGATAACCTCGAGATGCAACGGTTCGAGTGAGCTCAATTTACTTTCTATTTGCTGCTGGACGTTCACATCCAAGCCTCCCTTGGCAGAATCGCGGTGCTTTTAGCTGCGCGCAGCTCGATTTTACCGTGCATAGCATCTCAGCAGCACCCTCACTAAAATAAGGTCGTTTGAGTCACCGTTGCGACTGAGGAAAAAATCGTGCTGGCTGTCTTATCTCCTGCAAAAACACTTGATTTTGACGAGGTTGCGCAATCGCACAAGAGCTCGGAGCCGCGATTTGTTGCGCAGGCGAATGAGCTAGCCACCCACCTGCAATCATTTTCGCCGGCGGATCTTTCGGACCTGATGGGTGTAAGTGCCAAGCTCGGTGAATTGAATGCAGATCGATTTGGTCACTGGGGCAGCGACGCCGCTCCTCAAAAACAGGCGATTTTGGCATTCAAGGGCGACGTCTATATGGGTCTTGAGGCATGGACATTCGGAGCAAGGGAACTTACGTCCGCGCAACGTCGGTTAAGAATCCTCTCTGGGCTTTATGGCATGTTGCGACCGCTCGATATGATCCATCCATATCGCCTAGAAATGGGAACCCGACTTCAAATCAACCGGGCTGGAAGCCTCTATGATTTCTGGGGCGTGTCGATCACGGACTCGATCAACGACGACCTCAAGAATCATCGCAATAGGATTCTCGTTAACTTGGCGTCGAACGAGTATTTCGATTCGCTAGATACCAAAAGCATTGACGCGCGAATCATCACGCCGGTTTTTAAAGACCTGCACAAGGGTAAGTACAAATTCCTCAGCTTTTATGGAAAACGGGCGCGCGGACTCATGGCGCGCTACCTGGTTCAGCATAAGGTCGAGACGGTCAAGGCGATTAAAGCATTCGCCGTCGACGGCTATCGGTATAGCGAAACCGAGAGTCGAGACAATAATCCGGTATTCCTCCGCGACGCGCCAGCAGCGGCGTAACCACCCGACCCCAAAGATTCAGTCGGTAATCGGGTTGAACCGAGACGGGTGGAATCAATCAAACTATGCGGAGTTTCGTACCAACATAAGGTCCCCTAGCTGCACTTTTCGCAGCCGAAGTGGTTTCCTCTTGCTAGCCCGGATATTCAATATTTCGACGACGAAGGCAAATGTCATGGCGGAATACAAATACCCCTTCGGGACGTGAAGTCCCCATCCTTCTACGGTTAGCGTAAAACCGATGAGCACCAAGAATCCGAGGGCAAGCATCTTGATGCTAGGATGCGCGGCGACGAACTTGGCCACGGCGTTGGCAGCCAGCATCATAACTAATACCGCGCAAACGATGGCAGCAATCATCACGGGAACCTCCTGCACTAGACCGATGGCCGTGATCACTGAATCCAATGAGAACACCACATCGATCAACGCGATTTGGATCAACACCGCTATAAAACTTGCGGCACGCGCACCTTCTTCGTGTTCATCCTCGACTTCTAGGGCGTTGTGAATTTCCCGGGTGGCTTTGAATATGAGAAACG
>Ga0310124_10002512_pt1 | contig 12581 bp, 13 predicted proteins | sample CB11b_AW_Bot5_MG_FD_203507 | JGI IMG/M metagenome (GOLD analysis project Ga0310124, IMG submission 203507) | Marine microbial communities from Western Arctic Ocean, Canada - CB11b_AW_Bot5 | ecosystem: Environmental > Aquatic > Marine > Oceanic | place: Canada: Western Arctic Ocean | collected...
CAGGGAATGAGATGGCATCTTATGGCTGAAATTGAGAAGAAAGGATTTGACGAGGTACTTGAAATGGCAATATCAGAAGCTCTTGATGGACCTGACAAATTATATATATCTGTTGATGTGGATGTAATGGATCCTGCATTTGCTCCAGGAACTGGCACCCCGGAACCTGGCGGGATATCATCACTTGAATTATTAAGAGCAATAAGAGAAATAGTTTTAAGTAAAGGAATGGTTGCCATGGATGTGGTTGAAGTTGCACCAATATATGATCAGCCAGGTGATATCACAGCACAGGCAGCTCACAGATGTATTTATGAAGCTATATCAGCTTTAGCTAAAAAGAAATTGTAAAGTATGAAGTATGAATCTCAGATAAATAGTTTATTTAATAAAATTGATGATGATTATTTAATAGATTTAATTTGTGAATTTTCAAGAATTAAAAGTGTGTGGGATCCTAAAAATGGATTTAGTGAATTGGAAGCTGCATTATGGATAGAGCAAAAATTTAAAGAATTTGGATTTAAAACTGATTTTCATTACGTGGCTGATAAACGTCCTAATGTTATTGCTGAATTAAATTATGTTAATGGTTCGAATTTGGAAAACAAAAATATCCCAACATTATTACTTGAAGGGCATACTGATGTAGTTACTGAAGGAGATACCAAGCTTTGGTCCGTAGATCCCTTTTCAGCTACAATCAAAAATGGAAGAATTATAGGGAGAGGTGTTAATGATATGAAATCAGGATTGGTATGTGCCTTGTATGCAATGAAACTTATAAAAAATTCTAATATAGAATTAAATGGAAATTTAATTTGTGCAGCGCTTTGTGATGAAGAAGGTGAAATGATCGGTGTTAAAGATTTTGTTAAATCTGAATATGCTGATCGTATATCTTCTGTAATAATATGCGAACCGGAAGCAAACAATATATGTGTAGAACAAAAAGGAGTAGCGTGGATATCTCTTAAAATATTAGGAAAAATGTCCCATGGCGCTATGCCTCACTCAGGTTTAAATACGTCCTATCCTTTAGGTAATATATTGGTAGAATGTGAAAAATTAAATGACCAGCTTAAAGAACATAAATCAATTTATTTAGGATATCCATCCATTACTCCTACCATTATAAGTTCGCCAGGATTAAACAATGGTATTCCACAAAATAATGTTATGCCCGGTGAATCTGAAATGATATTAGATATAAGATTAACACCTGAAATTAATCTTGAATATATTATGGATCATTTTGATAATATTATTGAAAATGTAAAATTAAAGTATTATGACAATAAAATTACATACGAAATTTTGGAATCACGGCCTCCGGTAAAAGTAGATACAAGTTCAAAAATTGTTAAAGTGTTATCTGATTCCTATAAATTTGTTACCGGTAATCCTCCCGTCATTGCAGGCGTGCCAGGGTCAACAGATGGAACAATTATATCCAAGGAAAAAAATATTCCTGTTGTTGTATGTGGTCCGGGAGCAGTAACTGCCCCTCATCAAATTGATGAATTTATAGATATTTTTGAAATAAAAGAAGCAGTAAGAATTTATATAGCATCTATTATTAATTATCTAGAAATAAAGCAATGAGTGTTAAATTTTTTATTAAAATTTTTACCATTACAGTATTTATTTTATTATTTGCGTGTTCCATGGGTACTGAATCATCAGATTATCCGGAAGAAGTCACTAAAGATATGTATGAATTATGTTTAGTAACTTATAGATATGGGTATTGCAAATGTTATGTTGAAAATTGGCAGAAAAACATTCCTTATGATCGACATCTTATATTAAAGTCTGAAATTCATGAAGGGAAATTGGATGATCCGGAAATTTTAGAACTGCTATTAGATATAGATAAAAATTGCAAAAGATTACCTACTTCTGAGCAAGGGTGGTAAATAATTTATAAATATTTATTAAATTAACTGAGAATACCGTGAATTCAGAAGAACTGATTATTTCTATAGTAAGAATTATAGGTTCTATTCCTGTATTATTTTTCCCATTCTGGGGGAGCATTTTAGCTATATTGGTAGATCTTTCAGATTTGTTTTTAATGGGATTTATAAAAATGGGAGGTGTTTCAAATTATCAGAAATTAGATAAATTTTTAGATTTATTTTATATGAGCTTATTCTTGATAGTATCTTTAAGATGGGATTCCCGTGAAAAATTTATTTCTATAGGTTTATTTGTTTTTAGAATGTTAGGTGTAACTTTATTTTTTATTTTTCATGTTCGAATTATTCTTATTTTTTTTCCTAATATTTTTGAGTTTTGGTTTGTATTAATAACAGGTTATAAATATTTCAATCAAAATAAATCGATTTCACGTTCAGTAATATTTAAAATATTATTAATAGCTTTTATTTTAAAATTATCTCATGAAATTTTTATTCATCATATAAAAATATTAGATAATTACACCGCAATAGAATTTTTAAATATAATTTTCCAAAGGGATTGATATGCACGATAAAGCATCTTCAGAGTTAATAATTGATAATAATGATGTAAGGATTATGAGATGGAGTTTTGAAACAAATCAGAGTACAGGATTGCATAAACACGAATATGATTACGTTGTTGTTCCTTGTAAAACCGGACAATTAAATATTATTACAGAAAATGAAAATACGATTTCTGATCTAGTGATCCATGAACCTTATCATAGGAAAAAAGGTATCGAGCATGAAGTTGTATATAATGGTAATTCTTGTATGGAGTTTATTGAAATTGAAATTAAATCTTAGATACCTGTAATATCATTTCTAAGCCTATATAATATTTTCTAAGCTAAGAATTTAATCTAAAGGTAGAAAAATGAGAGCACGAGAATTAATAAATTTCAATGGAACTCCTGGCAAATATAATTCAATTACTGATGTTGATGATGTTGAAGTAGGGCATTCTACGATTATTAATGGAAATGGGAAATTGATAGTTGGTAAAGGGCCAATTAGAACTGGCGTTACAGTTATTTTTCCACGAGGAAAATCTAATCCCCATTTACCTGTATTTGCAGCATACGATGTTTTAAATGGTAACGGCGAGATGACAGGAACTATTTGGGTTGAAGAGTCAGGTTTTTTAGAAACCCCAATAGCTATCACAAATACACACAGCGTTGGTGTAGTAAGAGATTCATTAATACAGTGGATTATGAATAATAATAATTTTAAAGAAACCAGATTTAGTCTACCAGTTATAGCAGAAACATATGATGGAGTATTAAATGATATAAATGGACATCATGTAAAACAAGAACATGTTTTAGAAGCTATATTAAATGCAAGCCAATTCCCAGTGTATGAAGGTAATATTGGAGGAGGTACTGGTATGATTTGCCATCAATTCAAAGGCGGAATCGGTACTTCATCTAGGCAAATAAATATTAATGATAATACTTATACTGTTGGTACTTTAGTACAAGCTAATTATGGTAAAAGAGAAAGGTTAACAATTAACGGATTAAATGTTGGGAAAGCACTTTTGACCCAATTTCCTGAGATTAATTCTAATTATATTCCAGGAGATGGATCAATAATTGTTATAATTGCAACTAATGCACCTCTTTTACCTCATCAACTTAAAAAATTAGCTAAAAGATCAAGTTTAGGGATAGGTAATGTAGGAGGTATTGGAGCTAATGGCTCAGGTGATATTTTTCTTGCTTTTTCTACCTCGAATATTCACGCATTTAGTAGAAAAAATATATCTGATATTCAAATGATAAGTAATGATATGATTGACCCTTTACTCCAATCAGTAATTGAAAGTACCGAAGAGTCAATTGTAAATAGTCTTTTTGCAGCTGAAACTATGACAGGTATAAATAATAATAAAGTTTATGAATTACCTATTAATCGTTTAAAAGAATTACTAAATTAACTATTTTCTTTAGAAATATTATTTGTTAAATAAATTAATGGGACAGATGTTATTGTTACTAGTTCTTTAATAACCACATTACTTATCAATATAGACATTAATATGCTGTTTGGCATAGTTCCGTAAAATGCTATAAGGCAAAATATAATGCTATCGATAATTAGGGCAACGGTATTACTTGATATAACTCTTCCCCATATCATTTTATTTTTGAATTTTTTCGTCCATGCAGAATAAATTTCAGTGTCTATAAATTCTGATATAATTTCTGCGCATATAGAGGCAATTACCAACCTCCATATTGGGCTTAGTACAGAAGTAAATTCATTTTGAGGCCCTATTTCTAAATCAGCTGGTAAAACCCCAATTATATAAAAAAATAATGCCATTAATAGATTTAGAAAACCTGATTGTATGATTACTATTTGACTTGTTTTTTTATCAGATAATTTATGTATTAAATCTCTTATAGTAAAAGTAAAAGGGTACAGGAAAGTTCCACCATCAATGCTATATCCAAATAATTTTATAATTTTTAAAGAACCGATATCTGAAAAGATTTGTAGTGCTAAATAAAAACCTATTGTGATGAAAGTTAAATTATAATTATTTTCTTTTTTTATATTCATATGAGATTAATTATTTTTGTTTATTGTATATTATAAATATTGATATTTAATACTAATTAATTAATTTGTTTAATCACTTGGAGAATCTAATGAAAGCAGTTTTACTTGAAGAGCATGGAGATGCATTTGTAATTAAAGATATATCTGAACCAATATGCGGAGATAATCAGGTTATCGTAAAAGTTAAAGCTTGTAGTATTAATCATCTAGATATTTTTGTTCGAAAGGGGATGCCAGGACATCCTATTAAATTACCTATAATTCCAGGAGGAGATGCAAGTGGTGAGGTTATACAAATCGGTTCAAGAGTTGCTTCAAAATGGCTAGGTAAAAGAGTTCTTATAGATCCTAATATTGTTCTTGAAAGTGGCAGAGTAGGAATTATGGGAGAAGATACTGACGGTGTTTTGCGGGAAAAAGTTGCTGTGGAGGAATCAAGGTTATTAGAATTGGATGATAAGATTGATTTTAATTCTGCTGCGTGTTTACCTATAGCATATGGAGCAGCATGGAGAATGTTGATTACAAATGGCAACATTAAACCGGGTGAACAAGTTTTAATTTTAGGCGCTTCTGGAGGGGTTGGGAATGCTTGTGTACAAATAGCACGTATGAAAGGATGCTTTGTAATTGCAGCTACAAGTTCAGATGAAAAAGGGGATAAGTTAAAAAAGTTGGGTGCAGATATGATTATTAATTATAACGACGAACCAGAATTTCACAGAACTGTTAGGTCTTTAACAGGTGATGGTGTTGATGTTGCTGTAAATTATACTGGAGGAGATACCTGGGTTAGGACTTTAAAATGTATGAAGACCGGAGGTAGAATATTGACTTGTGGTGCAACTGCCGGATTTGATCCAAAGACAGATATACGATTTATTTGGAGAAAAGAAATAAAAATTCAAGGTTCAAATAGTTGGACTAAAGAAGATATACAACTTTTACTAGATAACGTACTTGAAGGAAAAATTGTTCCGGTTATACATAAAGTAATTCCATTTGAACAAATTAATACTGCTCATCCAATAATAGAAAATAGAGAAATGTTTGGTAAAGTTATAATTTCGTTTCAGGATTGATTTTGAATAAATTTGGTTATTATTTATCTGATGTTTTTACAGAAAATTTTAAACTCATTAAATATTTTTCTAAATTTCATTTATGGATTTTAAGAATATCTAAATATACTTTTCTTAATTCTTTGATTGGTATTCCTGTATTAGTTTTAATCACAAAAGGAAGATCATCAGGCAAGGAAAGATATGCGCCCCTTACTTATTTCCCAGATGGAAAAAGTTTTATGATTGTAGCTTCCAATGGAGGAAATAAAAACCCACCTAATTGGTATAGGAATATGATTAAACAAAATGCAGTAAAAGTTGTAATTAATAATAAAAATTACAGATGTAAATATAATGTTTTGGAATCTAAAGAAAGGGAAATCGCCTGGATTAGAATAAATAAGATATATTCTAAATATTCAGAATATGAGGAGATATCGGGCAGAGTTATACCAGTTATAAAATTAACCCCTGTTAATTAATATCAGAATACAATATTTCATGTAATTCCTTTTTATAATTCTGATATCCAAACGGAATTAACTGAGTGAAAAATGTGAATACTATTTTATTTATTTGATCTATCCAAACTATTGTATTTGCCGCACCAGCCCAACTTAATACACTTTTTGGAGTTTTTTGGGGTACAATATTAGGGTTTTCTATTGTTGCAAATCCATAAGAAAATCCTGTCCCTGGCCCGGCAAATGTGAAATCATAAAAATTCAATTTATCAGTTAGATATTCCATTTCATGTTTCAATTGATTGTTTTTCATTTTTGAAAGAGTATTGTCATTAATCAAAGATACTTTTGGATCTAATATATAATTGCAAAACTTAATATAATCCTGAGGCGTAGAAATCATTCCTCCTCCGCCTGATAAAAATTTGTGTTCCCGTTTTATTTGATCAGTCTCATTTATAAGCTTAAATCCACTTGGAAGCGATAATTTGAACGTAGGAATTAAATTTTTTAAATTAACCGATGGAAAATAAGTATCATTCATTTCAAGAGGGATGAATAATTCATTTTTACATATTTCATCTAAAGACTGTTTGCATATTAATTCTAGTAATACACCAAGTAGATCTGAAGACAATCCATAATTCCATCTTGTTCCGGGTTGGTATGCCAGAGGTAAAGATGTTAAATCATTAATAAAATCAGATGAAGTATAAGAAGAGTTCCGAATCCTTTCTAAAATTCCTTTTTCTCTGTATATATTGTCGACTTCAGTATTCCCTCTTAAGATAGCTTGATTAGATCTGTTGAATCCATAAGTTAACCCTGAAGTATGGGTTAATAAATGCTCAAATGTAATGGGGGTATTTATATTAATTAATTCTTCATCTATTAGTACTTTTCCTTTTTTGAATTCAGGAATAAATGTACTTATAGGTTCTTTTACATTAATATTGTTTTTTTCTAGAACAATTAAACTAACTAATGATGTAATAGGCTTAGTTAAAGAGTGTATTCGATAAAGTTTATTATTTTTATATTTTTCATCCTGAGTATAGATTTTATATTTGTAAATATCTTTGTTTTTTTTTGAAATACTGATTTCCCCAAAAGGGATTCTGTTATTTTGTACAGATTCTTCTAACCAATTATTAAGTTGGTTTTCTTTATTTTGATCTAGCATATTATTATTTTTTGGTTGGTTGGGTTTTATTTTTTGTTATAAAAAGTGTCAAATATATTAATGCAAATATAAATATAGCTATTGAAAAATAAGACCTGATAGAAGCATCAGTAATAATCAGTTGCACAAAAAATATTATTAGGAAAAATATAGGCATTTGTAATTTAAATTTACCCCATAAAATCATACTTATTTGCAGGAAAGCGAAAGCAGCAGTTAATAGAAATTCAACTCCCTGGGCATTATTTAGCGGGAAACTTATTATGGAAGAAGTTGCAAAAGAAAAAATTGCACCCATGCTTCCAATTAATAATGACATTTGATTTGCCTGCGACGAAAGAATTATTGATATAGATTCAAGGGATCTTCCTTTCATTGCAAATAAAGAAGCAATAATAATTTCAGGGCTTTCAGATGCCAGAGGAGCTAACCATTGAATTAAATAATATTCATCTATTCCTAATGTTCCTCCAATATGTATCAGAGATTCCACGAATGGATGAGATACCATAAATATTGTTACAGCTGAAAATGTTATCAATGAAATATTAGTTGTGATCCTTGTTATTTTTGGTAAATTTGCAAGATACTCGGTTATACCAACAAATTCTGATTCCTCTGATTCTTGCTTCGATGTAATGAATAAGTAAATTAGATAAATAATTATTAATATTAAAGAAATAAATATTGGCTGAAATTTAATAATTGAAGCAATAATCATTGAAATTGCCCCAATTCCAAGGACAAGCAATTCAAGTTTATTGTTATTTTTTATATTTAGTGATTGATTGTTTTTCAACATGTTTATTAACATAATAATTGGCCATCCAAATCCGGCTAATAATCTGTTTGCTCCAGTTACATTCGCAGAGACATAACCAACTCTATCAGTGAAAACAAAATTATTTAATTTGTATGACTGACCTGCTGTATATGCTAATACAGTTTCTATTGCATATTCAGGCAGAACAGCAATTAATGCAATTATTGCGATAACAAAAGATCCGGAAATATCTTTTTCACTTGATTCTGCGGCCCAAGAAATAATCAGTGCAGCTGAAAAAATTGAGAATCCATATACGATAGGTACTAAGATTTCGGGTAATAGGTTATGTTGAGATTTTATTATAATTCCTGCAATGGCAATTATAATGTTGATTATAATAATAGATATTGGCTTATATTGTATTATTTTGTTGTTAACTATTTTATTTTGCATTGTGATTTAATCTTACATTAACAATAATAAAAAAATCATGAAAAAAATATTAATTGTTGGATTAGATGGATTGCAGATGAATCAGATAAATCATTTGCAAACTCCCAATTTGAATAAATTTAAAAATAATGGTTTTAGTTTTGAAAATCATCATTCAACTTTTCCCACTGTAACAAGGAGTAATGCTGCCAGTATTGTTACTGGCGTTAATCCAGGGACCCATGGCATAGTTGGAAATACCATGGTGTTTAGAGATTATGATTCAGAAATTATCCTTCCAGTTTTCTATTCGGAGATGCTGGATTTATACAATCGTACAGGCGAAATTTTGTTAGTTCCTTCTTTGTCTGAGATTTTATCAGATAATGGTTTAAGTTTTATGGTATTAAATTCAGGATCAAGTGGTAATGCTATTATTCAAAACACTGCAATAATTAAAAACAAGCAAACTACTTTACACAGAGATATAAATTTAGATAAAAATGAATATTCTAATTTACCAGATAGTATTCATGAATGGCCTGAACAAAATATCCCTGATTATAATTCCACTAATCATATTATAAATATTTTAAGTGATTTAGAGGAAGACAATTTATCTGATGTTAGTATTATATGGTTTGATGAACCAGATAAAAGCCAACATAATTTTGGATTAAATGTAGAAGAAAGTAATAAAGCTTTAAAGCATGTAGATAATTTGTTTGGCAAGATTATAGAATTTTTGGATCAAAATTCATTAGACCCAACTATAATGTTGGTTTCTGATCATGGATATTCAAGGATCACCGAAGTTGTAGATATTCAAAAAGAATTACAGGCAAATTTTCCTGGTTATTTGTTTGCAGAAAATGGGGGTTCATTTTTAGTTTATACAAAGAAAGATCAAATATTTGATCCGATTTTGATTCATGAGATAATTTCAAAACCATGGGCAGGGCCAATTATTGCTGGAAGTAATAAAATTAGTATTAATGGGATACACAATTATGATCTTTTTGCTCAATCAGGTAAAAGAAATCCAGACTTGTTTGTTTCAATGAATTGGGAAAAATTACATAATTTAAAAAATATTGAAGGACAAGTATATTCTACCAGTTTGAAAAAAGGTTTAGGTAATCATGGATCTGTGAGTCCCCAGGAGATACATAATTCACTTGTCATTGGAGGTAAAGAAATCAAGGTTAATCAAGGAACTTTTTTACCTTCTAGTAATATTGATATTTTACCAACAATATTAACTTTGCTCGATATAGGGATACCTAAGCATCTGGAGGGCAGGGTATTATTTGAATGTTTAGATAATAATTCAAGTAATATTAATGATGAATTTGATAAATTAAATTTCCCTTTGACTACACGCTTACACAATGGAGAATATATACAGAATATTCATTTATCAATATATAAGAATTTTAAATATTTAGATTTTGCGAGTGTTGAAAAATAAAATGCAAAATAATAGTAATCACAAAATTATCATTGGAGGAAAAATATGTCATTTGTAGAAACAGATATTCATGGGCAAATAATGATTGTCAAACTTAATCGACCTGAAAGATTGAATGCTCTTAGTAAAGTTATAAGAGAAGGTATGGCGGATGCATTTAACCAATTTAAAAATGATAAAGATTTAGAAGTGGCTATTCTAACAGGAGAAGGAAGAGGATTCTGTGCAGGAGAAGATATGAAAGAATCCTTAGAAATTGGAGAATTAGCTTCTGCTCCGGGGAAAGGGGATGCTAATGCAGATCCTTTTATGAATGGAGAATTAGATAAACCTGTTATAGGAGCTATAAATGGTTACGCAATGGGGGGTGGATTTATGCTTGTTGAGAAGACAGATCTAAGAATAGCTGTAAAAGAAGCTATTTTTGAAATGTCAGAAGCAAAAAGATGGTTGTTAGGCGGTTATAATCATGGTCATTATGCCAATTTACCGCATCCAATTGCAACTGAAATGGCATTAGGGTTTAGGTTTACAGCTGAAAGATTATATCAGGTGGGATTTATTAATAGATTAGTAGAAAAAGAAGAATTAATGCCCAGTGCATTAGATATGGCTGAACATTTACTTTCATTACCTCCGGCATCTAGAGTGAACACGATATATATGATGAGAGAAATGGCTCCAAAAATTTCAGGTAATTATTCAGAATTGGCAGATGAACTGCATTCACATGGTGATCTGGAAGATAGAATGGAATCTAGAAGAGCTTTTGCTGAAAAAAGAAAACCTAATTTTAAAGGTTGGATAAATCCTGAGGATAGATATAATACTCCAAAATTAAAAAACTAAAAATTAATCTGTGAGGAAATAATATGAATAATCATGGCCCATTAGCTGGAATTAAAGCAATTACATGTTCTACAGCACAGGCTGGAACAGTTCCTTATATGCTTATGGCAGATATGGGAGCTGAAATAATTAAAATAGAACTTCCTGGTAAAGGAGATGGTAGCAGGAAAGCTGGTGAAGTGAATAATGGTGTCAGTTCATTTTTTGAAACGAACAATCGCGGGGTTAAAAGTTTTACATTGAATTTAAAGAATGAACAAGGAAAAGAAATTTTGTATAAACTTGTTAAGAACGCCGATATTTTTGGGCAAAATTTTAGTCCTGGAGCTGCAGAAAGAAATGGCTTTGGTTATGATACTTTAAAAAAAATAAATCCATCAATCGTATATGCATCTGTATCTGCATATGGTCCGGATGGTCCAAGCTCTGATTTGCCAGGAACTGATGCAGTAGGGCAGGCTATAGGTGGTGTCACTGAAGCTTTTTCAATTCCAGGCCAACAAATGAGAACGGGTGTAGCTTCAGTAGCAGACGAAGCCTGTGGAATAATAACTTTAAGTGGAATTTTAGCTGCATTAATACATGCAAAAAATACAGGGCAAGGGCAAAAAATAGAAACTTCATTAATTGGTAGCGCATTTAGATTGATGGGATGGACTATGACTACTGCTATGTGGAGAAATATACCTCCAATAACTGGTGCAAGAATTAATGGATCTAAAAAGAGAGCAGGTATAGCTGCTTGTTTTAATGATATTGATGGCAAACCATTAGCAATTCAATTAGATCCAGATCAATGGAGACCAGCTTTGGAAATTTTAGGTTTTTACGACAATTTAGTAAAAAAAGGTTTGGAAGATTTGGGTTTGGCTTTTGAATCAGAAGAAAAGAAAAATAAAATTTTATTTGAACTTTCAGAAATGTTTGCAACAAAGAAACGTTCTGTTTGGATAAAAATTTTAAGGGATTCTAGAATGGTTACAGCCCCGGTAAATAGTATGATTGAAGCGTCTAATGATCTAGATATTATTGCTAATAATTATGTTTCTGAAATTTATCATCCGGATCTTGGTCATAATATTAAAATTCATGGAACTCCATGGAAGTTTTCTGAAACTCCATCAATTTTAGGTTTTGCTCCCAAATTGGGTGAAAATAATAAAGAAATTCTCTTAGATCTAGGTTTTGATACAAATCAAATAGATCAATTGATAAAAGATGAAATAATTTAAGTCATATAATTTTACTCTAGAAATAGAAGAGAGAAATAATGAATAATATAAAATATGGATTAAATTCTAATGTCTCAACATTAAAAACAGTGTTACTCAAGAATCCTCAAGCTGCTTTTAAATCTCAAAAAACAATTGATTTACAATGGCAAGATTTGAATTTTATTGATAAACCAGATTTCAAAAAATCGGTAACGCAGTATGGAAACTTTATTGATATATTAAATGATAATCATGTAGAAATTTTATATATTCCTGAAGATGAAAAAACATCCCTGGATTCTATATATACCCATGACCCGATTTTCATGACACCAAATGGAGCTGTTATAGGAAATATGGGCAAAACACAACGAAAACCTGAAACTATAATGATGAAAAATTATTTGAATGAAATAGGCGTTCCTATTTTGGGTGAAATAATTAATGATGCTACTCTTGAAGGAGGAGATGTGATTTGGATTAACGACAAAACTGTAGCTGTCGGCTTAACTTATAGAACAAATAATGAAGGGATAAATCAATTAAGAAAAATTCTATCTACAATTTCAGTTGAACTTATTTGCGTAGATTTGCCTC
>Ga0310124_10002514_pt1 | contig 12575 bp, 10 predicted proteins | sample CB11b_AW_Bot5_MG_FD_203507 | JGI IMG/M metagenome (GOLD analysis project Ga0310124, IMG submission 203507) | Marine microbial communities from Western Arctic Ocean, Canada - CB11b_AW_Bot5 | ecosystem: Environmental > Aquatic > Marine > Oceanic | place: Canada: Western Arctic Ocean | collected...
TCAAATAGGGGAAGAAAATAATTTGATTGTTAAGGAGAATTATTGGTCCATAAGATTAGGCTTATCTTTAAATGATATTTGGTTTATAAGAAGAAAGTATAATTAATGAAAATTAAAATGAACACCCCTAAGTTTTTATTTTATTTGATTCTGTCAACTCCATTTTTTCAACTTCATTCTCAGAATGTTTCTGATGATTGTAGGGAAAAACTTTCAATATTTGCAGAATCTGCAAAAATAAAAAATTATAAAGCAGCATATGAACCATGGATGTCAGTGAGAACTAATTGTCCAACTTACAGTTTAGCTACTTTTCAATATGGAGAATTAATCCTTAAAGATTTTATTAAAAACTCTTCTAATGATGAAGAAAAAGAAAAATACATAACTGATTTGCTTAAACTTTATGATGAATGGGCTGCAAATTTTCCTAAAAGAAATATAGGTGAAAGAACAAGTGTAAATCAAATAGGTAAAATATATAGCAGTAAAGGTCAAGCAATGGTTGATAATAATTTTGAGGATAAATTAAAAATATATAAAACCTTTGAATATGCTTATAATAATGATGTCAAGAGTTTTTCTAGCCCTAAATCACTTGCTTACTATTTTCAAACAGCATATGACTTATATAAAATTGGTAACTCAGAAGTTAGCCTAGAGGTATTATTTAATAAATATGAAGAATTAACAGAAAAATTTGAATCTCTAAGAATAGATATTGCAAAAAAAGTTGATGCAATTCTTGAAAAAGAAACGTCTGGAGTTGCGTTAACATCAAAAGACGCAAGAAACAAAAGAATATATGATACTAATTCTAATGCTGTTGGCGCATACCTCAAACTTATTGATCAAAATATTGCAAAAGAAGCGACGTGTGATATCTTAATTCCTTTATATTCAAAAAGTTTCCAGGAAAATAAAAATAATCCATTATGGCTTAATAGGGCTGCAAGAAGATTACTTGTAAAAGAATGTGATGATCCACTTTTTGTTACTTTAGTTGAGCAGCTGCATTACCTTGAGCCCTCTGCTAATTCAGCCTACTATTTAGGAATATTAAATGATAAAAAAGGGAATTTTAATGAAGCTCTTAAATATTATCAAGAATCAGTTACACTTGAAACAGATAACTATAAAAAAGCGAATACTCTCTATAGAATTGCAGTAAAACTTAAAAGTTCTGGAAGAAAAACTTCTTCTAGAAATTATGCTGAAAGAGCTCTTAGTTTTCAACCATCTCTTGGTAAAGCTTATTTATTAATAGCTAGTCTTTATGCAAGTAGTGCAAATAGTTGTGGTAATTCTCAATTTAATAAGAGGGCCGTTTATTGGTTAGCAGCTCAAACTGCTCAAAAGGCAGCGAGAGTTGATGCATCAATTAGAAAGACAGCTAATAGAACAGTGGCAAGCTATAATGGAAGAGCTCCGTCAAAAACAGATATTTTTACTGATGGAAGTCAAGGTCAGAGAGTAACCTTTTCGTGTTGGATAAGGAGAAGCGTTAAAGTTCCATATTTATAGATGTCTAAACTTAGTTACTTTTCACTATTCCTTTTATTTATTCAATTTATGTCTTGTGATAATTCTGAATATATAACTAGTGTAAATATAAATGATAGAGTTCCTATTGGTATTGCAAAAGATTTTGAGATGATATATACAGATTCTATGAAAACCAGATCTCTAATTAAGGCTCCAACGCATCAAGATTTCTCTAACCATCCAATTAATTACTTTGAATTTATTGATGGTATAGAGATAATAATATTTGACGACAATAGAACGACTACAATAACTTCTGATTATGCTATTCTCTATAACGCATTTAGATTAATTGATTTTCAAGGTAATGTAGTTATAATATCTAGCTCTGGTGAAACCTTATTTTCAGATCAGTTATATTTTGATTCAGAGAATGAGTGGTTGTTTACAGAGGGAAAATTCCGATATACTGATGAGAATAATAATATAATTGCAAATAGATTGGATTCAAATCGAGAATTTTCTGATTTATTAACTGGAAGTTTAGTAGGATCAATAAATTTTTCAGATAACAATTAATTATAAATGAGAAGTTTTATAATTTCAGAAATAATATATTGGATAATTTCAGTAATATCAATTATTAGTGTTTTTCAGCATTGGAATTTAAATAGACAAAAGGCTTATATATTTATTTTGTTTGCAATATTATCTATGTTTATGGCAATATTTAGAAGATATTTTAGAAAAAAATATTCAAATAGAAATAGATGATAATCATCATTAGTCTTATCCTTTCTGCATTTTTTTCTGGTATGGAAATTGCCTTTGTTTCATCAGATAAACTAAATCTTGAAATTCAAAAAAAACAAATTGGATTTAACTCAAATATTCTGACACGAATCACAAAAGACCCTTCAAGATTTATATCAACTATGCTAATAGGTAATAATTTTTCTTTAGTTGTTTATGGGATTTTTATGGGAGAATTTATTTTCAACAACTTGCTTATAACCAGAGTAAATAATTTAAATGAGCTGAGTTTAGTTTTTTTACAAACATCTATTTCAACAGTTATAATTTTAATCACAGCTGAGTTCATTCCAAAAGTTTTTTTTCAAATTTATTCAAACTTTTTTATGAAAATCTTTGCTCTTCCTGCATATATCTTTTATACAATTTTTTCACCTTTGACAAGTTTGGTCATATTTATTTCAGGTTTTATATTAAACAAATTTTTTAATACAAACATAAAACATAGCTCCCTTTCTTTTACAAAAATTGAATTGGAGAACTACATTGAAAAGGAAATTCAACATTCTTCAGATGATATTGATTCTGAAATTGAAATCTTTCAAAATGCTCTAGAATTATCTGAAATAAAAGCAAGAGACATTATGGTTCCAAGAACAGAAATTATTGCTGTAGATGTTAGTATTGATATAGATGAGGTTAAAAAAATATTCATAGAAACTGGGTTTTCAAAAATCCCTGTTTATAAAAAATCTATAGATAATATTATAGGATATGTCCATTCTTTTGATTTTTTAAAAAAACCAAGTGATATAAAAAGTTTTCTTCTTCCTGTTGAATTTATTCCTGAACCTATGTTTGTTAATGAAGTACTTCAAATTTTAACTAGACAAAGAAAAAGTTTAGCCATTATTCTTGATGAATATGGAGGAGCTTCAGGGATTCTAACTATAGAAGATATTGTAGAGGAGCTCTTTGGAGAAATTGAAGATGAACATGATAATTTAGAATATTTTGAAAAAAGTATTAATGAATATACAATTGAAGTTTCTGCAAGATTAGAAGTTGAATACATTAACAATAAATACAAATGGGAGCTTCCTTTGGATGATTCTTATGAAACGTTAGGAGGATTAATATTTGATAAAACTGAAAATATTCCTAGTGAAGGAGAAGAAATAATAGTTAATGATTACAAGATTAAAATTAAAGAGGCAACTTCTTCAAAAATTAAAAAAATTGTAATTATAAAAAATATTAAAGAAGAATAGTAAAAATAAATTCTAAGTTGTAATTTCGAACCTTTAAATCTAAACTATGGCTATACTAGGTCAAATAAGAAAAAAATCGTTTTTTCTAATAGTAGTTATTGGAATGGCATTATTTGCTTTTGTTATATCAGGAGTATTTGTGGGCTCTGGAGTATCTCAAAATCAAACAATAGGAGAGGTAAATGGAGAGAAGATAGATTATGAAACCTTTAATTTGTTAGTGCAACAAACCCAAGATTTTTATGGACTTGACTTAATTAACGCTGTAAATTATGCTTGGGAAGTAGGAATAAAAAATACTGTATTAACTCAAGAATTGGATAAATTAGGAATAAATGCTGGCAAAGACCAACTTGAACAAATAATATCAGCTGAACCTTCAATTGTTTCAAATCCAGAGTTTCAGAATGAGATTGGTCTTTTTGACTTTACTAAATTTAGCAGATACATAAATCAGCTAAAATCAATGAATCCAACTGCATATAATTCCTGGAAAATTCAGGAACAAAATGTTATTGCATCAGCAAAACAAAAAATTTATTTTAATCTAATTACATCAAGTATAACATATACTGACGTAGAATCAAATTTAGAGTATCATTTAGAGAATGATAAAGTAACAATAGATTATATAAAAATTCCTTTTAATGAAATTCCTGATTCAATATTCAAAATTACTAACTCACAGATATCAAATTTTATTAAAAAAAATAAAAACAACTATATTATTGATCCATCAAGAATTATAGAGTATGTATTTGTTCCTGATGTTGCTTCTCCTCTTGATGAGAATAATATTAGAACTAATCTTGAATCAATCAGGGATGGAATAATGCAATATAATGATGTAACTAAATTAGTTGATAGTATTGAAGGGTTTAAAGATGTAAAAAATATAGTTGAGTTTGTGGAAACTTATTCAGAAAAACTATATGACTCAATATACAAGACTAGAGATCAACTTTCTGGAGATTTTCAAGATATATTATATGGATTAGGAAAAGGGAAAACTTTTGGTCCATATAAGGATGGAAATTATTATGTATTATCAAAAATGATTGATAAGAAAAGAGAAGGAGGTGTTAATAAAGTTTTATTAGCTAATATTCATCAACAAATAGTCCCATCTAATGAATCTTCAAATCAAAATTATAGACTTGCCTCACAGATTGAATTTGATGCAAAAACCAATTTGTCATTAGATCAAAATAATTATGGTGTTGAGAATTATAAAACTATAAACCCTTATGACTCTGGAATTCCTGGTATAAGTGATTCTAGATCAGTAATTAAATGGATTTATGATAAGTCAACGAAAGTAGATGAAATAAAAAGATTTACTTTAACTGAAGGATATTTGATTGGTAGAATTAAAGAAATAAACAAAGAAAGACTTCCAGGGGTAGCTGATGTTCCAGATAATGTAAAAAACGAAATTTTAAAGAAAATAAAATTTGATTATATAAAGAAAAAGTATAAAACCCCAACTATTGAATCAATAGCAGAAGATTATAATATGGATATTCAAAGGGCTTCAGCTGTTACTCAATATGATCCTGTACTTGTTGGAGCAGGAGCTGAGCCTTATATTATTGGAGCATCTTTTGCCCTAGAACCTGGAGAAGTTTCAAATTTATTATTAGGGAAAGAAGGAATTTATATTATTCACTCTATATCAAAAGAAATAGCAGAGGATTTAAATTTGAATAGTGCTATTTCAAGATCACTCAGTGATAGAGAGATTGAAAGAATTTCCTCTCTTATACCGGAGGTGCTTGAATCAAGTGCTGACATTAAAGATAATCGAAGTTTGTATTATTAACCATTTCTTTAAATGTAAAGACCTTATTAAAACCTTTATCAATAAAATACTTAGAGGGATTAAACTCACTTGAACTTAAGATAAAGTCTCCACCCCATGCACCAAGACTTTTAATTGAACCTTCAAAATCTGAAAACAACTCACTTTTTACAGTCTTTCTTTTTAATATAGAAGATAAAAGGTGTTCATGCGAATCTAATAAAGAATTAAACTGTTTTTGATTATTAGTTATTGATATTTCTTTCGAAATAGAAGAAACTTTTTCAATATCAGAATTTGATACTTTGAGTTTACTATAGTTTAAAATTTCTCTACGTGAATCCTGTTTTTTATTTAAATAAATAAAAAAAAGATTATCTATAAACGGGGGATTAAATTTAGTTTTTTGAATTAATCTTTTCCCCTTTTTAAAACTGTATATAAGTGGATAATTAACTCTAGAACAAGCTATATCATAACCACTTCCTCCAAATGTTTCATTTAAAATTATATATGGATCAACATTTGCTAAGCTTGATAAATTTGATATAAGGGTTGACGAACTTCCTAGTCCCCACTTTTTGTCAAAATTTAATTTTGTTTTAATTTCACAACCATTGTTATTTAAAAAATTAGAATTATGATTTCTAATTGACTTCAGTATTTCATTAAGTCTTTTTGATACACTATAGTCTGAAGATTCAATTATTTCCAGTTTATCCTTATCTACTATTGTATTGAACCAAATATGATTCTTCATATCATAACTAGTCCATTTAATAAGATTATTATCAATCTCTTTATAATTTAATGATTGACCACAACTTAATGGTAAAGCAAATGCTTTAGCCCCATCTAGAACTAAATATTCTCCTGTAATCAGTAATTTACCATAGCTATATAAGTTCATAAAACTAATTTAAGTTTAAATAATCTTGAACAGCGTTACTTGTAATTTCCTTTTCTTTAAAGAAAACTTTAGCATTTTCAATTTGATTTTCAGTTGCATTATTTTTTTTCAATAAATTAATCAAATGCATCTTCATATGACCTTTTTGTATACCTGCAGTTATCAATGATTTAATTGCAGCAAAATTTTGAGCTAGCCCAGCTGATGCTATTATTTCCATCAAACTCGATGAGTTCGGTTTGCCAAGTAGCTTATGGGATAATCTAACCATTGGATGTAGATCAGTTATTCCTCCAACTGTACCAATAGATAGAGGTAGTGTAAGCTTAATAGAAAAAATATTATTATCAATAGAGCATTCAGTCAACCCTTTATATTCTCCATCTTTGCAAGCAAAGGAGTGGACTGAAGCTTCAACTGCTCTAAAGTCATTACCAGTAGAAATTAAGATTGAATCAACACCATTCATTATCCCCTTATTATTTGTTACAGCTCTTCCTAAATCTATTTTAGAAATCTCGACTGCATGAAAGAATTTTTCTGCAAACTCTTTACTATTTAACCCATTAATTTCTCCAATTTCATCAATTTGACACTCTGCGTTTGCTTTTACAATACAATTAGGTGTAGAGTTAGACAGAATAGACATTATAATATTTATATCTTTTTCTTTTTCTGTTAAGTACTCAGGAATTTTTATTTCTTCACACATTTTTTTTGTAATAATTTCTAGACATGAGTTTATAAAATTTGCACCCATAGAATCAACAGTGTTAAATGAAATAGAAAGCTGATAATAATTATTGTATTTCCTTGACATATCAATAAGATTAATAGAGTTAATTCCACCTCCACGCTTTATCATTTTTGATGAAATTTTAGAAGTTGAATCAATTAGTTTAGATTTATTATCATCAATAAATTTTTTTATCTTTTGAAATTCTCCATTAAATAAAAAATGAATTTGGCCAATTTTTTCTGAGCTAATCACTTCAGCTCTAAATCCTCCTTTATCATACCAGAATTTTGCAGAATTACAAGCAGCGGCAACAACTGAGCTCTCTTCTATTACCATTGGTAAACAATAATTTTTATTATTAATCAGAAAATTAGGTGCAACTGAAAATGGGAAATAAAAATTTGATAATGTATTTTCAGAAAAAGTATCATGTATTGACTGAATTTTAATGTCATTATTTAAATATTTATCTAAGATTTCTAAATCCTCTTTGGAATTGCCCAAATAATTAGAACAAATCCATTCAATTTTTTCTTTTTTTGAGAGTTTTGAAAAACCAATTATTTTTTTTGACATAATTTTCTTTTCTTTATGTAAATATAAGGTAAATGACCCTCAATTTAATTTATCTTTTATTAGTCAATCGTACATATGAATCATCTTTTTAACGGAGACGAAATAAATCAAAGAACTATTCTAGGTCACCCTTCTGGACTTTTTACTTTGTTTTTCACAGAGATGTGGGAACGTTTTTCTTATTATGGGATGAGGGCTATTCTTGTCTTATTTCTAGTATCTTCTATGGCTGATCAGGGATGGGGTTGGGAAAGAGCGGATGCTCTTAAGCTTTATGCCTGGTACACAGGACTAGTTTATATAACCCCAATTTTTGGAGGTATCATAGCAGATAAATACTTAGGTTATCGGAAAGCAGTAATTATTGGAGCTTTTTTAATGACATTAGGACATGCTTCAATGTTTCTAGAGGTTCTTTATGACTTTTATTTATATGTTGGACTTAGTTTCTTAATTATTGGAAATGGGTTTTTTAAGCCAAACATATCATCAATTGTGGGGCAGTTATATAAAGATGATGGAAAAATTAAAGATGCTGCTTATACAATTTTTTATATGGGTATAAACGCTGGAGCATTTTTAGGAATTTTACTATGTGGCTATATAGGAGAGACAGTAAATTGGCATTATGGTTTTGGACTTGCAGGAGTATTTATGTTTTTTGGAATGCTTCAATTTCATTATGGACAAAATATATTTGGTAATATAGGTCTATCTAAAAACACTTTAATTGATAAAGAAAATATTGAAGAAAATAAGGAGAGTCAATTAGCTCCTGTTTCAAAAAGAGTTATTCGTGATAGGCTTTTAGTTATAGGGATCTTTTCTTTTGTTACAATCTTCTTCTGGTGGGGATTTGAACAGTCTGGAGGAAGTATGACAATTTTTGCTAATGATTATACAAATAGAGATTTAATGGGAACAGGTGCACTTATATTTAAAATTATTAATACACTTTTAGTTGTCGTCCCAATGATAATACTTAGTATTATTTTATTCATGTTATTTAAAAATACTTTTGAAAAGTATATGATTTCAAATTTGTTTTTAGGGGCTAGTTTTGCAATTATATGGTTGATTGTTATTTGGATGTTAAATAGAGAGTTTAATAGCCCTGAAACTGAAGTTCCCGCCTCATGGTTTGCTATATTAAATTCATTTTTTATAATTGTGTTTGCACCAGTCTTATCAAAAATTTGGCAATCAAAATATAACCCCTCAGGACCTGTCAAATTTGGAATAGGGTTATTTCTCCTTGCAACAGGTTTCGCTATACTTTCATATGGTTCTATTAATATACCTCTGGGTGCTGTATCAGCTTCCCAGAGTATGATTTTTCTAATATTAGCTTATTTGTTTCATACACTTGGAGAATTATGTATTTCACCAGTAGGGCTTTCTTATGTTAGTAAACTTGCTCCTAAAAATTTAGTCGGTTTAATGTTTGGTGTTTGGTTTGTAGCAAACTTTATTGCAAACTATAGTGCGGGAATAACAGGTAGTTATATAGATATTATTGTTGAAAGAGATGGAATGGCATTTTTCTTTTTAATTTTTACAATACTTCCTGTTATTGTTGGAGTACTAATGATTATATCCAATAGAAAAATTGTAAAAATGATGCATGGAATTGAATAATAATTTACCTCACAATAAGTTCCGCAGTTTTTCTAGATGGATTTTCTGCATAAAGCATATTTATTAAATTATTATAAGCATTAATCATTTCTAATCTATTATTTTTTTTCAAGATTTTATTGATACTATTTTTCAAATTATTTGAATTTAGTTCGCCTTGTACTAATTCATTAACTATTCTGTCATTAAGAATAAGATTCACTAAAGAAATATACTTGATATTCACTAGCATTTTACCAATTAAATAAGTAATAAAGCTAGTTTTATAACAAACAACTTGAGGAATTTTAAAAATAGCTGCCTCTAAAGATGCTGTTCCGCTTGTAACTATAGCAGCTTTTGCATTTGCAAGTAAATTATAGGTTTGATTGAAGACAACTTTGACATTCTTATGTTTTGTCAATTTATCATACTTTTCTTTATCAATACTTTTTATTCCGCCAATAACAAATTGATATGATTTAAACATGTTAGTAATAGATAAAAAAACTGGGAGTACTTTCTTAATTTCTTGTAATCGACTTCCTGGTAATAGAGCAATTATTGGTTGATTTATATCTAAATTGTTTTTATAAAAGAAATTATTATCAGATTTAAATTCATTAATATAATTAACAAGTGGATGCCCTGAATAATTTACTTCAAATTCATGTTTAATTTTATAATAATTTTTTTCAAATGGAAGTATAACATGCATATAGTCAATATCTCTTTTTATTGCATTAATTCTGTTTTCCTTCCATGCCCAAATTTGTGGACTAATAAAGTAATGATTTATAAATCCATTTTTTTTAGCCCACTTACAGATTCTTAAATTAAATCCAGGATAATCGATATATATTATTCTATCAGGCTTAAATTGGAGAATATCTTTTTTACAAAAATTTATATTGTTTAAGATTTTAAAAATATTTTTCAGTACTTCAAAAAAGCCCATTATTGAAGTTTCTTTGTAATGTTTAACAAGATTATCAGATTTAGATTTCATAAGATCTCCACCCCAAAATCTTATTTCAGAATTAGGATCTAGAATTTGAATTTCTTCTATAAGTTGAGATCCATATATATCGCCAGATGCTTCTCCAGCTATTAGATAATACTTCATTTAAAATCCCATTCATTTAGATCTTTAATGGCAAAGTGAGCAGTTAAATCAAATTCAACGGGAACTATAGATATGAAGCCATTATTTAAAGCCCATTCATCTGTATCTTCTCCTTTATCTTTATTGACAAATTTTCCAGTTAACCAATAATATTCTTGCCCTAGAGGGTTTTTTCTTTTATCAAATTCCTCAACCCAATATGCTTTTGCCTGTCTACAAATTTTTATTCCTTTTATTTCAGATTCTTTAATTGCAGGAATATTAACATTGAGAACTACACCTTTTGGGATCTTGTTTTTTAAAGCCTTCAAAGTAATTTTTTTAATAAATCTCCTGCTATTTAAAAAATTAGCATTCCATCTATAATCTAGAAGTGAAAACCCAATAGCAGGAATACCCTCTATTCCAGCTTCAATAGCCGCACTCATTGTTCCTGAATATATTACATTAATTGAAGAGTTAGATCCATGGTTTATTCCAGCTACACATAAGTCAGGTTTTCTAGGCATTAATTCATTTATTGCTAGTTTAACACAATCTGCAGGTGTCCCTGAACAGCTATATTCTAGGCGATCTGATTTTCTAGGGGTAATCTTAGAACAATGAAGTGTTGAGTTTATTGTTATTGCGTGACCCATTCCAGATTGAGGGCTATCAGGGGCAACTACTATAACTTCACCAATTTCAGACATGATATCAATAAGGCATCTGATTCCTGGAGCATTAATACCATCATCATTTGTAACTAAAATTAGAGGCTTTTCCATAGTATTAGCAATAAGAAATAATTTGGTAAAGATATAAAAAGCATTCCTAGTAAAAATTGTTTAACTAAAGTTTAGTAATATACCTGATAAATAATGAGCTTTTTTATTTAATTTTGTGAATTATAATATTTATGAAATTATTAGGAATATTTGCATCTGGGATTATATCAATAGTAATATTTTTTGAATTATCTGCCAATAAATTTGATGACCCAAATAAAGACAAACTTTTAGTTGAACTGGTTTCTGTTGTTTTAGACAGGTTACACTATGATCCTAAAATAATCGATGATGATTTCTCAAAAAGTGTATATGATGATTATATTAAGGCAATTGATCCACAAAAAAGATTCTTATTAAAATCAGATATTGAAAAGTTTGATCAATACCAATTTCTAATTGATGATCAGATAAAATCTTCAAGTACAGATTTTTTTAATTTAACTTATGAAACTTTGATGTCTAGAGTAAACGATGTAGAATCTTTTTATTTAGATATTCTAATTCCTCCTTTTGATTTTAATATTGATGAAACCTTAAATACAGATTTTGAAGAATTAGATTATGCAGAAGGTGTTTCTGATCACATTGCTATTTGGAGAAAAAGATTAAAACTGTCAACTCTTGATGGATTTGTAACAAAGAAAATAATTCAAGATGAAAAGGAACCTTCAGATGATACTGAAAAAGAATTAAAATCAGATATAGAGATAGAAGCTGAATCAAGAGATGCTATACGTAATAATCTAAAAGATTTTTTTGTTTTTAATGAAGATCTTGAAAGAAATGACTGGTTCTCAATATACTTAAATGCAATAGTTAATCAATTTGATCCTCATACAGCTTACTTAGCGCCTCAAGCAAAAGATGTTTTTGATCAAAATATATCCGGAAAATTTCAGGGAATAGGCGCTAGGTTATTAAAAAGGAATCAACAAGTAGAAATTTCTGAAATTATTATTGGAGGACCTGTTTGGAGAGATAAACTTTTGAATGTAGGAGATTTAATTTTAGGGGTTTCTCAAACGCCAGATGAAGAACCAGTAGATATTTCTATTATGAAGCTGACTGATGCTGTAGACTTAATAAAAGGAGAAAAAGGAACAAAAGTATATCTTATGGTAAAAAGAGTTGATGGAGGGATTGAACAAGTTGAAATAACTAGAGATATTGTTGAATTGGAGGAGACATATGCAAAGTCATCTCTAATTTTTCAAGATTCAAAAAAATATGGATTTATAACTTTACCAAGTTTTTATTTTGATCTTAATGACTATGGCCAGAGGAATGCTGCTAGTGATATAAAAAAAGAAATACTTAAACTAAAAAACGAGAATGTAAGTGGAATAATAATGGATTTGAGAGGTAATGGAGGAGGTTCTTTAAAAACAGCTGTTGACATTACGGGCTTTTTTATAGATCAAGGACCAGTAGTGCAAGTTAAAAGTATTGGAGGAAGGAAAGAGGTCTTAAAAGACCAAGACTCATCAATTATATGGGATGGTCCTCTTGTTATTCTCGTAAATGAAT
>Ga0310124_10002515_pt1 | contig 12572 bp, 10 predicted proteins | sample CB11b_AW_Bot5_MG_FD_203507 | JGI IMG/M metagenome (GOLD analysis project Ga0310124, IMG submission 203507) | Marine microbial communities from Western Arctic Ocean, Canada - CB11b_AW_Bot5 | ecosystem: Environmental > Aquatic > Marine > Oceanic | place: Canada: Western Arctic Ocean | collected...
ATAAATCAGTCGGCCACCGTTTTGAAAGGCATGAGCGATCTTATCAACCGCTTTCGCGATCTGTGGCAGTTCCGCTTCGATCGCTAAAGGCACTTGTTTATCTTGTTGGTTAATCTTTTCAACCACTTCGAGAGAGGTGAGCAGATCAATATCCATAGTGTCAGGGTTTCTCCCCTCCGAAACGAGGTGCGAGAGCGCTGATATGAGAGCGTCGTTACTCATAATGATCCTTAAATGATAATTCTAAAATGATGGTTCTAAAATTGTTTAGACAGCACCACGAAGTCAGTATTGTTACTAAGTCAGCACGGCTAACAAGTTAATCTGCACGATATAGAACGCCTAGAGAGGTAGGTCTACTTGCGCCAGTTACTTCTGGTAAATTGCTTGGCAGTTGATGAACATGACGTTGGGCAAGCCACGCAAAGGCCATGGCTTCCATATAATCGGCATCAACACCTTTACTGGTCGTTGAATCAACTTCCCAACTCGGAAGCAGTTCTGCCAACCTTTTCATCAACAATGGGTTTCGTGTACCACCGCCACACACATACAGTGCAGGTTGGTTACCTAAGCGATAAGTTCCCACTTCATTGGCTATCGTCAATGCGGTGTATTCACAAAGTGTGCGCTGAACATCTTCTGCTGTAAGGTCTTTAAATTCTGTAAGTTGTTGTTCTAGCCACGGTAGATTAAACAGCTCTCTACCAGTGCTTTTTGGTGGCAGTTGAGATAGATAAGATTCACTTAGAAGCTGTTCGAGCAAGGCTTGATTAAGTTGGCCTTTTAGTGCGAACTGCGCATTACGGTCAAATTTCTCACCGATGTGTTTATCTACCCAAGCGTCCATTAACATATTGCCCGGGCCAGTATCATAGCCAAGCGTAGGCTGATTCGGGCGCAGCACTGAAATATTCGAGATACCACCAATATTCAACACCACAACTGAGCTGTCTTGCGGGTGAAAAATAGTGTGGTGGAAAGCCGGTACTAACGGTGCCCCTTGCCCGCCAAGCGCCATATCTTTACGTCGAAAATCAGCGACTGTTTGAATCTGTGTTTTAGCGGCAATGATATTGGCATCACCCAACTGCATGGTAAATGGCGAATCACCCGTTGGTTGGTGGAATACCGTTTGGCCATGATTACCAATCGCACTCACAGAGGATGCAGGTGTACCTGATTTGTCGAGAAGTTGCAGAACCGCATCAGCAAATAGATGACCAAGCTGGTGGTCTAGTTCACCAATAGCAATCAAATCCGTTTTCTGACCAATACAAACTTCAAGCAAACGCGCTTTGATATCATCAGGCATAGGAAACTCATCATGAGCGAGTAATGTAATACCAGTGTCTTCTATTGAAACTAAGGCTGTATCAACGCCGTCCATACTCGTCCCCGACATCACACCGATATACAGTTCTTTATGATCCATTCCTAAGCTCTTGCCCTGCATTCTTAAAGTCTTCCACAGATTGGTTTAAAAACATTGTAAAGCAAATTTAAAGAGAATAATCTCGGGAAGTTTATGAAATTAGGTTTAATAAGGGATAAATATGGGACCGTTGTGGGTAGATGTTGCGGGCTATGAGCTAACAGCTGAAGACAGAGAAATTTTAGAGCATCCAACTGTTGGTGGTCTCATCTTATTTGCTCGAAACTACCACGATAGCAAACAGCTTTCGGCGTTAAACAAAGAGATCCGCAAGGTAGCGAAACGTCCTATTTTGATTGGTGTTGACCAAGAAGGTGGCCGAGTTCAGCGCTTCCGCGATGGATTTTCAATTATCCCTGCCGCTCAAGAATTCGCGACTAAGAATAATGGTGAGCAGTTAGCAGAACAGGCCGGTTGGTTGATGGCGGCGGAATTGATTGCCCATGATATCGATCTGAGCTTTGCGCCTGTATTGGATAAGGGTCACGACTGTAAAGCGATTGGTAACCGAGCGTTTGGTGAAGATATTGATACCATCGTTCGCCACAGCAGTGCTTTTATTAAAGGCATGAAATCGGTTGGCATGGCGACAACAGGAAAGCACTTTCCTGGACACGGTGGTGTGATTGCTGATTCGCACCTTGAAACGCCTTACGATCCTAGAGACGACATCTTTGAAACCGACATGGCGATCTTCAAGGCTCAAATTGAAGCTGGAATATTAGATGCGATGATGCCTGCGCACGTGGTTTTTTCGCACTATGATGATCAGCCAGCGAGTGGCTCTGAGTATTGGTTGCAGAAAGTATTGAAGCAACAGCTTGGATTTAAAGGCTTGGTGTTCTCTGATGACCTAACTATGGAAGGTGCTGCGATTATGGGTGGGCCAGCCGATAGAGCGAAGGCTGCTCTGAATGCGGGGTGTGACATGGTGTTGATGTGTAATAAGCGAGATGCACAAATTGAGGCTCTTGATCACTTAGCGATTCAAGAGGTGCCTTTAGCCAACTCATTGCTTAAAAAGCACAGCTTTGATTTATCGACGCTTCACTCGGATAGTCGATGGAAAAAGGCCTCAGAGCAAATTAAGCGAATGTTAAACGCTGGGTGATAAATAAACACTCTATAAGTTTGAAGAAGGCGATATGAGAAATATCGCCTTTTTTGTATGTGTGGGGCACGGTTTAAACTGGTTTGTGTATCAGAGTGAATTAAAGAGAGTGTGTAAATTTTAATTTACAGTAAATGTTTTTTATTGTTTACACTTGCAATCGTTTTTGTAGCTGTTATTGTGTTTTTAAAGATTGTTAGCCCAAATGTAAATGTTGGGTGTAAAAATAAATATACAGGTTGAGTTATGCAGAAAAGTGAATTAAGCAATGTCAATATCATCGACGAACAGGTACTGATTACTCCAGAGGAGTTAAAAGCAAAACTGCCTTTGAGTGATAATGCTCGTCGTTTCATTCAAGAGTCTCGTGAAACTATAGCAAATATCATTCATAAGAAAGATCATCGCATGCTTGTAGTATGTGGCCCATGTTCTATCCATGATATTGAAGCTGCAAAAGAGTACGCGAAACGCTTAAAAGATTTATCTGAGCAGCTTAGCGACCAACTGTATATTGTAATGCGTGTTTACTTTGAGAAGCCTCGTACCACTGTTGGTTGGAAAGGCTTGATCAATGACCCACATCTAGATGGTACGTTCGATATTGAGCATGGTTTGCATGTTGGTCGTGAGCTACTTGTTGAACTCGCTGAGATGGAAATTCCACTAGCGACAGAAGCGCTAGATCCAATCAGCCCGCAATACCTAGCAGATACATTCAGCTGGGCAGCAATCGGCGCACGTACGACTGAATCACAAACCCACCGTGAAATGGCGAGTGGCCTTTCAATGCCAATCGGCTTTAAGAATGGTACAGACGGCAATCTAGGTACTGCAATCAATGCAATGCAGGCGGCTTCTTCTAGCCACCGTTTCATGGGTATCAGCCGTGAGGGTCAAGTCGCACTACTAACGACGCAAGGTAACCCAAATGGTCACGTAATTTTACGTGGCGGTAAGCAGACAAACTACGATTCAGTATCTGTACACGAATGTGAGCAAGAGCTGGGTAAGTCTGGCTTAGAGGCGGCACTAATGGTTGACTGTAGCCATGCGAACTCTCGTAAAGATTTCCGTCGCCAACCGCTGGTGGCTGAAGATGTCATCCATCAGATTCGTGAAGGTAATAAGTCGATTATCGGCCTGATGATTGAGAGCCATATTAACGAAGGAAACCAATCTTCAGATATACCTCTCAATGAGATGAAATACGGTGTATCTATTACCGACGCGTGTATCAATTGGGATTCAACTGAGGCACTATTGAAACATGCACATACGGAATTAGTCCCGTTTTTAGAGAACCGCTTGAAAGGTTAGTCAGAGTTTAAATTTAAGTGCCTCATCTAATGGGGCATTTTAAGATCTGTTGCTAACGAACCTGCATCAGTGCGGGCTTTTAGATTAGCACGGGCTTATAGATTAGTAAGGAATAAAATGGCCGTTGAACTGAACGAATTACGCGACCAAATCGATGCTGTCGATAAACAAATGTTGGATTTACTGGCTCAACGACTGGCTCTAGTAGAGAAAGTCGGAGAAGTAAAAAGTGAACATGGTTTACCTATTTATGTACCAGAGCGCGAAGCTGCGATGTTGGCATCTCGTCGTCAAGAAGCCGAGAAAATAGGGGTTCCGCCACAGTTAATCGAAGATATTTTGCGTCGTACTATGCGTGAGTCTTATGCCAGTGAGAAAGATTCTGGTTTTAAGTGCCTTAACCCAGAGTTGCGTTCAGTGGTTATCGTTGGTGGTAATGGCCAGCTTGGTGGTCTGTTTGGACGTATGTTCAAGCTTTCTGGCTACGAAGTGAAAATCCTTGGCAGCCAAGATTGGGATAAAGCCGATGAGATCTTAGATAATGCTGGCCTTGTAGTTGTAACGGTTCCAATTCACCTGACAGAAGGTGTGATTGCGAAGCTGGGTAACCTACCAAGCGATTGTATTCTTTGTGATTTGACGTCGATTAAATCAAAGCCTCTACAAGCAATGATGAACATGCACCAAGGCCCAGTGGTTGGGTTACACCCAATGTTTGGTCCTGATGTTCCAAGCCTTGCGAAGCAAGTGATTGTTTACAGTGATGGACGTGGTTCTGAAAGCTACCAATGGTTGCTGAATCAATTTGGTATTTGGGGCGCGAGCCTTTGCCAGATGGATGCTGCGGAACACGATCATGGCATGACTTTAATTCAAGCACTTCGTCACTTCACCTCTTTTGCTTACGGCTTGCACCTGAGTAAAGAGAATCCAAACATTGATCAGCTTCTGAAGCTAAGTTCGCCAATCTACCGACTGGAGATTGCGATGGTTGGTCGTCTGTTCGCTCAAGACCCGAACTTGTACGGTGATATCATTCTTTCTTCAGATGAGAACATTGAGATGATTCGACGTTTCCATAGTCGTTTCGGTGAAGCATTAGAAATCTTGGATGGGAAAGATAAAGCAAAATTCGTTGATAGCTTTAATCAAGTCAGTGATTGGTTTGGCGACTACTCGCAGCAGTTCTTGCAAGAGAGCCAAAATCTTTTAAAGCAAGCACATGACTCGATTCATCGTGGCTAATCACTATTTGAAATCATAAAAAAGAGCGACCATCTGGTCGCTCTTTTTGTTTGTGCTGAACGCTATGAAAGCATTTGGCCTACAGTAGGCTAATAGCAATTAGATCATCATAGGCCAAACCAACAGGTCTTATCTATTAACAACTAGTTAGCCATTAACAACTAGTTAGCCATTAACAACTAGTTAGTTGTGATAGGTTTTTTGCTCTCTTCACTCGATACCGTGTCGATGGTCGAGCTAATGTAAGGCACGTTAGTCAGATTGATCTGCAAGCGAACCACATTATCAATCAATTGAACCAGTGGGCCCCACTTAACCTTTTTCTCTTTCTCGAACACGTAGTTGAAGTTTTCCGGTGTCCAATCCATTAAGTATTGAGGGTTCAGTGAGCGACCAAGGAAGCGTACTTCATAGTGCAGGTGTGGGCCGGTTGAGTTACCTGAATTACCACAGCTCGCAATGACATCGCCTTTACTCACAAACTGACCGCTGCGAACTTTGAATTTTTGTAGGTGCGCGTAAGAACTCATGAAGCCGAACGAGTGACGCATAGTAATAAAGTTACCGAAGCCTTTTTTACTTGGGCGTACCGTTTCAATGACTCCATCTGCGGGCGCTACAATATCTTCACCACGCTTACACGTTAGATCGATACCAGTATGTACATGGCGTTTACCTGAAATAGGGTTAGTGCGGCTACCATAAGAAGAAGAGATACGTTGATAAGCCATCGGACTGTCGTTTGGAATCAAACGGAACATCGTCGCTCTTACTGCTGAATCGACTGCAGCCGCATCAATGCGATCTTCTAAAGAAATATCATCGGTAAGCAGTTCTTCATCGGCAAGGCCAAGCACGGATTCCACATCAAATACACGCTTACCAAGCAGTTGAATGGTGCCTTCTTTTTCTGTCAGTGTTTGCGATAACGAGTGATTGGTTTCTACCTGCTCAGCGTAAAGAAACTCGGTTTGCTCTTTTTCAACAATCAGCGTTTCAATCAACTGTTGTGCATCGCCTGCTTGCATCGCGAGCTCTTGTTTACCTTCGAAGTGCATGTATGCAGCTCCGCCAATTAACAGTGGCACTGAAAAAATGGCAGTGGTGCACATGAGCACGGCTTTTCGGCCGAAGTAAAACGTCTGTTCCCCTTGGTTAGAGGGAATAGTAATGGAAATTTTTTTAGACATGGTTCTGTATTAACTAAATGCTTCTAATAGAAAAAGGTAATGGAGATATTATTCCTTACCCAAATCGGTAAGGTGTTCAATCTCTCTGTAAAGCAGTTCATCGTCGCCGACATTAAGCTCAACAAGGCGCTTAAGGTGGCTAATACTATCAATATCTAAATGCTCTATGCGTAAACGCATTGAGGTATTGATGGTAGAGACTATCGTTGCTTCTAACTGAATATTGATATCACTGTTGGTGAGCTTAAAGCTGACTTGAACAGGAGCATCGTGGCTGAGTTGCTGCCATTTATCACACTGAATGAGTAAACCATGAAGAGACAAGTCTTGCACCGAGCCTGATACATTTACTTGTCCTTGTGAGATCTCAGTCGGGACTTGATAAATAACTCGTGAAAATTGACGTCTTTCAAGCATAGGTAATTTCTCTATATCAATAGGTAAATAGTAAGCTAGATATATCAAAGGCCGCTATTATCGCGGCCTTTGTTCAAAATACAAGCTAATTTACTTAGCAATACGCTTGTACTTGATACGGTGCGGTTCAGCCGCTTGTGCGCCCAGAGTCTTCTTCAGCCACTCTGTGTACTCAGTATAGTTACCTTCGTAGAAGTTAACTTGACCTTCATCACGGTAGTCTAAGATATGGGTCGCAATACGGTCAAGGAACCAACGGTCATGCGAGATAACCATTGCACAGCCAGGGAACTCAAGCAGCGCTTCTTCAAGTGCACGTAGAGTTTCGACATCAAGGTCATTGGGTGGTTCATCGAGTAGCAGTACGTTGCCGCCCGCTTTCAGCAGTTTCGCAAGGTGAACACGGTTACGTTCACCACCAGAAAGCTGACCGATGATTTTCTGTTGGTCGTTGCCTTTGAAGTTGAAACGAGAACAGTAAGCACGTGCAGGGATTTCGAAGTTGTTGATCTTAATGATATCAGCGCCTTCAGAGATCTCTTGGAATACTGTTTTGGTGTCGTCCATGCTGTCACGGAACTGATCAACAGAAGCAAGCTTAACCGTTTCGCCTAATTCAACTGAACCTGAATCTGGCTGTTCTGCGCCGCTTAGCATCTTGAATAGTGTTGATTTACCTGCACCGTTGGCACCTACGATACCCACAATAGCGCCTTTAGGCATGCTGAATGATAGGTCATCGATAAGAACGCGATCACCAAATGACTTCGTTAGGTTCTTAACTTCAAGTACCTTGTCACCTAAACGCTCACCTGGCGGGATGAACAGTTCGTTGGTTTCGTTACGCTTCTGGTATTGGCCAGTTGTGAGTTCTTCAAAACGAGCCATACGAGCTTTAGACTTAGCCTGACGGCCTTTAGGATTCTGACGAACCCACTCAAGTTCTTTCTCGATTGTCTTTTGACGTGCGCTTTCGCCTGATTTTTCTTGTTTCAGACGCTCATCTTTCTGTTCTAGCCAAGATGTGTAGTTACCTTCCCATGGGATACCTTCACCACGGTCAAGCTCAAGAATCCAGCCAGCAGCGTTGTCTAGGAAGTAACGGTCGTGGGTAATTGCCACAACAGTACCGCTGTAATCAACAAGGAAGTGCTCAAGCCAAGCAACTGATTCTGCATCCAAGTGGTTAGTTGGTTCATCAAGAAGCAGCATGTCTGGCTTCTCTAGAAGTAGACGACAGATCGCAACACGACGACGTTCACCACCGGATAGGAGTTCGATTTTCGCATCCCACTCAGGAAGACGAAGTGCGTCAGCTGCGCGCTCTAGAGCTGTCTCTAGGTTGTGGCCGTCTTTCGCTTGGATCAGAGCTTCAAGCTCGCCTTGTTCTTTAGCAAGAGCGTCAAAATCTGCATCTGGTTCAGCGTAAGCTGCATATACTGCATCGATACGCTTAAGTGCGTCTGCAACATCAGAAACCGCTTCTTCTACGATTTCACGCACTGTTTTTGATTCGTCTAGTACAGGCTCTTGCGGTAGGTAACCGACTTTAAGACCTTGTTGTGCACGAGCTTCACCATCAATATCAGTATCAATACCAGCCATGATACGTAGTAGGGTAGATTTACCTGAACCATTTAGACCCAAAACACCGATTTTAGCGCCAGGGAAAAAGCTAAGAGAAATGTCTTTAAGAATTTGACGCTTAGGTGGGACAGTTTTGCTCACCCGAGACATGGTATATACGTATTCAGCCATTGCCGATCGATCCTAATTTATTGTTCAAAATTGTCGTCTATTTTATACCAATATCCCCAAAGATGTTACTCCTAGGACAGAAAAGCCATTCTTGAACTAATCCTTACCTATTATTGTCACATTGGTCATTAAAACTATATTTAATAAGCTTCTGAGGCGAAGTGTTAAATATTAATAATATTTACACTCAATCTCTTTACATTTGATGTGATGTCGGGCGTAAATAGACTTCACGTATTCATACACGCACTAAGGAAAGAGCGAATGTTTTTCCGCATTGGTAATACGAAAATTGCTGTGGCTGCATCGGCAATTTTGTCTTCATTTTCACTGGCTCCGATGGCTATGGCTAGCAATGCCTCCGAGCTTGAAATGCAGCGTGATGTTTATGACAGAGCGCAAGAGGTTTTAGACAACCGTGATCTAGAAGCTTACTCTGCGCTACGTAACAAAATTCAAACATATCCGTTAACGCCTTACACTGATTATCGCGCCTTCTTATTAGGCTTAGGTGATCGCACACCTGCTGAAGTGGATGCCTTTATTGAAGAGAATAAAGCCCTACCATTTTCGAACCGTATGCGTGCGCCTTATTTAGATTTATTGGCGGCTCAAAAACAGTGGGAGACGATCCTTGAGTTTCAAACCAAAGAGCCTGTTGGTGAAAAATATCAATGTATCTACTACCGTGCGAATTATGAGCAAGGAAACAAAGAGCTCGCCTTTAAGGGTGCGAAGCAGCTTTGGTTGAGTGGCAGTGGTGTCGATGATAGCTGTGATCCGCTCTTTGAAAGTTGGGATGAAGCGGATTTAAGAACGGATGAGCTGATATTACAGCGAATGCTATTGGCGTTTGATAAACGAAACGGCAAGTTAATGAGCTATCTGATTAAGCAATTGGATCATGATGAGTCAATTGCTCAAGCGAAGCAGATGAAGGCGTTGTACAACAAGCCTGAAAATGTACTCGCGTTTGCTAAGAAACACTCAGCGAATGAATTCTACCAAGCTCAAACCGAGTTTGCTTTCGAGAAGCTCGCAAGGAAATCAGCAAGCAGCGCTCAAGAGGTGTTTGATGATGTTGTGAAAGCTCAAAAGTTTTCGAAAGAAAAATCCCAAGAGCTAGCAGATTACTTAACGTTCCGCTTGATCAATACCGACTCTGAAGAGTTGATGGCGTGGCGAGACAAAATGCTCGCGAGTTCATCAAAGCAAGTCTTGTTGGAAAGACGTGCTCGCTTAGCGATTCAGCATGCAGATTGGACAGGCTTGAAAGAGTGGATTGCGCGCTTAGATGATAAGCATCAGGCTTCGCTTCGCTGGCAGTATTGGCAAGGTAGAGCAGAGATAGCACTCGGTGATACTGCTAAGGGTAACAAACGACTGTCAGATATCTTGGGCCAGCGTAATTTCTACAGTGTGGCTGCGGCTAAGCAGTTAGGTAAGCCAGTTCAGTACCCAACATCGACACTCAAATACAACGCTGAAACAGTAAAGCCATTTGAGACTTCTTTGGTTCGAGTCGGCGAGCTGATTGACCGAGATAAAATTGCGGCAGCGAAGAGTGAGTGGCGTTGGTTGCTAACCAATGCTGATAAAGATCAGAAATCAATGCTCGCAGCTCATGCTGCGACGCAGCGTTGGAACCACTTTACAGTCACAGCGAGTATCTCTGCGAAGATGTGGGACAACATAGATCTACGCTTCCCTGTTGCTCATAAGTGGTGGTTTAATTTCTACGCCGAAAAGCACGATATAGACCCGATTACCTTAATGTCTTTAGCGAGACAAGAGAGTGCGATGGATTCAGAAGCTCGCTCTCCAGTTGGCGCGCGTGGCATCATGCAAATTATGCCAAAGACGGCGCAATATACGGCGAACAAACATAAGATTAAATATCAGGGCAGCGATGATCTTTATGATGTCGGCAAGAACATTGAGATTGGTAGCCACTATCTAGATGGTCTATTAGCTCAATATGATAACAACCGTATTTTTGCATTTGCTGCTTATAATGCAGGCCCGAGCCGTGTGAAACAATGGCGTTCACGCAGCGATGAAAAGCTCGATGCATTTGCTTTTATCGAAATGATTCCATTCAAAGAGACTCGTGGCTACGTTCAGAATATCTTGATGTTTGAGACTTACTATCGAGATATCTTGGGCGAGAAAGGGATGTTTTTAGCACCCAATGAGGCCGAAACGAAATACTAGGGGTTCGGTACTTTCTCCGAAACTGAGTAATATTAAAGGCAGTGAGTGCGAACCAGTTCCACTTGCTGCCTTTTTACATTGGATCAAAGTAAGTGTTTCGGTATAAAGTGTTAAACGCTTTCAATCATTAAGCGGCTACTTCAAGCCAAAATTTAAAAGTAAGTGTAGAAATATGGCATCACAACCTGAATATGATAATTGGCAACAACTAATGGATTTGGTAAAAACAGCGGCTGAGAAAGATCAGCATGAACTGTTGTTGACCATGATGATGACACCTGATGAGCGAGATGCTTTGGTTGCTCGAGTGAATATTCTTTGTGAACTCATGAAAGGGGACATGTCACAAAGACAGGTGAGCCAAATGTTAGGTGTGGGTGTGGCTACGATCACGCGAGGCTCTAATGAGCTAAAGGCTAAATCTGAGCAAGAGAAAGCGGCAATTGTAGAGCTGTTACTTAAGTAAGCATTTAAACAGTAAGCCTAAGAACTTGATAAAAACGCTAACCATAGGTTAGCGTTTTTTGTTTTTATCCTGCTCAATGATATTACCTCTAGAGAGGCGAAATATCGTGTTTCTTAAACAAGACTAAGCAGGGAAGTGCTTAGGGTTAACAAATGGGATCAGCGCTAGGATTAAAGCTTGGCTATATACAGAACTGCGAGATAGTTGGTTATGTGTCAATAAGCCAATCGCACCGCCTTTTTGCTTTATGTTGTCGGTGCCGAAGACTTCATCCATCACATCACCTAGCTCATTCGCATGCTGGAGTTTATCAAGCACAACGGGTGGCAGCATCAAGCTTGCTGAGCGAGATTCTCCGCGCTGACCGTTTGCTTCAACGACCATCCAAGCAAATGTAACCTTTCCTTCTATTCCAGACTCTAATCCAACATAAAAATCCGCATCAGGTTGAGCTTGAGTTGCGTTGTGAACGCGATTTACCGCACCTTGATAGGTCTCGTCGTTGCTCATCGGTTGATCAGAGACACCGCTAGGGACGCTGATGCCTTTGAAATCAAATTCAGTATCAGGAAAAGCAGATAAGAATGCACTTTTAACGGCGTTAATTTTAGCTGGGTTCAGCGATGCGATGATTACAGATTTCATGTATTGGATTCTTTTTTTTATCGATTAAATTGAGTTGATGTTGTCGGTACCAATCACTCAGTTCTTCTAATGGCATAGGTTTACCGAAGTAATAGCCTTGCAGCATATCGCACTGTGCTTCTTGCAACCACTGATGCATGCTTTCAGTTTCGATGCCCTCGGCTGTGACCTTCTTACCCTGAGCATGACATAACCCGATAACCGGTTTCACTATGTTCTGATTATCGGTCTCAATTAAGGTGTCTAAAAAGGCTTTATCGAGCTTAATTTTTTGAGTTGGATACTGCACCAGTTGAGTGATGGAGGTGTAGCCAGATCCAAAGTCATCAATGGCTAATCGATATCCCATATCAGAGAGTTCGTTAAGCAGCGGAAAACCTTCAGAGTTTGAGTAAAAGGTTTCGGTAATTTCAAAATCAATCAAACTCGGCGGAATTCGATTTAAATCGGCGTGCTCTTTGATGAAGTCAGCAAGATCAGTCGTTTCAATCCCAGCAGAAGATAAGTTAACCGATAACTGAATTGAGTGATCAAATTGAGCCTGAAGTCGATGAAAAGAAGCAAATGCATTCTGAATGACCCACTGATCAACCTGATCGAATAATCCTGTTTGCTCGGCAATTGGAATGAATTCATCAGGTGGAACCAAGCCTAGTTGCTCCGAATTCCAACGTAATAACACCTCAACACCAATAACATGGGTTCCTGTTGAATCCATGTACGGCATATAAACGAGCCTAAATTCATCATCAAAGTTCTTGTCTCTGAGTG
>Ga0310124_10002516_pt1 | contig 12572 bp, 10 predicted proteins | sample CB11b_AW_Bot5_MG_FD_203507 | JGI IMG/M metagenome (GOLD analysis project Ga0310124, IMG submission 203507) | Marine microbial communities from Western Arctic Ocean, Canada - CB11b_AW_Bot5 | ecosystem: Environmental > Aquatic > Marine > Oceanic | place: Canada: Western Arctic Ocean | collected...
GGGCGCCGGAACCTGTCCGCAAGTCGACCTGGTTGCCGCTACTGCCGATGAAGATGTTGTTTTCGATACGGATGTTCTGGGGTTCTCCGACCGGCATCGAAACCGCGCCGAGGACCGTCGAGATGACGATGTTTCCGTAGACCGTGATGTCCCTGCCGGAGTTATCGAAGTAGATGCCCCACGTGTAATAGGGGGCCCAGATTTTTCCGTTCGCCTGGATGCGGTCGCCTTCTCCCTTGGGATTACGCTGCTCGGTGTACGCCCCACAGCCGATGCAGTCACGAATCAGGTTGTAACGAACGATGTTTCCGTGCGCCAGATCGGGATCGTCTTCCAGGACAAACCAGCGGTTGGTCATCAGGCCGCCGGTGTCGGCGATCTCGAGCCCGAGCCGGTACATTTCGTTGTACTCGACGATGAAGCGACCAAACCCGTCCTGCATGATCATGCCTTTGTCCGACATGTCGTGGATCAGATTGTGCGAAATCAGGGTGTCGACGCTGTTAATAGCGAACAGCTGAACGCCTCCACAGTTTTTTTTGATGACGCCGCAGTGATGGATGTGATTGTTCGTGATGACGTTGCTGACCAGCCTGGGATATTGGGCGGACAGGCGATGAAATTCGGCCTTGTCGTTCCAGACATGAGTGTTCATGGGACCATGACTGGCCAGCGAAACGCCCGAACCGCCAACATGCGCGATTTCGTTCCCCGCGATACGGTTGTGCCGGTTGGGACCGTGCAAACGGATCGCGTCGCCGCCGATGTTGCGAAAGAGATTGTCGTCGATACGGCAATGCTCACACTCTTCCAGGGTGACTGCCGCGCCGCGCAGCGTCGGTGAGTGGTGTGAATCGTGCATGTGATCCGGGAAGGGGGAGACCGTCTCCGCGAACGTCAGACCGGAGATGGTGACATTTCGCAGGGGTTGCCCGGGCGTGCCGCGCAGCTCAATCAAGCTGTCCGTCATCGGAACCGACACGAGTTCGTCGGCCATGTCCTCCGTCGGGGGCCAGAAATAAAGGGTCGACGCCTCACTGTCCAGGCACCATTCACCCGGCTGGTCGAGTTCTTCGAGGACGTTCTCGACATAGAAGCGATTGCCGGGCATCAGCGACATGCCGAACCGCACATTGCGACCGAGCGTGAGCGCCTGCTGATTCAAATTCACCTGTTGAAGCGGAATCAAATCGTTGACCCAGCAGTACCAGGGGAATACCTGGACTTCCGCCGAAACAGGCTTGGCCCACTCCTGGGGCGCGGAGTCGGACGTGAACCGGAATTGCGGCCGTCCCGGCTCACCTTCAGAAATCATTGTCTCCACAAACGCCCATCCTCCGTAAAGAGGATCGTCGGGGTCGCGGTTGGGCCACCTCGCTCGAATCTGTCTGTTGCCCTGGAAGAAGAGCTGGCGGAAATTCCAAGGTTCGCCGTTCAACCGAGGCAGGTCGCATTGCAGGATTTTTTCCTGGTACGGCTGCCAGCCAGCGACGGGTAGGCTTCCGTTCAGTACCGGCTGATGTCCGGGATACGCAGCGATGGTGAACGACCTTCCACCCGAGCCCGTGTCGCGACGGTCCAGGACGAGCGGGCGCGACATACGATACGTCCCGTCCAGCACCATGATCGTCACTGGCTTCTCGGGTTCTCCCTGGGATACGCGTCGCCGGATTTCTTGCTGTGCCCCAGCAAGGGTGGCCAGCGGCCCGTCGGAACCGTCCACGGTCGGCCCCGGCAACGAGCCCGACCAGTCGTCATTACCCTCGGTAGAGACATAGAAATAGTCGTGAGCCTGACCTTCGGAGTCTGTGGCTGCAGCTGAGTCAGGATCAGCGCCGAGCGCTTCCTCTGCAGTAGCAGCGAGCAAAGATAAAATCACTATGCTGACGTGGGTGCGTGCAAGTATGTTCATTAGAGATTGCATCCGATCTGCGAATCGATCTGATCAACGATCCTGGCGAAGGTGTCAGGATCGAGATCGCGGTAGTGAAGCCAAGTCGTTTGTGCCGGCCGTTTTCCGTGACACGCTGCGATTACCTCGCGAACACGTGATCCAGCGCGGCCATCAAGTCAAGTCGCCGTTTCGCAGCGGCCACTTGGGGAACCCACTCGCGTCGGGTTCGGCGGTGATGTGCGCAGAGGTCGCGACCAGGAGAGCGATCGTTAGCAAGGGAATCACGGATTTCATCGTCGTCGGAGAGTTCATCGGTAAAGCAAACCTCAAAAGGGAGAACTCGGCCGGAACGCGTTCTCTGTTGTAGGCGGACTGATAGTGTGCCTAGAGCCACAAGAAAAGAGGCTGGCAGCTACAACTCGAGCAATTCCGGCACGTTTTTCTCCATCCAACTCCGCAGCTGGGCGACATCCTTTTCGGTGCAGCTGGTGTAAGGCCCACGACTGCGCGGGTGCATCTGCAGGAAATCGGCCACGGTACCCTGCAAATGGTCGTAGGCCGTGTCCTCAAAGCCCCTATCGCCGAACGGCACCAGACCGGCACCTAGCTTATGCAGGATGGCACACCACCTTGCCAATTCGTCCCAGTTTTTATCTACCAGCAGACGGAACATATTCAGGATCACGCGTGGGTTCATGTAGACCACGGCGCTAGCGCAGCCGATGGCGCCGTGTGGTCCCAGATCGCTCCACAACGCCTCGCCAACCCAAACGTTGACGAACTCGCTGAGCTGACGGCAACCCTCGGGCGTACAGCCGATGGTTCCAGCGTTGGATTTGACGGCCAGGTAGGTGGGCACCGCAGCGTGGATCGCTCGATGCTGATCGATGCTGAGGCTCTTTTTAGCCCGCATTGTTTCGTAGACAGAAATGATCATGCCGGGACAGGCGTCGGTGACTTCCTGGAAGAAACGCACGACCTCATGATCTTTGACCTCGAGCCAGTACGGCAAGGCCAGCTGGACGGCGTCGGCGCCAAGTTGGATGGCATACTCGGCTCGTCGCTGTGCGCCCAACGTGTAAGTCGACGTGATCCCCAGCATCACCGGTGTCCCGCAGGCCCGGCACACTTCGACGGTCGCTTTGGCAATCGCGCGCCATTCATCAAATTCCAGAGCGTAAAACTCGCCGGTCGTCCCGGCAGTGTAGACTCCGGGCACGCCCGCCTGACAAGTTCGCTCGAGGTCCGCCCGGTAGGCGGCCTCGTCAAAACTCCAGTCTTCCTTCCACGCCACGGGCATACCCGCCCACGAGCCGACTAGTTCCTTGCGCGACAGCATGTGACATATCTCCCTTGCATGTCCTTCTAATTCTTATTCAGCCGGTGAGGTCAAGATCGTGGGTGATCTTGCGGCTGCCGGGCTGGATCGTGATTTCCAGCTCGGTTCTGGTATTGTATTTCTCGGGAATGTATTGTTCCATGGGTGGTGCGCAGTGGTTGATTCGGCCGACTTGTCCAGAAGGGGTGCCACGGCGGAGGAAAGGTGCTTCTGCTTCAATGGTCGGCAGAAAACTCGACCTTCCAAATCCAAGAGGAGTTTGTCACAGGTACACTCCGATTCCGTTTGAGTCGATTCCAATTCGGGCCGTCCCCTCGTATTGGAATTCCTATCAGCAGGATTCTTCGTGGCCGTGCCGGCTGTACGATCACCGGTCGATGCGGGTGGATGCTGTTTTGACGACCATCTTGTGAAGGGCGCAGCAATGCGTTGGCGTGAAGTGGCAAGCCCGAACAGTTGAGCCCGGCCCGGCGGTGGTTCACGAGGTTGACACGATGACCATGTACTTTGAGGACTTCTTGAACGGGCCGGGCGGCTGGTCCAGTTGGGGATACGTCGAGGACGAGCAGAAGGTGACACACAGCGGCAACCCAGGGACTGGACCGGTGGCGGTGCCGATTGTCGGCGGAGCACTTCACTGCAGTTCGCCATGGTGGGTGGACTACAACCACGCACCACCTGGTCAGCCCACGTTCCCTGGCGTCCGGGTAGAAGGCAGCTATCTGCACTTGTTGGCCGCCCTCCAGTGCAAGGACGGCCCCGGCGGTTCCAGCCGCCCCGATTGGCTGGAAGCCGGTGGTCGGAACAACTTCGTTGCCGGTGATTTCCCCACGGATTGGACCAACGCGAAGGTGACGTTGCGGTTGAGGGGGCAGCTTGATGCGCGGGGAGCGAGGCTGGGGCTGCTGGTACAGGCGCGGGTGGCCAGTGTCGATCGCATGGTGAACTCGGTGCTGCCATTTCCCTCACCCGTCACGCCTCACTGGTCGGAGCAGTCGATCACGCTGGTGCCCGACGACGACGCGTGGCAGTGTCTCGGCTCCCGCGTCGACCGCTTTGAGAGATACGGTGCCGGCCCGATCGCTGAGCTGCTGGGTGACATGAACGGCAATATCATCCTCGTGTTGTTCCAACTGGACGTTGCGCCTGCTGGCGAGCAGCTCGTGCCCGCCGAGTTGCTGCACACGCGCCGCGCAGGCCTGGACTACCCCGTCGACTACAGTCGGTTGCCGGAGGGCCATGTCGAGTTCGACTCCGTTTCGATCGCGTTTCCCGCTGCTGGCTCGAACCGCTAGGCAGTCGCTATTCACGCAGCAGAAACGTCTTGCTTGTCTCATGGAAGCAGGGCGACCGCAGGCCGGCATGCTGCCACGGGCCATCATGTCATTCGCCATTGATCGGGTGATTGAGGACGATGCCCGTGGCCGTGATCGGTACAGGTGGGCATGGGGCCGGCAAGATCCGGGCGCTGAAGACCTGTCCGCAGGTCGATGCCATTCGGCCTGCCCGGTATTCCTGGGAAAAAGCACACGCTGTCATACGGGCTGGGGTCACTTGCGGGCGCGGGTTGCTGCTGAAAAAATTGTATCCTTGTAAAAATAGGTTCCGGCAGATATTCGACCTTGGCGAGGTTCAATTCAAAGTGAATCAAAAAGACATGGGCCAACGAACATGAATTTCACCCGACGTCACTTTCTCCGGCGGGCGTCTGCCGTCACTGCGGGATTTGCGTTTGCTTGTCTTGTTACATTCGGTTTTCATCACGGCTTGCTCAATCCTCTTTAGTCGGTTTCGGTACTGCGGCGATTTGGTCTTTGCCGCTTGGCGCGTCGGACCAAATTTGCTGCGCTGTCCGGATGACCCAATCCAAATGCGACCGACAACTCAGCGAACGGCCCATGCATGAGCGATGATGAATTGAGCGAACGCTTCGGGGCACTCTGATAATCGTGGTTTCAGGACCACACTGCGGCTGCTCTCGCCAGTTCCTTCCGGGGCGGCCATGAATACCATTTACCTTCGCCCGGAACGTAGTTATTTAACGAGACAGTGAAGCGAAGGTCACTCAGAAAGTCTGGCTGCACTTCCTTCGGCAACGTGTTGAGCACATACAACACCCGCTGCCGCAACGGTTCGTGCTGCTCGAAGAATTCAAGATAGGCTGAGAACATCACAATACCTTCAAGCCTTTGGGAAACAGGGTAGAGCTGTCCAGTCCGTTTCCCAAACTATCGCCCCGCCAGGTGCGCCGGCTGGTTCGGATGGTTGTCTACCAGCCAACGTGTATCCCGTGCAATCGCTTCGGCGCACTGCTGTAACCACTGCTCTCCCTGATGCTTCGTCGAAGCGAGCGCGTCCTTACCGCAGCCGATGAATTGGTAATCTTCGCGGCGGCGAAGTTCGTCCAGGTCCACCGTTTCCTCATCAATCGCAATCGTCAGGCTCGTCTCCCACTTGCCGCCGTGATCGCCCAGCATCAGCCCCGCCGCGTCGAACTCGCCGCCGCAGTCCACGTTCACCGCCTGCCCCGCCATCCACGATGCTCGCGCAAACGCCATCACCACTGGTTTGGCCCAGTAGATCAACGGGTTGTGCCCGGTGCAGACGTAGATTGATTTGAAGCCGTACGACGCGATCTGTTCCAGGCTCATCCGCACCAGCCGCTGGTAGTTCCGCCACTGCTCCTGCACGTCCATACCGCCGTGCTCACAGAACCCGCGCACACGCTCGCGTTCCGTGCCCAGCGCTTTGGCGATCGGCTCCGACAGATCGCCCATCGATGACACTTTGTTCATAAAGAAGCTGTCGCGCGGGACGCCGTAGACCATCGGTGGGAACACTGCCCCGCCGCCGAGGTTCCGCGCCGCGGCGCAGCACACCGCGTGTGCCTTCAGTGCGTCGACACCGACCGGGTTGTGCACACCGTGCCACTCGATCGCGCCCAACGGCAAAAACGCCGCGTCCACGCGTTTTCGCGCGTCGACGATCTGCGACGGCCGCATCCTCTCGATCCTTACTTCTTCGTTCATGCCCCAGCCTTTCCGTTGTCGGCGGCCCAGATATAGCTCAATTTATACCAATTCTATGGCATGGGCATCTTGTGCCAACAATACATCCTCGGTGACACACCCAATTTCACCGCCGTGAAACCCTGTGCCCAAAATAGAAAAAGCCCAGGGGATGAACCCCTGGGCTTTTTGAATATCTCATTTGCTGCCGAACTGGTTTTCAGACCATATCTTTCAAGCCCTTTAATGGCACGATTTTTACCACATTTCTTGCAGGCTTCGCTTGAAAGATCGTCTCTTCCTTCGTGAAAGGATTTATCCCCTGGCGAGCTTCAGTGGCGGGTTTGCGGACGACCTTGATTTTCATCAGACCTGGGACGCTGAAAACGCCCGGCCCTTCATCCTTCAGGCTCTTCTCGATCAGACAGGCAAGCTCACTAAAGAGTTTGGCCACCTGTTGTTTCGACAGATCAGCTGCCTCGGACAGGGACGTCATGATTTCCGATTTGGTCAGCGGTTTTTTCGGTGTGTCTTCTCGCGTTTCCATGTTGGTCCTTTCGTTCAGCCTGTTTCGCAATTACAGCTACTAGAGGGAGCATGTCGGGGGCTGTGTAGCTGGGAAAGCTCGTGATATCAGTTTTCTCCCTCCTTAAATGATACTTTTCCAGTTTGACCCAACCCTCCAAATCAGAACCGTTTACGGAATGTGCGATTCCAATCCAGTGACTACCATGATGACTGAACGGATTGTAGTGGCTGGCACGCCAGCCACTGGTAAAAAGTCGGGTCCTTGGGACGCGCGGACCGACGGCGGCACAGCGTCAATTATCCATGGGACCCGTAATCCGCCAGCGGTCGATCACCCACCGAGCTTCCGCCAGTCGCAGGTTTGGATTCGGCCCGTGTCGGCCATTCTCACTGGAAAGTTCGTGGTTCAAGTGGAGGCTACAACTTGAAACCGAGGTTCGCGAAACTTATACTCATGCTGTTGCTTCAGGATGGGCGACAACGATAGCTCGTCGTGCGCGTTGGGGAAGAACCAATTGACTTTGAAATGTCGAATTTATACACCTCAGCTAAGGTCAATTGAGTGTACGATATGAGTTTTTTGGCCGTCATTTTCATGTTCGCGGTTGCAGACCATTCGCCGGCCGCGCCGGTTTTATTCGAGAAGGACATCCGGCCCATCTTCAAAGCACATTGTTTTCAGTGCCACGGAGAGAACGGGAAGGAAGAGGGTGACCTTGATGTGCGGCTAAAACGGTTGCTGCTGGAAGGTGGCGAGCATGGGCCGGCGATTGTGACGGGGCAGCCTGACGCGAGCCTGCTGTTTCAAAAGGTGCGTGATGGCAAGATGCCGAAGGACCTGAAGAAGCTGGAGGCAGCGGAGATTGCGCTCATCCGTGATTGGATCGCGCAAGGGGCCAAGACCGCGCGCTCGGAGCCGCAGATTCCGGACGCAGTGCTCATCACGGCGGAGGAACGGAATTACTGGGCATTCCAACCGATAAAAAACCCGCCCGTGCCCGAGGGCGTAAAGAATCCCATCGACGCATTCCTGCTGCGTAAGCTGAAAACTAAGGGGCTTGGCTTTGCGGCGGCGGCCGACAAACGCACGCTGATTCGCCGTGCCACGTTTGACCTCACCGGCCTGCCACCGACGCCGGAAGAAATCATTGCCTTTGTCAATGACAAGTCGCCAGACCTCTTCGGGAAACTCATCGACCGCCTGCTGGCCTCGCCTCAATACGGCGAACGCTGGGGCCGCCATTGGCTGGACGTAGCCGGATATGCGGACTCCGAAGGCTTCACTGAAAGCGACGCCGAGAGGGGATGGGCATGGCGGTATCGCGACTACGTCGTCCGCGCCTTCAATGACGATATGCCTTGGAATCGTTTCATTCGTGAGCAACTTGCTGGCGATGAGATGGTGCAGCCACCCTACGCCAATTTAGAGCCCGAGCAAATCGACAAACTAACCGCCACGGGCTTCCTGCGCATGGCGCCCGACGGTACCGGATCCGGGGCAAACAACGCCGTCGCGCAAAATCAGGTAATAACCGAGACATTGAAGATTGTTTCCACCTCGCTGATGGGCCTAACCGTCGGCTGTGCCCAGTGTCATGACCATCGTTACGATCCCATTCCACAGCGCGACTACTATCAAATGCGGGCGGTCTTCGAACCGAGTCTCGACCCCCAGAACTGGCGCGTGCCCAGCAGCCGCCAAATCACGCTTTACACCGATGCCGATCGCAAAAAGTCCGCCGAGATTGAGACCGAGGCAAAGAAGGTTGATGCCGAACGGCAAGAGAAAGTCGAGTTCTTCATCGAGCGCACGCTCGCGTGGAAACTCGAGGCCATACCTGAGGAGGCACGCGAACGCTTGCGTGAGGCATATCGTTCCGAAGAGCGCACCGACGAACAAGACGCGTTGCTGAAAACATATCCCAGCGTGCGCCAAATAAATGCCGGCTCGCTGTACCTCTACGACCGCGAATACAGCGCCGAGATTAGCAAGCTCAATACGGAGCGGGAAAGTAAACTAGCGGAACTCCTTAAACGCACGCGCGAGAAACTCGCTGGCCAGCAGGACATCAAGATCGATGAGAATTCTTTGACAAAGCACGATCCTGAGGGCACGAAGGAACTACAGCGTATCGACGAACGCATACGGTTTTTTCGCGACGCCGTCAGCAAGACGGTCCTCGATGAAATGGACAAGCAGGCCAAGGACATCCGCGCCACCAAGCCGGAGGAGCCATTCATCCGTGCGCTCACCGAGCAGCCGGGCAAGGTGCCTACCACGCACGTCTTTTTCCGCGGCAACCACGACCAGCCCAAGGACGCCGTGAAGCCGGCTAGTCTCACCGTGGTTTCGAGCGAGCCCATTCCTGAGAACAACGACGCCCTGCCTTCTACCGGTCGCCGCACCACCTTTGCCGAGCGGTTGACTGATGGCAAACATCCGCTCACCGCACGCGTGTTAGTGAACCGTTTTTGGCTGCACCACTATGGCCGAGGCATCGTCGATACGCCCGGAAACTTCGGCCGGCTCGGCGAATTGCCCAGCCACCCCGAGTTGCTCGACTGGCTCGCGAACGATTTCATGCAACACGGCTGGCAACTCAAGCGCCTCCACAAGCTCATCATGACCAGCGATGCCTATCGACAGGTTTCGCGACGCAGTGTCGAGCAGGATGAGATTGATCCGGATAACCGACTGCTCGGCCGCATGAACGTTCGCCGCATGGAGGCCGAAACCATCCGTGACGCCATACTGGCCCTCAGTGGCCAGATTAATCTCAAAATCGGCGGCAAGCCGCTACCGGTTATGGAGGACGAGGTTGGTCAATTCGTCATCGGCAAGGAAAACCTGGATGGCGAACGCAAGCCGGGCAAGTCGGTTGATCTCAAGGGCGAGCAATACCGCCGGAGCCTCTACGTGCAGGTGCGTCGCTCGCGCAAGCTGTCTTTCCTGGATGCCTTCGACGTGCCCGCCATGGAGCCCAATTGCGCCAAACGTCTTGTCTCCACAGTGGCCCCACAGGCATTGATGTTTATGAACAACGCGTTCGTCGTCGAACAGAGCCGCGCCATGGCTGAGCGACTGCAAGAGCTCGACGGCGGCGACCTTGAGCGTCAACTCGCCGCCGGCTGGGAACACGCCTTTGGCCACCAACCCACCGGCGCTGAGCTATCGCGCTCGAGAGAGTTTGTGCAACAGCAAGCCAACCTTTTTACGGAACGCAAAGATCCAACCCCCGAACTCACTGCGCTGTCCAACTACTGCCAGTCGCTGTTGAGCGCGAATCGATTCATCTATGTCAATTAGGCATACCCAACTACTTTCGAGCCGACGTCATTTCCTCGCGCAGAACGCGATGGGGATCGGCGGTGTGGCTTTGGCGTGGCTCCTGCAGCGCGAAGGATTGCTGGCCAAGCCGGTGAAGCCGGGCCTTAAGGCGGCCAGGCACAACCTGCTGCCCAAGCAGCCGCATTACGCGCCGCGGGCCAAGGCAATGATTTCCTGCTTCATGCAGGGCGGCCCGAGCCAGATGGATATCTGCGACCCCAAGCCCCAGCTCGACGAGTGGGCAGGCCGAGATTTTCCGGAGAAAATCAAATACGACAACGCCGCGCAGGCGAGCAGCAAGGTGCTGCCAAGCCCGTGGAAGTTTAAAAAGCATGGCCAATGCAGCATGGATTTTTCCGAACTGGTTCCGGGCTTCGGCGAGGTAGCTGACGAGCTTTGTCTTATTCGCAGCATGCACACCGGCGTGAACAACCACGGCCAGTCCATCCATGCGATGAACAGCGGCCGGATTACCAAGGGTCGACCCGCCCTGGGCAGCTGGCTCACGTACGGTCTCGGTAGCGAAAACCAAAACCTGCCCGCCTACATGGTGCTGCGAGACCCGGCCAACTTGCCGGTGGAGGGAGTTTTGAACTGGTCGGCTGGCTGGCTGCCGAGCCTGTACCAGGGCACCGTCGTTCGCGCGCGCGCGCCGCGCATTTTAAACCTCGAACCGCCCCCGCACCTGCGCGGAAAGCCACAGGAGAATTTTTTGGAATTCCTTGGCGAACTGAACCGCGATGGCAAAAGCGCAGGCGAACTGGACCTGGAGGCGCGCATCGCGAGCTTCGAACTGGCCGCCCGCATGCAGACTGCCGCAGCGGACGTGATGAACATCTCCAGCGAAAGCGAGGCGACCAGGAAGATGTATGGCATCGATCAGGAAGCCACGAAGGATTTCGGCACGCGCTGTCTCATCGCACGGCGGCTGGTCGAGCGCGGCGTGCGCTTCGTGCAGCTGTTCACGAAAAACCAGTACTGGGATCACCATGGCGACATCAAAAACTCGCTGCCAGCGTCCTGCAAAAAAATCGATCGGCCGATTGCCGCGCTGGTGAAGGATTTAAGAGGGCGCGGCCTACTTGATAGCACGGTTGTCCATTGGGGCGGCGAGATGGGCCGACTGCCGGTGGTGCAAAATGAGAAGAATCCCGGACGCGACCACAACACACACGGTTTCTCGATGTGGCTTTGCGGCGGCGGCTTCAAGGCCGGCCACATCCACGGTGCCACCGACGAATGGGGCCACTGGGCGGTGGAGAACGTGGTGAACCATTACGATTACCACGCCACTCTGCTGCACCTGTTCGGCCTCGACCACACGCAGCTCACCTACAAACGCGCTGCCCAAGAGCAGACCCTCATCGACGGCCAGAAAGCCCGTGTGGTGAAGGAAATTCTAGCATGAACGATTTTCTAGCCGAACACACCCGGCGCCAGTTCCTAGCCCGCAACACGAAGGGTATCGGTGGCGTGGTTGTTGAACCACGAGAAGCTGCTAGGTGACCTCAAGCTCCTTACAGACTTCCGGAACCTTCTTCCCCTTTCCTAATTCCACATCGGCCTTGCGCAGCTTCGAGACAATCTGGTCCATAGAATGACGTTTTTGCTTCATCTGAAAGCATCCTTTCCGGGCCTTCGGCCCGGCTGGATTCTCTCACTTTTCCCGGACCAATTTTAGGGGAGGACGCCAGCCGCGTTCTGGGGGCTCGCTTGAGGCTCGACCCCAGCCACGTTATCTTTTTCAGAACTAACGAACGTGTGGGGTCAAAATACTCGGCCGAAGTCCAAAGTGTAATCCCGCCGGGGGTTGCGCCCGTTTGGTGACCACGGTTTTCGGCCGACCCTTGCGACCGCCGTTGTTGCCCAGCCGGGAAAGGACTTGATCCGTCTCGCGACGAAACGGATGAAATATGCGGGCTAGTTAACAGTCTACGACTCCTCGCGATAATCGACGTGGACTTCCAACGACTCAATCACGATTGGCTGGGCGCTCGTCGCTTGAGTGTCACGTTCGACCAGTCGTACCTGGACCTGATTCTCGCCGGGCCGGAAGACCTTCGGGGTGGTTTGGAACGCCAATGTGTCGCCGTCCCAGTCGCCCGTACCGAGATCGTTTCCGTTAACCGAGATCTCAAACGTGTCGCGGTCCGATGCGTTCCTCAGCCGCATCTCGAGCCGTAAGGCCTCGATGGATGAACTTTGGGACGCCAGGTTGTCGCCGATCCTCAGCGGTAACACGAGGGGCGTTCCGCCGTACGTGGGCCGCAGTTCGATGGGCAGCATGTTGAACAACTGGGCATGCAGCTTCCAATAGACCGGGTTATGCACTCCCGGCTGGATGCGAAAAGTCTTGTCCTGATGCTTGAGCCGCTGCGGATCGCCCATATCGCGGATCGTCGCCGCCTGACCGGCGGGATCGGTGTAACCCCAGTTGAACGAGTAGATGCCGTCCACGTGCTGCTGCCAGTACAC
>Ga0310124_10002518_pt1 | contig 12562 bp, 10 predicted proteins | sample CB11b_AW_Bot5_MG_FD_203507 | JGI IMG/M metagenome (GOLD analysis project Ga0310124, IMG submission 203507) | Marine microbial communities from Western Arctic Ocean, Canada - CB11b_AW_Bot5 | ecosystem: Environmental > Aquatic > Marine > Oceanic | place: Canada: Western Arctic Ocean | collected...
GACGGTCGCGTCGGGGTAGTCCTGTTCGAACCTGAGGATGTTGTCGACACGGGCACCCCGCCAGCCGTAGATCGACTGGTCCGGATCGCCGGTGACGCAGAGGTTGGGGTGGTCGTGGGAGAGCAGTCGGACGATGCCGTACTGCACGAGGTTGGTATCCTGGTACTCGTCGACCATCACGAATCGGTACCGGTCATCGAGTTGTCTGCGGAGCTCGGGGTTTTCGTTCAGCAACTGCTGGACGTGCAGCAGCAGGTCGTCGAAGTCGACGGCGTTGGCCTTGAGCAGGAATTCCTGGTAGCGGGGGTAGACCCGGGCGACGACTTCAGAGAAGTGGTTCCCGACGCGGTTGACCGAATCGAGCAGGAGTGATTCGGCGGTCTGCTGTTCGTTTTTTGCTCGGCTGATCTGTCCCGAGATGCGTGCGGGGGGGAAGTGGACGGCGTCGAGGTTGAGTTCATCGAGGACCGAGCGGATGACCTGTTTCTGGTCGGTGGTATCCAGGATGGTGTAGTTGGCCTGCAGTCCGACCATTTCGGCGTGGTCTCTGAGCAGCCGGGCACAGAAGCGGTGGAAGGTACTGACGGCCACCGGCCGTCCCCCGGCGAGCCGCTCGACCCGGTCGGCCATTTCCTCGGCCGCCTTGTTGGTAAAGGTCACCGCGAGGATTTGCTGCGGATCGACTCCTCGTTCGACCAGTCGCGCCATTCGGCGAGTGATCACGCGGGTCTTGCCCGAACCGGGTCCGGCCAGGACCAGCAGCGGTCCCTCGAAGTGGTCGACGGCGGCCCACTGGGCGGCGGTGAGTTCTCCGGACGCCGGCGGCTGCGGGGGTAGAGCGTCTGTTGTGGCCAAAGTGTCCATCCCTGGGTGGGGGGGCGGGGTTCCTCGAATGCCTGTCCCTGCCGGCCCGTTGGGTCATCTTGACCAATTTGGGAGGTCGGGTCAAAGACCGCAATTGTCGGGGTCGTTTGGGTGGTCTAGACTACGCAAGCAACGGGGGACCTTGCGGAGAGGTCCATTCGTCTTGCCTTGGGAGTGATCAAGGCGGGGAATTCAGGCGGTTACCAAGGTTTTTGATCGTCGACCACAGTGGTCCCCTGTCGATAACAACAACGAGTGTTTGCCGCGATTGGAATTTCACCGGAGTTCCTAGTTGGCAGGCCCGAGTCGTTTTCGGGTACCCATTGACCGCGTCTCAACTCAACTCAAGTCCTCCTCCAACTCGGCGGCCCTTTCCATGACCAAGCTCCATCGCACCTCGATCGTCCGCATCTTTTCCGTCATGGGTTGCCTGGCCGCGTTTTCGGTCCTGGCGCTGACGGTTCCCGGCGTGTTGGCCCAGGCCAAGCCGGCGGTTTCGAATCCGGGTCTGACGGGCCTGTTGCCCGAAGAGTCGCCCTACGACCTGAACGAGGAGTCGTTTGAGGGTTTGGGTGGCAACTGGGCTCCGGTGCGTGCGAAGGTTTCGAGCCTGGTCGAGCAGTTGCACACCGACAAGTCCTTGGGCATCGTCGGCCAGCGTCGCGTGCTCGAGCAGCTCAAGGCTCAGATCCGCCTGATCCGTGCCGGAATCGAGCAGCCTCGAAACAAGCCGGTCGTCGGTGACCTGGTCACCCTGCACGGTCGCCTGGCCCGTCGAGTGGGGTTGGCCGAGGCATTGCTGGACGCGGTCACGATCTCGACCCGCAAGCCCAAGCCGAAGGCAGCCGGCGGTTCGCCGCGTCAGAAGCTGGCCGGTTCGGTGACGGCGTTGCACACGTATCTGAAGTCGTTCAACACCGGTGCGACCTGGATCGATTTTCTCAGTCTCAACGAGTTGAACGCGGCGGTACAGAAGGAGTCTCCTTCGAAGGGCGACGTGGCCACGATTCGCGGCGTACTGAAGACGTTGCGTGAAAAGGACAACCTGGGCAACGCCGACCAGATCTCGTTTCTCAAGGAGAAGGAATTCGCGGCGGTCGAGACGGGTTTGAGCACGTACCTGGCGGTGGCGGGCAAGCCGAAGCCGGCTCCCAAGCCGCCGACCAAGCCCTTGGACGACAAGACCCGTGCGGTCCTGCGGCCTCACCTGGTCACTCTGGCCTCCGCAATCGACCGATACGAGGAGACGGCTTCGCGGTCCGCCGCCACCCGTGCCCGCAAGGCGCTGATGGCGATCAAGGCCATCTCGAGTTCGCAGTACGAGCAACTCGGCGAGGCCCTGCGTCCGCACTACCTGGGCTACAACGTCCGCGTGGTCGCCAGCGAGAAGTTCCTGGGTCGTTATGTGGGCCAGACCCGAGTCAAGAAGCAGCCGGTCCAGGACGTGATCCTGGGCGCCCAAGTCAGCGGCGAGTCGTTGACCACCGCGACCGTCGGCATCGACCTGTTGGCCAGTCAGCAGGGTGCCCGCTTCCGCATGGTGCTCAACGGCAAGACGATCACCGACACCCGGGCCGACAAGCGGGGTGCCAGCATCTTCACGCACGGCGAACACGTCTTCAACGCCAGCAAGCTGGTGCACTTTGACGGCGACGTGTTCAAGACCGAGCCGGCCGAGGTCTCTGTCGACGCCAACAACACGATCGTGGACGTCACGGCCAAGAGTTCCCTGGTGCGGCGAATTGCTCGGAAGAAGGCACTGAAGCTGAACGGTCGGAGCGAGCAGATCGCGGCCGAGAAGGTGGCCGCGGACGTGAGGCCGGAATTCAACAGCGAGGTGGACAAGCAGTTCCGGCAGGCCACAATCGACCTGGCCAAGCACGTCAACGGACCGCTCGAGAAGCTCGACCTGGCACCGGCCGGCCGCAGCATCACATCGACTGACACCGAGCTCAGAGTGGCGAGCCAGTTGATGGGTTCGGGGGAACTGGCTGCGGGCCTTCCCAACCCGAGCGTCGTGTCCCAGTCCGGGGTCGTGGTGCACCTGCACGAATCGGCCATCAACAATGCCCTGGACCGGATGAAGCTGGCGGGGAAGACGATGTCCGAGGACGACCTGAAGGTCGAGTTCGAGAAGAAGATTTCGACGTTCCTGGGCCGCGACTTCCATTTCAAGTCCGACGCGAAGGCCGCCGACGACAGCGGTCCGGCGACTCTGATCTTTGCGGTTGACGACCCGATTCGGGTTCGTATCGCCGACGGCCAGTTTGTGCTGGTGATCCGAGCCGGGCTGAAGCAGGGTGGTGGCAAAGAGGACATCCCCGCTCAGATCGTGACCTTGCCCTTTGACGTGCGGATCGATGGTGACAACCTGTCGGTCGCCCGCGGCTCGGTCAGGGTCTCGGCCGTCTCGAAGCCTCCCAGCCGGGCCAAGCAGATCGTGCGTGCCGGGGTGGTTCGCAAGAAGTTGACCGCGGCCTTGAAGGATCTCACGATCGAGCGTCACCTGAGCGTGACTCGCGAGGATGCCGATCCGGTCAAGCTCTCGGTGACCCGCGTCGAGGCCAACGACGGTTGGCTGAGTATCGTCCTGGAATAGCGGTTGAGGAGTCGCTGGGGATGGAGACTCGGACGTTTGGCCGCACCGGCCTGGAAGTTTCTGTGCTGGGTTTCGGCGGAGCACCGATCGGGGTGCTCGAGACCGGTCAGGCCGAGGTCGACGGTGTGCTGGGGCTGTTGCTCGATCACGGGGTCAACCTGGTCGACACCGCCGCAGGGTACCGCGGCTCGGAGGAAGCGATCGGGCGATCGATCGGGAGTCGCCGCGACGACTTTGTCCTGGTCTCCAAGTGTGGCCAGGCCTTCGACGATCTGCCCGGCGAGCCGTGGTCCGAGGAATTGATCACCGCGACCATCGAGAGATCGCTGGAGCGGCTGCAGACCGACCACCTCGACGTGATGCTGCTGCACACCTGCGACCTCGAAGTGCTCGAACGGGGCGAGGCGGTGGGGGCATTGGTGCGGGCGCGTGAGGCGGGCAAGATCCGGTTCGCGGGCTATTCGGGCGATAACCAGGCCGGTGCCTACGCCGCACGACTCGATGACGTCGCCGTGATCCAGACGTCGATCAATATCTGCGACCAGGTTAACATCGACCAGGTGCTGCCGGTCGCCGCCGAGTGTGGGGTGGGCGTGATGGCCAAGCGACCGATCGCCAACGCGGCCTGGAAGGACCTCAACGACCAGCCCGGGTTCTATGCACGTTACGCCGAGACCTACACCGAGCGACTGGCATTGATGGCGATCGGACCCCAGGACATGGGTTTCGAGGAATCGGACTGGGCCGAGTTGGCCCTGAGATTCACTCTGTCCTGCGATATCGGGACCGCGATCATCGGCACGACGAATCCCGATCACGTGCGGGCCAACATCGAGGCGGCTTCCCGGGGGGCGTTGCCCGAAGAGGCGGTTGCTCAGCTGCGGGAGGCGTTCGTGGAAGCGATGGCGGACGCGGACGACGAGTGGACCGGGCAGACCTAGCCCCGCTTTCCGATGGCGTCGAGACCGGAATCTCCGAGGTCCTCAAGCTGACCGGACCCGGCAACGCGGTCGTGCTGGGAGACTGATCTTGGTGGGTCCGCCAATCAGCTGGTCCTCTGCTCAACATCCTCTAGCCCGCTTGCAACCCCTCTGTCGGTTCAGGCCACGTTGCGGGTGTTGGTCCGGGAATCTTCGGCCGTATCGTTTTGGCCGGGCCCGGTGAGGTCGACGAGTTGCTTGAGTCCGAGCAGGAAGCGATCGCGTCGGTCGGTCAACTCGGCAAGGCTCTCGGCCGAGTACTCGTAAAACCCGCCGCCGGTCTTGGTGCCGAGTTGTCCGGTTTCGAGTCGATCGTTCAGTGCCGCCGGGGGGGTGCTGGCGTCTGAGAGGTCTTGCCAGAGGTAGCTGGAGATGCTGTGGAAGACGTCGAGTCCTCCGAAGTCGGCCGCCTGCAGTGGTCCGAGGAATCCCCAGCGGAAGCCCGGGCCGCCGGTCATGGCCCGGTCAAGATCCTCGGGGCTGACCACTCCCTGCTCGACCAGGTGCAGTGCTTCCCGAAACACGGCGAACTGCAACCGGTTGCCCACGAAGCCGGGCACATCGCGGCGGACGTGAATGGGCTGCTTACCGAGTTCGACGGCGAGTTCGAGCAGTTGCTCGATCAGCTGCGGATCGGTCTGTTCTCCGGATGTGACTTCGACCAGCGGCACCAGTTCGGCGGGGTTCCACCAGTGGAATCCCGCGACCTGCTCGGGTCGTGAGGTCGCCTGTCCGAGCGTAGTGATCGAGAGGCCTGAGGTGTTGGAGACCAGGGCAGTGTGTGGAGGTGCCAGGCGATCGAGTTCGGCAAAGACCTCGCACTTCAGCTCGATGTTCTCGGGCACCGCCTCGATCACCAGGTCGGCTGCGGCGACGGATTCGGCGAGACTGGTGGAGGTGTTGAGTCGTTGGTCGCCTTCGAGCGAGGCGTCGGCGGTTTGCAGGCCGGCGTTTTCGAGCGTCAGGCGGCTGGTGGCGATTCGCTCGAGGGCTCGTTGCAGAGCCGGGGGGTCGACGTCGGTCAGCGTGACATCACGGCCGTGATCGGCCAGGCACTGAGCGATGCCGGCCCCCATGGTGCCGGCTCCCAGGACCACAACCTGCGTTCGCGACCGGGAATCGTGTTCCGTGTCTGCCATCGTCGACCTCCTGTCGATCATCGAGCTGACTTCATTGGCATTATAAACGCGGCCGTCCGCGGGGCAAGCAGAAACTCGGATGGGGCGTCCCGGACCTAGCGGCGATCCCGAGTTTCGGGCACGGCGGGAGGCAGTTTGAAGTCGGCTGGCACGAGCGGGACTGCGACTCCCCGGGGCGGGATCGGTTTTTTGAGCGTCCAGAGGATACCCTGGACGACCAGCCGGCGGTACTGTGACTTTTGCCAGTTCGTGTGAAAGTGGAGTCCGCTGAACCCGAAGCTCCGTCCGCCATCGGGCCGCTGCCAGGCCCAGGACACGGTTTCCGGTTTGCCGTTGATGGGCACCCTCAGCAGCGGCGTGACTCGCGAGGGGCCAGCGGCGAACTTCAGCCTGTAGTAGAACTCGTCCTTGACCTCAAACGGCCGGATCCCGTTGAGTACCGGGTGCGTTTTGGAGGCGGGTTTCGAGGGTGCCGCGGGTGTGGCGCGGGCGGTGACGACGGTGTACTTCCTGTCGGGGCCTCCATGGCAGCCGCCCAGCAGCGAAAGAAACGCAGGGATCGGCTCGGCCTTGCGGGTGCCGATGCCCCAGTGCAGGCCGGTCAGCCCACCGCCTCGCATCGCGAGCCTCTGAAAGGCCGCCAGGCGTTTCGCGTCGCCGCTGACCCACTTGGCTCCTTCGGAGACGAACAGCACCGCGGCATCGGCTCCGTCGAGGAGCTCTGGGCCCCGGGGCCACGGGTCGTTGGCGTGGACCAGCAGTGCCTGGATGCCGCGTTGACGCTGCAATTGGCCGGCGATGATTCTCATTCCCGCCTGGTATTCGTGAGTTGTCCGGGGGTGTCCGTCGGGGCTATGCCACAACAGGAGGACCCGGAGCGGTTTCCTGGCAGCGGGCTTCTCTTCTGACTGCAGCGTGCCCTGCAGGTGCAGCAGTAACACCAGTGATGCTGCCAGTGATGCGGGTATCCGGTGGCTGGTCATGGCAGGGTGTCTCGGCAAACCGGGTTTGAGTTCTGCTTTGAGGCGGTACGGAGCGAACTTGAGAAAACGTGGTCCGGTGGCGGGATTGATGTACGGAATCGGGGGCCGGGGTGCACTGTTAAGTACAGGAGACGGTCTGGAGGGGAAAGCCATCCCGCCGCGACCGGTGCTCGTGCGAGCGACAGAATCCGCGACGGAACGAATCACATGCGACTGACTCTCAGGACCCTGCTGGCCTATCTCGACGATATTCTCGAGCCCGAGCAGGCTCGGGAGATCGGCAAGAAGGCGGCCGAGAGTCCGTCGGCGTCGACCTTGATTGGCCGGATCCGCGAGGTGACTCGACGCAGGCGGCTGACGGCTCCGGCGTTGACCGGTCCCGCCGCGGGTCTCGATCCCAACGTCGTCGCCGAGTATCTCGACAACACGTTGCCGATTGAAGGTGTCGCCGACGTCGAGCAGGTTTGCCTGGAGTCGGACGTGCACCTGGCGGAGATGGCCGCCTGTCACCAGGTGCTGACGCTGGTCCTGAGCGAGCCGGTGACGGTGATTCCGGGCAGCCGCGAGCGGATGTATACGTTGGGAGCCAGTCGAGTCGAGGACGTACTGGGTATTGAGCTGGGTGAATCGACCGAGGAGCTGGCCGAGGGTGCCGAGGGTGCCGAGGGTGCCGAGGGTGCCGAGGGTGCCGAGGGTGCCGAGGGTGCCGAGGGAGGGGCCGCAGCGATTGAGTCGGACGCGGACTTGAGTGAAGAGGAACGGGCGGTGGCCGAGGCGGTCCGCCAGATCGCCACATCCTCGCCGGCCTGGAAGCGTGGCCTGCCCTACATCATCGTCTCGGCGGTGGTGCTGTCCTGGCTGGGTCTGTTGGTATTCGAGTCGCAGGTGCGAACCGTCGATCGTAACCCGATGGTCGTCTCGAGTGATGATCCCGGCGGCGATGCCGACGGATCGGGTACTCCGGCAGCCGCTGCGGTGGTTGAGTCTCGGGACGCCCCGGGGACTGGCCCGTCTTCTGCAAAGACTCCCGACGTTGATCCGCCGGGGACTCCGGACGCGGCCCCGGCGGTCACCAAGCTCGATCCTCCCTCCGAACCTCCCCCCTCGGTTCCAGATACCTCCGCGAGCACAGCGGCTTCGACCACGCCGTCGGTCGCTACTGTGAAGCCTGCGGCGCCGCCTCCGTCAACGCCTCTGCCGGAGGTTCGCTACGCATCCTCTCGCGGCGTGTTGCTCAGACGCGGCGGCAGCGGCGACTGGATGATGTTGCCTCGCCAGGGAGCGATTCAGTCGGGAGAGCGTCTGGCCTCGCCTTCACCGTTCGTGTCGGATCTGAGCCTAGCCACCGAGCCGTTGAGAATGAGCCTGCAGGGCAGCAGCATCGTGACTCTCAGCGGTGCCGCCGACGCGGTGTGCACGGTGGCGATCGATCGAGGCCGTGTCGTGTTTCATTCGGGGCCGCCGTCGGCCGAGGCAGCCGGTCCGGTGGTGTTGCGGCTGGCGATCGGCACTCTGAGGTGGCGGCTGGAACTCACCGATCCCGACACGGTTTGCGGAGTCCAGGTGAGTCCGAGGTTTCCGAATGTCTTCGAACAGGACTTCGGGGGCGACTGGTACCTGGGCGGCCTGACGGTGGCCAGCGGAACGGTCCGGTTGGTGCGTGAGGAGACCGGGGCAGGGGCATCATCTGTGGCTGCCTCGGCGGTCTCGCTGGTCCAGGGCGACTGGTTGTCGCTGGCACCGGCGGATGTTGCTGCCGACGGCGAGAGTCCCAGGCCGCTGGCGGTACTGCCCGCCTGGCTGGTCCCCGATGCCCGAGTGGCCTCGGCGGTCCAGCGGACGATGTCGACGCGATTCGAACGCGAATTTGATCTCCAGCAACCGATCCGTCTCAGCGTGGTCGCCGCGGTCAAGTCTCCGCTGTCGGGGATCTCGGAACTGGCCGTCGGCTGCCTGGCCTTGACCGGTCAACTCGAGCCGTTGGTTCAGGCGTTGGCCGAGTCGGAATTCGCGGTGACGCGTCAGGCGGCATTTGACGGCCTGAGGCTGTGGTTGGTGGGGGCTTCGGGTCGAGGCAAGTTGCTGAGGGCCGAGTTGGGGCGGTGGTTTGAGCAGAGCGAGGTGGAGACGGTGTACCGGCTGCTGTGGGGATTCGACAAGTCGGCCGGCGCGGGGGCGGAGACGTCCGGTCAGCTGGTCGATTGGCTGAGCAGCGACCACATTGCGATCAGGGAAATGGCCTTCTACCATGTGTCGCGGATCACGGGTCGCAAGTACGAGTACCGTGCCGGCGCGGCGTTGGGTCGTCGCAACGCTGCGGTGGCCCGCTGGCGGGCCCATCTCGAACGCCACGGCGCTCTGGTCGGCCCCCCCTGACACCTCTCCGGCTCGCATCCGATTCATGACGGCCCCGCCCCCTCCCTCGCCTCCGTCCCTGCCCAGTGAAGGCGAGTGGTCCTGGATCGATCGGATTCGTCAGTTGCTGGAACTGGTCCGTTTCAGCCACACGGTGTTTGCTCTGCCGTTTGCCCTGTTGGCGGCGGTGCTGGCCTGGCGAGATCCGTCGAGCGGTTTTGCGTGGCACCAGTTGTGCGGGATCGTATTGGGGATGGTCACCGCCCGGAGTGCGGCGATGTCGTTCAACCGCCTGGTCGACCGTCGTCTCGACGCCGAGAATCCTCGCACAACCACCCGGCACCTGCCCTCGGGCCTGCTCTCAGTTGGCCAGGTCGGGTTCTTCACCCTGGTCTGCTCGATCGCGTTTGTGGCCTCGACGCTGGTGTTTTTGCTGGGCGATGAGCCCAACTGGTGGCCGGTCCGGCTGGCGGTCCCGGTGCTGTTGTTTCTGCTGGGGTATTCGTACGCCAAGCGGTTTTCGAGCCTGTGTCACTATTGGCTGGCGGTGGCATTGATGCTGTCTCCGTTGTGCGTCTGGGTTGCGATCCGCGGCCCCTCGATCGGCACGCTCGCGGACCTGGCGATTCCCGGTACGCTGGCGGCGGTGATCTTTTTCTGGGTGGGCGGTTTCGACATCATCTACGCCTGCCAGGACCTCGAGCACGACCGCAGCGTGGGTCTGTTCAGCGTCCCGGCCCGGCTGGGTCTGCGGTCTGCGTTGCGGGTGGCGATGGCCAGCCACGCGGTGACGATCGGCTGCCTGTTCGGGTTGTGGTGGGTGGCTGAACTGGGCCCGGTGTTCTTCTGCGGCGTGGCGGCTGTCAGCGGCCTGTTGGCCTGGGAGCACTGGCTGGTGCGTCCCGACGATCTCTCGCGGGTCGGACTGGCCTTCTTCCAGATCAATGCCCTGATCAGCCTGGGGCTGTTCGCCGTGGGCTTGGTCGACGTGCTGCTGTTCCCTGTGCCGGTCGCCTGAGCAGGTCGGTGAGGCGGGTTTGTTGCCGGTCAGGAAGCTGGCTGCCGGTGAACGGTGCGTCTAGAATGCGGTTAACGCGAGTGGACATCCAAGCACTGGGAACGAGGCTCCGATGAACCTGCCGGCTGTCAACTCAACGAGCGAACCCGGCAGCGGTTCTCAGCGTGATCCTCGGCTACGGGCGATTGCCGAGGCGGTCGAGTCGGGCGAGCGGGTGCCCTTTGAAGACGGCCTGTACCTGGACCAGAACGCCGACCTGCTGTTCCTGGGCCAGCTGGCCAACACGGTCCGCGAACAGAAGAACGGCAACCTCGCCTTCTACAACACCAACGTTCATCTCAACCCGACCAACGTCTGCGTCTACCGGTGCGTGTTCTGTGCCTTCCGGTCCGATCTGAAGGCCGAGCGGGCCTACACGTTCGACGAGCCGATGATCCGCGAGCGGGTTTCGGAGGCGACCGAGGCGGGTGCGACCGAGATCCACGTCGTGGGCGGTCTGCATCACCAGAAGCCGTTCGAGTGGTACGTGGACGTGGTGCGGGTGATCCACGACGCCAACCCGCGGATTCACATCAAGGCGTGGACCGGAGTCGAGATCAACTGGTTCTCGCACATCACCAAGAAACCGGTCGACTGGGTGCTGGAGCAGCTGATCGACGCGGGGCTGGGCAGCATGCCAGGGGGTGGTGCGGAGATTTTCGACGAGGAGATCCGAGGTCAGATCTGCGAGCACAAGGCCGATGGTCAGTCGTGGATCGACATCCATCGCTGTGCCCATCAGCTGGGCCTGCGGACCAACGCCACGATGCTTTATGGTCATCTCGAGGAGTCTCGGCACCGGATCGATCACCTCTGCCGGCTCCGCAGCCTGCAGGACGAGACCAGCGGATTCCAGACGTTCATCCCGCTGGCCTTTCATCCCGAGAACACCGGGCTGTCGCACCTGGACCTGCCCAGCGGCCTGACCGACCTGAGGGTGATGGCGCTTTCGAGAGTGATGCTGGACAACTTTGATCACATCAAGGCCTACTGGATCATGCTCGGCGAGAAGACGGCCCAGGTCGCCTTGAGCTTCGGGGCCGATGATCTGGATGGAACCGTCGTCCACGAGCTGATTTACCACGACGCGGGCGCGGTGACTCCAGAGGGATTGACGGTCGAGGAGTTGCACAGGCTGATCCGCGAGGCCGGTCGCGAGCCAATCGAGCGGGATACCCTGTATCGCCGCGTGGTGCGGGACGGACACGAATGGTCGATCGGGTCGCCGTTGGGCGTCTGAATTGAGGGGAGAGTTGTGATGGCGGACAATTTGCCGAGGTCGATCACCACATCGATGAAATTCGAGAACGGTCCTGCGATCGGGATCAGCAATCGCTGGGTCAATGGCCAGTACTGCTCGATCCTGACACCGATCGGGATCGTCGGCTGCGGGATCTACGACGTGGTGGTGCCGGCCAAGTTCAACCAGGCACTGGCCGTGGCAGAGGGGACGCCGGAATGTCCGCTGGTGGATCCCGAGGACCTGCTGGAGGCCAAGATTGTCCGCTGTACGCCTCGGGCCGAGTCACTGGGCATCCGGCCGGGCATTTCGGGCCGCGAGGCGGTCGAATTGATGTTGAAGGCCGGCAGCGAGGGGAGTGACGAATGAGCTCTGCAGAGACGACGGCTGGTGTGCCGATTTCGGTGCGAACGATCGATCATGTCACAGTGGTGGTCGGCGACCTGGATGCGAGCCGCGAGTTCTATGTCGGGGTGCTGGGCATGCAGGAGGTGCCTCGTCCGGCATTCTCCTTTGAGGGGCTGTGGTTTCAGAGCGGGGGGACTCAGATTCACCTGATCTTGGAACACGAGGGTTCTGGTCCGGCGGGGAATCTGGTTCCTGTCGAGCACCGTGGCGCGAGGACTCATCACTTTGCCTTCGAGGTCGAGGATGCTCACGCGTGTGCCAGGCGGCTGAAGGCGATGCAGGTACCGATCGCCGCCGGTCCCAAGGAGCGTCCCGACGGTGCGGTGCAGGTGTTTCTCTGCGATCCGGACGGACACGTGGTCGAGTTGACCTCGACGGCGAGTGCCTAGTCGAGGTGTGTGTGGGTCGGCGTACGGGTTGGCGTGCGGGTCGGTTTTTGGGCCGATGGTTGGAGATTGGCAAAAAAGGAACGGCTGGACCGGGTCGGGGCGACCGATCTATAATACGGGCCACCGGACGCATGCCCACTTGTGCGAACTGGGTTGGGTCGAGTTGGTTGACGGGTTTTCTCGAGCGGTTGGCGATTCATGAAGACGGCAATCCTGGCATCGGTCGGCATATCGGCTCTGGTCGGCATAGTGGCGTTGCTGGACATGGTGATGGGCTTGATCGGCCAGACGGGCATGGCACCGTTTGCCGGCCAGACGACGATGGACATCATGTTTGTCGTCGCGGCGGGCCTGGTCGGCTGGATGGGCCTGGAGTCGCTCCAGGAGCAGAACTAGTCGGCTGCTTCGGGCGTCGCGACCGGTTCTAGATATCGAGGTCGTCGGCTGCTTCGGCTTCGTCCATGATGATCCGGTATCGTTCCGAGGCGTCGCGTCCCAGCAGTTGCCGGAAGGTATTGTCGGCTTCGAGTTGACTCTCGATATCGACT
>Ga0310124_10002519_pt1 | contig 12561 bp, 10 predicted proteins | sample CB11b_AW_Bot5_MG_FD_203507 | JGI IMG/M metagenome (GOLD analysis project Ga0310124, IMG submission 203507) | Marine microbial communities from Western Arctic Ocean, Canada - CB11b_AW_Bot5 | ecosystem: Environmental > Aquatic > Marine > Oceanic | place: Canada: Western Arctic Ocean | collected...
CGATCGGATGGTCGAGATCTGGCTGCCCACGCGGTCCAGCACTGCCTCGGGCAGGGTGGCGTCGTAAAAGCACTTTCGAAACAGCATCGTCTGTTGTTCGAGCCGATCGAAATGCCGATGCACGTACCGCACCACGCCGCCGGCATTGTCGAACCAGTTGTTGTACATGTTGCCTACACGAGGGCCGGCCCGACCGCCGGGCGCGTGCTGGTCGAGCACGGCTTCGTTCATCCGATTGGGGAAATGCCACGCGATTAAAAAAGTCACCTGCCGTTGTTGGCCAGGCTTGAGGTTCATAGGTACGGCCAGAGCGCCATACCAGGTGCGCCCCGGCGGACTGGGCCGTTCGGTTTTGATTTTGGGTAATCGCCCGGCCTTGGCAAAGGCATGCCACATGGCCCAGTGGTCGTCGTATTGAGCCAGCACCTGTGCTCGCGGGGCCAGCGCCGCCATGGCCATCGATCCGTGCAATGGACTGTTCTCAGCCAGTGACCGGTTGTCCATGCGCAGCGCCGTGGTCCCGGCAAGGGTCATCTGCCGGTTGCGGTTGCCGCCGTAGCCGGCATTGGCAGCGCCCATAATCAGGCCGATTCCACTGAACCCTACCGCGTTTTGCAATGTACTTAGCAGTGTTGCCCGCACGGCCCGCTTAGTTCGGTTGGTTAGCGTAAAGGTGAACACCGCCACCGGTAGCCCAGAATCTTTTTCGTTGTGTGGGATAAACGGGGAGTAGGCTGTCAAACGCGTTTGCAGGGGCAACGGTGAGCCAGGGAAATCCAGTTCCGCTATCGGGTACTGCCCCCGCATGTGAACTTGGCCCAAGCAGGGGGGGTGTGGCTTCCATGGATTGGATGGAGGCCCATGTAGTTGTCGGGCGATGGGCGGTTTTCCCTCGGTCTGCGCCCAGAGGCTGAATCCACTGTCGGGCACAATGGCTTGCTGATTGACCGCATTAAATATTTGCCACTGGCCCAGTTGTGCATCGGCACCGATGCTGAGGCTGCCGGCCCCTATTCCGCCAAGTGGAAATGCCACCGCCGGGTGGTCTTTATTGTTGTAAACAGGCTGGTGGCGACGCCGATCGACCGAGTGTGGTTTCGCCTTGCCCCGCTTGGGGCTACCCGTTGCTGCTGATTTGCTCATGAGAAACGAATCTTCTGTTGTTTTGCCCAGTTGCGACAGTTTGGATGCTGGGTTGGACTAGCTCGACTGGGCGTTGGTACGCTGTGCGACGCAACCAGACAGCAAAGCAATGCTCAGCAGAAGTGCCAGGGAGTTTCTTGTCGGCAGAAATATTGTGGTCGTACACATGATCCCATTCTTCTGTGGTATGGTCTATCGTCGATAGAGCGAAATTGGTACTTTGACGAAGCGTTATTGTACAGCGTCTGATTTCGCCAGGGAAGGGATGGCCCGTCGTTTTTATGCCCGATAGGCGGACGAGTAACAGCCGTGTTAATTGCCCATCAGGTCGAAGCGTACTTGGCCACATTCAACGAACAAAAACGCCTCAATGAGGAAGAGGGCTTTCTTTTCGGATGCGGCGACGAACCGGTACGCGGCATCTGCGTCTGCTGGATGGCCACGGCGCCCGCCCTTGCTTATGCCGCTCAGCAGAACTGTAATCTCGTCGTCTGTCACGAGGCGGTTACTTTTTTCGATTACCCCGTCTGGATCGATCGCTCGCCAATCAAAGAACCATGGGCCTGTGATCGTGCACGGCTCGACCTGATTGAAAAACACAAGCTCACCGTGCTGCGCGCCCACTCCACCGTGGACCCCACTCATGTAGGCCCGGCGTTATGGGAATCGTTGCAGTTGCCGTCGCCCGTGTTTGCCGGCTGGGCCTATTCTCACCATCAAATAGAACTGGCCAGCGTCGCTGATCTCGCCGCCCGCATGAGGCAAGGCCTCGGCCTCACCCACGTGCGCGTTACCGGCGACCCCATGCGGCGTGTCACCCAGCTCGGTACTGCCTGGGGCGGCGGGGGACTTGACCGTAATATGCACCTGATCGTCCAGCACCTGTTGCCTCGCGGCATCGAGGCCGTGATCGTCGGCGAAACCAACGACTTTACCCAGCGCATGGCCATGGACAGCGATATTGTCCTGTTCGAAGGTGGCCACTCCCCTACAGAGGACATGGGCATGCGTCGCCTAGCCGAAGAACTGGACAAGCAATTTGCGGATACCAAGGTAGCATTTCGGCCCCAGGAAGTGCCATGGACCACGCTATGAGGGGCCCCGTTTGCTCATGTCCGGTCCCTGCCCCCACGCTCTGGGCGTGAACCGGAATCGAGTAACCTCAGAATCCCATCGCGTTCAACGGCAGAAAGAGCGGTGGCTCAATTAAGAGCCGGTGCATGTACGGTCCTGCTAATTTGCGATTCATGATCCCGCAGGTAACCACTTGCACGCCCGCGGCAATGTACACACAGAACACCAAAAGCATTGCCGTTGCGCGCCTGGGGCAGGTATTGGCCAGTGGAGTTATGCCAACGTCATGCAGGCAACGTAGTTGCATGGTCGGGGGCCAGTGGTTCATGGTAGAGTGGTTGGATCATCACTTGTACGGGTAAGCAAAGAGCCGTGAAGCAAGACATGGAGTTACAACTGGAGCGGCAGGCGGACTATGAGCAGTTCTGCGACCTGGTCCTGCAGGATCCGTATCCGCTTTTCGATGAACTGCGACAGAAACAGCCGGTGCACTGGTGCTCGCCGTTGAATACCTGGTTGGGGTTTCGATACGACGACACCATGGCGGCGGTGAAGGACCCACGGCTCATTTCCGGGCGAGGACCGGTATACGAACGGATTGTCAATGACGGTAACCGGGACAAGGTCGAGCCGTTGATTGGCCACTTGAACATGTGGCTGCAGAGCATCAATCCGCCGCGTCATACGCGGCTGCGCAAGTTGGCGGGGATGGCGTTTACGCCGCGGATGATCCGAAACATGATTCCGCGCATCGAGCAGATCGTGGTTGACCGGTTGGACTTAGTGCGGCAGAAAGGGCAATGCGATTTCGTTGAGGAGTTTTGTTACTGGGTGCCGGCCACGGTGATCTGCGATATGCTGGCGCTGCCGCAGGACGATCACGATCAATTTCGCGATTGGGTGGGGAACTTGATGCCGTTCACGGCCGGCGCAGGACCATATTTGTACGAGGCCATTGACGGAGCATATGACGGGTTGTCGCAGTTGATCGATTATTTTGAAAAGATCATTGCGAAGCGGCGGCGGCAGCCGGGCGAGGACCTGATCAGCGCTCTGGTGGCGGCGGAAGTGGATGGGGACCGGCTCAGTGATGAAGAACTGTTCGGCATGTGCGTGTTTCTGTTCGTGGCCGGCCACGAAACGACGATGAGCCTGTTTGGTAGCGCTACGTACCTATTGCTTACCCACCCGGACCAGAGGACGCATTTTGATCCGGACGATGCGGTGGCGGTGGATATGGCGATCGAAGAGTGCCTGCGTTACGAATCGCCGGTGACGAGGGCCCCCCGGGTGGCGGGCGAAGACATGACGCTGCGCGGCCAGTTGATCCGCAAGGGCGATTCGGTGACTTTTTTGCTAGGGGCGGCCAACCGTGACCCGGGCCAGTTCGAGGGCGCGGGGCGGTTTGACATAACACGTGCGGCCAACAAGCACCTGGCATTCGGATTCGGTCGCCACTTTTGCATCGGTGCAGAACTGGCGAGGCTGGAATCGCGGATAGGGCTGCCGATGATCTTCAAGCAGTTGCCCGGCTTGCAACTGACGGATTCGAACGTGCAGTGGCGACGGGCGTTTGGGATCAGGTCTCTGGCGGGCTTGGCAGTATCGACCGAGTAGGGTTGAGCCGGCGAAGCCGGATCAGGGACAGCTTATTTTTTCCACCGATTGATTTTCACAGGAATCGCGGGCGGCTAAGCACATGGCGACGCTCAGCAGCCCGTCCTTAAGGTCGGCGACGCCGGGTTGTTTGTCGCGCATCATGTTGACAAAAGCGTGGATCAGCGGGTCATCGCCGCCGCCATGGCTACCGTAGGCCGGACATTCGATGTGGTCTACGCGGGAGCTGTGGTGGTCGATCACGTGCACCTGCGACGGGTACCAGCCGAACTCCATGGTCGCATCGTAGCCGGTGACAATGACGCCGCGTTTAGCGGCAGTGCGGCGGCTGGCGAAGTTCTGGTCGTATGACACGATGGTGTCGTCTTCGTAGCGGATGATGGCCGAACCGGCGTCCTGGTTTTTAATTTTGCTGCCATAGACGCACCAGTGATCGTCGGAGTCCATGCCGGCCGTGTCATCGCGGCGCTTGTGGGCCTGTGGGCTTTCGGGGCAGGTGGCGGTTTCATCGCACGCTGAGCAGCGTAGGTCGTGCGGTTTGTCGCCACCGTAGATTTTTTGGGTCATCATGGCGGTGACCGACCTGGGTGGGCAAGCGACGATCTGGGTTAGGTAATCGAAATCGTGGGTGGCCTTTTGCAGCCACAAGCCGCCAGTGCGGTCATACTCGCGGTACCACTGGCCGTAATAAGCGCCGCCGTAGGAAACGTTGTTGTAGGCTTGAAGCTGATTGATGGTGCCCAACCGGCCGCTCCGGATGATATCCATGGCCGTGTTGAAGACGGGCGTAACCCGCAAGGGAAAGGAGACGATGACGCGGTGTTCATTTCCGCGATAGGCGTTGGCAAGTTGATGCGCCTGATCGTGGCTGATGGCCACCGGCTTTTCCAGAAACAGCGGTAGGTTCGTGGGCGGTATCTTGATGGCCATGGGCGTGTGTAGGTGACACTGTGTGCCGATCATGATGCCGTCGAACTGGTCAGCGTACTCGAGCATCTGATTGGCGCTATCGTAGAACTTGACATCATCTTCAGACAGCTTGTGGTGCTTCATGTGGGCGAGGACGGACTGCTGGTCGGGATCGGCCACGGCCACGAGGCGAACGTCTTCGTGGTTCGTGCACAACTGGCTGGTGATTAAACTCAATCGCGCGCCCAAGCCGATCGCCGCTATACGTAACATGGAGGCGCCTCTTTAACTGATGTCGTGATACCGCATCATGCCATACATGATAATGATTAGCGGTTCGCTCGGATTGGCTTTGCCACCGAGGTTGGCGTAAAGCGCCGTGCGAAGGATTACGATTTCTATCCTGCGCCTGTTTATCTCGTGTGGTTGGCAGGCGCATTGCGCCTGGCCCGGGGAACAGACCATGTAGCCGCCGCGGCCCTGGCCGGCCGTTGCCTGCGGTATATCCACAAGACGCCGGCGACGAGCAGCGACAGGGTTGCGGGCTCGGGAACGATCGTGTGCTCGATGGTGAACGAGGTGATGCCAAAGTCATGATTAAGGATGTTGTAGTGGTTCAAGTCATATATCACGCCAACAAGAACCTCGCCGGTCGCCAGTTCGTTTACGGCAGTAAACTGCGAGGAGGCATCGGAATCCCAAGAATCGTTCCGAGTAGCTAGGATCGTATGCCGATTGGTCCCTCCCCCGTCGTAACTTTCCATGCTGCTCCAGTTGTTGTTGAAGTTGGCTTCGCCGCTAGAGCTGCCGGTATAGGGGACCAATGTGGCTTCGGTGATTTTCCAGTGCCCGTCAGGGAACGTTAGAGAACGAAATAAAAAAGTTTGATTTTCGCCGACCCCGTCGGGTTGTTGCAGGTCCGTCATGTCGGTGATTTTCGCCACCGCTTCAATCTGCCAGTCCCCGCTGGAGTGGTTGTAATTGCTTCCCGAATCTAATGAGAAATCAGCGGTGTAGATTGTGGTGATTGCACTCGCGTTGGCGGCTTGGCCCAGGAGCAGGGCGCCTGTCGCCGCCAGAGTGACGGCCACATGGAATATCCGGTAGGTATTTAGCGACTTCAAGATGAAATACTCCCTCCGTCTCCAGCGGTTTTGAGCAGTAGGGCCAACTCTGCCTGAGCGTTGCCGGGCAACGTGTGCTAAGGCCAGCGAAAACAGTAATATTCTATCCAGTGGCATATTGGCATTCAAGCATTATTTCCCGAAGCCGGCGATGTTCCCGACCCGCTTTTTTGGCCAGCACAAGGCGATAATGGCAAGGAATTTCGATCTCAGCAGTACGCGTTGATGGTGGGGTATGATGGTACTGCATTTGTCGGTGAGGTCGCCATGGTCAGGCCATTCGACGGGAAAGAGACCAGGTGAACACGGCCTGGGGGAACTTGAAAGGAATGGCATCGCAATGGTCAAGATTGGCATCGCGCCGGACTCGTGGGGTATCTGGTTTGTCGGCCAACCGAATCAAGTGCCCTGGCGCCGCTTTCTGGATGAGGTCGTGGAGTCGGGATACGACGCCATCGAGTTGGGCCCCCTAGGCTACCTCCCTACTGACGCGAAGACACTGGGCCGAGAGCTTGACGGTCGCGGACTGAGCATGGTCGGGGCCACGGTCTTGAACGGTCATATCGATGATTCAGCCCACTGGCCTGCGATCGAAGATAGTGTGCTGCGGACCGGCGAGCTTCTGGCCACTTTGGGCGCTGATTACCTCGTGCTCTCGGAATTGGCATCCGAACACTATTTCGGCCCCACCTTCAAGTTGGACGATGAAGGATGGAGGCGGCTGATCGAGACGACGAACAAAGCTGCCCGGGTCACTCGCGACCGCCTTGGCCTTCAGTTCGCCTTCCATCCGCACTGTGACGGCCACGTGGAGACCCAAGAGCAGATCGAGCAACTGCTGGATCAGACCGAACCGGGTCTCGTGTCGCTTTGTCTCGACACGGGACATCATGCCTACGCCGCTGGCGACCCAGTTGCGTTTATACGAAAACACCACGAGCGGATCATCTACCTGCATCTCAAGGACGTTGATGAGCAAAAGCTTAAGCAGGTCAAGGCCCAGCGAATACCGATGGTGCAGGCGTGCCAGATGGGCGTGTTTTGTGAGCAAAATGACGGGGTCGTGGACTTCGAGGCGCTGGGTCAGGTCCTGCGGGATGTTGGTTTCGACGGATGGGCCACAGTTGAGCAGGGTTTGTTCGAGCCGCCGCACGACTATCCGCTGCCGGTCGCTAAACGCACCCGCGAATATTTGCGCAAATCCGGCGTCGGGTAAACCACAGGATGTCATGTTCACCGTCAGCAAAAGTGGTAATCGAACGGGTTGATGGATAAGGATGCTGTTGTTGCTGCTGGCGGCTTGTCAAGCGTTGCGCGGCGGTTTGACGATCTGGTTGTTTAGAGTAGATAGCAATGTCGATGACCGCTTCACCGCAACAGTTGGCTGACGGATCACGGGAAGAACTGGCGGCGATCGATCTGGTCGGACAGCGTGTGCACTTTGTAGGTATTGGCGGTTGCGGCATGTCCGGACTGGCACGTCTGGCGCAACAACGCGGGGCGATATGCACGGGTACGGACCGGGCTGACAGCTTGACAGTGGCGGCGCTGCGCGACAGCGGTATCGCGGTATCGCTGGATCAGACGAGCCAAAGCGTGCCAGACGATTGCGACCTGATGGTGATTTCAGCGGCGATCAAGGCCGATCACCCGGAACTGGCCGAGGCCGATAGGCGGGGCGTGTCCATCGTCAAGTACGCCCAGCTTTTGGGCCGTCTGATGATCGGGTGCACGGGCGTGGCGATAGCGGGTACACACGGCAAGAGCACGACAACTTCACTTTTGAGCCACGTGCTTATCTCGTGCGGGCTGGACCCATCGCTGATCGTGGGCGCAGAGTGCAAACAGATCGGTGGTGGCTGGCGGGTAGGCGCAGGAGACCTGCTGGTGGCTGAAGCGTGCGAATACGATCGGTCATTTTGTTATTTTCATCCCGAGCACGCGGTGATCCTCAACATTGAGGAGGACCACCTGGACATGTACAAGGGAATAGACGATATCGTGGAAGCGTTCGCGGACTTCACCCGGCTGTTGCCGCGTGACGGGTCGCTTCTGGTCAATCACGAGATGCCGCATCGACTGGCCGTCAGCGGGGCGTTGCATTGCGTGGTGGAGACGATCGGGTTCGCACCCCAGGCTGACTGGCGGGTGCAGATGGATTCGCCAACCGGCCGGTCCACGCCGGCGCTGCTGTACAACAAGGGCAAACTCGTGGCGGCCTGGGCTAGCACGTTGCCGGGCGAGCACATGGCTTACAACGCCGCCGTCGCAGCGGTTACGGCACATCGGTTGGGCGTGACATGGGATGGCATAAGCCAGGCGATCGGAACATTCGAGGGGCTGGACAGACGCATGCAACGGTTGGGCCAGCGAACGCTCAAGGGCGGCCGGGTGGTTGTCGTGGATGACTACGGCCACCACCCGACGGAGATAGACACCACGTTGCGGGCTTTGCGGCAACATTACCAGCCGCGACAACTGGTCTGCGTGTTCCAACCCCACCAGCACAGTCGCACGCTGTTTCTGTTGGAGCAGTTCGCCGCCAGTTTCAGCGAGGCCGACCAGGTGATCGTGCCGGAAATTTTTTTCGTGCGCGACAGTGAACAGGAGCGCCACAAGGTTCGGGCGGCAGACTTGGTTGACAGGTTGCGCCAAGGAGGCAAGAAGGCCATGCACCTGCATCCGCTCAAGGCCATCGTTGAGCAGTTGGAGTTAATTACTTGGGGTGACGGCGATCTTCTGGTCACCATGGGTGCCGGCAACGTATGGCAGGTGGCACGAGACTTTCTCGGGCCGCAGTGAAAAGTCGTATGCGCGTTTCGCCCAGTCCGGTCCGCCTTGTTTGCGCTTCGAGAAGGACTATGTTTTTCATCTAGGGTTGACGCAAGTTGACTGTGAGAAAGGCATGATGATCGATCAGCTCTCAGCTTTGCAATGGGACCGGTACGAACGTGATGGCTACGTCATGCTCGGGCGATTGCTCGACGAGGCTGCGGTTACCGGCATGCAGTACCGCATTGACAACATCATGCTAGGCAAGGCCGATGTAGACTACGACCGCATGGTCATGCAACTGGAAGGTGACGCTGGCGAGTATGACGGTGCGGGCGATCAATCACGCGGGTTCAAAAAAGCCACGCTCTATTACCGCGTGATCTACGGGCTGGAATACGACCCGCTGTTTCTCTCCTACTTGCAGCGTCCGCTGTTTGGCCACATCTGCGAGCACGTGTACGGGCCGATCGACATCAGCACCTATCGCGCGTTTGTGATGAACAAGCCGGCCAATGGCGGCAGCAGCCTGCAATGGCACCAGGACCGATGGAATTTTCTTGAGCCCGACCCGCTGATCACCGTCTGGACCGCACTGGACACGACGACCGTTGCCAACGGGTGTGTGCAGATCATCCCCGGTAGCCATCAATGGGGCGTGATTAATCCTGAGAACCCCGCCGGTTTCCTGACGCAGCAGCAGATGCAGGAGCATTGCGACCCGGCGGAATCTGTGCATGTGGAACTGAAGGCGGGGCAAGCGGTGTTATTGCACAACTGGCTGTTGCACCGGTCGGATGTCAACCGTACGGATATCCCCCGCCGCGGATTGAGTGTTTGCTACATGGACCGGCGCACCTGTGATTCCAGGCCGCAAGAGCAGCGTGTTCACGTCTATGGCCCCGGCGGCTTCCCCCATGTCTTCGGCCCGGGGGCAATGCGTCCGTAGGCATTGGGCTAAGTCGCCCGTTGCATGGGTTGGCGGCCATCACCTATTTGAATCTGGTAATTAACATGTATACCGTGACGGGCAAAGGAAACCATCATGGATGACACAGCAGGCGGTTTACAACAGAAGCTGCGTTTGCAAAACCGTTCATTGCGGCCCATTGCCGCTTATTCAGCCGTGACCGGTGTGCCCTGGCCGCAGGGTGAGGTGGATTGCTGTGAGTCATTGACGGTCAGCGATGAGCACGACCAGCCTGTTCCCGCCTCGTTCAAGACGCTCAACACGTGGCCCGACGGCAGCGTGCAATGGTCGCTGGTGGACCTGTGCGTCGATTTCGATCCCCGAGAAGAGCGCGCCTTTACCGTCAAGCACGACCAGGGCGCTGCAGTGAAACCCGATCATCCCGTTGTGGCATCCATCACGAGCGATTCGGCCACCGTCGAAAATGGGCTGGTCAAACTTGTCATTAGCGGCGGTCCTGGCCGGCTGATCGACGAGTGTTCGGCCAACGGTAAGCCGCTGCTGACGCCCGATGGATTCGATATCACGTTCGCCGATGCCAGCGGCAAGATCTTTTCCGTCAAAGCTGCGCCGCGCACACTGCGACTGGAGCACCAAAGTCCCCTTCGCACGGTGCTGCGCGTTGACAGCAAGCATGCGGCCGAGGACGGCACGCAGTTGCTCGATTGCTTTCTGCGCTTCGAAATTCGCGCCAACCGGGCCGACGTGAAGTTAACGTACAACTTTCGCAATCGTGAGAAACCGACTCCGGGCATCGAAATTTACGACGTGGTCGCCCGGTTTAGCACGACCATGCCCGATGATGCCAAACGTTGCTTTATGGCCAACTACCTGACGTCTCACTACCTGACGGGTCCGCTGCGTGTGGATGAGGATCCGCAGATTGTCGCCAGCGATACCGGCGACATCGACCATTATCTGGAAACGCACAAGGAAGGTGTGCGGGGCGAATGTTTCGTGCATAACCCTGCCGTGTTGCACGATCCGGAAGAGGAAAAGGTGTGGTACATGCGTAACCCTACGTATCGCGTGCAGGCCGGCGGCAGCAGGTGCGTTTGGCCGTACTTGGGCCTGATGGGGTCCGATGGTGGCGTACTGATGTGTTTTGAAAAATTCGTCACGCTACATCCGGGCCAGTTGACGGTGCGGGCCAGCGAATACGAGGCCTCGATATGGCCGAACTGGGCCGGGCCATTGAGTATCACCCAGGGTGCGGGTCGTTCGCACGTGCTGTACCTTGCCCCCCTGCCGGCCGATGCCTCGGACATCGATATCCAGGACATGTACATCGGCTGGGAGTTCGGCGGCTTTTATACGCATACACCGCCATTTACGTCCGTGAAGATTTTGCCGGATATCGACCATGTGCGGGCCTGCAAGGTGTTTGCCCTCGATAAATTGCCGGCCTACGAGCCGGAGGATCATCTGCTGTTTGAAGGCAAGCTGGCTTTGCAATGGATCGGGTTGCATCAGGGCAACATGGGCATCGAAGACGAGGTTCGTCAGCTGCCGTCAGCCGGTATCTGGGACTATGGTGACGACAGTCGCACCAACAACGAGGAGATGCACAGCCTCGTTTATTTTCAGAATTATTTTCGCACAGGCGAGTGGGGTTGCGCCGAGCACGCCTTGGCGGGTACGAAGCATATGCTTGAGGTTGACCACTGCGCATTTAGCGAGGACGAGTTTCAAAATGGTGCCCAAGTCGCCCATTGCCACGGTCACAATACAGGACCAGCCTATCCTTCGCACATGTGGTTTACGGAATATCTGTTCGCCTACGTGCTGACCGGGGACGAGGAGTTCCTCAACGCCGCCAAGCGTAGTTGCGAAAATCTGCTGCACTGGGTTCATTCGGACATGGGGTTCAAGGTGATCAGCAACGATCATCGCGAGGCAGGCCAGCCGATGATCAATTTTACATGGTGTTACCAGTTCAACCGTGATCCGCGGTACCTGGAGGCGTGCTGGAAGATCATTCGCGAATATCTGATGGTCAGCACGCAGAAATACGGGCGGATGCTGGCGGTCAAACCGATTGGCGCCCCGGTCAAGGCGTGCGTGTATGGGGATTATGCGTCGTGGGAGGGTATGTACTGGCTGTGGGAGCTGACTGGCGACGAGCAGTTGAAGCAATTCATGCTTTCGCAACTTCAATGGCGGGTTGATCCGCAACACATGGGTGTTTACAGCTATCACCGGGCCACGGACTTCAATCCGGCGGCCTATGCCTATTATCTGACCGGAGACTCCAGTTGGCTGGCACGGGTGGGGCGACTGTTTAAGCCGACATTCGGCGCGGCGAATTGGGGGATCGGTTGGATTCATTCCATGTACTACATCAAGCTTGCGTTCGAACACGGCATCATCACGGACGACGACATTTCATTGTGAATAGGCCGGTCTGCTTTGGCTACACACAGGCCGAGGACATATGACAGGTAAGTCAGATTTGTTAAGCTTTCCCACAGGGCTTGAGGTGAACAGGCCCGTCACATGGGGCAGAGGAAATGTCTCGAATTAAACGTATCGGCATCTTAACTGGTGGTGGCGACGTGCCCGGGCTTAACGCAGTGATCAAGTCCCTGGTCTACCGCAGCACGGAAAAGGCCGGTTTCAGCTGTGTTGGCATCCGTAAGGGATGGGAGGGGCTGACGCACTTAGATCTGGCCAAGGGCTCTGACTCGCAGTACATCATGGAACTTAACCGTCAGAACACTCGCAGCGTGGACCGTACGGGGGGGACGTTTTTACATACCGCGCGGGTAAATCCTTCTAGGATGCCGGTGAGCAAACTGCCAGCTCATGTACTGGATCGGGCTGGCAAGTGCCCGCAGGTCGATGGTGACAAGATTGATCTGACGCCGGTTGTGATTGAAAACTTACAGCAACTGGGCATCGATTTCCTGGTGGCCATTGGTGGTGACGACACGCTCAGCTACGCCTCCGTAC
>Ga0310124_10002520_pt1 | contig 12561 bp, 6 predicted proteins | sample CB11b_AW_Bot5_MG_FD_203507 | JGI IMG/M metagenome (GOLD analysis project Ga0310124, IMG submission 203507) | Marine microbial communities from Western Arctic Ocean, Canada - CB11b_AW_Bot5 | ecosystem: Environmental > Aquatic > Marine > Oceanic | place: Canada: Western Arctic Ocean | collected...
CGGGCAGCGGGCGAAGATCATCGAGGTCTCGAAGTCATTCCTGGACATTCCCGGGGTACTTGACGTGCAGGCCGGCAAGGCTGTCGCCAGCGACCGGGACATTGTCGATGACAGCTTCGATGTGGGGCTCCTGGTGGTGGTCCCCGACGAGCGGCGGCTGGCGGAATATCTCGCTCATCCCATTCACCAGAGGGCCAAAAACGACGTGCTGCTGCCGCTGGTCGAGAAGATCCTCGTCTACGACATCCGGGAATGAGACGCCTCAGTACAGCTCGGCGATGGGCTGCCGCCCGCCTGTGACCAGGAACCTCGGCCGGCCGTTCAGGTCATCGACCGTGTCGCTGTTGACGTCGATGCCGAGGTTGTTGTAGAGGGTGGCGAAGATCTCCTGCACGTGGACGGGGCGGCTGGCGGGAACGCTGCCGATGCTGTCGGTCTCGCCGATGACGCGGCCGCCCTGGATGCCGCCGCCGGCCAGCAGCACCGACTGCGTTCCGGGCCAGTGGTCACGGCCGCCCTTGGGGTTGATCTTCGGCGTGCGGCCGAACTCACCCCAGGCGATGACGGTCGTGGTCTCGAGCAGGCCACGCTCCTCGAGATCCTCGAGGAACACCGACACGGCGTGGTCAAAGACCGGCAGGTATTTCTTCGACAGGTACTCGATGGTGCCCTCGCGATTGGCGTGCCAGTCCCAGGCTCCGAAGGCTACGGTCACGCAACGCACCCCGGCCTCGACCAGTCGCCTCGCCAGCAGCAGGTGCTGGGCGCTCTGCGGCGCGCCGCCGAAGGCCTTGTCGGTCGCCTGGGATTGCCCGTAGCGCTCGCGCACCTTCTTCGGCTCCTTGTTGATGTCGAGAGCCTCGGTGAGCTTGCTGGCGGTCAGCAGACCGAAGGCCTGCTTCTGGATGTTGTCGAGCCCGGCGCTCTCGACCTTCTCCTGGATCTGGTCCAGGGCGGTCAGCAGGCCGCGGCGGTTATTGAGCCTGTTGAGATCGATGCCGTTGAGAACGAGGTCCTTCTTGATGTCGCCCTGCAGCGAGAAGGGGATGTGCTCATGGCCGGTGAAGCCGGGCCACGAGGGCTTGAAGGCTCCCTCGTGGTGGCCCCGGTTACGGTAGGGGGCGTAGGTCATCGTCGGAGAGGCATCGATGTAGGGCATGGCTCCGCCCGGTCCCGGGCCGAGTACGCTGGAGACGAGCGAGCCGAAGCTGGGCCAGCCGCCGGCGGGTTCGTTATCCGGCGGTCGGCCGCCTGAATGCCCGCTGTAGCATTGGAAGGATTCGTGCCGGTTGTCCATGCCGACCAGCGACCTGACCACCGAGAACCTGTCGGCCATGGCCGAGAGCTTCGGCAGCAGCTCGCAGTACTGGACGCCGGGAATCTTCGTACTGATTGGCTTGTAGGAGCCGCGGATTCCCCTCGGCGCGTCCGGCTTCGGGTCGAAGGTCTCATGCTGGGTCGGTCCGCCCGGCAGGTAGATCATCACAACGGACTTCTGTTGTTCAGTCTTGCCTGCGGCCGCCTCGGCGCGCAGCAGGTCGGTCAGCGACAGACCACCCAGCCCCAGGGAGCCGATTCTGAGGAAGTTTCTCCGCGACAGGCCGTCGCAGAAGCTGTCGATTCGATTGCCGGGTATCGATAGCACGGGCAGTTTCTCCTCTTGAGAATGCTGACACTCCTATTATGCGGAAAAAACCATCGTCGGGAAAGATCGAATGCACAGGCAGGCGAAAGCACCTCCGCCCTGGCTGAAAAAAGCCGCTGTTTGCCTACTTCCTGCGCACGTGCAGGAGGATCGGCGGGGTGATGAGGCCGTTTTCAGGATCCGCCCGGATGTGGAAGCGGCGGGTGGTTTCCCCGACCCATTTATCGGCGGTGATGAAGAACTGGCGCTCGCTCTGGCCCTCGACGATGAGCAGGCCGTTGAGGCCGATGTTGTCGACGTAGACGCCATGGGGAAGGTTGCGGCCCGAGTCGAAGCCGCCGAGGTCGACACGACCCTTGAAGTTGCCGCGCTCGATGACAACCCGCGCCGAGATCGTCTCGCCCGGTGCGATGGTCAGCTCGAGAGGCTTCTCCAGCGAGCCCATGGTTTCCTTGTTCACCGGTTGGTTTCCAGCGCGCGCCACGTTGACCCGCAGGCTGGGCTTGCCGCCGAGCTTGATGCCGGTGAGCAGGTTGGCGGGGCGTTTCACCTCGCGGCCGTCGATCATGGCGGTGGCGTTGACCCGTGCCCAGTCGGGGCCGGAGCTGGTGAGGGTGAGGGGAGTTTCCCCGAAGCCCGGTCCCTTCCAGCCGAGGTAGAGCTCGGCCTGGCCGGTCGCCTCGATGAAGCCGACGCTGATCGAGTGCTTGCCCGGCTGGAGGTCGAGCTTGCCGGTCTTGCGCTCGTTGGAGTGCAGGCCATCGACGTCGACGATCTTTTTGCCGTCGATGAAGAGCAGCGAGCCATCGTCGGAGGCCAGGATGAACTCATACGAGCCCTTCTTCTTCACCTCGAGCGTCCCCTCGAAGAGGAAGCCGAAGTAGTCCGCTCGGTTGGCCATGCCGATATCGATGAAGCCGTGGTCGAGCTCTCCCGACTTCACGGGCTTCAGCTTGCTCCAGTCGGGAACCTTCGGCCACTGGCCGTGGTAGAACTTCCAGGAGAGCTTGCTGATAGAGGGGTTGGGTTCGATGGCCTTCGCCTTTGCGATCTTCTTAACCGGTGCGGGATCGTGGTAGACAGCGCCGTAGGCCAGCGTCTGCCCGGCCTCGATCACGATCGGAGTGGTGACGCGGAAACCGGGCGGCACCTCGGTGATATCGACGCGGATCGGCCCATCGAAGTCGTCGAAGCGCTGGCAGTTGACGCTGAACTCGCGGCCGCCTTTCTTCGGTATGCCGGCCGGTATGGTGCCGAGGTTGACCGAGAAGTCGCCCTTTCGCGGACGGATGTTCAGGGTGTACCTGTAGTTCTTGCCCTGCAGCCCGCGCACGTCGGAGACCCGTACGAGGTACTCTCCATCGGCGGGGGCGGTGAAGGTCAGCTTAGAGTCCCTGCCGAGGCGCCGGTAGCTCTCATCGTCGTTCTCGTAGTAGATCGAGATGGAGGGCAGGCCGTTGGCCACCGGCTCGACTCCCCGCGGGAGCGGTTTTACGATATAGGCGTTCTGTCCGAGCGGGTGGGCCAGCGGAGTCGTGTCGTAGAAGCCCTGGCGGTTGCCGCGTCCGGGGTAGACGATGTAGCCGCTGTCGGGTCCGCGTGGGTAGTGCCAGAGCTTGACCACCTCGCCGTTGACGTAGAGCAGCTGGTTGACCGTCATCTCGTCCCATTTGAAGAGCCGGAAGTCGCCGGTGGTATTGGAGTCTTTGCCGCGGAAGGTGAGCCAGCTTTTTTGCGTGGCCTGGAGCTTGAGCCGCTCGATGGGCTTGCCGTCGGAGCCGAGCACCTCGATCTTCGAATCGAGCATCGATTTACTGCGCGCCGCGTTGATCTCGAGTACCCACTCTTCACCGGCCTTCGCGCTGAAGCGGAAGAGGTCGGAGTCCCGGCCGTCGGCATCCTCGATCACCCCGCTGACCATGGCCGGCAGCTGGATCGTGTTGGCTTTTTCCGCACTGTCGTTGGGTTCACTCTCGGCGGCGGCGGTAGCCTTTTCTCCGGCTGGTCTCGCCGCGGCGGGAGCGGCCTCTGCACGGCTGAGCTCCTCGCCTGCCGCGCGTTTTTCAAGCTTCAGCCTCTCCCTGGAACCGTCGAGGCGGCCGACAAAGAGGGAGCGTTCTCCGGGGGTGAAGGCCAGGGTGGCGACGACATCGCTCTGCTTATCAAAGGTCTGCAGGGGCTCGAGCCCCGGCAGCGACCAGGTCTTGACGGTGCGGTCGGCCGAGGCCGAGGCAAGGCGTGCCCCATCCTTGCTGATGACGAAGCTGGTGATCTCGTCTTCATGGGCGAAGCGTACGAGGGCGAGTGGGTTGACCTGCGGCTTCTCCCTGCTGGTCCACTTCCAGAGGCGGATCTGCTTGTCGGCGCCGCTGGCGACGATGAACCGGCTGTCGGGAGTGAAGGCGACGTTGAACTGCTCGCCGGTGGGCTGGCCCAGGGTGTCGAGGCGCAGGCCGGTGGCGACCTGCCAGAGCTTGACCGAGGCATCGCCGCCGGCGCTGGCGAGCACCGAACCATCGGGGCTGAAGGCTATGTCGTAGATGGCGCCGTTGTGTCCCTCGATGGTACGTAGCAGCTTGCCGCTGCCGGCTTCCCAGACCTTGATCGAACGGTCGTAGCCTGCGGTGGCGAGGATCGCTCCATCGGGGGAGAGCTCGGCATCGAAGAGGATGTCGCGATGCTCACCGGTGAACCGGCGAATGCTCTTGCCGGTTTCCACATCCCAGAGAAAGGCCTCTCCGCTCAGGCCTGTGACGCCGGTGGCGATCACGACTCGCTTGCCATCTTTAGAGAAGGAGATGGAGTTGATCTTTCCGGGGTGGCCGGCGAGCACCTGCTTGCCGACCTTCACCGAGGTGAAGCGGGCGACGGCCCGGGTGCCGGTGGGGGAGAAGGCCAGGGCGGTGATGGGCTTCTCAACGTTTTCGGCCGCTGCCAGCTCGGGAACATTCAGCGTCGAGAGGAGCGAGACATCTTTTTCCGGGCCCTTCGCGCCCGCGTTGATCCAGGCACGTAATGTTTCGATGTGAGCCGCGGAGGGCTGCGCCTTTTTGCGCGGCGGCATATAGGGCTTTTTCTTTCCGCTCAGAAGCTCGATAAGCCGGGAGCCTGCAGCGTCGCCGGGCTTGATGGATGGCCCGTCCTCGCCGCCCTTCATGAGCAGTTTCCAGGTCTCGAGCGAGAACTCGCCCTTGAGCTCGTCATCGTTGTGGCAGCCGGCGCAGTACTCACGCAGTATGGGGGCCACGTCGCGGTGGAAATCGATATCTTCACCGCGGGCGGGTAGCGCCGCAGAGGCGAGGAACAGGATGTTGAGGATCAGCTTTTTCATCATTCTCAATGCTGGAAAAGGAATTCGCGGCTGGTCATCAGGGCCCAGAAGAGATCTTCGACCACGGTTCGTTTCTGCTCCGGGGCAGTCCCGTCGAAGAGCCCGGTGATTTGTTTGAGCTCATTCTCTCCAGGCTTGCGGCTGAAGCAGAGCATGTAGATCTCATCGATGATCTCCGGGTTCTCTTTCGCCAGCAGCTCGCTGACGCGGCCCTTCTTGCTGCTGAGCCTGTCGTTGAGGGCGTTGCCGTTGGACAGATGCAGCACCTGCACCATGCTCGGCTTGTTGGAGCGTTCGCATTCGCAGGTGATTTCCCGGTCGTTTCGCCCGAAGGCCTTGAGGAAATAGGAGGTGACCGAGGAGTCGTAGAGCTGCAGGGCGCGGGTGCCCTCGGGATAGAACGCGGTCTTCCGGGTGCTTCCGTCGAAGTTGGTGATGTTGTCGAAGCGGCTGGAGACGCTCGTAACAGAGACGATGGCATCGTAGAGCACCTCGGCCATCATGCGGCGCGGGTAATAGCGCGAATAGTAGCTCTGGTCCTCACTGTTGCGTTCAAGGGGCACGCTGCTGCGGCGGTAGGTCTCGCTTCTGAGGATCAGTCGCATGAGGGCCTTCAGATCATATTTGTTTTTCGCAAGATGAGTGGCAATGGCCGCGAGCAGGGGCTCGTTCGAGGCGGGGTTGGAGACGCGCAGGTCATCGACAGGCTCGACGATGCCGCGGCCGAAGAAATTGGCCCAGATCCGGTTGGCGATCGAGCGGGTGAAGTAAGGATTTTTAGGCGAGGTGAGCCAGCCGGCGAGGACCTCGCGGCGGTTGGCGCCAGAGCCGGCCGGTATGGCGGGGGCATCGAGCGGCGCGGCAGGCTGCGGCTTGCCGGTACGCGGCTGCAGGAGGTCGCCGCGGGAGGCGGTGAAGAGGGTGCGGTTGTCGCCGCTGCCCTTGACTCGCACCCGGGCGAAGAGATTGGCGAAGGAGTAGTACTGGTCGTTGGTCCATTTCTCCAGCGGGTGGTTGTGGCACTTGGCGCAGCCGATCGACAGGCTCATGAAGGCCTGGCTGATGTTCTCGGCCATGCTCTCGGGTTCCTGGTGGACGGTGTAGAAGTTGGTGGCGCCGTTCTGCAGGCTGCCGCCGCTGGCGGTGACGACCTGGCGCACCAGCTCATCCCAGGGGACGTTCTTCTCGACGCGCTCGCGCAGCCAGCTGTAATAGGTCTTGATGACCGGCTCGCCCATTTTTCTGCCCGTGATGAGGAAGAGGTCCGACCAGCGGTAGGTCCAGTAGTCGACGAACTCGGGGCGGGCGAGAAGCTTGTCGACAAGAACGTCTCGTTTGCTCTCGTTCTTGTCCTCGATAAAGGCCTTTGTCTCCGCAGGGGTCGGCAGCACGCCGATCACGTCGACATAAGCCCGGCGGATAAACTCGCTGTCGGGTGCCGGCGGCGAGGGCTCGAGGTTGAGGCGATTCAATTGTTCAAGCACGCGCTCGTCAATCACGTTGCGTTCAGGGGCCTTCGTGAAGACCTCGGCGGGAATCTCGTTCGGCCAGGGCGAGGTGACGCGGGCGATGGCGATCCTCCCCGAGTACCAGGCGGTGAAGGAGCCCTCTCCGTAGCCCAGGACGGTGACCTTGCCGGTCTTCTCGTCGATCTCGGCGATGGAGGCATCGGTCGAGGCGAAGCGTACCCAGCGGGTCACGTCGCGTGAGCTGCCGTCGCTGAAGGAGGCGGTTACCTTGAGCTGCAGGGTGTCGCCCTTCACGAGGAGGGACTGTGGGGGGGAGACCTCTAGCCGCTCGAGCCGGGCATCTTTCTCCGATGGGGCCGGCGCCCCCTGGCGGATCCAGTCGGTGAGGATGCGGTATTCGACCGAGTCCTCGCGGATGACCTTGCCGCCCTTGTGGCGCACGGCGGCGGTTGGCTTGATGACGAAGAGGCTGCGGGCGGGGGCGGAGGGCTCGATGCGCCGTCCGCGCATCTCGCGGGTGATGTTGTAGTGGTCGGTGGCCGGGTCGTAGGCGTTGAGGCTGAGGCGGAAGCCGCCCTTGCCGGCCAGCGATCCATGGCAGCCGCCTGAATTGCAGCCCACCTTAGAGAGGACCGGAAGCACGTCATTGCGGAAGCTCAGGGGTTCGACCGCGGGCAGTGCAGCACCGAACACCAGGGCCAGGATTGCGCATGTGAAGACCCGGGAATTCATCAAAACAGCTCCTTGATCGGATTGCTGCCGAAGTCGACAAGTGGGAAGGGGCGTCCGGCGGGTCCCGGCAGAAGCGCCTGGTGGTCGAGGCCGAGGCTGTGGAAGATCGTCGCCACCACCTCGGGGGGAGCCACCGGACGCTCGGCGGGGAAACCGCCGACCGGGTCGCTCTTGCCCACCACGCGGCCGCCCTGCACGCCGCCCCCGGCGAAGGAGACGGTGAAACACTGCGGCCAGTGGTCGCGTCCGCCGGCCGGGTTGACCTTGGGGGTGCGTCCGAACTCCGACATGGTGGATACCAGGGTGTCATCGAGCAGGCCGCGGTCATCGAGGTCCTCGATGAGGGCGCTGTAGCCGCGGTCGTACATGGGCGCGACTATTTCTTTCATCTGTTTTATCGACATGAAGGGCTTCGAGCCGTGGATATCCCACGAAAGCTGGTCGAAAACGGTAAGGAAGCTGTTGATCGTCACCAGCCTGACGCCACTCTCGATGAGTCTTCTCGCCAGCAGGCAGCACTGCCCGAAGCGATTCATGCCGTAGCGCTCGCGGACCGATTCTTTTTCCTTCGTGATGTCGAAGGCCTCGCGCGCCTTCTTGCTGGTCATCATGCGGAAGGCGGCGTGGAAGTTGTCGTTCAGGAGGCGGGCATCGTCGCTTGATTCGAAGTTCTTCACTGCCCCGTCGACAATATCGCGCAGCTTGCGCCGGCGCTCGAGCCGGGCGGCGCCCACCTGGTCGGGGGGCAGCAGATCGGGAACCTTGAAATTTTTCTTCGAGGGGTCGGCATTGAGGACGAAGGGGTCGTGAGCCTTGCCGAGGAAACCACCGGCCTGGCCGTTGGGCATGTTGCCTCCTCCGCGTCCCATGAGCTCCGGCAGGACAACAAAGGGCGGCAGGTCGGTTTTTCGACCCAGCAGGTGGCTCGCCACCGCGCCGGCATGGGGCGTCTGGATCCCGCCTGAGAAGCGCCGGCCGGTCTGCATGATCTGCCAGCCGGCATCGTGAACCGCGGCGCCGCCGTGGTGTACCGAGCGAACGAGCGAGAACTTGTCGCCGATCTTCGCGTGCATCGGGAGGATCTCTGAGATGTCGAGATCCTCCGACTTTGTCTTGATGGGCTTGAAGGGGCCGCGGATCTCTCGTGGAGCATCCGGCTTCATGTCCCAGAGGTCGACGTGGCTCGGGGCGCCGAGGTTGAAGATCATGATGGCGGAGCGTTTCTCATGCCCGGGCTTGCGGGCGACTCGCTCCTCCGCCGCCAGCAGCTGCGGCAGGGAGAGGCCGATGGCGCTGAGCGCGCCAAGCTGCAGCAGCTCGCGACGCTTCAGGTGGCTTCCGCCGCAGATCGAGGCGTCCTGTTCAGCCAGGAAGTCGAACATGAAATCGTCTCCGTTTCTCTGGTATCGTTTTGGCGCCCTGTTTCGACCCACAAGGCGCAATTTTTTTCAGGCAATAGACATTATCTCGATGGAGGATACCTTTTTCCAAAACGAAAATGTTTCAAAGTGAAGGTAGAGATGAGAATTACGACATTCGCCGCGGCGGCTTTAGTCCTTGTCCTCAGCCCGGCCTCCCGGCTGCGGGCGAAAACTCCGAATATTCTCTTCATTCTCTCCGATGATCATGCCCTCGAGGCGATCGGTGCCTACGGCTCCTGGCTGAAGGACTACACCAGGACGCCGACGCTCGACCGGCTGGCATTCGAGGGAATGCGTTTCACCAATGTCTGCTGCAACAACTCGATCTGCTCGCCCAGCCGTGCGGCGATCATCACGGGCCAGTATTCGCACATCAGCGGCGGTCTGAATCTGAACTGCTCCCTGCGGGAGGACGCGCCGAGCTATAATCGCCAGCTGCGAAAGGGGGGATACCAGACGGCTGTGGTCGGCAAATGGCATATGAGGCATACCCCGCGCGGCATGGACTTCTATTCGGTGACGAAGGGACAGGGAAGCTATTTCAACCCATCCTTCACCTCGACCGGCGACAGGCAGTCGAAGCACAAGGGCTACTATGCCGATGTCTACACTGACGTCGCTCTCGAGTGGTTGAAGAAACGCGACAGGAAGCGGCCATTCTGCCTCAACCTGCACTTCAAGGGACCGCATCATCCCTACGATTACCCCGAGCGCCACGATGGATTGCTCGCCGACAAGCTGGTACCCGAACCTCCGAGCCTGCACGAGGACGTGGAGCGGACCAGCCCGCTGCTCAAGGCCCCGCATAGATGGCATCTTTTTCGAAATCACGGCTACTTCGGGCGCCACGAGAACGACAGCAAGCCGAAGATGTGGCCGCATGATGGGAGCGTGAAATCGAAGACCTCGGCCGCCTACCAGCACATGATCCACAAATACATCCGTTGCGTGGCCGCTATCGACGAGAACATCAAGCGCGTCCTTGATTACCTCGAGGCCGAGGGCATCAAGGATGAGACGCTGATCGTCTACACCTCGGACCAGGGCTACTGGCTCGGCCAGCACGGGCTCTACGACAAGCGCCTCCTGCTGGAAGAGTCGGTGAAGATGCCGCTGATCGTTCGTTACCCGGGCTCCATCAAGGCCGGCACGGTGAACGAGGAGCTCGTCAGCAACGTAGACTTCGCTCCGACGCTGCTCGAATTCGCGGGCATCACGCCCGATTCCCGCATGCAGGGACGCTCGATCGTTCCGCTCCTGGCCGGCGGAACTCCCGCCGACTGGCGCCAGGCGATCTGGTACGCCTACGGGGCGGCGGGCCATCCGCACTGGGGTATGCGCTCGAAGCGTTACAAGCTGGTGCTTTTTCCCGGCACCACGGACTTCGAGTTTTACGATCTCGAGAAAGATCCGCGCGAGATGACCAATCTTGCCGGTGTCACCGACTACGCCGCGGCGATTGCCGAGGCTCGTAAGACGGTCGAGGCCCTGAAGCTCGAGGTGGGAATCCAGCCCGGGCAGCTGCCCGCGAAGGGAGGCTGGGCCAAGGCAGGGGTCCGGGAGCGTGAGAGGAAAAAGAAAAACAGGAAACAGGAATCGAATTAATAAGGAGTCTGCTCGATGCGTAGATCTATTCTCTTCTTCGTGGCGGCGCTGTTCGCCCTTCCCGCCTTCGCCGACCACCATCATCCCAACGTGGTGCTGGTCTATGCCGATGACCAGGGCTACCAGGATCTCGGCTGCTACGGCTCACCCAACATCAAGACGCCCAATATCGATGGGCTGGCCAGGGAGGGAGTGCGCTTCACGAGCTTCTATTCGGCCTACTGCGTCTGTTCAGCTTCGAGGGCTGCGCTGATGACAGGCTGCTACCAGCCGCGCCTGAACATTCCCGGGGTGCTCGGGCCGCGCAGCAACGTCGGCCTCCATCCCGACGAGGTCACCATCGCCGACCTGCTCAAGACGAAGGGCTACGCCACGATGTGCATCGGCAAGTGGCATCTCGGCGACAGGCCGGAGGTGCTGCCGACGGCGCAGGGATTTGACCACTACTTCGGGTTGCCCTATTCGAACGACATGGCCCGCATCAAGGGCTGGGGTAACAACACGCCTGATCTCGACAAGATCTGGAAGCTCAAGAAGTGGGACGCCTACAACAACCATCTCTACGGCGATGACAAGCGCATCGAGGGGCCGGTTGACCAGGTAACGCTGACCGACCGCTACACCAGGAAGGCTGTTGAGTTCATTCGCGCCAACAAGTCGAAGCCGTTCTTTCTCTACATGCCGCATACGATGCCGCACGTGCCGCTCTTCGTCTCCGATGATCGCTACGACGCTGATCCGAAAAAAGCCTACAAGCTGACCATCGAGCACATCGACTGGTCGGTGGGGCAGATTCTCAAGACCCTCGATGAGCTGGACCTGGCGAAGAAAACCATCGTCATCTATTCCTCAGACAATGGCCCCTGGCTCTCGAAGAAGCACCACGCGGGCAGTGCCCTGCCGCTTCGGGCCGGCAAGGCGACGACCTACGATGGAGGTATGCGTGTGCCGGCCGTCGTACGCTGGCCGGGACAGGTTCCCGCCGGCACCGTGACCGACTATGTCGCCTCGACAATCGACGTGCTGCCGACCCTCGCCGAGATCACCGGCGCGAAGCTGCCCGGGCACCCGATCGACGGGATGAGCATTCTCGCGACCCTCAAGAACCCGAAGACTCCGACCCCGCGGCAGGCAAAGGGTTTCTTCTACTACAGGAACAACCGCATCGAGGCGGTGCGGCTGGGCAAGTGGAAGCTTCGCCTCGCTGGCGGGCGAGGGAAGAAGAAGAAGGGGCGCCCGGCGGTCGGAATGGAGCTCTATGATCTCGATGCCGAGATTGGTGAAACGACCAACGTGGCAGGGAAGAACCCGGAGGTGGTGAAGCAGCTCCAGGCCCTCGCTGTAGCCTACGATACGGACCTGAAGAAGAACACCCGTCCGCTCTGGCGCGCAGGCAAGAAGAAGGACTGAGCAGCGCCTGCAATCAGGCCAGGAGCTTTTTGACCGGGTGCTGGTCTTCTACACCCGTGAGGCGGAAATCGAGGCCCTGGAACCGGAAGCTCAGGAGCTGGTGGTCGATGCCCAGCTGGCGCAGGATCGTGGCGTGCAGGTCATGGACGTTGACCGGGTCCTCGGCGATGTGGAAGCCGAGATCGTCGGTCCTGCCGAGGGTGATGCCTTGCTTGATGCCGCCGCCGGCGAGCCAGACGGTGAAGGCCTGGGGGTGGTGATCGCGGCCCTTGTTTCTTCCGAGGACGACGTTGGACTCTACCATGGGCGTGCGTCCGAACTCGCCGCCCCAGATGACGAGGGTGTCTTCGAGCATGCCGCGCTGCTTGAGGTCCTGGACGAGGGCGGCCGAGGCCTGGTCGGTTTTCCGGGCGTTGTCTTTCACATTGCCCTCGACGTTGGTATGCGCGTCCCAGCCCTGGTGGTAGACCTGGATAAACCGAACGCCGCGCTCGGCAAGTCGCCGCGCCAGCAGGCAGTTGTTGGCGAAGGTGGCCTTCGAGTCACCCGGCTTCGCTCCGTAGAGCTCCAGGGTCTCCTTTTTCTCATCCTTGAAGTTCATCAGCTCGGGCGCGCGGGCCTGCATGCGGTAGGCCATCTCGTAGGCGTCGATGCGGGCCGCGATCTCGGGATCGCCGACGAGGTTGAGGCGGCTTCTGTTGAGGTCGCGGATCAGGTCGAGCGAGTCGCGCTGCGCCCTGGAATCAACACCGTCTGGATTGTTGACGTGCAGGATGGGCTCGCCATCGCTCCTGAAGGGTACTCCCTGGTGTTCCGACGGCAGGAAGCCCGAGCTCCACAGGGAGGCGCCGCCGCTGAGTCCGCCGCCGCTCTTGAGCACGACGAAGGCCGGCAGGTCGTCGGCCTCGGCGCCGATCCCGTAGCTGAGCCAGGAGCCCATGCTCGGCC
>Ga0310124_10002521_pt1 | contig 12559 bp, 12 predicted proteins | sample CB11b_AW_Bot5_MG_FD_203507 | JGI IMG/M metagenome (GOLD analysis project Ga0310124, IMG submission 203507) | Marine microbial communities from Western Arctic Ocean, Canada - CB11b_AW_Bot5 | ecosystem: Environmental > Aquatic > Marine > Oceanic | place: Canada: Western Arctic Ocean | collected...
ACGGCGGCGTTCGCCGCGCTCCTTGCGCTGTACTGGTTTGGGTCGATGTTTTCGTCGGCGCAGCTGGTGGAAACGTTCAGTAAAAAGGGGTTGAAGGATTTTGCGGATGTGATCGTTCAGAACCGTGTGGGAGCGATGCTTCACGGGGTTATAATGGTGGCCGTGTTCGGGCTGTTTTTTGCCGGCGCGTTGTACGCCTCACGTCCTGCCGCGGGCAGGGCCCTGTGGATCGCCGCCTGGGTGCTCGTCGCCCTGGTGGCTGTCGACGCGAAGCTGCTTTCGCGGCACTATATTAAATCCATGAGCCTGGCGCAGATCAGGAATAATCCGGTGATGAAGGTGTTGCAGCACGCGACCAAGCATGGCAGGACCGCATTCCCTACCCAAAGCACCTTCTACAACACATGGCTTACCTATGACGTGCCGTATCACCATATTCGAACCGTGAATGTGACGGCTGCGCCGCGGATGCAAAACGACTACAAGAATTTCATTTCAACCATGGGGAGTACTCCGTGGCGATACTGGCAACTGAGCGGTGTCCAACTCCTGCTGGGGCCGGGCCGGGTCTGGGGGCAGCTAAATGGCCATCCGTCCACGAAGGGGAAAACCAGGATCGCGTATGCGTTTAATGTTGAACCAACCGCCGATGGGAGGAATGTGCGGGTGATCGAAGCGTCCGACACGGTTCCGGGCGCTCATTGCGTATTAAAAATCCTGGAAGGTGGTCAACGCTTCCGGATGGTCGATGACTGGGAAGTGCTGGACAAGGAAGCCGCGCTTGCGCGCATCGCCGAGCCCGGATTCAAACCTCTGGAGCAGGTCGTGCTTTCGGGCGTGGAGCAGAATTTTCCAGCCCCCCCTGCGGCCAGCCCCAACAATTCCGGCCACGTCAGTATAGAGAGTATTAAACCAGGATTCGTGCGCGCGAAAGTGTCGACAACCAGGCCTTCGATTCTGCGAATCGCGGATCGGTACGACCCTCATTGGAAGGCCGTCGTGAGGGGAAAGGAAGTGCCGGTGATGGTGTGCGATTATTTGTTCCAGGGCGTCTACCTGCCTCCCGGGCTTCATCGGGTCGACCTTACCTACGATCCGCCTAAGGGCACGCTATGGATCCAGCTCTTCGGCAGCGGGGTCTGTGCCGTTGCCATATTGCTCCTGGTCTTCAACCGGTTCAGGGAGGTTGGACTTCCAGGGCCGGCACCATCGGCGACCCTGAGATGATCCCCGTCTGGAAGGACCCGGAATTCGATTCCTCCCAGCGTGCTTTCTACTACGTTCGCGTGATCGAGATTTCGACCCCGCGCTGGACGGCGTACGATGCCAAGTACTTCGGTCTCCAGTTCGACGAGGAAATCCCGGTGACGCATCAGGAGTGCGCCGACACTTCGCCAATTTGGTACACGCCGTGACGCTGGACAGATTGCACTGTTTACTACGTCAAGAATTTGTTCGGAGTGCCCGGCGGGCTCAACGACTTACCCTTGATTGAGAGTTCACGACGAAGGAGGGACTCTCATCCCTGAAAAATCAGAATGGCGGGGCGCCATCTGAGGCCAGACTGAAAAATGCTTCCATCTCCTCGATGCCTCCCGGCGTGCCCATGTCAAGGAGCGGCGGGGGAAATTCCGAGGCAAAGAGTTTTCCCTCCTGCGCGAGTTGCGGAAAGAGTTCATTCTCGAACGAAATGGCTCGCCCGTCCGGCAGGGGTTCAATGATGTTTTGTTCGAGCAGGTAGTACCCGCCGTTGACAAGGCCACGCGCAACCGCGGCCTTTTCACGGAAGCGAACGATGCCGCCCTCGGTGTTTGTTTCCACCGTCCCATACCGGTCGGGCTGATTCATTGCGACAACGGCGATGGAGGCGGTTGCCGACCGTTCGCGATGCGTGGATATGAAGGATGCCAGATCAAGGCCCGGGAGCAATGTATCTCCGTTCATGACCAGTACCGTTTCCGATCGCAGATGCTGATTGCAATGGCGAATGGCGCCGCCGGTTCCCAAGGGGGATGTTTCTACTGAGACCATGATCTCCAACCGGTCCGCCCATGTCGACGCGGCGTGCGCTTCGATCTGTTCCGCCCGGTATCCCGCGGCGAGGACGACGGATGACACGCCTTGCTCTGCGAGCCAGGATAGTTGGCGGTCCAGGAAAGGCCGGCCTGCTACCGGCACCAGTGCCTTCGGCAGTTCGGGGTGCAACTCCTGCAAGCGGGTGCCAAGGCCTCCCAGAAGAATGACCGCCTGCGGGACGTCAACAGTCATATCGAATCTGGGGATGCCAGAATAATCTCGGATCCGTGGTTGGAAAAACGAAACCCGACTTCCTGGAACGTAGAGAGCGCTTTCCTGACATTCTCTTGTCGCGATTGCGGCACGTAGAGCAGAAGAAATCCTCGTCCTCCCGCACCCAGTAGTTTGCCCCCCAAGGCTCCGCTGTCGCGCGCCGCATCATAGGCCCGGTCGATATCCGTATTGCTGATGCCTGACGCCAGGGTTTTCTTTCGCACCCATGTTTCGTGCAGCAGGTCGCCGAAACGGTCGAGGTCTTCATCGCCCTGAAGAATCGCCAGGGCGCGATCCACCAGCGCTTTCATTTCACCAAGCACGTCCAACTTGTGGTGCAAACTCTGCGCTTGTTCCGAGAGAATCGCGTCCGACGATTTTTCGATACCGGTGTAAAAAAGAAGCAGGGACTTTTCCAGCGCGGAGAGGCGGGGACCGGGCATAGTCACCGGCTCTACGCGCACCGATTCGCCGGGCCCGAACTGAATATGGCAAAGACCTCCGTGCGCTACGGCATACTGATCCTGGTGACCGCCCGGATCACCGACACGTTCGCGCTCCACGTGGATCGCCTGGGATGCCAGCTCTTCCGGCGTGGCCTCTTTATCGAGAAATGCATGCAGCGCAAGCAGCAGGCCGACCGAGAACGAAGACGAGGAACCGAGCCCGGTGCGTCCGGGGAGATCCGCGACGTGCGCGATTTCAAGACCACATTCCATCTCCTGCAGTGCCATGCATTCTCTGACCAGTGGATGCTGGAACTCGGACGGATGCTGTACGCTCTCGGTCTCGGCGTAGTTCGCGCGGTACTTGTACTTGAAGAAGGGGCCGAGGCGATGCACCAGCAGGTAACAATACTTGTCGATCGTAGAGCACAGCACGGCGCCGCCATGTTCATGATAGTATCCCGGAAAGTCTGTGCCTCCGCCGAAAAAACTGATCCGAAACGGTGTGCGGGAAATGATCATCCAAAACTCTGGTCAAAGCCGCACTTGCTCCTGTGCGAGAGCTTCCGTAAACCACTCCACGGTTCGCCGCACGCCGTCCTCCAGCGACGTATCGCAGGAGAGTCCGAGTGCATGGAGCCGTTTCACGTCGAAGATCTTGTCGATCTGGCCGTCCGGCTTGCTGGTATCCCACCGGATTTCTCCCGGGTACGCCGTTTCCCGCCGTACGAGCTCCGCCAGTTTCTTGATCGAAGTTCGTGTGCCCGAGGAAATATTCACCGGGTCGTGGCCGTCGTACGATTCAAGAAACCACGGAACCAGGGTCGCAACATCGCCGGCGTAGACGAAATCGCGCGTAGGTAGCCCGCTGCCGTAGCAGGCGATTTCCGGTGCGCCGGATTCCTTCGCTTCGATGAATCTGCGAATCAGGGCGGGAATCACATGGGAGTATCCCTCGTTAAAGTTGTCATACTCTCCGTACACGTTGCCGGGGATAAGAACCAGGCTGTCGAATCCGTACTGTGCGCGGTATGCGTCGGATTGAATCAGCATCATCTTTTTTGCGACTGAGTAGGGGGCGCTTTCGCCTTGGGGGATGCCATCCCACATCTGATCTTCGCTAATCGGGGAAGCAGCAGTACCGGGATAGGAGCAGCCACCGATAAAGGTGACAAACTTATCGATCCCGGCTTCGAAGCAGGCGTGAAGCGTGTTCGTATTGATTAGAATGTTCTCCCGAAAAAACTCGGCGGGGTAATCCCGGTTGGCGATGATCCCGCCGACCTTGGCTGCGAGATGCAGAACGGCATCCGGTTTCACATCACGCAGCATGCGCCCGGGTTCTTCCGGGCTCAGAAGGTCGAAATCCGCCCGCCCCACCGGGACGATCTCTGCACTGGTTTTCTCCTGAAGGACCGGGACGATGTGACGGCCGAGAAACCCGGTGGCGCCGGTTACGAGGATGCGATGGAAGGCCTTGCTCATTTAATAATACTCAACATTCGCGAAATCCGTTTTCCAGCGGAGCGTGCTCAATCCTTCGCGAAGCGCCAGCAGCCCGTCATCCCATCCGATTTCCGGCTCGAATCCGATTTCTTGAATGCGCGAAAAAGCAATGGAGTAGTTGCGCTTGTCCGGGTCTTCGCGGATGTCGTTGAAATGAAGGTAACACCCGGTGAGTTCCATGACTTTTTCAGCCAGCTCGCGTTTCGTCTTGTTCATCCGTTCATGGCCGATGTTGAACGCGCGCCCTTTCATCTTATCAAAATTTTCCAAGGTGAACTGAATCGCGCGCGCGACATCCGTCACATGGATAAAGGAACGTTGAAAATGACTTTCAAAGACGACGAGGAAGCCCTGGCGCAGCGCGCGCCACATAAAATCGTTCGGCATGAGGTCGAGCCGGACGCGGCCGGAGAGTCCAAATACCGTGGTAAAGCGAAAGGTGACAACATTGTCCTGGGCCAGTAGTTCCTGTTCGGCTTTGACCTTGGTGAGGCCGTAGACGGAGATGGGTTCCTGCGGGGTGTCTTCCGTACAGGTTCCCTCCACCGGTTGGCGTGTACCGTATCCGCTGGTGGTGTTGGGGAATATGTAGGGCTGGTTTGCGCGGTCCCGGAGGGCATCCAGCCGCATGGCGGCCTCATAATTGATGTCCCAGGCATCCTTTTCACGGTCCGCGCACAGGGGGGCGCCCACGAGCGCGGCAAGATTTACAATTGCGTCTGCTCCGTCCAGCGCGCGCTTCAGGGTCTCTTCGTCCCGAACGTCTCCCTGGATGCACTCGAACCCGGGGTGAATGAAATAGGGCAGAAGCCCGGTCTGCCGGTAGCAGAAATTGTCAAGGACGCGCACTCGGTAACCTTCTTGCAGCAACTGTGGAACGAGCGCGGTACCCAGGTATCCGGCCGCGCCGGGCACGAGGATTTTTCGATTTTTGTCCGCCATGGGAACCGATCGTATGGGCGGCGCAAGTACCTGTCAATGCTACGGCGGAATCCGTTCCCGGTTGACGTCACCGTACCCCGGTGATAGGGATCGGTTATGTCGCACGTGCGTAGAGCCCGGTGGTTGATCTGTTTTTCCCTGGCCGCGATCGTTGCCGGCGTTTCGGGGTGCGCCAAGAGTGTCGGCGCTCTCGACGCCGCAGACGAGCGCGACCCGGAAATGGCGCGCGCAACCACCCTGGAGCGGGCCAACGATTTCGAGGGGGCAATCCAGTCCTACCAGTTGGCATTGGAGCGGAATTCCGAGCTTATCAAAGCGCATCTGAAGCTGGGGTTGCTTTACGACGATTACGAAAACAATTACCTGCGCGCGATTTATCATTACGAGAGATACCTGGAACTGAGACCGGATTCAGAGAAGCATGCGGACATAGAGGAGTTGGTCCGCCTCGCCCGGGTCAACTATGCCACGTCGATTCCGGAACAGGATTCCGAGGCAATCCGGGAATTGACCCGGGTCCGGCAGAAGGCGAGCCAGATGGAACAGGATATGGGGGCGGCGAAACGCAGGATCGCGGCTTTTGAGGTTGAGAACGCTAAATTGACGACGGCGCTGGGCACGGCCCGGAAGAAAATCGTCTCCGATCAGGGGCAGGCTTCGGTGAGTGGATCCTCTCCGGCCCCGGTGGCGTCCGTCCCCGCGAATAAAGCGATCTCTTACAAAGTCCAGCGCGGTGACAGCTTATCCCGGATTGCTACCAAGATGTACGACGATTCGAGGAGGTGGAAAGCGATCTACGACGCGAATCGGTCGGCGTTGGACAGCCCTGAGAGCCTCAAAGTGGGCCAGATTTTAATGATTCCGATATCACAATCAGACTGAAGTTTGAGCCCTGATGGCGGGGTCTCAATAGAATGAATGATCACGAACGCCGGATGGATCGATGAAGGGTACAGATTTTTTTGATGAAGATTTGCAGAATCGCGACCGCGATCGGCGGCCGGCGGAACCGGACGCGGACAAGGACGAGTCACGGGTGATTAAGCGGCCCGTATCGGACTTGAATCTCACGCGCATGGGTCGGCAGCGGGAGGATATCGAAAACCAGGTTGCCGCATCGTCCCAGGAATTGGAACGTCTTCGCATCCGCCAGGAGGAGATCGAGAAAGAGCGGCGCGAACTGGAGGATCTGCGGCGGAAGCAGGAGGAATATGTGACCTCCCGGCGCGATCTCAGCGAACGGCTGACCCAGAGTCTTGTTTCCATGGAAAAGGAACAGATGCGGGTGGAGATGGTCGCCGAGATACTGCAAACAGGACGGAGTCGGTTCAAGAATATGCGGGAGGAGATCGGCTCAATCGATGAAGAGTCGTGGACCGATGACCAAATGCGTGAAGAATTGACCCGGTCTCTCTCGCTGCTTGAAGAGTCGCGGATGGAGTATAATACGACGATGGCGCGACTGAATGCCGCGATGGCGGACGGGGCCGCAGCCCATGCGGGCGAAGCTGATTCCGGTTCGCCGGTGCAAGCAGGCGGGCGAAGCACGCACTCCTTTGGCTACTGGTGTAAAGCTGGACTCGCATTTTTGCTTCCGGCGATGCTCTTTGTCACTGCACTGATCGCGGTTCTCATATACCTCTATCGTACATACGCGTAATATCTGTCCGTTTGCCTACGAATGCCAATGGATCTATCCGACCCAGAGAAAAAACCGGGAAAGAAGATGGGGGATCGCGGCACGGGAGATCTATTCGCGTGGGGCGCACAGCAGCGCGGGAGCGAAAAGCCCGAGACCCTTTCCTACCGTGAACCCGGCGGCGCGCGAAGCCTGTACGGGATTGAGCGTTCCAACGATGATCCCCCCCGCGGGAAGCCAAGTACTCCGGATTCCTACCTTTACAGCGGAAACGGGGGACGTCTTGAACCCGCCGGCCGCGACAGCGAGGTGGTCCGAAATCGGGTGATGTTTTTGATTCTGTTTCTCGGCCTCATCATTTTCGTAGCGGTCCAGATGCTGAGTAAGTAAGGGTCACAAGGAGAAAATCGTTGCTTTCCAGCACGTGCGGCGCTATAGGAGGACACTGAGGGCGAAGTAATCTCGGGCAGGCACATGTACCACGGGATTTCTGTATCCTGTTTACTTCGAGGTGGGAAAAGTTTTGAAAATTGCATTGGCATGTGGTGGTACCGGGGGCCACATTTTCCCCGGCGTCGCCACGGGCGAGATCTTGTCAGCCCGCGGGCATGAAGTCGTGCTCTGGCTGGCCGGGAAAGATGGGGAGGGTCACCTGGTTCGTGATTGGGGGGGAGAAGTCGTCACCGTCGCGGCGGAAGGGTTTTCCGAGGGCGTGTCCCCCCGGGCCATGAAAACCGCCTGGTCGCTGGTTCGGGCGGCGCGGACCTGCACCGGGATGATGCGAAACAATCCTCCCGACGTGCTGCTCGGCATGGGCAGTTACGGCTCGGTGGGGCCGATTCTTGCGGCCCTGCGCCTGCACATTCCATTCGTCCTGCACGAGGCAAACGTGTTGCCGGGGCGGGCTGTCAGCCTATTTTCCCGGTGGGCGGCAGCGGTGGCAGGCAGTTTCGAGGAAACTCGGTACTATATGCGCCGGAAAGACATTGTTCTAACCGGAATGCCAATCCGGTCCCGACTGGCGGCTGCCGCACGCAGAAATGCGGAGAAGGATCTGGACCCGAATCGGCTTACGATTTTGGTGATGGGGGGAAGCCGCGGGGCCCATGCGCTCAATGAAATCGTTCCGGAGGCGCTCGCGGGATGCCGTCAACTGGGCCGTAATTTCCAGGTGGTTCATCTCGCCGGAGACGCAGACGTGGGGTCTGTGCGCAAGATTTACGAGTCGGCGAAAATCACTGCGGCAGTGCACGGGTTTACCCGGGACATGGCCGCGATTTATGCGGGAACGGACTTGGCCGTATGCCGGTCGGGTGCTGCAACCTGCGCCGAACTGTCCGCTTTCGGCGTCCCTGCGCTGCTCATCCCGTATCCGTTCGCCGCCAAGGATCATCAGACGGCAAATGCGCGAGCCATGGAGAAAGTCGGAGCGGCCGATATTGTGCCCGAGGACGACCTCAGCGCCGTCTGGCTGCAGGATTATGTCAACCAGTGCATTCAAAACCCCAGCAGATTGGCAAGAATGAGTGCTGCTTCCCACCACCGCGCTCAGGAGCGGGGCGCCGAGGCGCTTGCCGATCTGATCGAGCAGGTCGGCGAAACCAGGGGACGGGCGGAAATGAATGACGAATGACGAAGTACCCAATGCCGGATACCCATCTCACTTCCTTGAGTCAGGATCCAAATTGGGCGCTCTCCCGCACGGAGTTTCTTGATGTTCTTCAACGGAAGCAGGGCCGAATTCACTTTGTCGGGATCGGCGGGGTTGGAATGGCGGGTCTTGCGCGTCACCTTCAGGCGGCCGGATTTACGATATCCGGCAGCGATAACGCCGCGTCCGGAATAACGGCATGGTTAGGGGAGCATGGGATCGATGTCGTTAATGGTCACGCGGCGGAAAATGTGCGTGAAGATGTGCTGTGCGTCGTTCGAACTCCGGCGGTACCGGATTCGAATGCGGAGTTGATTCGGGCCCGCTCCCGTTCGCTTCCGGTTGTCACAAGAGGAGTCGCTCTTCCGGCGTATCTCGAAGCATTCGAATCTATTGCGGTGTGCGGCACCCATGGGAAAACGACCACCGCGGCAATGATTGCTCACATTCTCGGCAGCGCGGGAGTTTCGCGGGCCTATTGCGTCGGCGGCGAAGTGGCGACTCTTGATGGCGTGGCCCGAACCGGCCCGGGGCCGGTGGTCGTGGAGGCGGACGAAAGTGACGGGACGGTTGGGCTCTATCAACCTTCCGTCGGGGTGATCACCAATATCGAGTTCGATCACATGGAGCATTTCGACTCTGAGGAGGCCTTTTCGGCCTCTTTTCAGCGTTTTGCGTCCCGCGCGCGGGATTGCCTCATTTTTTACGGCGCTGACCCGCGGGCGGCCGAAGCATCGGCTGCGGCTCGGAACCGGAAATCCTTTGGACTGCACGAAACCTTCGATTTTTCTGGGAAAATCGTAGATCGAGCGCCGTGGTCCAGCCGTTTCGAGCTTCGGGTCCCAGACGAGGAGTACGCGGAAATCACGTTGCGTTTGCCTGGAGACTACAATGTCTTGAATGCGGTGGCCGCTGCCGCCGGGGCGCACACCAGCGGAGTTTCTACCGGTGAAATCGTTCGGGGGTTGGAATCGTTCACCGGAGTACGGCGTCGCTTCGAGCGCATTCCCGACACCGGGGAAGTGGTGGTGATCTCTGACTACGCGCACCATCCAACAGAACTTCGCGCGGTGATCAGTGCGGCCGGGCGCCTGGACTACAGGCGGCTTCATGCTATTTTTCAGCCGCATCGATTTACGCGGACGCGCGCGTTGCTCCAACAGTTTTCCCAGGCGTTTCAAGGTGTTGATCATTTGATTGTTGCGCCGGTGTATGCAGCGTCGGAACTGCCTCTGGCCGGAGGAACTTCGCAGGATCTGGTGGCGGCATTCACGGAGCGACAGCTGCCGGTTCCCCATCTGGCGTCATCGCTCGAAGAGGCGTGGCGTTTGATGGAGGAGAATTTGCGGACTGACGATGTGCTGCTGATTCTCGGTGCCGGCGATGTAGAAAAGATTGCATCGCTGGCGAGGTCCGCGTACTCTGTGAATTAACGCCAGGTGGGGTCCCGGCAGGCACTAGTAACGAGGCGAGTCGTGACGAAACGATTTCGACATGTCGGGGTCCTCTTGGGAGGAACGTCCAAGGAGCGCGAAGTATCATTGCGATCTGGTTCCGCGATTGCCGGGGGGCTCCGCGATGCAGGTTATCTCGTGGATGAAATCGACGTGACCTCTGAAGAGCTACGCATTCCGGATGCGGTCGAAGCCGTATTTCTTTCCCTTCACGGCACCTTTGGTGAAGACGGTTGCGTTCAGCGCATCCTTGAGGACCGGCGCATTCCGTACACGGGGTCAGGCCCCGACGCCAGCCGCATTGCTTTCGACAAGATTGCGACGAAAGAATTATTTGAACGAATCGGGGTGCCGACGCCTGCCTATCAGATTTGGCGAAAAGGCGAATCCAGGAAGATGGCGCTTCCTGTCGTCGTAAAGCCGCCACTTCAAGGCTCCAGCATCGGCCTGCACTGCGTATTTGAGGAAGAGAGCTGGGAAGACGCTTGTCTGGATGCCCTGAATTACGGCGAGAGTGTCTTGATAGAGGAATTCATAGCCGGGGCAGAGCTGACGGTGGGGATTGTGTGCGGGGAATTGATGCCGATCGTGGAGATTCTCGCTCCCGCCGGCCACTATGACTATGAGGCCAAGTACGAATCGAGTGAAACGGAGTACGTGGTCCCGGCGCCTCTTTCGCCCCCGGTTGGTGACGCGTGCAGCAGGATGGCAAGGGATGCGGACCGGGCTATGGGCTGCCGAGGGATGGCCCGTATTGATTTTCGGCTGTCCGCCGAAGGAGAATTGTTCGCACTGGAAGTAAACACTCTTCCCGGATTTACAGAGACGAGCCTGCTGCCAAAGGCGGCGAAAGCCGCGGGAATAGAGTTTCCCTCGTTATGTGAACGAATTATGGAGTCAGCGACCACCGAAGGAGCGCGGTCGGAGGATGATTCTTAGGTTGAATGTTTAGGGAATACCCAATATATAGTATGTTGCGGAGGCGAAGCGGTCAACATGTGGTATGACGATCCATTCGTAAAATTTAAGAAAAAGAAGAAAAATCGGCGTCGCCGGACGGCGCGGGACCCTATTTTGATGGTAAATGCCCGCACCGCGGAAGTTCGGCGGGAGCGGCTCCATCGGATCGGGGCGCTGGTCATCTGTCTGGCGGCAATCGCGGCGCTAGGCTGGCTTTTGGTCTCGGGAGGCCGATTTGTCGGGCGTTGTCTGTTCGTCGAGAATCCCCGGTACTCGGTTCTCAACTTCGAAGCCGGATCTGACGGAACCAGGATTAATGCCAGGCGAATCCGGGAATTCGCGGAACTGGGCGAGACCTTCAATCTTTTTGCCATCAGTCTGAAGACTGTGCGAACACGCCTGGAGGAAGTTCCGGTAATCAAGACTGCCCGGATCCAGCGAATTCTGCCTGATACGCTAAAGATCTGGGTGACGGAGCGCGTTGCAATCGCGAGGCTGGCCGGGAAACGGAATGCGCAGTCGTGGGCCATTGATCGGGACGGTTACGTGCTCGGGCCCGGTACCCGCTATGCCGGTCTGCCGCTGATCTTCGGGGCGGACATGTCCAATTTAAGACCCCGCAAAAAACGGGAGTCCCCACAGATCGCCTCTGCCATCAATGTCCTTGAAATCGTCGCCGCGAGTCAGCCGCTTTCGCGGGTACTCAACATTGAAAGCATCGAGATCGAGGACGGCATTGATCTGCAATTGTTTCTCGACGAGAATCGCATTGGAATGATTACCCGTGAAAATTCGGAAAAACAATTGGGTGATCTGGCGGTGACGATCCAGCAAGCGGATTCGGCGGGCAAGAAGTGGAAGACGTTTGATTGTCGTGTAGAAAAAAATCAATTTGTGAAGTAACGGATTTCGCGGACGTATGAACATTCCCCCGATAGCTGCCCTCGAAGTCGGAACCAGCAAAGTCCGCGTTGTTGTTGGTGAAGCGCGCGAGGACGGGCAAATCATGATCACCGGTTTCGGTGAAGCACCGTCGCGTGGCATTCGAAAATCGGATGTAATCGATTTTGACAACGCGCTCTCATGCGTGCGCCGGGCGCTGCAGCTTGCCGACCAGAATGGTCCGGTAAAAATTCACGAAGTGCACCTGGTCTTATCGGGTTCGGGTATATCTTGTGAGAAGAATCGCGGAACGGTTCCGGTGGAAGATGATGCGGGGGAAATCGGAAACGATGACATGGATCGCTGCATGGAAACAGCGCGCGCCGTGAACCTGGGACATGACCGGCAGGTTGTGCATACGATTTGCCAGCGGTTTTACATCGACGAACACCACGTGGTTACCAACCCGATGGGGATGGAAGGCAGCCGTTTATCGGCGGATACACTGGTGGTGCACGGCATGCGCGCGCAGCTGAGAAACACGGTGAAAGTAGTCCGGTCGGTGCCCATGGTGGTCGAGGATGTCGCATTCGGCGGGCTGTGTGCGGCGCTTGCAGTGCTGACTCCCGAAGAAAAAGAAAAGGGAGTGCTTCTCATAGACCTGGGCGGTGGCACGACGGACTGCGTGGTTTATGCCCACCACGCAATCGCATGGGCCGGGAGTCTTGCCGTCGGCGGCGACCATGTAACCAACGATGTTGCTCGCGGACTCCAGGTGACGATTCAGGAG
>Ga0310124_10002526_pt1 | contig 12544 bp, 9 predicted proteins | sample CB11b_AW_Bot5_MG_FD_203507 | JGI IMG/M metagenome (GOLD analysis project Ga0310124, IMG submission 203507) | Marine microbial communities from Western Arctic Ocean, Canada - CB11b_AW_Bot5 | ecosystem: Environmental > Aquatic > Marine > Oceanic | place: Canada: Western Arctic Ocean | collected...
GCCCCCGATGCCGAAACGTCGGGGGCCGTGATGGTTCAGACAGGGTGGGGAGACTCGCTCCTCAGAACTGCTCCTCCTCGGTGGAGCCGGTGAGGGCCAGCGTCGAGGCGGCGCCGCCAGAGATGGTTGTGGCGACCAGGTCGAAGTATCCGGCGCCGACCTCCCGCTGGTGGCGGGTGGCCGTGTAGCCATCGTCCTCCATGCCGAACTCGCGCTGCTGGAGCTCGACGTAGGCCGTCATGTCGCTCTCGTTGTAGCCGCGGGCCAGGTCGAAGGCCGAGGCGTTGAGGGCGTGCCAGCCGGCCAGCGTGATGAACTGGAACTTGTAGCCCATGGCGCCCAACTCCTTCTGGAACGTGGCGATGGTGGCATCGTCGAGCGCCGCCCTCCAGTTGAACGACGGCGAACAGTTGTAGGCCAGCATCTTGCCGGGGTACTGCTCGTGGATGGCATCGGCGAAGGCCTGTGCCTCGTCGAGGTCGGGGGTGCCGGTTTCACACCAGATCATGTCGCAGTACGGGGCATACGCCAGGCCACGGGCGATGGGCGCCGGGAGGCCGGGTTCGGTGTGGTAAAAGCCCTCGGGCGTGCGCTCGCCACTGATGAACTGCCGGTCGCGTTCGTCGATGTCGCTCGTGATGAGCGTGGCGCCGAGGGCGTCGGTGCGGGCGAGGACGAGCGCCGGGACGCCGATCACGTCGGCTGCGAGGCGGGCGGCGATGAGGGTCCGGATGTGTTGCTGGGTGGGGATCAGCACCTTGCCACCCATGTGGCCGCACTTCTTCTCCGAAGCCAACTGGTCCTCGAAGTGCACGCCCGCGGCGCCGGCACGCAGCATGCGCTTCATGAGTTCGTACACGTTGAGGGCGCCGCCGAAGCCGGCCTCGCCGTCGGCGACGATCGGGACCAGCCAGTCCCGGAGTACCTCGCCGTCGTTCTCGTGCCATTCGATCTGGTCAGCGCGCCGCAGGGCGTTGTTGAGCCGCTCGACGAGCGCCGGCACCGAGTTGACCGGATAGAGGCTCTGGTCCGGGTACACGTGCCCCGCCGAGTTGGCGTCCCCGGCGACCTGCCAGCCCGACAGGTACAGGGCGGGAAGCCCAGCCTTGACGTACTGGATGGCCTGGCCGCCCGTCATGGCCCCCAGGGCGTGGACGTACTCCATCTCGTGGAGGCGCTCCCACAGGGTCTCGGCGCCGTGGCGCGCTAGGGAGCACGCCGGGATGTACGAACCGCGCAGACGCACGACGTCCGCTGCCGAGTAGTCACGTTGGACGCCGGACCAGCGCGGGTTCTCCGCCCAGTCCTGTTCCAGTTCCTCGACCTGCTGGGCGAAGCTGTTGCGCATTGCTTTCTCACTTTCGTACCGGCCGGTCGGGCCGGCGGTCTCTTCTCGGGGGTGGGGGTGATCGTTGTCGGAGTGTGGGCCGCTCAGTCGAGCAGGTCGTACGCCGGCAGTGTCAGGAATTCGATGAACTCGTCGGTTAGGGAGACCGACTCGAACACGCTCCGTGCCTCGTCGAATGGCAGGTCGACGAAGGCACTGGTACCGATCTCGTCCTCGATGGTCCGGAGCTCCTCGTCGATGATGGCGCGTACCAGCGCGGCGGTGACGGTCCGACCATCCTCGAGGTCCCGGCCGTGCCGGACCCACTGCCACACCTGGGCGCGGCTGATCTCCGCCGTGGCGGCGTCCTCCATCAGGTTCCGGATGCTGGCGGCGCCGGTGCCGTCGATCCAGTGGGCCAGGTACCTGAGTCCGACGTGGACGTTGGTGCGGAGCCCGGCCTCGGTGATGGATCCCCCGGTCTCGGCGACGGAGAGGAGGTCGTCGGCGGTGACGTCGACATCCGGGCGCTGACGGTCGATCTGGTTGGTGCCCCGGCCGAGGACGGAGGTGAACTCCTTCATGGCGACCGGGATGAGGTCGGGGTGGGCGACCCAGGTCCCGTCGTAGCCGTCGTTGGCCTCGCGGGCCTTGTCCTCGGCGACCTTCGTGAGGGCGTTCATGGTGATCTCGGGCTCGTGGCGGTTCGGAATGAACGCCGACATGCCGCCGATGGCGTGGGCGCCCCGCTTGTGGCAGGTGGCGACCATGAGCTCGGTGTAGGCCCGCATGAAGGGGACGGTCATCGAGATGTCTGAACGGTCGGGGAGGACGTACTCGTCGTGGGCGGCGAACTTCTTTGCGACGCTGAAGATGTAGTCCCAGCGGCCGGCATTGAGGCCCGCCGAGTGCTCGCGCAGTTCGTAGAGGATCTCGTCCATCTCGAAGGCGGCGAGGATCGTCTCGATGAGGACCGTGGACTTGATGGTGCCCCGTGGGACCCCGAGGGAGTCCTGGGCATGGCAGAACACGTCATTCCAGAGGCGTGCCTCGAGGTGCCCCTCGAGCTTCGCCAGGTAGAAGTAGGGGCCGCTTCCCCGGTCGAGGGCCTCACGCGCTCCGTGGAAGAAGGCGAGTCCGAAGTCGACGAGCGAGGCGGCAGCGGGGCGGCCGTCGACCTGGACGTGGCGCTCGGGCAGGTGCCAGCCACGCGGGCGCACGACCAGGGTGGCGATCTCCTCGTTGAGCCGGTAGTGCTTGCCGCCCTGTTCGAGCGTGAGCTCGCGACGGTGGGCGTCGCGGAGGTTGCGGTGCCCATCGACGACGTTGTCCCAGGTCGGGCTGGTGGCGTCCTCACAGTCGGCCATGAAGACCTTGGCACCCGAGTTGAGCGCGTTGATCATCATCTTGCGGGACGTGGGGCCCGTGATCTCGACCCGACGGTCGAGCAGGTCCTTGGACACCGGGGCGACGGTCCAGGTGCCGGAGCGGATCTCGGCGGTCTCGGGGAGGAAGTGGGGGCGGGCGCCGACGTCGAGACGATCCTGGCGTTCCCGTCGGGCCCGGAGGAGCTCGATGCGCTGGTCGCGGAAGGTGCGGACCAGATCGGCGACGAAGGCGGTCGCCTCGGGGGTGAAGACCTCGGCCAGGTGGGGGTGGTCGGTGACCTCGACGCCGGTGAGGTCGATGCTGGTGCTCTCGATGCCGTCCGGGTACTCCATGCTGGCCCTCAGGTCGCTTTCTTGCCGAGACAAGTATCGACGGAGTTCGGGCCCAGATCAGGGAGCAGGGGAGCGAAACTTCGGCTGGGATAGCCTTATACGCGAAGAACATGAAGTCTTCAGGCTTTATGTCGGCATCGGGCAAGGAGAGAGGTGGCCCCATGGACGCTCCACAGGACGGCTCGCAGTACGACCCGGTCGTGCTCGGGCACCGGGTCCGCCACCATCGCCGACGTTGCGACTTCACGCTGGCAGAGCTCGGCGAGCGGGTCGCCCGACCGCCCTCGTACCTGAGCCAACTCGAGAACGGCCGCCTCGAGCCCAAGTTGGGGGTCCTCGCCTCGCTCGCCGAGGCACTTGGCACCACCACGAGCGACCTCCTCGACCCGGTGCCGCCGAATCGTCGCGCTGAACTCGAGATTCGCCTGACCCGGCTCCAATCGGGCCGCTGGCGTGAGACCCTGGACCTACCGCTGGTGCGCGCCGGGGCCAGGGTGGACGACGACCTGCTCGAGACGCTGGTGGGCCTCTACGAGGCGCTGCCCCGGACCGAGATCAGCAGGGTCGGCCTCGCCCGCCAGAGGGCCGACTCCCAGGCCCGCAGCGCGAACCTGGCACTGCGCACCGAGATGCGTGCCCGCGACAACTATTTCGCCGAGATCGAGGCGGTCGCCACCCAGACGCTTGCGGCCTCGGGCTACACCGGCGAGGGTCCACCCTCCGAGAAGCACCTCACCGACATCGTCGCCCACCACGGGTATCGCATCGAGCGGGTCCGGGGAATGCCCATCACGGCACGCTCGGTCACCGACACGACCCGGCGCGTCATCTACATCCCGCAACGCGACGACCTCAACGTCCGGGCTGCCCGATCGGTCGTCCTCCAGACCCTCGGCCACTTTGCACTCGAGCACGCCGAGACCACCGACTTCGAGGGCTACCTCCGACAAAGGGTCGAATCGAACTACTTCGCCGCGGCCGTTCTGATCCCGGAGCAGGCGGCCGTGGGGTTCCTCGACGTGGCCCATGGCGAGGGCGACCTCTCGATCGAGGACCTCAAGGAGCGGTACTACGTCTCGTACGAGATGGCCGCGCACCGGTTCACCAACCTGGCGACCCGGCACCTGGGCCTGCCGGTGCACTTCCTACGCACCGACACCGCCGGGACCATCACCAAGGCGTACGAGAACGACGGCCTGGCCTTCCCCAGCGACGAGGAGGGCGGCCTCGAGGGCGTCAGGGTGAGCCGGCTCTGGGGGGCCCGTCAGGCATGGGCGTCGTCGGAGATCGTCCACGAACAGTTCACGGCCACAGATGACGGCGACTTCTGGTGCGCCACGTATGTGGAGAACGTCGCCGAGGGCACGCCGTTCGCCATCACGATCGGCTGCACTGCAGCAGATGCGGGTTCCTTCCGCGGTGGCGACACCGTGCGCCGGGCGAGCGCCCGAACGGAGGACCTCGCCGCCGACCCCGAGATGATCGACCGCTGGGAGAGGGTCGCCTGGCCGTCCGCCTCGGAGCGGAGCTTCGTCCTGACCGCCCTGCCACCCGCCGGACGGGAGTTCTCGCCGTTCCCTGGCATCGACCTGGTCGACGTCTACCGGTTCCTCGAGCGCCAGTCAGGCGGAGGCTGAGTCGGCAGCGGGCAATCAGCCCTTCGGGAAGTCCTCGCCCCGCTCCGCCCTTCCGAGCACGTACTCGACGAAGGCGGTGATGTCGATCCGTCGGCCATCCCGGACCATGCCTGTGTGCGTGACGAAGCGTCCGCCGTCCCAGCGGTGGAGCTGGAAGCCGGGTGGTTCGTCCACTGCGCCACCACGGGTGGGGTTCAGGTCGAGGTCGAGTTGGAAGCCGGTCGACGGGCACACGGAGACCAGGGTGGATGCGATCACCGCCTGGATCGGACGGTGCAGGTGCCCGGCTACGACGAGTACCACCTGTGGGTGTGCGGCGATGACGTCCTCGAAGCGGTCCAAGCCCGTGAGGCCGGCCACGTCCATGTAGTCGAGCCCCACCTGGAGGGGGGGAAAGTGGGTGAAGATGAGCGTGGGCCGGTCCGGGGCTGCGGCGAGCGTTCCTTCCAACCAGTCGGCGCGCTCGTCGTCGAAGCAGCCGTCGTGGTGGTCGGGCTTCGAGGTGTCGATGCCGACGAGGCGTACGGGGTGGTCGTCGACCACGTAGCTGCAGTGTCGCTCGGGGAGGTCGCCCGGGTCGCCGGGCAGCAGGTCGGCGAAGGCCTCCCGGAAGTCGGGCCCGTGGTCGTGGTTGCCCGGGAACGGCAACAGGGGAGCGGTGAGCGGCTCGACGATCTCACGGAAGCAGGCGTACTGCTCGGGAGTGCCGTTGTCGGTCAGGTCGCCGGTGGCGAGCACCACGTCGGGGCCCGGGTCGAGCCCGTTGAGGTGCTCGACGACCGCAGCCAACGTCGTCGACGTGTCGGCCAGCGAGGAGAAGGCCCCGTCATCGCAACGGACGTGGCAGTCGGTGATCTGGGCGACGAGCACGGACCCAGAGTAGGGCGCAGTCCCGTGGATGGCCCCCAGTGGCTGGATACGACGGATTCTGCCGTCGGCCCTGCGACCTCGAGCGGGTGAAGGGAATCGAACCCTCATCATCAGCTTGGAAGGCTGAGGTTCTAGCCGTTGAACTACACCCGCGGCGTCGCCGATCGTACCGGTCCGGGTTCGGCGATGACCGCCTAGCCTCCGGGAGATGGGAGCCAAGGGACCGACGGGGATGCACGAGTTCGACCGGGAGAGCGAGGAACTGATCCAGTCGGTGTTCCGCTACACCCTCGAGCGGATCAGGAACGAGCCGCCGCTCGACGGTCCGATGAGTGCCGCCGAACTCCAGTCCCTGGTGGGCCAGACCGTCACGCCAGAGGGACTCGGCGGAACCGAGGCGCTGCGTCGATACACCGAGCACCTGGCCCCCGCCAGCATCTCGGCCGACCACCCCCGCTACCTCGCCTTCATCCCTGGGGCGCCGACCAAGGCGGCCGCCGTGTTCGACCTCGTGATCGGTGCCTCGTCGTTGTGCGGCTCGACCTGGCTGGACGGCGCCGGCATGGTGTTCGCCGAGAATCAGGCACTCCGCTGGATCGCCGACCTGGCCGAGATGCCCGATTCGGCAGGCGGCTGCTTCGCCACCGGCGGGACGATGGCCAACCTGTCGGCCCTGGTCACCGCCCGCCACGACGCCAACGCGAAGCGGACTGCAGCAGGGCTCGACCGGCCCGCACGCTGGGCCATGGTCGCCGCCGAGAGCGCCCACTCGTCGGTCGACTCCGCTGCTCGCGTGATGGACGTCGACGTCGTCCTCGCCAGGGTGGACGGCGATCGCAGGCTCCGGGGCGATGCAGTTGCCGAGGCCATCGCCGGCCGACCCGATGGCACCGAGGTGTTCGCCGTCGTCGCCACGGCCGGCACCACGAACCTCGGCATCGTGGACGCCCTCGACGGCATCGCCAGCGCCTGCGCCGACGCCGGTGTCTGGATGCACGTCGACGGCGCCTACGGCGGCGCAGCGATGGCGGCACCGTCGGTCCGACACCGCTTCGTCGGCATCGAGTGCTGCGATTCGCTCGTCGTCGACCCACACAAGTGGCTGTTCTCGCCGTTCGACTGTGCGGCGCTGCTCTACCGCAACCCCGCGATCGCCCGCGACGCCCATACCCAGCGGGCGGGCTACCTCGAGCCGATCATCGACGACACCGTCTGGAACCCCTGCGACTACGCCCACGTCCTGACCCGTCGGGCAAGGGGGATGCCCTTCTGGTTCTCGTTGGCCGTCCATGGCACCGACGCCTACCGCGACGCCATCGAGGGCACCCTCGAGGTCGCCCGGGCGACGAGGGAATTGGTCGCGGCCGCCGACTACCTGGAACTCATCGTCGAGCCGGAGCTCTCGGTCGTGGCGTTCCGGCGTAGTGGTTGGGAGCGCGCCGACTATCAGGCGTGGTGCGACCGCCTCCTCGCCGAAGGGACGGCTCTGCTCACCCCGACGACCGTCGACGGTGGACCCGCGATGCGCGTCTGCATCATCAACCCGCGTACCACCGTCGACGACCTCACCACGATCCTGGCCACCCTTGCCTGATCACTGGGACAGTGGTTCCGACGTTTCGACCGGGAAATCGTCGGCCTGCCCGTCACGGGCCACCAGTACACTCGCCCCACTGTGAACCCCCTCTCCCTGCGCATGCGTATGCGCAAGTCCAAGGCAGCGACGAGCGACGTCGCTGATCCCGAGCCCGAGGCCCCCAGGTCCGATTCCGTGCGCACCTCCCTCGAGGCACTCGACGGCGACCGCGTCAAGATGACCGTCTCCGTCGACGAGGCCGAGTTCGAGCAGGCGGTTGACCGGGCCTTCCGCAAGCTCGCCCACGAGGTCCGGCTGCCGGGCTTTCGCCCCGGCAAGGCGCCGCGCAGGCTGCTCGAGTCCCGACTGGGCACCACCGCAGGCCGCCACGAGGCGATCCAGGACGCCGTCCCCGAGTACTACCGCAAGGCGCTCATCGAGCAAGCCGTCGATGCGATCGACTCCCCGTCGCTCAAGATCACCTCGGGCGAGGAGGCCGGCGACCTCGTCTTCGATGCCGTGGTTCCCATCCGACCGCAGGTGTCCGTCAGTGGCTACGCCTCCCTGAGCGTCGAGGTTCCCGCCCCTACCGCCAGCGATGCCGACATCGCCACCCAGGTCGACGCCCTCCGACGTCAGCACGGCGCCCTTGAGGTGGTCGAGCGGGCCGCCGAGGACGGCGACCAGGTCACCATCGACATCGAGGGCAGCCACGACGACGAGCCCGTCGAGGGACTCACCACCAACGACTACCTCTACGAGGTCGGTACCGGCGCCGTCGTCGCCGAGATCGACGAGAACCTGCGTGGCGCATCGGCCGGCGACACCCTGGAGTTCGACGCCGCCCACCCCCAGGAGGAGGGCAGCCTGCACCTGCGCATCGTCGTGAAGGAGGTGCAGATGCTGGTCCTCCCCGAGGCCGACGACGCCTTCGCTTCCGAGGCATCCGAGTTCGACACCATCGACGAACTGGTCGACGACCTCCGGACCCGCATCAACTCGATGAAGCGGGCCCAGGCGGCGGTCATGGCCCGCGAGCATGTCGCCCGGGCGGTGGCCGGACTGGTCGCCGACGAACTTCCCGCTGTCCTAATCGAATCGGCCATCGACGACCGCATCCGCGACATGGCGATGCGAATGGCGCAACAGGGCATCGACTTCGCCCGATGGATCGAGGCCACCGGTCAGGACACGGTGGCGATGCGCGAGGGCTTCCGGACCGAGGCCGAGTTGTCGGCCCGCGCCGACCTCGGCCTGCGTGGGGTCGCCTTCGCCGAGGGGATCGAGGCCGAAGAAGCCGACGTTGATGCGCACCTGAGCCTGATGGTGACACAGGCCGGCCAGCCCGACACGGACCTCGACGAACTCCGCGAGGGGATGGCCAGCGCCGGCCACCTCCTCGAACTCCTCGCCGACCTGCGCAAGCAGGCGGCCATGGACTGGCTGTTCGAGCGGGTCGGGTTCGTCGACGAGGAGGGCAACGAGATCGACCGCGACGACCTTCGGCCGCCCGAGCCCGAGGTCGTGATTCCGGGCGAGGAACCAGACCCCACCGATGCCGTCGACCCTGATCCCGAACACGATCCCGAACACGATCCCGAACACGAACAGGAAAGCAGCCCATGACCTTGGCCGACCTCAGCGTGCAGAACTACCTCGTACCGACCGTGGTCGAGCAGACCAACCGGGGCGAGCGGGCGTACGACCTCTACTCGCGCCTGCTGAAGGAGAACATCATCTTCATCGGCACCCCGATCGACGACATCACGGCCAACCTGATCTGCGCCCAGATGCTCCACCTCGAGTCGGAGAACCCCGACCGCGACATCAGCCTGTACGTCAACTCGCCGGGCGGCGACATCAACGCCCTCTTCGCCATCTACGACACGATGCAGTACATCAAGCCCGACATCACCACCATCTGCTTCGGCCAGGCGGCCTCTGCCGCCGCCGTGCTGCTGGCGGCAGGCACGAAGGGAAAGCGCCTCGCCCTGCCACACGCCCGGATCCTGATCCACCAGCCCTACGCCGGTGCACAGGGGCAGGTGTCCGACATCGAGTTGGCCGCGAGGGAGATCCAACGCCTCAAGGTCCAACTCGAGGAGATCCTGGCCCGGCATACCGGCCAGAGCGTCGAGCGCATCAACGCCGACACCGACCGCGACTTCGTCATGACCGCCGCAGAGGCCAAGGAATACGGCATCATCGACGAGGTCATCGAGGCCCGCTCCCTGGCCGACAAGAGCGGCCCCATCGCCGCGGTGAAGTAGGGCCGAGCACGAAGCCGGCCGCGAATCGACCCTGCCGGGGGAGCACCACCAAGTAGGGTCGTGGTCCGGAACCGAGGGAACCGAGGAGCAGCACGTGGCGAAGTTCGGAGAAGGGGGAGAGTTCCTCAAGTGCTCCTTCTGCGGGAAGACGCAGAAGCAGGTGCGCAAGCTCATCGCGGGCCCCGGCGTCTACATCTGCGACGAGTGCATCGACCTCTGCAACGAGATCATCGAAGAGGAGTTCTCGGAGCCCAGCGACGTCTCGTTCGGTGAACTTCCCCGTCCCCGGGAAATCTTCGCCTTCCTCGACGACTACATCGTCGGCCAGGAGCAGGCCAAGAAGATCCTCTCGGTCGCGGTCTACAACCACTACAAGCGGGTGCAGGTCGACCGTTCGCCCGGCGACGACGTCGAGTTGGCCAAGTCCAACATCCTGCTGATCGGTCCGACCGGCTGCGGCAAGACCCTGATGGCCCAGACCCTTGCCCGCATGCTCGACGTTCCGTTCGCCATCGCCGACGCCACGGCCCTCACCGAGGCCGGCTATGTGGGGGAGGACGTCGAGAACATCCTCCTGAAGCTCATCCAGGCGGCCGACTACGACATCAAGAAGGCCGAGAGCGGGATTATCTACATCGACGAGATCGACAAGATCGCCCGCAAGAGCGAGAACCCGTCGATCACCCGCGACGTCTCCGGCGAGGGCGTCCAGCAGGCCCTCCTGAAGATCCTCGAGGGCACCACGGCGGCCGTGCCGCCCCAGGGGGGGCGCAAGCATCCGCACCAGGAGTTCCTCCAGATCGACACCACCAACATCCTGTTCATCTGCGGCGGTGCTTTCGCCGGCCTGGAACAGTTGATCGAGAACCGGCTGGGCGGTGCCAGCGTCGGCTTCGGGGCCGACATCCGGGCGCGTGGCGAGAAGGACCTGGGCGCCCTGTTCGCCGGCGTGCGACCCGAGGACCTCGTGAAGTTCGGCCTCATCCCGGAGTTCGTCGGCCGTGTGCCCGTGGTCGGTACCGTCGACAGCCTCGATGTCGATGCGCTGATCCAGATCCTGGTCGAGCCCAGGAACGCACTGGTGAAGCAGTACCAGAAGATCTTCGAGTTCGAGGAGGCCGAACTCGAGTTCACGACGGAGGCCCTAGCGACCGTCGCCGTCGAGGCCCTCGAGCGCGGAACCGGTGCGCGTGGACTGCGGGCGATCCTCGAGGAGGTTCTCCTCGACGTGATGTTCGAACTTCCGGGCGAGTCCGGGAGCTGCCGGGTCATCGTCGACGATGCCTGCGTCAGCGAGCGCAGGGCGCCGGACGTCGTGCCGAGCGTCGACGAGCAGCCCGACCGCGCCGCTTCCTGATCCGGACGCGGCGGCAGTGCCTCTGACGCCCACGATGATCCACTCCCCGGAGCGTCGACCTCCCGTCGTCCCCCATCCCGGGATCTTCTGAGTCGATGGACTACTCGGAAGCACTGCGATTCCTCGACCGACACGTCAACCTCGAGGCGACTGCCGGACGGGTCCACGGCCTGAGCCTCGACGCCATGCGCGGTCTGGTCGCCTGCATGGGCGATCCACAGCAGGACGTGCCGACGATCCACGTCACGGGAACAAACGGCAAGAGTTCGGTCGCCGCCATGACCGTGTCGCTCCTCGGCGCCCTCGGCCTTCGCGTCGGCAGCTACAGCAGTCCACACGTCGACACGATCCGAGAGCGGCTCGCCATCAACGGCGAGTTGATCGACGAGGCGGAGTTCGGCGACCTGGTTGGCGACCTCGCCCGCTATGCCGCTGCGGCGCCGGAGACCTCCTCGTACTTCGAATTGCTGACGGCGGCTGCGCTGCTCTGGTTCGCCAACGAGGCGGTGGACGTGGCCGTGGTCGAGGTCGGAATGCTCGGCCGCTTCGACGCCACCAACGTGGTCGAGGGCGAGGTCGCTGTAGTGACCAACATCGGCCGGGACCACACCGACGGCCGGGGCGACTGGCGGCGGGCCATCGCCGGCGAGAAGGCGGGGATTCTCAGGGCGGGGCGTCCACTGGTGCTGGGAGAGACCGCTATCGACGTCCGCGACCTCTTCCTCGCCGAGGAGCCCGACCCGTTCCTCGAGCGGGACCGGGACTTCGGTGTGACGGCGACGCAGATCGCCGTCGGTGGCCAGGTAATCGACCTCTTCGGCCCGCATGGTCGTTACGACGAGGTCTTCCTTTCGCTCTACGGCGCCCATCAGGCGGACAATGCCGCCGTCGCGCTGGCTGCCGCCGAGGCATTCGTCGGTGGGCCGTTGGGCGACGAAGTGGTGGAGCAGGGGTTCGGGACGGTCCGGCTCCCGGGGCGCCTGGAGGTCGCCGCCACCGGACCCCTGGTGCTCCTCGACGGTGCCCACAACCAGGAGGCGGCACGTGCGGTCGCCGAAGCAGTTCCGGAACTCTTCTTCGAGGGTGGTGCCGTCGGCCGGCGAATCCTCGTGGTGGGTGCCCTCCGACCGAGGGAACCCTCGGAGGTACTCGCCGAACTGGTCGCGCTGGCGCCCGAACTCGTCGTGACCTGCACGGCGCCCTCCCCGCGGGCGGTGCCTGCCGATCGACTCGCCGAACTGGTCCGGGAACTGGGCGTCGACGCCGAGGCGGTGGCCGATGTCGGCGAAGCCGTCCACCGGGCGATCGCGTTGGCCGACGACGACGACCTGATCCTCGTCACGGGTTCGTTCTACGTGCTCGCCGCTGCTCGGGAGGTGCTCGCAGGGATGCGCGAAGAAGCCGGCTGAAGCCCGGGGAACCCCGGTGATCGTCCTGCTGGCGGCAGGAATCCCTGGTCGTACCCGTAGCCTTCGGGGCCATGGACCGCACCCTCGTCATCTGCAAGCCCGACGCCGTCGAGCGTGGCCTCGTCGGGGAGATCATCGGTCGCCTGGAGCGCAAGGGCCTCCGGTTGGCAGCCGTCGAACTGCGCACGCTCGATGCCGAGACGCTCGGTCGGCACTACGAGGAGCACGTGGACAAGCACTTCTACGGGGAACTCGTGGCCTTCATGTCCCGAGGCCCCGTGGTGGCCATGATCGTGGAGGGCCCGAGCGACACGTTCGCCGTGGTCCGTACCCTTATGGGGGCCACCGACCCGACCCAGGCGGCGCCCGGTACGATC
>Ga0310124_10002527_pt1 | contig 12543 bp, 10 predicted proteins | sample CB11b_AW_Bot5_MG_FD_203507 | JGI IMG/M metagenome (GOLD analysis project Ga0310124, IMG submission 203507) | Marine microbial communities from Western Arctic Ocean, Canada - CB11b_AW_Bot5 | ecosystem: Environmental > Aquatic > Marine > Oceanic | place: Canada: Western Arctic Ocean | collected...
ACATAAATTGATTGAAAAATGATTTTTAGAGGTTCCCTTGAGTTATTACTCCTGCCTGAAAGCCGCAAAGGTCGAAAACATTCCAATTGCATATAAGCCTGCTCCAAGGAAAAACACGAAATTAGGTGTTCCGATAAGCTCATACGCTCCCCAGCCAATGACAGGACCAAAAGCCATTCCCAGATCGAATGCAGTGACATAACGGACAAAAACCTTTGCGCCCAGACGACTGGCTTCAGCAGATAAGACCGTCGATAGGGCAGTGCCGCACGCGAAAAATACAATCATACCCAAAGCCAGGCCCGCAAGGTTTTCACTTAAGTTCAACAGTAACATAACAATCAGCCCAACAAGAAAACAAAGTGGCGCGCCAAGGCGTATACCGGTTCGATCAATAAGCGCCCCGTAAATTGGTGCACCCAACGTTTCAAACACAAAGCGGCAGCCCAACAGAAGACCATTAAGTGTTGCAATCCCTACAACAAAACCCATTAGATCAACTTCAGTGCCATATCGACTAAGCAAGATAAAACCAAGCGTTGACATAATCAGACCCGGCCCAACACTACCAATACAGAATCCACAGCAAAGCAATGCTGAGTACCGTGTGGAGGACTGATTTTTTTGTTGCTGATCGGTGATGCTGCTGCTGCTCGTTTGTAGACCAGATTTCATCGCGAAAGGTACTGCAAACAACGAAAAGAGACAGAACAGAGCCAGCGTTGTGCTAAAACCAATTAGATCAAAGAGAATACCGCCGAGGACGATGCCGAGTACACTGCCAATTCGTGAAATGCCATTGTAAAAACCCATTATCTGACCCAGGTTCTGAGGTTCTGTTGATGAGGCCACGCCCATCACGCTGATGTGGCGGATAAAGGAAAAACAGAGTCCCCATAGACAGCGAGCAATAAATAGCACCAGAAACGATGAGATATAGGCATAGGCTAATGATAGCAACGCGCCCAGTGCCAGACTCAAAACCAACATTAGATTTACAGGGAACCTGTCTACCAACCGCTCTGCGAGGTGGTTGGTTAGGAGCCGAACCCACCGATTCGCGGAGAGCAGTATGCCAACCTGGATTGGCAGGAGTCCGATATCCTGAAAATAGAGTGGCAGCAACGCATACAAAGCCTGGTCACCCAAAACCGAGAGTGCTGTTGCAGTTGCGGTGAAAACGGTTGTTCGGGAAGGTCGCCTTAGCATTCTTTATACTCAACTTCATTATAGATACTTGTTACTACCATATGGGCTGACGTCACACAAGGTTGACTTGGGTAGCCTGAGTGCTTACATTCAACGCCAGCTACTGCTTTGTAAGAGCTTACCGGAGTGGATGCGTGTCATCCACGTACATTATCATCTTCAGACTTTTTAACGATCCTGGTTACGACAATTTCTCGATTGGTAGACGGTCGTAAAAGGTCTAACAAAAAAATAAAAAAAGGGGACTTTCCTTAAGAAAATTCAAACTATTACTGCTATGAATACTTATGGCCTTTTGCAGTAAGATAGTCTATTCCGAAGAGGAACTGGAGGAGGTTGTCGTTAAAGGTTCCTACCTGAAGCGAACAGCCGCTGACTCACCTTCACCGCTTTCCGTGATGACAGCCGGAGAAATCGAAGATATTGGTGCAGCCGAAATTGCGGAAATTGTTCAGTCTATACCCTGGTCGTCGGGCAGTCAGACGCGAACCGCCACCTTCCGCATTCAGGAAGGTTATGATCATAGTTACTATTTTATTGCATCTTTTATCCGAGACCACATTAATTTTCACTCGGAACATTTAAAATAAATCTCAACTTAAATAGGATGCTAAAAGAATTCTGAATTCATAGGCAACTCCTCTCTAAAAATAATCGTTTTGATCGAATCAAGTAAGAATTCAACCAATTTTGTTGCTCTTCCTTGAAAAGGTTGATTTTCTTTTTTTGAAATCATCCTGAAGTTCCAGGCCCAGTCCTGGTCCTTCTGGGACGGTGATTTTCCCCTCCTTGATGGGAGGGAGTTGGGTGACGATTTCATCATACCAGCCATAATAAAATGCCCTTACGATTTCCTGGACATAAGCATTTTTTGTAGATTGACAGAAATGGACTGAAGCTGTCAGGACAACAGGCCCATTACAATCATGAGCAGCAACAGGAGTTTGATACGCTCCTGCCAAAGCTGCGCATCGACGTGCTTCGGTTAATCCTCCGCACCATCCCAGGTCCAGAATGAGAAGCCCAAGAGCACCTGTGTCTAGGAAAATCTTGAAATCATCCACTCCTCCCCGAGTTTCTCCCAGTGCGATTCTGGAACGGACAGCCCCTTTAAGCCCTCTGACTCCATCTGCATTAGTTAGAAAGACAGGATCTTCGATCCATCGCATCCCTATTTCGTCAAGAGCCTTACAGATAATCAGAGATTCTGGCAGGTTCCACATCCCATGGAGCTCCGCACTCAACTGCATTTTGTCTCCATATTTTTTCTTTATCAGTTCAAAGGGTTTGAGTGCTTTTGACAATTCATAAGGTCCAATAAACTGTCCTAGAGTTGCTTCAGCCGCATAATCGAAGGGCCAGATTTTCATCGAATCAATTCCCATTTCCAGCAAACTGGCTGCAAGTGAAACAGGATCATTGAGAAAGCTGTTCAGATCATCAAACTCTTCTTGCTTTACATGTTTGCCCAGACCGAAATTATCGGTGCTTCCTAATTTGGGACCACGGACATAACGGTTTCCTGCACAGGTGTTGTACACAGGAATCTGATGACGGATCCTGCCTCCAAGCAAAATGGCTAAGGGAAGATTGACTGATTTCCCTAGAGCATCCCAGAGAGCAATATCCAGTGCAGAACTGGCCCGAAGTTCCATCCCTGCACCAACAAAACCAAGATATGGCTTCGACTTATGATGAACCAACTCGATGTCTTCTGCAGGAAGGCCAAGAACCATCGGGGCCAAATTAGAATGGATATACGCTTCAACAGCTTCTGCTGCAAAAAAAGTTTCACCAAGCCCTGTGACCCCATCCTTTGTTTTTACTTCAAGCCATAGCAGGTTGGGGTGTTCTTCGGAGCGGTAGGTAATAAGTTCGGTGATGGTGGACATGATTTATATAATTTTTTTCAGATTTTTTATCTTCATTAATTTGATCAGGATTTATCCCAAGAAGTGAATTAAATATTCGAAGCTACTCTACACAATAAAAGTTTTTTTTAATAGAATAAAATCTAATTAACATTATTGCTTTCAGCCACGATTAATCCAGATATCAAAAGAACTCTTGAAGCAATTTCAAAGCGAACAGGGATGACCGTAAGTCAGGTCACGGATGAAGTGCTTAACAAGGAGTTGATCGAGATACATGAGCTGGATGCTCCGGGATAGGTCTCCCCGGAGCCCACTAGGCCCCACCCAAAAATACATGGGACTCCGGCAAGCGGATATGCTTTCAAGGCATGATTTAGATGGAGGACCACCGAAGCAGTCTTCAAATCTTAGAGGAGATTACAAATGAAAAAAACGACGGGTGTTATTAAGGTACCACCCGTTGGCCTGGCAACCTCCCGTACCTGAATCAATGGTTAAAGTGGAACCAATATCGTTGATAAACTGACATTCAACTTGGCCACTTAAAGGGGCAGGTCAGTGAGCCTGCAATCTCTAAGTGGAAATTTTTTAAATATATTAAAAAAGCTTGACAATAATTTCTAATAAAAATTTAAAAGTTAAAAATAAGTAAAAAAAGCTTGACACGTTTCCATAGTTTGATATATTCTGTTTTTTCTTTCCTAGGAGGAAGGAGGTGGTGAAGGTTTGATAAAACCTTCTTTACGATAATGTATAATATTAATTATAGATCTAACATACATTGTCGGATGCTATATAAAATGCAATTGTCCTGTTTTGCAAAAAGTAAAAAGGACTAACTAAATCGAAAGGAGAATATTATGAAAAAAACATGTTTTATATGGGTAGCTCTATTGCTGCTAATCCCCGCAATGACAGCATCCGGAGCGCCCCGAAAAGTACTCAAGGTGGGAGTGCAAATGTTTGGCAAGATTTTTGACCCGGCAGCCAAGTATAATAACAGAACCGCCCAATACCACATCAACTTGCACGACGGGCTTGTTCGCCTCAGTACCAAGGATGTGCCTCACAAAGTTTTACCTGCATTAGCGACAAGCTGGAAAGAGATTTCCCCCACCGTGACGGAGTTCAAGCTTCGGCAAGGGGCGAAGTTTTGGGACGGAACTTATATCACTGCTGAGGATGTGAAGTGGTCGCTGGAAAGGTCCATTAACCAGGATCATCCAGCGTACTCATCTGCCTTCGGACGTGTTCTGTACAACTTCGAGAAAGTCGAGATAGTAAATGCATCGACGGTCCGGGTCCATAATAGGAACCCCGACCCGTTAAAGTACGTCATGTTGGCCCAAACAGTGTCTGCGATTCTGTCAAAAAAAGCATTCGACGCGGCCGCAAGTCCGGAAGATTTTTTCAGGAGCCCCGTTGGGGCCGGGCCCTACAGGATCGCTGAGTTCAAACAGGATCAGTATGTTAAATTTGAATCTTGGGATGGTTACTGGGGCGAAAAACCACCATTGGAAGAACTCTGGTACTATGGTATAAAGGAACCAACTTCGAGAATCACTGCACTCGTCAACGGTGAAGTCGATTTTATCGTGGACATTCCACCGGACATGAAAAGCTCGCTGGATGGAAAAAAGGGAATCAAGTCTCAGGGAGTCACTTTGGACATGTTCTACGCTTGGATGTTTAACATGACTCGCCATCCGTTAGGGGACCAACGAATTCGCAAGGCTCTGTCCTTGGCCATCGATCGAGATGCACTCAACCAGGGATTGTATGGAGGCAAGGGTGTCGCTCCCACCTCCCACCATTATCCGGGACGGGCCGGCTATATTCCGGGCTGGAAAGTCTACGAGTACAACCCAGATAAAGCCAGGCAACTGCTTAAAGAGGCTGGCTATGATGGAACTGTGGTCGAATTAAGTGACTGCAACTACTACTACCTGTATAACGATCTGGCGACTCAGGCGATCGTGAAAATGTGGGAAAAAGTCGGAGTCAATGCAAAGACAGTAACATATGGTCCCGGTAGTTGGCCGCCGAAGGACCCTGTAGAGGAGTATAATATGGTGCGATGCTGGTCGAATCCAATGTATTTCCCCGATATGATGGGAGGAGTTGATCCTCACTGGGCTCCGTCGAGCTGGCCATACAGACAGGGGCAGCAGCCGATAATATCCGAAGGAGGGGAATTATATGAGATATACATGGGTCTCTATAATAAAGCTCGCTACGATACAGATCCGGAGAGGAGGCAGCGGTACTACAAACAATTTGTCGAGTTCCTTGAAGATGAGGTGACCCCATTTTTCATAGGGTACCAACCACACTTGTACTTCGGTATGGACGATGATATCGAGTTCGAGGCGCCCGCAAACTATCGGCCCTATACAATGCCCTTCCGAAATGCCGGCGATGTAAAATTTAAGTAGCTGATTCATATTGCATAGCACCACGGATAACCGTGGGATGCGTGATGAATTATAACCTATGCAGGGGCACCTCTTCCATTTTTTAGTAGAGGTGCCCTTTGTTCTTTCTGGAGGTCATAATGCTTCAACCGAGGAGGCTTTAAGAGGTGGGAGGATTCTTAATACGGCGTGGTCTGAAAACGTTGCTCACGTTGCTTGCAGTGATAACGGTCGTTTTTTTAATGACTCGAATCAGCGGAAACCCTTTCGAGATGGAGTATCGAGATGAAGGTCTCACAGCTGAAACGATGCAGCAACTTGAGGAGTACTACGGGCTCGACAAGCCGGTGTGGACGCAGTACTTGATCTATCTTCGTGAGCTCGCGAAGGGCAACGCCGGAAAGAGCGTCACGACCTACGCCGGGATGCCTGTCACAACGGTTTACTGGCAGGCAATTCAAATGACGGGCAAACTGATAGTCTGGTGTTTTTTCTTTGGCATTTTGTTTGGAGTACCGCTGGGGATTATCGGAGCAGTCAAAAGGAATACAGTGATCGGGGAGGCCGCAATGGCTTTAGCCTTTGTTGGATACGCCTTCCCGGACTTTGTGATAGCAATCGGACTGATCCTGGTTTTTAGTTATAATCTCGGCTGGCTTCCAAGCATAGGAGATGCAACCCCGGCACACTTAATAATGCCGGTTGTCACATTATCAATTCGCAGGATGGCGGCCATCTCCCGCTTCACACGCAGTTCCATGCTCGATGTGATGTCTCAGGATTACATTAGAACAGCGCGGGGCAAAGGCCTGTCGGAAAGAATCGTCACCTACAAACACGCCCTGCGCAACAGCCTCATTCCTGTAGTAACAATCTTTGGGGCCCAGTTGTCCGGTCTAATTGCCGGTTCGATAGTCATAGAAACTGTATTTGCCCGGCCAGGGTTCGGCTATACCCTGATCGCGGCGGTCACGGCTAATGACTACCCCGTTGTTCAATTCGGTGTACTTATTGTGGCAGTGGTAGTAATCGTGATAAACCTTATCGTGGACATTCTCTACGGCGTAATAGACCCTCGAATACGGACGGAGGCCTAGCGGGATGGGAAACCAAGACAGTAAAGCATCTGCAAAATTCCATGTAACCAAAAACAGTTTTGGGGTGAAGATCCTAGAGCTTCAGCCTAGCGTCAGGCTCTTTCTGAGCTTCATCATCGTTCCCACTCTTGCAACATTGTTCGCAGAATGGGTTAGACCGCACGATCCTTACAAGCCGGATCTGCGCACCCGGAACCAACCCCCAAGCCTTCTATATGTTTTATTCACATCATTCTAGAAATTTCATTCCATGAAAAAGACACCAGTTAGTAGTAACGCCGGTTCTCCCCGCAAGGTTCTTCTGATCACGGCTGACCAGTGGAGGGGGGACTGTTTTGGGATTGCCGGTCATCCTGTGGTCAAAACACCAAATCTGGACCGTCTGGCTTCAGAAGGAGTGATATTCAATAAGCATTATTGTCAGGCAGTTCCATGTGGCCCCTCACGTGCGTCTTTATTTACAGGGATGTACCAGATGAACCATCGCAGTGTGAATAACGGCACCCCACTCGATAGACATTTCACCAACCTTGCTTTGGAGTGTCGAAAGGGAGGCTTCGAACCGACTCTTTTCGGTTACACAGACACCTCTATGGATCCCAGGGGGCTTCATCCGAACGATCCAGATCTGAAAACCTACAAGAACATGCTTCCCGGAATGATTGCTGGACAAAAAATAGATAATAGCCATCAGAAAGAATGGATCGGCTGGCTGAAAAAAAGGGGCTACCCCAAAGAGCTGAACATAGATAACATTTTCCTGACCGAACCGGGGAATATTGGAATTGACCGGGATTCCTTCACTTCCGCACCTACACTCTATGACAGGGATCACAGTGATACAGCCTTTTTGACGGACTCTCTCCTGGAATGGTTCAACACCCGTGAAGAAGAGGACTGGTTTGTTCATCTTTCCTACTTGCGTCCACATCCACCTTGGGTGGCACCGGAACCCTACAATACTCTTTATGATCCCGAAAAGCTTTCACCTGCCCTTCGTGCACAAAGTCTTGAAGAGGAAGGCATACAGCATCCCTTGCTTCCTGTACTTCATGAAATGATGCCCAGAAGTAGTTTTTTTGGGGGTTCCTCTAGCTCTCCAGTAGCAAAAGCGTCTGATGAGGAGTTTCTGCAAGCAAAAGCAACCTATTATGGGCTGATGACTGAAATGGATGATCAACTGGGAAGGATTTTCGAGTACCTTAAGGCTACAGGTCAATACGAGTCCACTCTGATTGTGTTTACGAGTGATCATGGAGAACAGTTAGGAGATCATTATATGTTTGGTAAAATGAGCTATTTTGATGCGTCTTATCACATTCCACTCATCATTCGTCCACCATATGGAGCTTCTGAGCAAAATGAGATGGTTCAGCACTTCACAGAATCTGTGGACGTGATGCCGACCATCCTTGATTGTTTGGAATTAGAGGTTCCAGACCAATGTGACGGAGTATCTTTGGTACCTTTCCTAAAGGGGGAAACTCCTCAAAATTGGCGGGAAGAGGTCCATTCAGAGTTAGATTTCCGCTGGATCGGTTCCCATCAACAGATGATTGAGCAGCGGTTTGGTCTACTTCCGGATCAATGCAGTTTGGCAATCATACGTGATGATGAATACAAATATGTTCACATGACAGCATTGCCTTCCCTTTTTTTTGATTTGAAACGGGACCCTGGAGAATTCAAGAACAGGATAGAGGATGCTGACTACCGTGAATTGGTTCTAAAATACTCTGGAAAAATGATTTCCTGGATGATGAATCATCGAGATCGTGTCCTGGCCAACATGAATGTCGCATGGGGGAAGTTGAACCACTGGCATGGGCCAAGAAATTGATTTTTGAGTTAAGAGATGGAGATAAGGTTATACCTACTTGGATTTAATACTGAATCAACTATCCCTAGATACATGTGTAGGGAGGCATTTTAAATGACGGGCAAACTTATAGTCTGGTGTTTTTTCATGGGCATTTTGTTTGGAGTACCGCTTGGGATTATCGGAGTGATCAAGAGGAATATAGCGATCGGGCAGGGGCTAATAGACCCTCGAATACACACGGAGGCATAGCTGCATGGAAAACCAAGACAGTACAGCACCTGCAAAAGCCCATGTAACCAAAAAGAGTTTTTGGAAGAAGATCCGGGAGCTTCGGCCGAGCGTCAAGTTCTCTCTGGTCATCATCATCGTTCTCTCTTTTGCGACAATTTTCGCCGAATGGGTGGTGCCGCACGATCCTTACGAGCCGGACCTACTCCGCCGGAACAAACCCCCAAGCCTTCAAAATGTTATAGGAACGGATCAAATCGGGCGGGACACGCTGAGTCGGACAATCTTCGCCATCCGGACAAGTGTGGGCATCGCTTTATACGGGGTGTTCTCTGCCACGTTGATCGGAATAACGTTGGGTATATCAGCCGGATTTATCGGAGGGTGGACAGACAGAATAATCAGCTCAATCATCGACTTCTTCTATGCAGTGCCGTACTTACTGATTATGCTTGTGGGGATCACTATTTTGGGAAGAGAGACCTGGGTTGTGATTGTTTTCATCAGCTTTGCACGTTGGCACGACACCGCCCGTCTTGTCCGTGGACAGGTCTTCTCGCTGCGGGAAGTGCCGGCCGTCGAAGCTGCGTTCGCTTTAGGGAGCTCCCGTTGGCGTGTTGCCTTCAGGCACATCCTGCCGAACCTCACCTCTATCATCGTGGTTGACATGTCGATCAAATTTCCGTCGCTAATCCTACTGGAGTCCACACTATCGTTCCTTGGGGTCGGAGTGCAGCCACCAATCGCATCGCTGGGTTCCATGGTAGGTGATGGGAGGAATTATCTGATCAACAATCCGATACTTTGCCTGGCACCCGCTTTAACGATGGTGACCATCGTGATGTGCTTTCAGGTGCTCGGCGACTGGATTCGGGACATTTCCGATGTGCGGTACTCCGATTGAGGGAATTAAATGAGCTCTGAAATTCTATCTACACATAGGGATGACACAGAGGAAGCCGTACTTGAAATCCGGGATCTGAGGGTGAGATTCGAAATGGATACAGGCACCGTTCAGGCGGTCAATGGCGCAAACTTCAACATAGGACGCGGTGAAACCGTTTGTGTGGTCGGAGAGACAGGAGCAGGAAAAAGCGTTACCGCTTTCTCCGTGATGCGGTTGCTCGGCGCAGGTGGTGTATCGAAGAGGGCTAGTTTGGACGGGGACATCGTTTTCAGGCCGGGGGACGGTAAGGACTATCACATCTTATCGTTAGAAACACAGGAAATGCTGGCAATCCGGGGGCGCCATATCTCGATGATCTACCAAGAGCCGATGAACAGCCTGAATCCTGTGTATACCTGCGGAGATCAAATCGCTGAAGTTCTGGTCTATCATGATCAAAAAACGAAAAAAGAGGCGATGTCTGCTGCTGAGGAAATTCTAGATTTGGTGGGAATCCCCGATATCAGACGCGTGCTCAAGTCGTATCCGCACGAGTTGTCGGGTGGCATGCAACAGAGGGTTATGATTGCGATGGCTCTGGTTCTTCACCCCACGCTGTTGATCACCGACGAGCCTACAACCGCGATTGATGTCACGATTCAGGCCCAGATTCTCAACCTTTTGCAACAGATCCAACAAACTTCCGGTACGTCTATTCTGTTTATCACTCACGACATAAGTGTTGTGGCGCAGATTGCCGACCGGGTCGTAGTCATGTATGCAGGGTATACCGTAGAGATCGGCTCGGTTTATGATGTGTTCCGCAATCCGTTGCATCCCTATACCAAGGGGCTGTTGAAATCGATACCGAAACAGCTAAAGCCTGGAGAAAAGCCGGAGCGCCTGAGACCTATTCCAGGGACAGTACCCAATCCGGCAGCCCTTCCGTCGGGATGCCCGTTTCACACCAGATGCGATTCGGCGGACGAGCGCTGCAGGGAATCCATGCCGGGCATCGACACTGCGGAGACGGGTCAGACGGTGATGTGCTGGCGCTGGCAAGAACTGCAGTAGGCATTGTGATGGACCAAAAAAGAATCTTGATGGACTCTACACCAATTGTCGTAACCAAAAACCTCTGCAAATGGCACACTTCGCGGAGCTTGTTTTATGGCTCGAAGAAGGGCGTGGTCAAGGCAGTGCAGGACGTCAGTTTGTCAATAAACACGGGCGAAACCCTGGGGCTGGTTGGAGAAAGCGGTTCAGGGAAGACCACGTTGGGCCGCACGATACTTCAGCTTGAGAAGCCGACCTCGGGAATCGTCCAGTTCAAGGGACGTGATCTAACCACAATAACAAAAGCACAATTGCAGGCGTTGCGACAAGAAATGCAAATCGTTTTTCAAGATCCCTACGCCTCGCTGGAAGCCAGGATGAATGTAGGCGATATTATCTCAGAAGGTCTGGATATCCACAAGTTGGGTACAAAAGATGAACGCAGGGAACGTGTGGAAGAACTGTTGGGTGTTGTCGGCCTGGCCCCGGAATATGCTGCACGCTATCCGCATGAGTTTTCGGGCGGGCAACGTCAACGCATCTCTATCGCGAGAGCCCTTGCTCTCAATCCGGATTTCCTCGTTGCAGACGAAGCGGTATCAGCATTGGACATATCGGTCAGAGCCCAGGTAATAAACCTTCTTATCGACCTTTCAAAAGAGTTTGGCTTGACGATGGTCTTTATTTCGCACGACCTGTCGGTTGTGCAGCATATATCGGATCGGGTTGCAGTGATGTACCTGGGGCGGATTATGGAACTCGCCGATAAGGACACGTTATACAATCGACCAAAGCATCCGTATACGCAGGCGCTCTTAGAGGCGGTCCCAAAGCCCGATCCCTTACAGCGCGAAAAGTTCAGGGTATTGTCGGGCGATATTCCCAGTCCCGTCAACCCGCCTTCCGGATGTGTGTTCCGTACCCGTTGTCCGAAAGCTATCGATGATTGTGCAGCTGTTGTGCCCGAGTCGAGGGAGATCGAACCCGGTCATTTCGTGGCCTGTATTCGGGTGTAGTGCTCTATTTTGCAAATCATAAAACTCGAATTCACTTCAAGTTCATGATGCTCATCCCCTTAAAAAGTGGTCCACCTACTAATATGGGAAAGAATCCTACACGTAATGAAAGGAGGCTCAAATGGCAAAAGAAATGATACAAACCCAAAAATCGTCATCAAACTCAGACAGTTGATTTTAGGCTAGTTGATAGACATTAAATAGTCAAAGAGAAATCGGTATGGTAGTATCAGATGCCATTCACCAGATTGGTGTATGCGAAGTCCTTCACTTACCAACATCGAAGATCCACCAAGATCCTCAGACTCCACTATGGTCTAGAGAGAATGAAATACATCATTCAGGCATATAGATGACCACCGAAGCAGTCCTCCGACTTCAAATGGAGAGTACTATGAAAAAAAGCGGGTCATATGAAGGCACCTCCCGCTGTCCTGGGAACCTTCTGCGCATGAACTTCTGTTTCAAGTGGAACCAAGATCTACGATGAACTAACATTCAACTCGGACCACTAAAAGGGGCAGGTCAATATAGCTTTGAGGAAGTGAAACCTATTCCTCAAATGGGGCTTCTCTTTGAATTCATCGGTGTTTCCGTCTCATTCTTGAAGTCATGATTTTTTTTGATTCCTCGGAACCATCATGGAAGGTACCAAATAAACGGTCCCAGGGCGTGGAACGGTGCCCGTAGTTACATTCAAAGTAGCGGTGGTGCAGGTAGTGATAATATTCCATTTGTATTTTGGACTTGTTGACCATGATCTTGTCATACCCACTGTGGCTCCATGTCGGGCTGATGCCAGTAACCATCAGATGGTAACATGCATGAAAGGGGTGAGAGGGAATGATCCAGTGGATGATCACGCCTGATAAATAAATCAGGTGTTCGATAGGATGCATAGAAAAACCAGAAAAAGGTCCAGTGTTGGTGTTTTTGTGATG
>Ga0310124_10002528_pt1 | contig 12540 bp, 12 predicted proteins | sample CB11b_AW_Bot5_MG_FD_203507 | JGI IMG/M metagenome (GOLD analysis project Ga0310124, IMG submission 203507) | Marine microbial communities from Western Arctic Ocean, Canada - CB11b_AW_Bot5 | ecosystem: Environmental > Aquatic > Marine > Oceanic | place: Canada: Western Arctic Ocean | collected...
CGCATCAGGACAATTTTTATTTTTGCTGGCGCCCGCCCAGCGTTCTGACAATTTGGCTGGCCCTCGAGAATGTCGACGAAGAGAACGGTTGCCTGCGGTACGTGCGAGGTTCGCACACCGGCGGAGTGCGGCCGCATGTCGCCAGCACGGTGCTGGGATTTTCCCAGACCGTGAATGATTACGGGCCGGAAGACGAAGCGCGCGAGGTGATGATCAAGTTGCAGGCCGGTGATGCGGTGGTGCACCATGGCAACACTGTTCATCGGGCTGATCCCAATCGGTCGACGACACGTCATCGGCCGGCTTTCGCACTCGTTTTCACCGGGGCCAGTGCGGAAAAGAGCGCCGAGGCCCAGGCCTTGTACGAGGCGAACAAGGCGCGGCATCGGGAAATGTTAGCCGGTTGAATCGGGCCATGCCGGCGTACTTTTCGCGCTTCAGCTGCAACGACGGCAGCGGATGGTGGCGAAAATCTCGTCCCAGTCACCATCGTCGGCGGCATAGTCCAGCAGGACGCGCATGGCCTTTGAGGTATCCGGCAGCCCGTACTCGTCGCGAACTTTTTTCAACATTTCGTACATGTCCGGCTTGATCTCGAAGGTGACTTTGATGTTGGGTGTTGCCATTGTGACGTTCTATTCTGCGACGATCGCATCGGCATCGTGCGGCGGTGCATCTTTCGAAATCTTCGCCATTTGTTTGCTGATGTGTTTCATCTGGTCTTCGTCCACTTCCTCTTCCTGCTGCAGGGCGTATATGGAGACGTATCCATCCGACCAGTCAGGCGGCATTTCGCAGGGGCGCGGATCGTGTCGCGCCCATCGGGCGGCCTTGCCTCGGACGATCTCGCCTTCGAGCCGCGTTTTCAGCGGGTTCGCTGTGTAGGGGCAGGCATCGGCTGCGGAATAGACGTTGAGCAGGAGGGGGCGGCCAGCGTCGGAATAGTTGATGGCAGAACCATGAATGACCCGGCAGTTGTGGATGGTCACCGAGCCGGCGGGGCCGGTGAGAAATTTGGCCGACGCCATATCGACGTTGGCCAGATCCTCGTCGGCCAGGCAGCCGGTCCATTGTCCCTTGGCATTGTATTGGCTGTGCAGCTCGCCTTTGTGGCTGCCGGGCACAACGCCGAGTGGTCCCTGGTCCGGGCCGACGTCGTAAAGGTATGTGCCGATGGTCAATGGCGAATAGTTGGTGTGCGGCCAAAAGGAAATGTCCTGATGCCACTTGACCTCCTCGCCGCCTTCGGCCCACTTGAAGTTGAGTTTTGAGTGGTGGTATTTCACGTCTTGACCGACGAGGTCGCCTGCAAGGTCCGCGATGATTGATTCTTTCGCGTAAGCCCAGTATTCCGGATGGTGCTCGGGCGGACTGCTGAGGCGGCGCAGTCGCGGATTCTCAGCCGTGTGTCCGGGTTCCAGGTCGAAGACGGAGTCGGACTTGTCCAGGCTCCGGCTGCGGTCGACGAATTCATTGGTGACTGCGATCATCCGGTCGACCCATTCCTGCGGAACGACTTTTTCGACCAGCAGGTAACCGTTTTCGAAATAGAATTCCCGCTGTTCCTGAGAGAGTACTGTTGCCGGCTGTTCGAGTATTTTCTTTTCTATTTCAGTCATGATTGTGTCTCCATTAGCCTTGATTGTATGGGATGTTTCCGTATACAATGTCGCAGAGTAACGTGATGTTCAAGAGGGACGTGTAAGCAAGTGATGGCTGTAGTTTTCCTTGGGATACTGGTCAACGGTGTCAACGGGAATCTCCCGGTGTGTTCGTTCCCGTTGAGTGCAGATGCAGGGATGCCGACGGTGCCGCCTTTGCAAAGCTGATACATGATGTTCGCCGGCACGTCGAATGTCGGTTAATTTACCTGCCGCGAAACTGAGGCTATCTTGTATACATGTCCCACGAGCCTGTACCCGATTTCTCCATCATAATTCCCGCCTATAACGAGGCGGAGTTGTTGCCTGCCACACTGGAGCGGATGAATGCCGTTGTCGCAGAAATAACGACACACCGCGGCGAGATCGTTGTGGCCGACAACGATTCGACGGACAGTACCGGTGAGATCGCCCGGCGCCATGGTGCCAGGGTCATTGAGGAACCGATCCGGCAGATTGCTCGGTCGCGTAACGCTGGCGGCAAGCACAGTCGCGGCAGATATTTGATCTTTGTAGATGCCGATACGCTGATTTCCACCGAGCTGTTGCGCCAGTCATTGGCGGCGTTGGATGGTGGTGATTGTGTTGGCGGAGGCACACTGATCGATACCCGGGGGGACCGGACGCACAGGGGATGGGCAGTGGCAGTGAGTGTCTCAGTCTGGAACCTCCTGTCGATCTGCTGCAATTGGGCCTGCGGGGCCTACGTGTTCTGCCGGCGCGATGCCTGGGAAGCCGTGGGTGGATTTGATGAGACGTACTATGCCTCGGAGGAGATTCATTTTTCGAATGCCCTGAAGCGCTGGGGAAAAGCGAATGGCTGCAAGTTCAGGGTGCTGCGCGTACGCATCACAACGTCGATGCGCAAGTTTCACTGGTATTCGCCGCTCCGGATCCTTGGGATGTGCCTGCGCCTGCTGCTGCAGCCTTCGCGCATGAAATCGCGCGAAAGCTGCGGGCTCTGGTACGAGCGTCCTGAGTCTTGATCCGGGCAGAAAAAAGGCGGTGCTGCCCGTTCCGACAGCACCGCCTTGCAGAGTTTTCGGCGAATGCCGCTTAGAGCGCCAAGCCCTCGTCGTCGAAGAGTCCCTCGAAGAGAGCAGTTGTGAGATAACGCTCACCACCGTCCGGCAGGACAGTAACGATCGTCTTGCCGGCATTTTCGGGGCGCCTGGCAAGCCTGTCCGCGACGGCCATGGCGGCGCCGCAACTGATGCCTGACAGGATGCCCTCTTCCTTGGCCAGGCGGCGGGCGTAGTCGATGGAAGTGGCGCTGTCGACCTGTTCGCAGACATCGACCATCGAGAGATCAAGGGTGCCGGGGATGAAGCCGGCACCGATGCCCTGGATCTTGTGGGGGCCGGGCTGCAGGTCTTCACCGTTCATGGTTTGCGTGATGACCGGGCTCTCGACCGGCTCGACGGCGACGCTGGTGATGGCCTTGCCCTTTTCATTCTTGATGTAGCGCGAGACGCCGGTGATCGTGCCGCCGGTGCCGACGCCCGAGACGAGAATGTCGATTTCGCCGCCGGTCTGTTCCCAGATCTCCGGGCCGGTGGTTTTCTCGTGAATACTGGGGTTCGCCGGGTTCTCGAACTGCTGCGGCAAAAAGTACTTTGGATCGGAATCGGCTATTTCCTGGGCTTTGGCACAGGCGCCCTTCATACCCTTGGCCGCATCGGTGAGGACGATGCTGGCGCCAAGTGCGGTGAGCACTTTTCGGCGTTCCATACTCATCGACTCTGGCATGGTGATGGTCAGTTTGTAACCATGTGCGGCGCAGACATAGGCCAATGCGATGCCGGTGTTGCCGCTGGTGGGTTCGACCACTTCCATGCCGGGCTTCAGTTGACCGTCCTTCTGCGCTTCCCAGATCATGTTGGCACCGATCCGGCACTTGACGGAATAGGCCGGGTTGCGGCCCTCGATTTTGGCGAGGACAGTGGCTTCGGCACCCTTGGTGATGTGGTTGATCCTGATCAGCGGTGTGTTGCCGATCGACAGTGAATTGTCGTTGAAGTAATTAGCCATGACGCTCCTCGCGTGATTGGATTGAGTACGGGACCCAGTCGGTATTTTCCCGGGGCACAGTTTCCCCTAACCGATAGTAATAACGGGAAAAGATACTGACGAGACAAACGAATACAAGCGGCAGTCGCCAGTCTTGATCCAAGCCCGGCGATTAAGCGATCGGGGTACCGACATCGATGGAATAAATCTTCAGCTCGCGTTCGAGGCCTTTGATGTTCCTGTCCCCGACCGTCTCTGCCAGGCCGTTGAGTTCGCCAGCCTCGACAGTAGCGTCGATAGTAAGAACCTCTCCGGCGTTGGCCAGTTCGACCAGGCGCGCGGCGATATTGACGACGTCGCCGATAGCCGTGTATTCCTGCCGCTTCTCGGATCCGACAGGACCGACAATCGCAGCGCCTGTGGCAATGCCGATTCCGATAGCCAGCGGTTCACCGTCGGGTGTACGCAGTTGGCTGCAGCGGCGCAGGATATCTTGACCGGCGCGTACAGCCCGGCGGGCATGATCACTCTGTGGTACCGGTGTGCCGAACAAAGCCAGGACACCGTCACCAGTGAATTTGTCGACACAGCCCTCGACCTCGAAAATTGCTTCGGTCAGTTCATGGAAATAACGATTCAAGAGGTCAACGAGCTCTCCGGGGTCATTGGTTTCGGACAAGGCCGTGAAACCGCGGATATCAGTGAACAGCACACTGATTTCCTTGCGTGAATTCGACAGCGCGGTCCCGGATTTCGAGCGAATGTGTTCAGCTACAGCCGGAGAAAAGAAACGTGACAGCGCTGCCCGTTCTTCGGTCTCTCGACGTACTTCCTGGATCAGCAAGGTGTTCTGAAAAGCGGTGCCGGCCAGGTTGGCCAGGACGACAAGCAACCGCAAGTCCTCTGAGTCAAAAGCGTTGGTACGGTCGCGGTTCTCGACCACAACGGCCCCGATGACATGCTCGCGACCCCACATCGGTGCCACCATGGCAGAGCGGATGGAACCTGCAACAAGGGATTCGCTGCGCACCCGTGCGTCTTTGCCGGCGTCAGCGGTCACCAGAGCTTCGCCGTCGCTTATGGCGCGATGCAGCAGACTTTTCGAGAACGGCAGCTTGTCGGGGTTTTCGATACCTTTAGCCGCCATCACGAGCTGGGGATTCACGTCTTCCCCGAGGAAAATGCCACAGCGCTCGACGGCAAGGGTATCGATCAGGGTTTTCCCGATACGCTGTAGTAACGGGCCTATTTCGCGTTCACCCTGCAACGTCAGTCCAATTTGCAGTACGGCCTCTAACCGGGCCGAGATATCGTGATCAGCAACCGATTTCTCGATGTCGCGGATAGAGATCTCATGTATCGAGGGTGCTCCAGTGGGCTGCACATAGATGACGTTGGTGGCTCCGGGGTTCGGCGCTGCCTGCTGCTCACAGGCGATCTTCATCGATACCGGCCCGACGGTGATGATGTCGTTGTTGTTGAGGGCGCGTTTGCTGCACGTCTCGCCGTTCACCTTGGTGCCGTGTGTGGACTCCAGGTCCTCGACATAGATCACAAAGCCGACCGCAAAGATGCGGGCGTGTCGGCGCGAAACCGCGGAGTGTGAGAGCACCAGGGCGTTGTCGAGCGACCGGCCGAGGATAACCTCCTCATTCAGCGGTTTCTCGAGACCCTGCTCACTGCCGTCGATGACAGTTAAGGTCCAGCGTTCCACACGAGCTCCGTTTCAATGGATGGCTTTCTGATACAACCAGGATGACTGGCCGGCCGGATCGTCGGTTTGCACGGCCTGCAAGCAATCACGATCGAGATCTACCGATTGTGAATATGTCGGGTGTTCGCCCATTTCGCGATCAGCCGCATAAGTACGGTCACCATAATCTAACGGTGCAACAGGTCGCCCCCCTCCCGGTGCCAACTGGTCGACTTGCCCAATTTGCTGGCAGCTTGTAGCTGTCAGACAGTACAACATACGAAAAATTGGCAGGAATTGCAATCAGATTTCAGAAAGTGTGGGCAACAGGTCGTTCAAGCCTGAGCGACTATCGGCAGTGAAATCTCATTGAGAAAAAATAGATGTCGATACTGAAATCTTCAGCTGCCGGCCCTGATTTGCCGCAGCCTGGTGTGCAGGTCATCCGCAGTCACGTCCGAGCGGATGTGGTGACCGCGCAGGACATAGCAAGCTTTGACGATCGGGTCCATGCACAGATAGGCGAGGCAGCAGACTATGACTGCAAAGGTGCTCGAAGGCGCGCCGTTTTGCAGGAGTACTGAAGCAATTGCCGAGTCGCCGCCTGTCTGCGAGAGCAGCAGCAGCATCGTTACCGCAAAGTTCGCGCTCATCAGCATGCCGACTGGACTGCCGAGCACCGCGATAACGATGAAAATCATCGAGGTTGCCACTTGCAGCGCCAGGGGCGTAGCCGGATTAATCAGGCGCATGAGCGGTGGCATGATCATTACCGCACAGACCCCGACAATTGTCAAGGCCGGTGACAGCAGCCATGTCACAGCATGATTCTGCAGTGGCCACTGCATGGCCTGTTGGCGTAGTTCAAGCAGTAGCTTGCTGTCGCTGGCTCTGCTGTTCAGTGCCGTGGCGTGTTGGTAAAAGGCACAGGCCCAGCCGTAGGGCAGGGCGATGGCCAGGCAGATTGGCAGTGTCAGGATACCCGTGGGATGGATGGCAGTCTGGACGCAGGCCGCCCGCAAGATATCGACGGCATCGCGACGTCCGGTAAGATGCTGGCTGAGACGGCAACAATAGAGATTTTGCCCGATTTTCATCCAGACAAAGAGCAGGCTCAGCACGAGTGCCGCTGCTGCAGCGAACCATATGCTGTGGTTGCTGCGGACCATGATTGTCCAGAAGAAAACCAGTCCGGCTGTGAACGGTATAGAGGCCGCGAAATACAGGCAGAGGACGCCAGCGGGCGCACTGCGCAGGAGTTGTTCGCTTTCGTCGATGAGCGTGGTTGTTGCCCGCCCGCGTTGTTGGTCGAAAGTTTTTTTATTTACCATGGTGCAAAGCGGTGAAATGCCGCTGGTGCGTGTGTCAGGATCTGTGCGGTGGCAAGGAAGAACAGCCACACCAGCAGGCATCCGGCTGCCGCGACGGCTGCCATCGCAACGTTTTTCCGTTTGGAATCGGGTGCCGTTGGCTGGATAACAGTGCGTAGGCAGCTCTCACACAACATGCGGTTGTCGTGCTCGGTAACGCATTCGCGGCAGAGCGCCTGCGTGCAACGCGGACAGCGTGCCACGACGTCGCGCTCGGGGTGGTTGCGGCATTCAGTCTGACCAGTCATTGGCAACTCTTTTAGTCTGTTTGTTGTAGACTGTCAGAAGCACGATGCCGGTGAGGCCGGCGCCGATGCCGTACAAGACGCCGGCGATCGTAACAGTCAGATGCAGCGGCGATGTCGTTGGCGGCATCGCCAAAATTTCCTGCAGGGAGTCCAGCAGGTGACGTGGCATCGGAACGCTCCCTGCATCTTCGAGTAACAGCGGCAAAAGGGAGACCCAGACTTTAGTTGTCGCGATCCCGGCCTTCGCTAATTTCAGGGTTGCAATGGCAACCAGCAGATGCAGCCAGGGGAGCGCCTTCAAAATTCGAGGCAGGTTGCTGCGGCACTGGCGGATCAGTGCACCGATGGCCAGAAAAACGGATACGCCGAACAGCGAGAGTGCCGCATACCCGATAACCGTAGGCGGGGCTACGAAACGTGCTGCCATACCTGCGCCGAAAAGTATCAGGGCAACGTGAAAGGCAACGTTGACACTGATCCGGCAGTCTTGGTGATACGAAGTGACCGACGTCACGGTGGCTGCCGGAGTCGGCGTGGGGGGCGGCGTCTGTATCGGCCGTTCCGAGGTGGGCACGCCCTGGTGCGCCTCGATCTTTGGCTGCAGTTTCGCGATGATTGCTTTTGCCTGGCGCCGCGTGTGAATCGTCGGCAGTCGCAGGGTCTGCACGGCATTTTGCAGGTGCAGTGAACAGGAGGCTCCGAGCAATCTCAAGATGATCGGGGTACGCTGCATGATGATTGCCTGGATATCGGTGAAGCGCATGTGGATATATCGCTTGCCGATCATGTTGTTTTCGACATGGATCAACTCGTCTTTCGTTAAAAAGACGTTGAATGCAATTTTTTCATAGACCCGTTTGTCGCCAACCGGCAACACTTCCACGTTGCGTTGATGCAAGTCCAGGCATTGTGGGCAGAGGCAGTGCGGTCCGACTCGCAAGCTGCACAGATCACAGGTAAAGCGGCCGCATTGCCCGCAGGCGTGGTCTGCGGCGGCGCCGTCGTGGAAGTAGCAGGTTGCGGTGTCGTCCACGCCCTGCACGACTGTTCGCGGCGGCAGAGCGCCAACGGCGGGGAATATTTCGACATCCAGCTGGACACTGCAGCAGGGACATTGCTGACTGGACGCTCGACCGATCGACCAGGGCAGCAGATTGCGGCAATGGGTGCATTTTATAGTGGCAACGGCAGGCATGTTTCGGCTCGGCAGTTATTCGTTGTGGACGACGCGGGTGTCGCAGATAAAATCGTGCATGCTCCGGCACTGGCTGTCGATGGCGATCAGCAGAAATCCGATGCCCATGGTCATTCCGGTAAGGACTTTTCCCCAGTAGCGGGCGAAGGCGCGGCGAAAGGTTAGCGGCGAACCATCCGGCCGGACGACCTTCAGGCCGCAGGCCATCTTGCCGGGGGTGGCGCCATAGCGTCCGACGAACCAGGTTTCGTACAGCATCTGAATTGCCGCGGTGAGTATGCCGCCAGCCAGGGCAATCGCCATCCAGGAAACGATGACAAGCGCGAGGCCGCTCTGAGTTGGCGCCAGACCTTCGAGGAGCACCAGCAGCGGTGTTGTGAATGCCAGGAGGGTGACGGCGTCTACGAACCATGCCAGCACGCGGATCGTGAAGCCGGCGTAGATCGGCGGGGTTGCGAGGGATACCCCGTCTCGGACGCATTGCAGAAAGGCGTTTTTGCACGCTCCACAGATCGCCTGGTTACAGTAAGTCAACATCTCACTGTCCGCCCTGCGGTGGTGGCAGCGACTGCAGGTGCGGAGCGTAATCTGCACGGTCTCGGAGGCTTTGAGCGGTTGCCAGTCCGACATGCCCTGGCGCCAGACCCTGGTCTCGGAGTGGACAATGGCGCCGTCAGTCAGAGCGAGCAGCTGGCCGCTGTCCACGGGGCCGTGTGCACGACCCTCGGCGATGTAATACCAATGCATGTGACCAACATACCTTGATCGGGGGGGGATTTGTATTTTTGCCGGCGTATTGTCACCGGCCAGTCGCGCTATTTTGGCGCAAATATTGCCGGTTACGTTCACGGCATTACGGTATATGGACGAGATGCAGCCTGCCTGCCGTCATTGTAATTCGACCGCAAGACGCCAACTTCCAATCTCCACCTGGCAACCAGGACATTACGCCTTGATCGACCGACTCGAACGAAAATTCAATCGCTTTGTAATTCCCCGGCTGACGTATGCCTTGATTGCCGGGCAGGTGATCGTTTTTCTAATGGTTCAGGTGGACGATAGCCTGTTGGAGCGTCTTCTTCTGGACCCTGATCATGTGGCGGCCGGTGAATACTGGCGGCTTGTGACATTCATTTTCCTGCCCAATTCGGATCATTGGATTTTTTTTCTGATATTCGTCTGGGTGAACCTGCTGTTCGGCCGGGCGCTGGAGCAGCATTGGGGTGACTTCAAATTCAACCTGTACATGCTGCTTGGTTATTTGACCAGCGTTGCCACGGCGTTCCTGTTCGATGTTCCCCTCGGTAATATTCCCCTGATGACGGCGATTTTTTTTGCGTTCGCTATCGAATTTCCGGATTTCGAGTTGCTGCTCTTTTTTGTGCTGCCGGTCAAAGTACGGTTTCTGGCTATATTCTTTTGGATAAGCGTGGTCCTGGCACCGCTAGTTTTTCGTCCCGGCCCTTCCACACTGGCAGTTCTGATGGCGCTTGGGCACTACTTTGTTTTCTTCGGCCCAGGCATAGTTGCGCGGTTCAAGGCACGCCGGCGGCGGGAGGTTTTCGAGACACGGATGGAGCAATTGGAGGAGATTTTCATGCACCGTTGCGAGGCGTGCGGCATGACCGAAGACGATGATTCGGAAATGATGTTCCGCGTCTGTTCGAAGTGCAGCGAGGGCCAGGAGTATTGTGAGACTCATATCCGCGATCACGAACACGCAGGGTAGGTAATACTGGCCGTAATCTTTGCATGTCGCAGATCCGGCGCAAGTGGCCGCCTTGACGGCAATCTGCCGGGCACTACTGTATCGCCTTTGTTGTTATCACGCCTTTGTTTTCTTCCAGCGGTCGTACCATGGTTCCAGCAGTTGCAGTTGAAAACCTGACCTACTACTACGGTGACCGTCCGGCACTGGCCGGCGTCGATCTGGAGATACCTGCCGGCGCAATGTTTGGGATTCTTGGCCCGAACGGCAGCGGCAAGACAACACTGTTCCGAATCCTTGCCACGCTTGCACTCCCGGCCAGCGGCCAGGTCGCGGTTGCCGGCCAGGACGTAGTGACCCGCCGCAGCGAGGTCAGACGGGCTCTCGGGGTTGTCTTTCAAACGTCGAGCCTCGACGATAAACTCACGGTGACCGAGAATCTTCGGCACCACGGGCATCTCTACGGTTGCTACGGTGTCGGGTTGCGGCAGCAGATTGACGAGTTGCTGCAACGACTGCAACTCCAGGACCGCGCCGCAGATCGTGTCGAAACCCTTTCGGGTGGTCTGCAGCGACGCGTTGAGTTGGCCCGTTGCCTGCTTCATCGGCCGGAGATTCTGCTGCTCGACGAGCCGACGGCGGGTCTGGATCCCACTGCGCGACTGGAATACTGGCGGCTGCTGGCGGAAATCCAGGAGCGTCAGAATGCCACTGTCATCTTCACGACACACTGGTTTGAGGAGGCAGAGCGTGCCAGCCTTTTGGCGATCATGGATTCCGGGCGGCTGGTTGCGTGCGAATCGCCGGCGACACTCAAGTCCACCATCAGCCGTGACGTCGTAACGATTCACGGTGACGACCCAGCGGCGCTGGCTGCCGCCATCGCTGCCCGGTTCGATTGTGACGCTGCGTGCGTCGGCAACGCTGTGCGCATCGAGAGTGCGTCCGCCACTGTCTTGCTGCCCCGCCTGCTGGAAGCCTTCGAGGACCAGGTGCATTCGATCAGCGCCAGCAAGGCGACACTGGAAGACGTCTACGTTCAGCGCACCGGCAAAGCGTTTGATGCAGAGGAACCCGGCCAATGAGTCTCAGTGTCTACACCCTGTTGCTGAGGGAAGTGATCCGGTTCTATCGCCAGCCCAACCGCGTCATCGGGGCGCTGCTGCAGCCGCTGATTTTCTGGCTGCTGATCGGCAGCGGCCTGAACGCCTCGTTTCAGGTCGGCGGCAGCAGCGATGTCAGTTACCTGGAGTATTTTTATCCCGGTGTGCTGCTGATGATCCTGCTGTTCACCTCGATTTTCTCGACGATCACGATTATCGAGGATCGGCGGGACGGTTTTTTGCAGGGCGTCCTCGTGGCACCGGTACCGCGAGCTGCCATCGTCATCGGCAAGGCACTCGGCGGCATGCTGCTCGGTGTCCTGCAATGCCTGGTGTTCATGCTGCTGATGCTGACGCCGATGGTTGATTTGCCTATAACGCCTTTGGGCTTTGCGGCGGCAGTGCTATGCCTGGCAGTCATCGGGTTCGGCCTGACTGCACTGGGTGTGCTGATGGCATGGCCGCTCAAGTCATCGCAGGAATATCACGCGCTGATGAGTGTGCTGCTGCTGCCGCTCTGGCTTTTTTCCGGGGCGGCATTTCCAGTCGACGGTGCACCGGTCTGGCTGCATTGGCTGATGCAGGTGAATCCGTTGACCCACGCTCTGGCGTTGCTGCGGCACTGCTTCTACGTCGGTGTCGAAGGCGGAGTCATGGGGCCGGCGCCACTGACTGTTTCATTCGCCTATGCCGCACTCGCCGGGGTTGCGACGTTCGTTGCGGCGCTGCTTATCGTTCGCCGCGGTTGAACCGGCCGGGGACGGTGAGCGTTAGCGGCAGGTCCATCCGCCATCGAGAACCAGGGACTGTCCGGTCATGTTGCGGGCCGCAGGGCTGATCAGATATTCGATCGCCGCAGCAACCTCCTCGATCGTGATGAAGGCTTTCTTCGGCATTGGCTCGAGCATAATCTTCTCGATCACCTCAGCTTCCGGGATTCCGTGCTCCAGGGCCTGATCGTGAATCTGCTTTTCCACCAGCGGAGTGCGGATATAGGCCGGGCACACGGTATTGATGGTGATGTCCACGTCGGCGGTCTCGAGGGCAACCACGCGCGAAAATCCGAGCAATCCGGTTTTGGCCGCGGTGTACGCTGTCTTGAAGGGGGAAGCAACCAATGAATGGATCGAACCGATATTGACGATTCGACCGAAATTATTCTGCCGCATGCCGGGCAGCACCAATCGGGTCATGGCCGCCGACCCTTTCAACATGACGTCGATCAGGTGGTCCCATTTTTCTGGCGGAAACTCTTCGAGTTGCGCGACGTGCTGCAGTCCGGCATTGTTGACCAGTACATCGACGTGGCGACCGTCCAGGCTGTTGCCGAACTCTGCGATGTGCGCATGGCTTGAGACGTCCAGCTCGAAGGCGGTGACGTTCACACCGCCCTCGGCGGCTGTTGCTTTTACGGTCTCCGCAGATTTGTCGGTTGCCAGCACCTGGTGGCCGGTGGCGGCGAAGTAGAGGGAGAGGCCGCGGCCGAGGCCACTTCCGGCGCCGGTGATCAGAATGGTGTAGCTATCAGGGACAGGCATGCAGAGGCTTGGTG
>Ga0310124_10002532_pt1 | contig 12535 bp, 9 predicted proteins | sample CB11b_AW_Bot5_MG_FD_203507 | JGI IMG/M metagenome (GOLD analysis project Ga0310124, IMG submission 203507) | Marine microbial communities from Western Arctic Ocean, Canada - CB11b_AW_Bot5 | ecosystem: Environmental > Aquatic > Marine > Oceanic | place: Canada: Western Arctic Ocean | collected...
ATCGAGGGAGCCCCTGGGGCCGAGGGAGCCCATGGCGCCGACGTGATTCTCGTGGACCGCGTCGGCGTGCTTGCCGATCTATATGCTTTGGGTTCGATCGCTTACGTGGGCGGGGGATTCCATACGGGCGGCCTTCACTCCGTGCTCGAACCGGCGGCTGCCGCGTTACCGGTGCTCATCGGACCGCGGTGGAAGGGTTCGGTCCACACGGCTCCCCTCGTGGCCGCCGGTGCGGCGCGTTCGGTCGCGGATGCAGAGGCTCTCGCCCACGCTCTAGGAGAGTGGGCTGAGGACCCCGAAAAAAATGAGGACGCCGGCCAGCGTGCGATCGCGTATATTGAAAGTCATCGAGGATCGGCTGAGTGCACGGCCGACCTGATCAGCCAGTTTTTGCCCCGACAAGATCGACTGGGAACTCTCTCCGAAGGGGAGACCTGACTTTGCAACTGCAGCTTGCCCGATACTCGCCGCTTTCGACGGCGACTCTTCTCGTCCTCTTGTCCGCGTGCAGCGGTGATTTGGCCCAGCCGGGCCAGGCGTCCGACCGCGGAGCGGCGTTGACTTCATCGGCGCTGGCGTCGGACGCGGGCGCGAATTCGAGCTTGGTTGGTGATGCGGCCCCCACTTCAAGAGCGTTGGGTAGGCCCGTGCTCGAGAGGCGGGGCTCGACCGAAGCTCAACGTGGATCGCCCGCCACCAGCCGTGTGGACACCACCGATGCGCAAGCCGGCGCTGAGCCCGATTCCGACCAGGATGTCGATCACGAGACCGACGACGACGGCCAGGCTGAGGACGACGACAGCCAAGCTGAGGATGACGACGAACCCGAAGTGAGCCGGCGTGACAGGACGCTGGCTTGGCTTGCTGAGGATTCGGGTGTCCTCCTTCCCGCATCGACCGCCCGGACCGGTGCGGGCGGCTCCGTGCCACGTCTGGTCCTGCCGGAGGAGCCCCCGGAGTTCCCCAGGCCCGACAACGTGAAGGGCCTTTACGTGAGCGCTTGGGCCGCCGGTTCGAGCATGCGGTCCCAGGGGCTCATCGATATCGCGGCCCGGACTGAGATCAACACGTTCGTAATCGATCTCAAGGACGCCTCAGGCTACGTGAGCTATCCGACCGGGGTGATGACGGCGCGGGAAGTAGGTGCGGATCAGGAGATTCGTATTCGCGATTTGCCGGGGCTCCTCGAGCGGTTCCGGGTGGCGGGCATCTATCCGATCGCCCGCATCGTGATCGTCAAGGATCCGCTCCTGATCCGATCGAAGCCTGAGTGGGCGGTGCAGGACACGGCAGGCGGCGTGTGGGTGGACAGCAAGGGTCTGCTCTGGGCCAACCTCCACGATCAGCGCGTGTGGGATTACCACATCGAGTTGGCGAAGGAGGCCGCCGCGGTCGGTTTCCCTGAGATCCAGTGGGACTACGTCCGTTTCGCGGACGCCCCTCAGGAAGATCTCGACCGGGCGGTCTACCCGGGTGCTGAGGGGCGCCGTCGCAGAGACGCCGTCGAGGCGTTTCTGGAGTACGCCCGGGCCGAACTGGAGGAGTCCGGCGTTGCCATGACGATGGATGTCTTCGGGGCCACGACGTCTGCTCAGAGCGACGTGGGGATCGGCCAGTACTGGGAGCGCTTCATCGGTTCCGTCGAGGTGGCGCTCCCCATGGTCTATCCGTCCCACTATTGGGTTGGAAGCTTCGGTATTCAGGACCCGAACGGACATCCGTATGAAGTCGTGCGTGCGGCGCTCGTGTCTGGACTGCAGCGCTCTGAGGCGGTGGAGGGCGCGGGAGTCATGCGGCCGTGGCTTCAGGACTTTACGTTGGGTTCGCCCCGATACGAAGCGCCGGAGGTCCGGGCACAGATTCAAGCGACTTACGATGCCGGTATCGACGAGTGGCTGCTCTGGAATGCCTCGAGCCGTTATACTGAGGCCGCTCTGGAGCCTGCGGAGGGCTACCCTCAGGGTGTGGAGCCCGATATGCGCGTCGGAGGGAGGATCGTCCCCGTGTCCGAACGGTACGTCGCGATGGCGCTGGAGGCTGAGGAGCGGGCGTTGGCCCGGATGGTGGCGGATAGCATTACGGCGGCCGCGGTTGCGGATAGCTTGGCGGCCGTTGGGGCCAGCAGTGTTCCCCTTGCGGACAGCTTGGTGGCTGACGCTCGCTAGTTTACCGCCCGCTCCTTCAACTCCTCGTCCCAGTTCTCGACTAGGACGAATTCGCTGTCATCATCCGACAATCTGTCCCATCTCGACATTGACAGATTTTGAGGGACGCCTTTCCGAAGATCCGGGATCGCGTCCTGGGCGCACGCTGAGCACACCTGGCTTGTGATGTGTACGATGAAGGCGGACCCCGGACCCTTCCATGGTCTGAAACTCCGCCCTCGACCCGCCAGAAGCCAGCCAGAGGCTCTAAAAAACCGCCGTTAGATTGATGGGCGTCACTCGTCTGGAAGCTGATTCTAGGCATTCCCTGTAAGCCGCTACCCCGTCTTGGAGGACCCCGCATGATCGACTTCGCACAACACGTATCGACAGACAACGCCGCGCCGGTACCGACATCCAAGATCCCGACGCAGGCCAAGCGGCGCCCCGCCCCGCCCGCGGAAGCGTCCGCTTCTACTGGCCCGGCGGACGGCTCTTCCCGGATGTGCCACCCCCACTGAGGCTGCCTAACGACCCGGTGGCCGCCCTCGAGGGCAAGCACACGCGACTGGGAATCCGCGTGGATCCGGGAATCACCACAACGCACTGGAATGGAGAACCGTTAGACATGGGATGGGCGATGTACGTGTTGCGCAGTTCTTGAATCACGCGGCCGGCGTCCTCGCGAACTGTAGCTCATGCAGCCGGGCGTAGAGCCCACCATGCTCCAGCAACTCCTCGTGCGTCCCCTCCTCGCACAACGCCCCGTGGTGCAGCACCACGATGTGGTCGGCCCCCAGCACCGTCGACAGCCGATGGGCGATCACCATGGAGGTCCTGCCGGCCATGAGCTTGTCGGTGGCCTCCTCGATTTTGGCCTCGATCTCCGAGTCGACCGAGCTCGTGGCTTCGTCGAGCACCAGGACCCTGGGATCGAACGCGAGTGCACGCGCGAAGGACACGAGTTGGCGTTCCCCCACCGACAGGGTCGCTCCGCGTTCGCCGAGTTCCTGGTTGTACCCATCCGGCAGGCGCTCGATGAAGGGCGCGGCGCCGATGCGCTCAGCCGCCTCGCGCACGCGATCTTCTGAGATACCTTGCGCCCCGAGCCGGATGTTGTGGGCGACGTCCTGACTGAAGAGGAACACGTCCTGGAGCACGAGGCCGATGTGCTCGCGAAGGTCGTCCAGCCGTAGTCGGTCGATCGGCTCGTCGTCGAGCAGGATGCGGCCACGTTGCGGCTGATAGAAACGCATGAGCAGGTGGATGATCGTAGTCTTTCCGGCTCCGGTGTGTCCCACGATCGCCAGTCGCTCGCCCGGCGCCGCCCGGAAGCTGACGTCCCTCAGGACCCAGTCCCAGTTTTCGCCCTTGTCCTCACCACCGCCGTCTGGGGAGTCGTGGCCCGCGGTGCTGTCCCCAGCGCGCTTGCCGTACGCGAACCACACGCCCTGGAACTCGATCTCGCCACGCACCGGCTTCTTCAGAGACACCGGATTCGGTGGGTCCTCGATCTCGATCTCGTCGTCGATCAGCTTGAATATCCGCTCGGACGATGCCATGGCCGACTGGAGCAGGTTGTACTTCTCTGAGAGGTCCTGGATGGGCCGGAAGAAGCGGCGGGCGTACTGGATGAATGCGGCCAGCACACCCACGGTCACCGCGCCCTCCAGCATGGTGGCGCCCCCCCTCCAGATAATCAGGGCCAACGCGATGGCGGTGAAGAGCTCGATGACTGGGAAAAAGAGCGCGTAGTACGTGATCGACCGGAGGTGGGCCTCCAGGTAGCCCTGGTTGATCGCGGCGTGATGCCGCGCGTCGTTGTCCTCCCGGTTGAAGAGTTTGACCACCGTGATTCCGGTGATGCGCTCGTGGAGGTACGCGTTGATGCGCGCCAACCGCACGCGGATGTCACGGTAGGCGGTCCGGAGCTTCGCCCGAAACAGGAAGGCCGTGAGCACCACGAAGGGAAGAACGCTGAAAGTGATCAGCGCGAGCCTCCAGTCCATGTACAGCATGGCGCTCAGGATGAAGCCGAGTGTGAAAAGGTCCCCGAAAACCGCGACGACCCCTGAACTGAAGAGCTCGTTTAGCGTCTCGACGTCGCTCGTGATGCGGGTCATGAGGCGGCCCACCGGAGTTTTGTCGTAGAAGCCAAGGTCGAGCCGCTGGAGTTTTCTGAAGATTTCCGTACGTAGGTCGTACATCACCCGCTGGCCGAGCCAGGTCGTGAGGACGGTCTGGGCATAGAGTAGACCGAAGCCGGCAACGACCGACGCGAGGTAGGCGGCCGCGAGCGTGGCCAGCAAGGATGTGTTGCGGTTCGGGATCACGTCGTCGATGGCGATCTGGGTCAACCAGGGCCCGACGACCTGGAGAAGTGACGCAGCCACGAGGATCACGATCGCCACGGCGACTTGCGATCGATACGGTCGCAAGTAGTGGAGCAGCCGCCTCATCAGGCGGGCGTCGTACGCCTTCCCGAGCGCCTCTTCTTCCTGAGAATCGCCTTGCGCTGGAGGCACTTCGCGAGCTCCCTCAGTGAGTGGTTGACCAGGCGGCTGAGCACTTGGCCGACTACTTGGCGAACGACGGTGGCGTGGGCGTCGGGCTACCCGTTGGGCGGCGGGCGTGTTCCGAAGAGCCACCGTTGCGCGGCTCCCGTATTACTGTGCTATTTCGTGAATGGATGATTGGATCCGCATTCGTGGCGCACGTCAGCACAACCTCAAGAATCTGGACATCGACTTACCCAGGCGATCCCTCACGGTGATCACCGGGCCCTCGGGATCGGGTAAGTCTTCGCTGGCCTTGGACACCCTGTTCGCTGAGGGGCAGCGCCGGTACGTCGAGTCACTCTCCACCTACGCGAAGCAGTTTCTCGAGCGTATGGAGAAGCCCGATGTCGACTCAGTCGAGGGGATCTCGCCAGCCGTGGCCATCGAGCAAAAAAATCCGACCAAGTCCAGTCGCTCCACGGTAGGAACGGCGACGGAAGTCTACGACTATCTACGGCTGCTTTGGGCACGGGTGGGCCGCACGTACTGCCCGGAGTGCGGTGACGAAGTGCGCCCCGATTCCGTGACGAGCGCCGTCGGCCGCGTGCTCACGTTGCCTGAGGGCACGCCGATCCAAGTGACCTTTCCCTTGAAGCTTTCGGGGCGGGTGAAGCACTCGCTCGTGGTCGAAAACCTTCGGGCGATGGGGTTCGTCCGAATCCTGGCGGGTGGAGTGCTGGTCGATCTCAGCGAGGACGGCGCCGACACCGTGGAGCACGTCGGCTTCGATCTCACCGACACGGCCGAGGCGCTTGTCGTCGTGGACCGTCTGACGACTTCCCCGGAGGACCGCGATCGCCTGGCCGACTCGATGAGCACCTGCTTCGTCGAAGGAGAGGGCGAGGCCCTCGTGCTGATCCACGGCGGGGGTGGCGACTCCGCTTCTCGCGAGGTCACGGGACGCATGGCGTTCACTGAGCACTTCCGCTGCCCGAAACACCCGGAGATCGGGTTTCTCGATCCGACCCCTCAGCTGTTCTCTTTCAACAATCCGTACGGCTCGTGCCCGTTGTGTACGGGCTTCGGCGCCACGCTGGACTATGACGTCGATCTCATCGTACCGAATCCCACCCGCTCGATCGAAGGCGGGGCGGTCGATCCCTGGTCCAAGCCCCGCTATCACCGCGAGCGGGCCAAACTGCGCACCTTCACCCTGGACCAAGGCGTGTCGCTTTACGGTCCGTGGGAGGAGCTGCCCGAAGATTTCCGGGAGGGGGTCCTCTACGGAGCGAAGAGCTTCAAGGGGGTGATCCCCTTCCTGGTCGGGCGGGAGCGGAAGCGCTACAAGCAGTACATCCGTGTGTTTCTTCGCCAGTACCAGAGTCCCCAAGTTTGCCGTGACTGCGGCGGCGCACGGATTCAACGGGCCGCGCTCAACATCAGGATCGGCGATCGCTCGATCGCCGACGTGAGCAGGCTCCCGATCGAGGACGCCCGGGGATGGGTCGACGGTCTCGAGTTGGGTGAGATGGAGGCGCAGATCGCGGAGACGATTCTCCGGGAACTACGCGCTCGCCTGGCCTTCCTCGTCGACGTGGGTCTCGGATACGTCTCTCTCGACCGGCAGATGCGAACCCTCTCCGGGGGTGAAGCCCAGCGCATCAATCTCGCCAACTCGCTGGGCTCTCGGCTGGTGGACACGCTGTACGTCCTTGATGAGCCGACCGTGGGGCTACACCCGAAAGACACGTCGGCCCTCCTGACGCTCTTGAGGCAACTGCGCGATGCGGGGAATTCCGTGGTGGTCGTCGAGCATGACCCCCTGGCCATTCGCGAAGCCGACCACGTCCTCGAGTTGGGGCCCGCTTCGGGTGACAAGGGTGGGAGCGTGGTCTTCCAGGGTTCCCCCGACGAACTCGTCCGAGCCGACACGACCACGGGTCAGTACATCTCGGGGCGATCTGAGATTCCGGTTCCCGATGAGCGAAGGAGGGTGGACGGTCCCAGGCTGAGCCTCACGGGTGGGCGCCTCCACAACCTCGAGGGCGTCGACGTCGAAATTCCGCTCGAAGCGATGACCGTCGTGACCGGGGTGTCCGGGTCCGGAAAGTCGACGCTGGTTCACGACGTCCTATACCGTGCGTTAGAGCGGGAGCTCAAGGGTGGAGAGACGAGTGCCCGGGAGCACCTCGGCGAGTTGATCGGCGACGTGGGCTTCCTCGAAGGGGCCTCCATGCTCGACGAGGTCGTTCTGGTCGATCAGTCCCCGATCGGGCGCACGCCACGATCCAATCCCGTCACATACATCAAGGCGTGGGATGAAGTCCGGAAATTGTTCGCGGCCCAGCCGCTCGCCCGGGAGCGGGGTTACAGCGCCGGGGCCTTCTCATTCAACGTCAAGGGCGGCCGGTGCGAGGCGTGCCGAGGGGCGGGGTACGTCGAGATCGAGATGATCTTCATGGCCGACGTCTACATCGAGTGCGATGCTTGCCGCGGTACGCGCTACCGCTCGGAGCTGCTGGACGTGCACTTCAAGGGCCGGAACGTGGCACAGGTGCTTGACATTACCGTTGACGAGGCGATCCGCTTCTTCATCCGTCAGGACCGGCTGGGGCGGATTCTCTGGCAGCTTCAGCAGGTCGGTCTCGGATATGTCAAACTCGGACAGCCCGCCCCGACCTTGTCTGGCGGTGAGGCCCAGCGGCTCAAGATTGCTCGCGAGTTGGCCGGCGCGTCCGGGAAGAAAGGGCGCAAGCTCTACATCTTGGACGAGCCCACGACCGGCCTTTCGGGCGAGGACATCAAGAACCTCCTTCATGTGTTGAACCGCCTGGTGGATGCCGGCAACTCCGTGCTCGTCATCGAGCACAATCTGGAAGTGATCAAGGTGGCCGATTGGGTCATCGATTTGGGGCCGGGGGCGGGCGCCCAAGGGGGACAGGTGGTCGCCATGGGACGTCCCGAGGCTGTGGCCTCCGTTCCTGAGAGCGCGACCGGGCGGTATCTCGCAGAGGTGCTGGGTGGGGCAGTGGGTAGCGCAGTGGGCGCGGCCGCCGTCTGAAATGCCGGCAGCGATTTCGGTCCTTCTTCCGGTGCGCGACGCCGCGCCGTACTTGCCTGAGTGCATCGCGTCGCTTCGTGCCCAGACGTTCGAGGACTTCGAGGTGTTCGCCGTGGACGATGGCTCGACGGACGAGAGCCCGCGGCTGCTTTCGGCGTGGGCCACGGACGACTCCCGCGTCAGCTTGGTCCGGCAGGCGCCTGAGGGAATCGTACGCGCACTCGAGGCCGCTCGGGCTCGCGCACGAGGCCGTTATCTGGCGCGCATGGACGCCGACGACATTGCAGAGCCGGCTCGGTTCGCTAAACAGTTCGCGCTGCTGGAGGGGCAGCCCGACCTGGCCGGTTGCGGTACGGGCGTGCGGTACTTCCCAAGGGCGAAAGTGCGGGACGGGGGTCGCCGCTACGAGGACTGGATCAACGAGATTCGCACCCCGGAGGATGTCGAGAGGAACCTGTTCATCGAATGTCCGCTGGCGCACCCCACCTTCTTCTTGAGGACGGACGTCGTGGCGGAGGTGGGCGGATACGTCGAGCGGGGGTGGCCGGAGGACTATGATCTGTTGTTTCGTCTGTGGCGATCCGGCGCTCGATTGGCCGCGGTCGATCGGGTGCTGCTTCAGTGGCGGATCCGGAACGACCGGGCTTCCATCCAGCACGAGGCCTACACTCCGGAGGCCTTTCGGCGCTGCAAGATACACTACTTGCTCGACACCCTGGCCCGGGATCGCGATGGATTGGTGGTCTGGGGGGCCGGTCCCATCGGCAAGGCGTTCGCTCGGGAGGTCCAGGAGCAAGGTGGGATCGTTCGGGCGTTCGTCGATCTGGATCCGAGAAAGATCGATCAGCGTATTCACGGGGCCCCGGTTGTCCCCCCCTCTGAGATCGATCAATACCGGGACTGCTTCTCCGTGGCGGCCGTCGGCCAGGAGGGTGCCCGCGGGCGGATTCGGGCCGAACTCGAGTCGGCCGGTTGGAGGGAGATCACCGACTTCATTGCCGTGGCCTGACCCAGGTGGACCTGGAGGTGATCGCTTTAACGAGGGGATCTTCGACCGCCTCTTAATGATTGGGTGGTCCCGGCGGTCGGGTCAGACCTTTCGAGTGACGCCATTCGGGTTACGCCATCGGGTAACCTTGAAGGAGGATGAGGGCATAGCCATGTTGAGAGAGGGTTGGGTCTCCTCGGTACATTGGATTGATCGCCTGAAGACCATGGGTGAGCAGCCTTCCAAGTTTTCATGCTTCCTGGCGGAGCTTCGTCGTCGTCATGTCTTGGGCTACGCGGCCGTCGCATTCGTGGTCTTGCAGCTCGGTGAGATCGTCCTGCCGGCCTTCTCAGCTGAGTGGGCTCTCCGGTTCGTGGTGGTCTTCACGATTATGGGATTTCCCGTCGTCATGGCGCTCGCCTGGGTTTTCGATATCACAGCCGAAGGCATCCGGGTGACCGCCGCTCTGGATGACGAGGCCGATCACTTGCCCGGTGGTGCGGCCACCGGTGTTCTTCCTCGCCTGGCGTTTCTGGCCGTGACGCTGTTCGCGGTGGGTGGCGTCGGTTCCTGGTGGATTCTGAACACGGTCCGGGGCACCGATGCGGTGACCAGCGCTCTGGGGCCCTCGGTCATTTCCGCGGCCTACGACCCTGACGAGGCGATCCATTCTCTCGCGGTCCTGCCGTTTCAGAATTTTTCGGAAACCACGGAACAAGACTACTTCCCGCGGGCATGCACGAGGCGTTGCTCGATCGCCTGAGCCAGCTTCCGGAAGTCCGGGTCGTGTCCCGGACTTCCGTGGCGCAGTACGCAGCCAGCGACAAGACCATTCCAGAAATCGCCCAGGAGCTCGGCGTCGAGGGGGTCGTGGAGGGCTCAGTGTTTCATGCGGACGACGACGTCCGAATCACGGTGCAGTTGATCCATGGAGCGAGCGACACCCACATCTGGGCTCGGAGCTACGGACGGATCTTCTCCGATGTCCTGGCCCTTCAGAGTGAGGTGGCCAGCGCCATCGCGGATGAGATCAAAGGAGAGCTGTCAACGGACGGAGCGATGCCCGTGCTCTCATATATATACCCCGGTGAGTGAAGTGCCCGGGGCCAACGAGGCGTATATGCGAGCCCGTTTCGAACAATTCCGTGAGACGCCGGAGGGACTTCTGGCCGCCATTGAGCACTATAGCCAGGCGGTGGGGGCGGACCCGGAATTTGCAGCCGCGTATGCTGGCCTGGCCGGCGCTGAGTTGATGCTCGGCATGTCTCAGCCATCGGATCTGACCGAAGCCCTGGAGCGGGCGCAGGTACTCGCACTGAAGGCGTTCGAGATGGATCCGGAGCTTCCCGAGGACCACGATATCCTGGCGCTCATCGAGGGCATGATCGACGAGGGCATGATCGATCCCCTCACGGCAGGCGATGGCGGGGAGCCCATGACTGAGGTTCACGTCGTCCGTATGGCGCAGCCTGAGAATGTCGGTGTGGGCCGCCGTGTCGGGCGCCCCGGACTCCATCACCGGCATCTCGGTGGATTCTGCCCTCGTAGCGAGCGCCGGCGAATTCAGGCGCGATTCCACATCGATCTTCGAGAGCTATACACAGGTGGGCAACCAGCTCTGAGCGGAGTTGGACGGTTGGGCGACCGAGACCGGGCGGATGGCTTTGGTGGATCCGGTCCGCATGGTTTCGGTGGCCCAGCGGCTCAAGACGGCGGGGCGTAGCGAGGAGGCCGCCGAAATTCTCATGGCGGTCTGCGAGCGCTGGGCAGAGCACGGGGAGGCGTGGGAGGCCCTAGAGCTACTCCACGCGTCCACCGGCGAGTATGGGCAGATTCTCGACTTGAGAAGAATGTGGGTGGAGCACGCCGAGGGTGATGCCGAGTCGGTCGACCTGCTCGAGGACCGGTTACGCCGCGACGGTGCGGAGGGGTATTGGGAGTGGCGCTTGGACGTCCTGCAGGAGCGGACGTCCGAGGGAGAGAGCGTCTCGCCAGTGTATCTGGCGGCGTCCCACGCCGCGCTCAGAGATACCGACGAGGCGTTGGCTTCTTTGCGGGACGCGGTGCACGCCTGAGACCGACGATTGACGTCTCTGGGAACGGCCGCGGTTTGGGACGATTTGCGGTCCGACCCCCGCTTTTGTCCCTCCTGAGAGGGATCATCGGCCAGCGCCCTCGTGGGCGAGCCTGGCCCCAGAATCGGCGGTCTCCCTAGGAATTGTTTGAGGGCTGCTTTTTCGTTAGCTTTCAACGACTTAGCCCTGTTGCAACACCCCTTCGCGGAGTCTCTTTGAGACGTTCCCTTGAACTCTGGAACAACGGCTCTTTTACGCCCGGTAATGCCCCCGTTGCCGGCACTTTCCGCGTCACCGTCCCCCTCCTCCTCGAGGCCCTCGCGGATTCGGCTTGTGCCGATCGGTCGACAGTGACGCACGGGCTTCTTTTCAAGGCTGACTGATGGCAGACGACGAACTCATATTGGGTGGAGAGACGGTTCTCGAACGTCTTCTCGAAGACGAAATGCGCGATTCGTTCATCGACTACTCGATGAGCGTGATCGTGCAACGAGCGCTCCCCGATGTACGCGATGGCCTGAAGCCGGTCCACCGCCGCATCCTTTACGCAATGAGCGAGCTCGGGTTGAGCTCGGGGCGGGGGTACAAGAAATCGGCCACGGTGGTCGGTGACGTGCTCGGCAAGTACCACCCCCATGGCGACTCTGCCGTGTACGATTCCATGGTGCGGATGGTCCAGGAGTTCTCGCTGCGTTATCCCCTCGTCGACGGCCAGGGGAATTTCGGGTCCATCGACGGCGACAGGGCTGCGGCGTACCGGTACACTGAGGCCCGCCTGATGGCACTGGCGGCGGAGCTTCTGGATGACATTGAAAAGGAGACGGTTGCCTTCACGCCCAATTTCGATGGGCGTCTAGAGGAGCCGACTGTTCTTCCGGCCAAGGTCCCGAACCTGCTGATCAACGGCAGTTCGGGTATCGCGGTGGGCATGGCGACCAACATTCCGCCGCATAACCTTCGCGAAGTCCTCACGGCGGCGAAGGCGCTGATCGCCGATCCGGAGCTGTCGCAGGAGCGTCTCGAGGAGATGGTGACGGGTCCCGACTTCCCCACGGGGGGCTTCATCTGCGGTCGGTCGGGAATCGAGGATGCTTACCGAACCGGCCGTGGCCGGATCGTCATGCGCGCCCGCGCCAAGATTGAGCCGGTGGATGAGCACTCCGAGCGCATCGTCGTGACGGAGGTCCCGTTCATGGTCAACAAGTCCCGCATGATCGAGCAGATCGCGCAGTTGGTACGGGACAAGAAACTGACCGAAATCCGGGACATGCGCGATGAATCCGACCGGGACGGGCTCCGGGTCGTAATGGAGCTCAAGCGGGACGCCATTCCTGAGATCGTCTTGAACCGGCTGTACAAGCACACGCAGATGCAGTCCACGTTCGGCACCATTCTGCTGGCATTAGTCGATGGCGAGCCTCGGGTTCTTACCCTCCGGCAGATGCTCCAGCACTTCATCGACCATCGCCACGAGGTGGTCGTGCGCCGGACCACCTTCGATCTGAACAAGGCCGAGGAGCGAGCACACATCCTTGAGGGTCTCAAGATCGCCGTCGACAATATCGACGAAGTGATCAAGATCATCCGGGGCTCACGGGATGCCGAGGTCGCGTCGGAGAGCTTGCAGGAGACCTTCGAGCTGTCGGAGCGGCAAGCCAAGGCGATCCTGGACATGCGGTTGTCCCGGCTCACCGGGTTGGAGATGGAAAAGCTCGAAGAGGAGCTCACCGCGGTGCTTGCCACCATCGAGGACCTTCGCGGGATTCTCG
>Ga0310124_10002534_pt1 | contig 12531 bp, 10 predicted proteins | sample CB11b_AW_Bot5_MG_FD_203507 | JGI IMG/M metagenome (GOLD analysis project Ga0310124, IMG submission 203507) | Marine microbial communities from Western Arctic Ocean, Canada - CB11b_AW_Bot5 | ecosystem: Environmental > Aquatic > Marine > Oceanic | place: Canada: Western Arctic Ocean | collected...
GAATATCCGGCTGACTATCTTACTGGTGGAGCTGGTGCTAGTTGCCCACGGTGGCTATCTCGCCTAGGAGGGCGGGGGGGACGAGGACGAAGATGGTGCCAAGGAAGCAACCCCCGAAGATGAAGACGATGATGATGATAACATGTTCCTCCTCGAGGCGCTGGCCGGTATCGCCCGGGTAATCGGGATGCTGCTGCCGCCCTCCTTTATAGCCGGCAGGATGAACTGGTAAAGCCGCTGCCGTAGAGGCATTGCAGAATAAAGAGAACGTGCAGATGAAAGAAATTCTTGACTCGGGCGTGCACTAACCTGACAAACTGGACCGGTTAATAGGGATACAGCCAAAAAAAAAGGTGCCTAACTATTATTCTTCAGTACTTTCGTTACTATCTTCTGAATCATCGTCTGCTTCGGATTTGCCATCCTCAAAACGTTTGTCGCATTCCTCTTTTCTTTCTTCGAACTTCTCAAGGAGCGCCTGGAACTCGTCATCTTCCATGCCCAGACTTGACTGGATTTCAGCCATTTTCTCTCCGGTAAGGTCCTCTTCGTTGAATACGGCGATCAGGGCAGACCACTCTTCCTTGGTCAGGTGATTCTCGTCCTTATCCCCCCAGTCTCCCCTCTCTTCGTCCCAATCTTTTTCAGAATCTTTGGTTCGCTCCAGGTACTGACCCCACTCTTCCTTGGTCAGACATTCGACATCTGTTCTTTCACGATTGGTCTCGCGGTCCCAGCCCTCGCGATCTCTGTCACTCTCCTCACGATTGCCGTCGCGCTCCCAGCCCTTATCATCTCTTGACCAGTTCTTTTTATCCTTGCCAGACCAGTTTTCTCGGTCCCAGTCTTTTCTATCTTTATCCCAGTCTTTCTCGGACTTTTCTCTCCACTCTTCAATAGTCAGACAATCCTCATCAGACAGCCCATCACGTTCTTCCTTGTCTACTGAAGTGGAATCCTCCTTGTTCAAGGCATCGTCGCTTCTATCGAAACTTGCCACTAAACCTTCTCTCAAATCACCAATGGTCGTACCGTCGCCAAGAATCTGTGTGTCTTCGTTAGCTATGGCCAATGGCGATGCCGTGAGCAGCATGATACCGAGTATCAGGGCTTGGCCTTTCAACATACTTCCGTATGTGAACCGGCGATATATAAAAGAGCGCCAAAGAAAATTTGCCACAGAAAATTTGTTTGCTCACCAAGGACTACCGCAGCCGCTGAAGGCGCTATCTCGTCCGTCGCAGCGCCTAATCGCGCGCTACGCCCAGCGCGACCGCCAGGTCTCCGTTCCAGCCGAAATCAACCGCACGTAATTCTCCGGGTGACCGGAAACGCAGATTGGACCACCATTCCGGCACCTCTCGCGGCCCTTCCGCCGCAACCTTGTAGCTGAAGGTCAGGTCCCAGTGGAGTGAACCGGGATACCAGTCGCTATTGGCCTGCCATGAATCTATACGTGGATTCCCGGCCTCGTAGTCGGTGATAGTGAGCTGGTCATGCATAATCCGTTCAAGTGCGGAGCCGGGGTGCTCGCCCTCTCGCAGGTAGGTGCAGGGCAGCATCGTCTGGTCCTGGAACGCTTCACGCTCTTTGGGAGAGTAGCCATTCCAGCCACCCATCCAGCGGCTGGCCCAGAATTCGAACTGCCGCGGTTTCCCCACCAGCACCCCACCAGAGCCGTGCACGACCGCGAAGACGCTGATGCACATTCCGGCCGAAGGCGAGTCCAGGTAGTGGTCGGATGGGCCGTAGCGCGCAAATCGCGTCACTGCCGCTGGCCTTGGTGAGGCGCCCTCGCCTGATTCCGCCATGATGTGTGAACGGTCGCCGGTTATAGCCTTAATCAAAGTCCAGCTGCACCTTGCCGATGTTCTGGCGGCGGTGGATTCCTCCCCGCGCCGTCGCTGGCCGCTTCGGTCGCCGCCGTGGCCGTCATTGCGCTGCGCCGCCGCCCGAGAAAACCCTAAACCCACCCGGCGCTACAACCCCGATGCGCTCACGGCCGTTCCTGCTGCTGATTGCCCTCGCCCTGATGCTCGCGACCTCGATGTTGCCAGTGTTCTCACCGTCCGGGTTCGCCTCAGCTGAGGATAATAGTGAGAACGGCTATACGTCTGACCATACCGTGGTCGAAATCGGGCCGGATGAGAGGACTGCTGAACTCAGGCTCCCCGGCGGTTACGACGGCACCAAGAAGCTGCCCCTGGTCGTGGCCCTGCACGGATACAGCAGTGACGGCCCCGGAGTCGCGTGGTATCTCGAGCTGTACGACAGCGTCCACGAAAATGGACACATACTGCTGCTTCCAAATGGCGCTTGGGATGCAACTCTGTTACGATACTGGAATGCGACCGAGGCCTGCTGCAATTTCTATGCCGAAGGACCTGACGACGTCGAGTGGCTGACCAGCCTCATCGATGAAGCGATTGAGCAGCACGGCGCGGATCCGGACAAGGTCCTGCTGATTGGCCATTCCAACGGCGGCTTCATGTCCCATCGCATGGCCTGCGAGCGCGGCGACCGAATCCATACAATCATCTCGCTGGCCGGAGCCACCTACGATGACTTCGAGGACTGCGCAGTGACCGGTTACCCGAACATCCTGAACGTCCATGGCACCTCTGACAACATCATATATTTCGATGGGGGTGAAATATCCAGTGAGAGTTATCCCTCTGCATCTCAGACCACGGCGTCGTGGGCTGTACGTTCAGGTTGCGATGAAGAGGCGACATATCTGGGAAATTTGGACCTCATCTGGGACAGTGACTACTACGAGACGACGGACCTGGAACACCTGAACTGCGCCGCAGGGAATCACGTTGCCCTGTGGAAGATTGACGGTGGCAGTCACTCACCCTCGTTCCCGGATGGTTCGCTCATTAATGCCGCTTTCTCATGGGCGATGGAAGACAAGAAATGGTTCGCCTCGCACAGTTTCAACGAGTTCGACACTGATGGGGATGGCCTCGGTGACACCATGGCCATCACGTATGACGTGGACTCCGACGACAGCGAGATCGTGGCCGTGGTCATCAGCATCCACGACCAGCTGACTGGTGACTGGTTTGATACAGCACCAAGAGTCTTCTGGGTCAGCGGCGACGAGCATGACCCGCATACTGAATTCCTCACTGCTGAGATGAATGGAATCTACGATTTCTACGTCAGCCTGTATGATTACAAGGAAGGGGAGGTTCAGGAGCGTCGAATCCCTCATTACTCCTCGATGGCCCTCCAGACCTTTGAATATCTGGACAATGTTGGTGCCGCAGCCTCTGACACCGACCCCACCATCATCGAGATCAATGGCGACTGGGAGTTCTCACCTGACCCGTCCTACGTGCTCCGGGGCGAATCGGTTGTGTGGCTGCACAACGCCAACGACATCCACACCGTGACCAGCGATGATGGCCTCTTTGATTCCGGCGGGATGGACAACGGTGATGCTTTCAGCCACACCTTCGACTCGCTGGGCACCTACAGCTACTCATGCTCCGACCATCCCGGGATGAACGGGACAATCGTCGTCCTGGACCCAGGTTTCACCTTCAGGCCACTCATGACTAACTGGATCCTGCAGGAGGGGGACTTCCTCGAGTATGACCCCGGCAATATCATGGATGGGGTGCTGAAGGAACTCAACATGCAGGACATGGAGGTTCTCCACCTGACCCCTATCCGGCTGGAGGCTCTGGCCGATACTGGCCCTGGTTCACCGACCGGGGAGACTTGCCCGGACTTTGGCGGGCAGTGCCACGTCATCCAGTATAGTATAGAATTCGGGGCGAGAGGAGTTAATGACAACGCGGAAGAAGATTACAAGGAACTATCACAGCGATACGAAGTCACCGTATACATCTCCGCGCCATACAATGGATACCTGTCGACGCATGAAGTAGGCTATCATTACTCTTCCGAGGGCACTGCATCCGGTGAGGACAAACGTAGCTGGAGATGGATGAACGAAACGACGCGAACTGGCACGTCAGGTGCGGGTAATCCAGCGACCGGCGGCGTTCCCCTCGAGGTCAGCCTTGGTGATAACTGGACCGTGTTCAGGAGTGAGGAGACCCTCAGCAGGTCAGAAGAGGGATGCGACCAGGAGGTCAACAGTGGTGTGGTGATGCATTCTGAGTGCGGGCCCTGGGCACTTACGGAGGATGAAGCCGATCCGCCTCAGAGTATGATTACCACCGCAGTCTACCTGACAGGCATCGAGCTGGAGGTGCACAATGAAGCTGATCCGGACGCTGCCTCGCCAACGATGTTCCCCGTGATGTTCATCCTGGAGCAGGGAGTGGATGATCCTGTCGGTCCACTCCCTGCTCCACACACCACCTCTGGTCTTCCCCTCTACTGGGACTACGATGGTGAGAATGGTCTGACTGGAGAAAGACCACTAATCAGATACAGCATCGAAGGCGAAGCGGATTTTGATAATGATGGTGTGATGAATTTCTATGACCGCTGCCCGGACACTGGTGCCGGAGAGCTGGCCGACGAGGATGGCTGCTCCTGGGAACAGTACGATAACGATTATGACGGTGTGCTGAATGATCTCGACAGCTGTCCCGACACCACCGCAGACCAGTCAGTCGATGCTGACGGCTGTGCCGAGGACCAGAAGGACGACGATGATGATGGAGTGATGAATGACGTCGATACATGTCCGGGAACACAACTGCGGTTTCCTGGTGAATCCGTAGACGCTGAGGGCTGCTCGGACAGCCAGAAGGACACCGACGAAGACGGAGTCTCCGATGCCGATGATGCCTGTCCTGGGCATGATGATGCTATCGACGTCGATGAGGATGACATCCCGGACGGCTGTGATTCATTGCTGGACATCGATGATGGCGGTGGCTTCGGCATCTCCGCGCCGTCACTGGCCGCCTCGGTGGCCGCCGTGGCCGTCATCGCGCTGCACCGGCGGCGCTGATTCCTCCACGCCTACCAAGCTATGATAGACGGCAAATACATCCGCGAACGCCGGGAGTTCTTCACCGTCCTCGTCGGTATCGTAGCAATCTTCGCCATTTTCGCGCTCACCTATACACTGAACGGCGATAGCTGGGGCACTGAGTCTGAAGACGGAATTGGCGAGGAGGCTGGATATTGCGAGCGCATCCAGGCGGGCTTCATCCGTGAACCGGCCAACACATGGTCCAACCTGCCTTTCATCCTCGTAGGACTCTACGTCCTCTGGAGGATGCAGTACGACTCGAGAGACGGTCTTCCTTCCCTGTCTAACAGGAGCTGGTTCACGCTCATGTATGGAATGGCGTGCGCCGCCGTCGGTGTCGGCAGCTTCGCGATGCACGGATTCAACACCGACTGGGGGGGCTGGCTCGACCTTAGCGGCATGATGATGTACATCACGATGCCGGTGTTCTACAACTTCTCACGCTTCTTCAGGTGGGATGAACAAAAATTCATCATGACCTATCTGGGAACCAACGCGCTGTTAAGCGTGTTGCACTGGCAGTACGGAATTGGCCTCTTCGTCTGGGTCTTCTCGATAGGTATCTGGCTGGCACAGGAGACGGCTATCAGGCACCAGCGGCAGCCACTGGCAATCTTCCTGGTGCCGATTGCAGGGATAATTATCCTTGTTGGTTACAATCCCGTCAATTTCGTTCGCGAACAGGTTGGCGTTATAATCATGATCTTTATGGCGCTGCTGGCGTGGTTCCTTTACCGACTTGACGAAATCAGACTGCAACGAACCCATACACCCTATTTCTGGTGTGGCTCCGCAGCATACCTACTAGCAAGCTTCATCTGGCGAGCGAGCCAGCAAGGGGGTGGGATGTGCGAGCCGGACTCTCTGCTGCAAGGACATGCTCTATGGCATATACTGGGGGCGGTCGCGATGTTCTGCTTCTACAGATACTTCAGGACTGAAGTCAATAACTACTGAGTTCGGTACGGCCCCATGCCTACCCGCGGCGTTATCTTCGACTTGGACGGCGTGATTGTCGACTCCACAAGGTTCCACTTCGGTGCATGGCAGCGCTGGGCGCGCGAGGTGGGCATTATAGAAGAGGTTGACGAAGAATGGTTTCGCGAGCATCATGGCAAGCGCAACGATGCCATCATCACCGCCACGCTGGGACCGATTTCGGAAACTGAGCTGGAGGCGCATGCGGCACGCAAGGAGGAATACTACCGCAAGCTGGCGCGCGGAAAGCTCGAGCCCCTGCCGGGCGTTGCCGCGCTAGTAGAGGCACTGCGGTGCGATGAATGGCGGCTCGCCATTGGCACCTCGACACCGCGCAATAACCTGGAGCTGGTGCTGACAGAGATGCCTTTCGGTGGCGCCTTCGCTGCCACGGTGTGTGGGCCTGAGGTCGAGCACGGAAAACCCGCTCCCGACATCTTCCTGCGCGCAGCCGAACTGCTCGAGCTGCCACCGGAACGCTGCATTGTAGTGGAGGACGCACCAAGCGGAGTGGCGGCGGCGCACGCAGGTGGCTTCACGTGCCTGGCAGTCGCCACAACACGACCGCGGGAGCTGCTGGGCGAAGCAAACCTGTTGCTAGACTCGCTGGAGGAGGCAACATCCGGGGCGGTCGCAGGGCTGCTGCGCTAACGCCCTAAAAACCACCTCTCCCGTTTTAAATACTGGCGGTCAGCCATTTTTAGCGTGCGCAACCCACATCTCTTCGGCCTGCAGCGCCTTGACTTTTGCGGGCTGGATGCGGCGGTAGACCTCACCCGGCCGGCGCGGCTGGCCGTCCACCTCGAGCAAACGCGTGACAGGTATGCCGAACTCGCGCTCATTCTGCTTCAGCAATGGCTCCACCACTGCCCAGTCTGCACTGCTAAAGGGGGCGAAATCGCCGCCGTTCAGCTGGTCTGTGCTGACACGCTGGTGCGGATCACGAACGTAGATCGCACCACCTGACGCGAGCGAGAACAGGTTTCCGCCGGGATAGGGTGTCGGCAGCTCACACAGCTTACCGCCGTCATCCCACTCGAGGCCGTTGAGGATGACGAAACCGCCGTCATTGAGCGGGTCGCCCGCCATGAACGACTCTGCCAAGTAGTCGAGACAGGTGCCGTTGATGACCACGCGCGGGCGGCCGACCGAGTTGATGAGCGGCCGCCCAGCGGCGTTGCCCTGTACAAAGACGTGACCGCCCTTGGCGCCATACATGAACGTCTGCCCGACGTCGCCATGGACCACCAGCTCGCCCGCCTTCAGGATCTGCCCCAGCTGGTCCTGCCCGTTGCCGTGCACTACCACTCGCGCGCCGTCCAGTCCGGAACCAAGGTAATCACCCGATGAACCGTAGACGTCGATGCGGACGTCGTTGCTGTCGGCGCCGAAACCGTTGGCGATGAAACGGTGTCCGTGACAGCCGAAGATGACAAAATCGTGCCAGCCCTTCTTCACCAGTTCGCCAACCGCTATTGCCAGCGAGCCCGGCCCTTCAATGTCCAAGGCTCTGGCGTCAATCACAACCGTGCGGCCGTCCGGGTCTTCCTTGCCGGCGCAGAAGGCATCGCATTCATCAGCAGCTACAGAACCGAGCATCCGCTCGAGTGACTCGTCAACCAGTGCCAGCAGCGAACTGCGGCGCAGCTGGCCGGTCGGGTAGCGCCGGTCTAGCAGTAGTGTCAGCAGCGTGATAGCCACCCTGCGAGGCTGTTTTTCGACCTCGTGCAGGAAGCCGCGCAGCTCACCGTAGCCCCACTCCGGAATGGCCTGTCGGAAGGCGGTGAACGCCTCCGCGGCGGGCACATCCGCTGCCACGCCGGCATCGCTCGCCTCCTCATGCAGGAGCGTATGCGGCTGTGGCGCGTCGCCGAGAGTGATGTGCTCGCCAAACTTGTTGGTGCACTGCAGCCGGAAGCTGTCGCCATCGGGGACGACAGAGAAGATGAACGCGCCGCCGTCGGTATGTGACCCGCCACGCGCGTTCCAGTAGCGGTCGGCGCGAGGCCAGAAACGGCCGTCCTCCTCTGAGAGCGACTCGAGCGCCGCGTCGATTACCTGCTTTTCGGACGCGGCGAACGCAATCTGCGCCTCGCCCTCCTGCAGCGCGAAAACCTGCGGGCGCAGCATGCTGGTGTCGGTGATGCCGATGAGCCGCCACACGTCGGGAACCGACTGCGCGATGATGAAGAACCAGGGGCCGTCGGGCGAGCCGTGGATGTGGGTCGCCTGCAACTGGCCGTAGAGCTCCTGCCTGTCGGGGGGCAGCAATGTGAAGTCACGCTCGGTCGTTGGTGCTAGCGACTCGATGACCCACTCGAGAGGATAGCCGTAGAGGCGATGATGCAGGTCGAATACCTGCACCGAGACCTCGGTATCGGTCTGGAACAGCGGTCGCAGCCCGCGCTGCGCCAGGTAGTCGCAGACTGACTCGTAGTTGGCGAAGTCGCCGTTGTGGACCAGCGCCTCGTTCAAGCCAACGAAGGGGTGCGCGCCACCGGGGTGCCACACCTTACCCTTCGTGGGATAGCGGTGGTGGCCAATCCAGACATGCGCATCCAGGTTTTCGAGCTGGTAGCAGCGGATGACGTCATCACCATAGCCAACTATCTTCAGCACCAGCAGGTTGCGGCCATGGCTCAGGACGAGGGCCTGCGTCCCCCGGTCGCCGGCGTAGAACTCGGCGTTGAGCCGGAAAGAGGTCTGGAAAACATACTCATCGGCTACCTCGCGCTCGGTCGGCGGCAGCCCGTGCGGCAGCTCGACGGCCTCGGCGAAAGTTGCCAGCATCCCGGCGCGAGGGCGCACAAAATAGACCGACACGTCCGGCGGCCGCACCTCGAGCCCCTCGATACTGTCCCAGTCGTCACTGACTGGGAACTCGTGGACGTGGTCCACCTCGTAGGCATTCCTGACAAGCGATTCCACCTCTTCACGGACAGATACGTCAAGGTATGCCACGGCGAGCAGGTAGTCCCGCTCGAGCATCTCTGCGTCGACGCCGAACTGCTCCGGGTCAAGGCCCACGGCAGCGATACCGCCACCTTTGCCGTTGCCGCGGTTGCGCATCTGCTCCAGCGATTGCAGCAGGTGGCGGCCCGCTACGGGAACGGTCGACGCGAAGCCAATGACTCCACAACCGCCCTCGGCGGCGCCATCCACTGGCGGGCTCGCATGCGGCAGCGCTTCCCGGCTACGCGTCACCGCTCCAATCCAGGCGTCGCGGCTCACGCCTTGAACTCCTCCGGGACGTAGCGCAGCAGGTCGCGGCGACCGCGCAGCTCCGCAATCGACCTGAGGCCGAGCTTGCGCAGGATATCGCGCAGCTGCCACTGGAAAGAATCGTAGAGATTGCCGACCCGCTGCGCACCCCAGTCGGGGTGCACCCACTCCTTCAGCTCCGGGTCAGTAGTAGTCAGGCCGAACGGGCAGCCGCGGCCACGCTCGCAGTTGGCGCAACGGGTGCAACCCATCGCGACGAGCTCCGACGTGCCGAGCACGCAGCCGTCAGCGCCAAGGGCAATCGCCTTGGCGACATCCCAGGCGGTGCGCACACCGCCGCTGGCAATCAGCGTGATTTCATCACGGATGCCTTCCTGCTCGAGGTGCCGGTGCACCTTCGGTATGGCGAGCTCGATTGGCATCGCAATGTTCTTCTTCGCAATCTCCGGCGCGGCGCCGGTACCGCCGTAGCTGCCATCCATGTGGAAAACGTGCGCGCCGGCGTAGTATGACCCCACGGCGACCATGTCGATGTCAATCGGCGTCGAGACCTTCACCGAGATGATTGCCCCGGGGTTCATGGTCATGGCCCAGTCGATGTGCTTGCGATGGTCCTCGACCGAATAGACCGAGTGGAACGGGAAGGGCGAGAAGAGCGAGACCCACGGAACCGACTCGCGCATGTCCGCCACGGTAGTGGTGGACTTGTCGCTCAGCAAATGACCGCCAAGACCGGGCTTCGCGCCCTGCGCATACTTGAACTCAATCATCGGCGCGCGCTGGATTGTCTCCTCGCGCACCCCAAACAGCCCGGTCGCAATCTGGGTGATGACGCTGTCGGCATACGGCTTCAGCCCGTCGGGGTAGCCCCCCTCGCCGGTGCAGGTGAGTGTGCCCCATTCCTGAGCGGCAATGGCCCGGGAGACCATCACCTCCTCGGAGACAGAGCCGTAGGACATCCCACCGCCGTAGATCGGCAGAGCAATCTCGAGTGTTCGCCGTGCGGGGTCGCGCCGGTTGAGCGGAATCGCGGTGCCGATATCCTCACTGTGCGCGAGCCATTCGGCCTCGGGACGGAACTTGAAGTCGAGCCGGTCGAAACCGCCGCCCGAGCGGCCGACGCGGTGCTCGATGCCGTCGGGGGGGCGACCGTGCTCGGCCTGGAACCAGGTCGCCATAATCAGCTCGTCGGTCCAGCGCGGGTCGCCCAGCGCCGGCGGAGCATCGAGCAGCGCGTGCGAGCGGTCGTGGAAACCCTGGTGCAGGTAGTGGGTGACCTTCTCGACCAGCCGCGGGCTGGGGACGGCGCTACTCATAGCCATCAATCCCCTCGAATGCCTCGCGCTCAAGATCACGCTGGAACATCGCGCGGCCGAGCTCCCCGCGCAGCCGCCGCACCTCGCGCAGCCCCATCGCGCCCAGAATCTCGAGCAGCTGGTCGCGCCACGCCGCCGACAGGTTCTTCAGCCGCTGGACACCCCACTCGGCGTTCAGGCTCGCGGGAAGCCTGAAGCGCGCCGTGGCGGCGTCGGTAACGCTGCCTTCGGGCTGCGCCTGAAGCGCCGCCATCACCGGCGTATCCAGCGCCACAGCGTCGAAACCGCAGATGATTGCCTTCGGGACATGCTCGGCGGCGGCGATGCCGCCGCTGCCAATCAGCGTCACCATGTCGCGCAGCCCATTCTCCACAAGCAGCGCGTGTGCCTCCATCACCAGGTCCCGCACGAAGCGGCCGTCGCCGCGGCCGTGGTAGTCCGCGACCAAATGGAAGACGCGCACGCCGGCGGCAATCGACGCCAGCAGCGTTTCGCGCCAGCCCGGCTCGAAGGGAAGCCGCTCGCAGACGATAGCGTCGGTGAGCGTCAGCGCAGCGGGGGCGTCGTCCAGGATTTCGACCATGCGCGGCGCTGGCGCCAGTGCCGCGAGCTCCGCGACGCGCAGCTGCGGAACAACCGCCGGCGAAGCGGCACCCGCCTCGCGCACCAACGGCAGCGGCAGGAACGCCAGCGTCTCGAGCTCCTCGGCGGCGTGCGCCAGCAAACGCGCCAACTCAACTGATTGCACCGATTCCGGTGGCGAATCGAACAGGATTGGCAGCTGCACCTGCAGGTAGCGCGGTCGCTCGCCGTCGCCGTCGGTTGCAAGGTGCATCGGCCGCGATCCTATGTCGACGACCGTCGAGATGAACTCGCGGCCATGGATGCCGTCGCGCGTCGGCCGCACGATTTCGGACATGTCGGTCCAGATGCGGTCCCAGCCGGGGCCACCGAACCGCCCGCGGTAGCCCTGTCCCTTGACCGGCACCGCGCCCATTGCCGCCTCGGACAGGATAGTTTCGACCAGCTTCGGAGCCAGGTAGGCGTCGCCCCACGCCTTCCATTCGGGGTTGTGGCGGATGGTGACCGCCTCGGGGTGCTGGATCGTGCAGCGCAGGCAGCCGACGCAATGTTCCGGCCGCGGTGCGAAGCCGCCAATCGGCCCCGAGAAAACGCCGTAGACGCAGGGGCGGGCGGTGACCACATCCCAGTGGCCCCAGTATTCCCAGGTCTCCTTCACCAGCAGCTTCAGCAGCTCGACGCGGTCAACTTCCACGAGAAAGCGATGCGGCAGGTCGGCCAGGTCGGGCGTCGGCGCGGTGTCGATATGGTAACGGCGGTAGCCAACCGTCAGAGCGGTCGCTGCGTCGCCCTCCAGTTGCTCATTACGGGGTTCGGCCATTGCCATAAATAACGACCCAGAGTGCAGCAGACTCTATTTAACAAATGCGGAAAAACTGTGCAAAGCAACAGTAAACCTTAAAAAGACTGAACAAATGTTCAATTCATGCTGGACAGGACCGACTCCGCGCTGCTCACGGCGCTGAACCGCGACGGGCGCGCCTCGCAACGCGAGCTGGCGGCCGCCACCGGTGTCGCGCTGGGAACGGTCAGCAACCGACTGCGCCGGCTCCACGAAACGGGCATCCTGCGCGGATTCCTGCCCGATATTGACGCCGAGCAGGCAGGCTTCACGCTCACCACCATCATGCAGATGCGCATCGCCAAGGGGCAGATTATCGCCGTGCAGGCCTCCGTCGCCGAGCACCCCCGCGTCTTCGGTGTCTACGACGTGACGGGCGAGTGGGACTCGCTGGTGCTCGCCCGCTTCCGCGACCGCGCCGAGATGGACACGTTCATCAAGTCGACGCTTTCGCAGCCGCACATTGAACGGACGAACACCTCGCTGGTGCTCAATACCGTCAAGCAGGAGATGCGGGTCGTAATTTAGTCCCGCGCGCCGAAAATCGCGGTGCCGACGCGCACCAGCGTCGCCCCCTCGGCGATTGCCTCCGCGAAGTCGTGCGACATACCCATCGAGAGCTCCGG
>Ga0310124_10002535_pt1 | contig 12530 bp, 3 predicted proteins | sample CB11b_AW_Bot5_MG_FD_203507 | JGI IMG/M metagenome (GOLD analysis project Ga0310124, IMG submission 203507) | Marine microbial communities from Western Arctic Ocean, Canada - CB11b_AW_Bot5 | ecosystem: Environmental > Aquatic > Marine > Oceanic | place: Canada: Western Arctic Ocean | collected...
CCGAGTGGTTGTAGATCCAACCGTTTGGAAGATTGTCGCGCGCCGTGCCCGTGAACACTATCGGGTCGTTGATGGCGATTTCTGTCGGCAGAACCAGATCCAAGTTGACCGGGCTGTAGACGTTCCAGGTTGTGTTCGCTTCCGAAGGCAGGTAGAACGTGCTGCCCATGAAGCGTATCTCCATCTGCTGCGGCCCTAACTCCGAGTCCTGTGGTACGGGGTAGTAGACGCTGAAGGTGCCGTCAGGGGCGGTAGTGACGTTGGTGAGCCAGTATCCGTTGAACCATACCTCGATCGTCTCGTTGGCTAGTGGATTATCGACGATGTCCAGCAGCGCTCCATCGATGACGAGCAACTCTTCGCGGTCGATGTCAGTGCCGCTGGAAGAGAGCAAGATGTGCGTTGGCACGCTCACGTTCACCCACTGCTGGTCAGTGCTGTTGAGGTAGTACTCCGGATTGGACGGATCCCCTTGACCCATGGGGTCGACCCACATGTATCCGCCTAGGAAATAGACGCTCACCAAGTGCGCTCCCGGTCCGATGTCACCCTCTAGAGTGTACTGGATGCTGAAGATGCCCGTTGTCGCGTTGGACTCCACCATCGTCAGCGTGTTCGCGCCGTCGATCTCAAGATGCACGACACCGCCTTGGGGCACACCCCCATCCGATAGCACCTGCCCGAACTCATCGAGCAGGGTGCCATTGACGTAGATGGCCTCGCCCGATACGAACTCACCCTCGACCGAAGTGATGTCGAGCACAGTCGGTGCCAGGATGATGATGCGGGCGATGTCGTTGTCTCCGGCGACTCCAGTCGGACCGGCGATGCCGGCGTATTCGGCCGTGAGGTTGAGCGGCCCGGGCGCCGTGGCGGCGGGAACGTTCAGCAGCACGAAGGCTGTGCCGTTGGCATCGGTGGTGGCGGTGACGTTGATGTTCAGGTCGGGGAAGGAGACGGTGATCGTGGCGTTGCTGATCGGGGCCAAGGTGTTGTCCTTCAGCAGCAACTGCACACTGACATTGTCCCCGCGAATCGTTCTGTCATCAGGATGCAGGTCTAGTGGGGTGATGATCTGCAGCACGGAGAATCCGCGACTGTCGAAGCTGTTGTTACCCGAAGATCCGCCATAGTAGTTCACCGAAGGAGTGTAGGTGGCAGTGAGGTTGTGGTTCCCGCGCGGGAAGTCGGTGTCGAGAGTGAGAACCGCTTTCCAGGTTCCGTTCGCCTGAGCGACACCGTTGCTGACGACGAAGGTGTCGCTGAATCCGTCGATGTTGAACGACAGTTGCGGCAGCATCCCTGAGCCGTCTCGGAAGATGACGCCCGAGCCGTTGTCCGACACCAGCGTTCCGGTGACATTGAATGAATCTCCAGCCATCGGGTTGGCTGTGATGGGGTCGACCACCAGGAAGGTGATCGAGCGTACGCTGATGGTGCTGAGCGAGCGACTCGTCGGGTGCAGAGTCCACGAACCGTTGTAGTACAAGGTGACGACCACCTGTCCGAGCGGCTGCGTGTAGGGCACGGTGTAGTTGAACAGTGACGTGCCATTGGCGTCGGTGGTGTTCTCTGGAGACATCCACGTGTCGTGGAACATGGCTGACACGCTCATGTTCGCCAAGGAGCGGAAGTTGTCGCTCTCCTCGACCAGGCGGGCACCGAAGTTGACCGGATCACCACGGGTGATGACAACCGGGATGAGCGGCACCGGAGTCTCGAAGATGGTCACGCCGATGACGAGGATGTCCTGCTGTCCTGCACCTGCCAGATAGAACGGGCTGCTGCCGTTGAGGACCGAGACGACCATCGTCTTGTTGCCGCTGGTGATTCCATCACCCAGTGGGTCAGTGGGAACGGACAGGTTGAACGAGCCGTTCGGTTGAGTGGTGAATGAAGTGACCAAAATCTCACTGGTGTCGTTGAAGAAGTACACCTCGATATCCACCGATCCGATGAGCGGTCGCAATGGGTCGTTGGCATCCGTGACGTTGCCCTCGAGCATGAAACTCTGCCCTGCGGTCACGTTCGCAGGTATCGAAATGATGTTGACCAAGCTCGGGACCTGTACCGTCACGTTCACGAACGTCTCATTCCCTGTCCAGCGCTGACTTCCTGGTATGAGAAGGTCTGACTGGTCGTTGTCCATCGATACGCGCACATCGTAGTATCCGGGGTCCATCGCCAGTGGAACCTGCCAGGTGAAGAAGGCGAATCCGTTGGAGTTCGAGGTCGCCTGACCGATGCTCGTGTTGCTGTTACCCCCCCAATCCCAGGTGAAGTTGACGACCTCCCCAACCACGAAGGACATGTCGGCTACGTCCTGTACGGTGATGTTCAATTCGAGGGGGTTGCCCGCCTGGACAACGATAACCGAGCGGTTGGTGGTGAGCACCAGTTCGGATTCGATGCCGATCCAGCGGTAGATCAGGTCGGTCTGCACATAGTACGAGCCGGGGTCGCTGCTGTAGATGTCCCAGTCAGTCGCCAGCGTCAGGTTGTAGGCACCGGCGGGAAGGTGGACAGGTATGTTCACAGTGATCGAATAGTTGCCGGTGATCGGGTCATTCGAGCCGTTGCCGATCGGGATGATCATCGGCATCGGTGGCTCTCCGTTGGGCCCCGGTGGCCCAGTCCCCGGTATCTCCAGATTGAACTGCATGTTCGTCTGGTTCATGATTACAGTAGTACCCAGCACCGCGTCGGTGATGGTCCCCGAGAGGTTGTTCTGCCCGCCCAGATGCGTCCAATCCTGTGCCAGATTGATCGTCACGGCGATGTCCGCCTGTACCCGCTGCTGGCCCTCCTTGATTGCAGCCTTGTACCACTGCGTACTCGGCGTGTAGGTGACGTTGAAGGCGTAGTCACCGGCGGCCAGATTGGCCCCGGGGGTGAACTCGATGTCCATCCACGGATCCGGCGGGTCGATCGAGGTGTTGATGACGACGCCGTTGAAACTCGTGACCCAAGTCCCATTGAAGGGAATGTCGCTGCCTGCCGTGTGGTCGACGAACGATATTGGGACGGACCCCAACTGACCTCGGAGCAAGACGTAGATCGGGAAGTTGATCTCCACCGTGCTCTGAATGCCGTATGCGAATACAGGATTGAGATCGGCATCATCAGTCGCACCAGGCACGTCAGGCAAGAAGCGTAGGATTACATCGCAGTATGAGGGGCCGATGGTCACATCGAGCGCGGAGAAGTTCCATACAATCGAGAAATCACCCGTCACTTGGTTCACATTGGTGCTGTTCAGCACCCAAGAGGCGGTGTCGGTGTATGGTCCGGTCGAACCGTTGCGGCGCAGCATCAGGATGAGCGTGCCGTCCATTGGCGCGGGCGAGGAACCTCCAGAAAGAATCGTCCCGTTGATGTAGATGTTCTCGCCGATCTCCAGCAACGAGTCGTTCACCGATGGACCATGGAGCGAGGCGCTTAGATCGGGTGCGGGGGTGACGTTGAACTGGAAGTTGTACGTTGTCGGACGCGCATGATAGACTGGTGAGGGCCCAAGATGCAGGTCTCCTTCGTGCCAGCCTGAGAAGTCCAGGAATGCATTGCGGAACCCGAGGGTTTCGTTCTCCGACAGGTTCACCGTGAACATGAAGTAACCGTTGCTACCGACCTGTGTGGTCAGCGTGACATTCTGGCTGAGCACGCTCGAAGGATAGGTGAGCGAGACCGTGTAGTTGGTCTTGGTCGCCACATCCAGCGGCGGTGGTGAATCCCACATCATCGTGCCAGTGATATCGGTTGTCGAACCTGCACCGACGTATGGAATGCCTATCGGCGCAGGAGAATCTTGAGTCAGGTTGGTATCATCTGTGATGTTCACAGTCCATACGAAATCGTGCGTGCTGTAGGGCACGTAACCTCCTTGCTGAGTCTCGACCACGATGCGACCGTATCCTGGGTGAGTGATGGCGAACGGGAAGCCCTTGATGCTGAAGTTTCCATTCGAGTCGGTCAGGTTGGCGCCGATCACCGAGTCGCCGATCAAGGCAGCCGGATTGAACGGACTGGTGTCGTTGGCCTGCACGAGGTAGGCGCGCACGAGCGTGTCGGCGGCCGCAGACTGGTTGACGATGAACTGCAGAGTGCCATTCATGTAGATGTCACCGGTTGACATGTCCCGCTCGATGGTACCAGGCCAGCCGGTCTCGTTGACAACCTCCACCTGCTCGGCAGGTGGGCAGGCATTGACAGGGATCCAGCCCATGTCGAGGTTGTTGCCTGCCCCATTCTGTTGCAGGTGCACCTCACCCCAAGCGTCCCAGTTTCGCCCCATGACCATGAATCCAGTGCCTGTCCAGAGCCCACCGCTGTAACCTGTGGCCTTGCGCGCTGGGATTCCGGCCAATCGTGCCATGGTGGTGAACACGGTGGCGAACTCCTGACAGGAGCCCTCCAAACTATCCTCGAGAAGGAAGCGACTGACATCCTCGAGCATCGGCAGACCTGTACCGTCGAAGTTGAGCTTGAACTCCACCGTCGTGTTACCGTCAACGTTGTTCAGGTAATCACGAATTGCAACAACCTTGTCCCATGCGCTGACCGCACCTGCGTTGGTTATCACCTCCTGAGTGATGTTGTAAACGTATGACTCGGGTGCCGTAATGTCGGTGAAGTAGTCTGGCAGATCAGTGCCATAATTGCCTGGACCGGCGTAGGGTATCGAGTTGGCGTATTCAGTGGATGTGAACCAGATCTCAGGCTGAGCTGTGTTCAGGTCGAACACCTGTGCAGCGGAAATACGCAGGTCGTGAGAAACATTGGATTGGTTGAAATCAGCGAACATGTCGTTCCAATTCATCCATGAGTAGGCGGACGCCGGTTGCGGCAGCCTCGCTCCGGGATTGACCGGCTGCACGTAGGTCATCCAGTAGTCCACCGATGAGTTCCAGAAGGTGTCGTTGGCAATCCCATGGTAATCAATCCAACCGGGTGAAATCTGAGTCTCGATCAGCGAACTCTCGTTCATCCCGTAAGCGGCGCCGGTGTAGTACTCGTAGGTGCGCACCCGCCAATAGTGGGACAGGTCGGGGTAGACTCCAGAGCCGGTGCTGCTGGTGTTGTTAGCCCAGAAAGCGATCTCGTTCTGGATGATGTCATCGGTCGGATCCCACGGATTCTGCGGGCTGAGGTGGCAGTCCTGCCAGTACTGCGGAGGACATTCCTCGTAGTCACTCATGCCGCCGCCGTCAGTGTCAGGGTCACGCCAGTTCGTGCCGGTCTGGTTCTCGATGTTGTCCGGAATACCGTCTCCATCCGTGTCCGCTGGATTCATGTCGTCGAGAGGGTCATTCTGCGGGTTGGTGCCATCGAGGTACTCCTGCCCGTCCATCACGCCGCCGTTGTCCGTGTCCGGATCCAACGGGTCGGTGACGTAGGCGTCTGTGGAGCCATTTCCGCCACCCATCCCCGGGACGTACATCAGGTCGCAACCAGTGGTGTTCTCAAAGTAGTCGTTGAGCGTGTCACCGTCCGAATCGAGACGGTTGTCGCATGGCTCCATCGGGTCGGTACCGTTGAGGACCTCATCGAGGTCGTTGACGCCGTCTCCATCAGAATCATACTGAGTGGGGAGCGAGAACCAACCCCACACGGCCTGATTCTCTTCCCAGTCGGCCAATCCATCGCCGTCGCTGTCCATGTAATCGTCGTCACAATGTCTGTGGGTGGTGGTCATGGTACCCCCCTGCGTGCCCTCGTAGTGACACCAGGAGCCATTCTTGGCAATCACACTGACTAGTCCAGACGGGGGAGCCACTGCCACTCCATCGATCACATTGCCTGTGACAGAGGAGTAGGCGAACGAGGTGAGGCTTCCGCCGGAGTCGTTGTAGTAGAGGATGCCGGGCAGCCCTGTTCGCCAATCAAAGGGGTTCGGGTTGATGCCGGAGGCGTTGGTGATGGTCAGGCGGTTCGTGCCGCTGTTGTAGGAGACGACCGTGGTGCCGTAGTCCACGAAGGTCATGCATGGATCGGTGCTGTGCGACAGATTGCTCTCGTCTCCGTCACCAATGCCGCCGAAGTCGGAGTCGTAGACGTTCCACAGAGTGCAACTGAGGTTCTCAATCCAGTTGTCGATGCCATCGTTGTCATAGTCGCCCGCATCCTCACGGCGGGTCGGGTCGGTCTCGTTGGAGTCGACCTGCCCGTTGCCGTTGATGTCCTCGTCGCCATCATCTAACTGGTCTCCATCGGTGTTGTTGTCACGCGGGTCGCTGTGCAGCGGTGGGTTCCCATAGGTGCTGGTGTTCGCCTCGACTCCATCCGGGATACCATCTGAGTCAGTGTCGCTGGTGGTCGGGTCGGTGAGGATGACCAACGCCTCGTAGCCATCCTCGAGGCCATCGCCGTCGGTGTCGTTGTTGAATGGGTTGGTGTCGAAGTCCTGGTCGACCGATGCGGTAATCGTAGCGCAGCCCCCGGGACCCAGTCCGAGCACCGGATTGCACGGGTTGATGTTCTCGGTAGCACTCTCGACGTTCGAGTCACCGGGTTGGAAGTAGTAGTTGCCTCCACTACCAGTGGTCCATCCGGGATTGATGTATTCCATGAGGTTGGTCAGGCCATCGAAATCGGGGTCTCCAGAAGCGCCATCCATACCGGTCGCCAAGGTGGCGTTGAGTCCATTCGAAACCTCCCAGCCGTCGGGCATCCCGTCTCCATCGGTGTCCCATCCGTCGGGGTCCTCGTCGAAGAAGCCGTCGCCGTCGTCGTCATTCGAGCCACACACCGCATCTCCGTCACGGTCGGGATCGGCAGTATCCACCAGCCCATCCTTGTCGTTATCCAATCCGTCGTTGCAGATGTCTCCCGGAGGATCCTCGTCGCAGAGTATTACTGTCGAACCGTTTCCGTCGGACCCAGGGTCGCCGCAGCCCGGTTGATTGACCTGCATGGCGTTCTCCTCGTTCCAGTTGCGCACTGGAACCGTGCCGTTCCACCAGACTCCGTTGTCGAGTTCGTTGGGGGTGTTGGAGTTGTCCCAGTTGGTGGGTTCGAGGTAGGAGTACTCCTGCAGGTTTGACATGCCGTCCCCATCGGGGTCGCCGCTGGCACCGTTGTTTGTCAGCGATGAACCGTCGGTCGGATCAAGTCCGTACTGCCATTCCCAGCCATCGGGAAGTCCGTCGTTGTCGGAGTCCCAGTCCTGACACTGAGTTCCGAGAAGGAACTCGGTTCCGCAGGTCAGGCCGTCTCCGTCCTGATCGGTTCCTGCCATCGCTTCGTAAGCAGCGAACTGCATCCCCACAAAGCTGGACAGCAGCATCAGCAGTGCGAGCGACAGCGAGCGTGCGCGGGCGCGCACGAGCGGTCGCCATTCGGTCGTTTCAACGGTGCTTTGGTGCAGTGACATGTCTGAACCCACTACGCAACCGGTTCCTTTGACACTTAAGACAAATGGAGCAAGGTTCGGACACGTACAACCCCCACGTAGTGGGGGCGATGCGATCAATCATCGATTTCGAGGTCATCCTCGATAAGTTCGATCTCGTCGTCGGCGAGCTCCACTTCATCGTCGTCCAACTCATCGACGACCGGTTCGGGGATGTCCGTGGTACTCTCCTCAACGGATTCTTCCTCGTCATCGTATTCCCAGTCTTCCTCTTCTTCATCCCACTCGCCGCGCTTCCTCCGCTGACCGGCCACCCAGGCGACAATGAGCATGAATCCACCGAGCATGAGAAGCAATGTCTCCGTTCTCGGGTTGTCGAACAATTCGTTCTTGAGGCGACTGAACGGGTCATTGATCTCGACCTGCACGACCACATCCTGCTTGGCATGCGTGTCCTGGCTGTAGGAGCGTTCTGTGGACACGGGTTCACCGGTCACGACGATGGTGTGCAGGTCCTTGTGGCGGGCATCAGCTGGAGCATCGATCTCGACTATGAATTCCACCTGACTGAATGCTTCGACGAACAACGTCGGTGACGATGTGGCTTGGTTGTAGACGTCTACCACCCACCCATCTGGTGCATCGGTGGTCAACAGCACCTGCAGATCGGCGTTGCCTTCGTTCTTGAGAATCATCCCCATCTCGCGATGACCACCAGGTACCATCGGATGATTGGGGGCATCCTGTACGATCTCTAAGTTTGGCTCACCTTCGCCAACTTCGATGGAGAATGGCATGTCGAAGTAGCGTTCCGGATCACTGCCGTCGGTAGCCTCCTCGATGCGCATGATGATCGTGTGATTGGCGGCCAGAACCTGATTGGTCAGCACGATGCTGAGTTCGAACTCCCCGGAATCCCCCGCAGCCAACTGCATCCGCGGCATCGGAGTGCTGTTCGTGTCATTGATGTAGTAATTCCATTGGGTATAGCGAATGTTCGCCTCGGCGTTGCCTACATAGTTCGCAGGGTTCACCAATACCCACTCCGTGACCTCATTGGGCGAACCAGAGGTCTGTGTGACCTCGATCCGCATGTTGATGCCGCCCGAGGAGGGGGAACAGACTTCAGTTTCTACATGACCCAGTCCGTTTCCGACTCCATCACAGTCGTAGGTCACACGCGCTTGGATGCCGCGGGTGCGATGAGGGGAGAATTCAATGAACGAGACCAAGGAGTTGTTGCCGGCGCTGATCACCTCGATGCGCATCAGTCCGGAGTCGGGATCATCCTCATCCTGTGACGGCTTGACGTAGAGTACGATGGTCTGGGTCACGTGCCGATCCAGTTGAGCAGTGTGCCACAGGCCATCCTGCAGGTTCTGCTCTATCTGCACTGGTGGATTGGTGTCATTGTCCACGAAGTAGAACACTGTACCCCGCGGCTTCATCGGTACATCCAGGCGGAACGAGTCGACATCGAATCCGGTGTTGAACAACTCGAGATAGAACGGTGTGAACTGACCTTGATCTACGAAGCGCGGGATGGTGGGGTCAAACGATTCGGGGCGGCTCGAATTGGATATCTGGTGTTCGTGTTCCGAGTCCCAGAGAGATGCCATCGGTGGCGCATAGACATCCAGTTTCTCAAGGTCGAGATTGAAGACCAGGTACTGCACCTCCGCTCCGCTGGCGTTGTGCGCGCGGACGGCAATCTCCAGCCTAGAGGGTGCGTTGGACAGTTCGGTAGGAGCACCTAGAGTCAGGATGGCCAGCACCTCATCGCCACCGTCAGCGAGGTAGTATGAGTCCGGATGGTCGAATTCCACGACCCAGTTGCTGCCAAGGTTGGTGAGCAAGTCAAGCTCGACGTCAAGCGATTCCCCCACCGACCCGATGTGCCTGAGAGACAGTTTGATCGGTGTCGTCTGTCCGGGGGCGATGTACTCCACAGTGCGGTCGAGCGCATGATGGATGTTGATGCCGTAGCGATGGAAGTAGACTGGCGTATGCTCGATGAGTACCGAATGCCCCTGAATATCGATTACCTCCAACGTCAGTTCGTACTCTCCATGTTCCACGTTCGCTGGATGCACCCACTGGTACACCCCTCGCAACCCGTTGTTGTCCTCAACGAGTTCATTGTCCGGGAAGGAGTGGTCGACGACATAGGTGCCCGATGGGTCCTGCAACTGCACACTGACCGACTGGATGTCGAAGCGGCCGAGTGAATCACGCACGTCGACAGTGAAGTTCATCTCTCGGTCATCGGGCATGGAGTTGGGGTACCAGTCCACCACCTCGGGGTCAGTCCACAGTGCGCCTGGCTGCTGCAGTCTGACAGAACTCCCTGCGAGTGCGTTAGCCCAGAACTCCATCGACGAGTAGTCGGTGATGTCATCGGGCTTCCCCCATGCCACCTCTGCGTCGCAAGATGGAGAGAACGGACCCCCGGAGGAACCCTCGCAACTGGATTCAGCGGAGATGAACAACTTCAGTTGACCATCGGTGATGACGGTGAACTCCTGCGCCCCGGTCCACTTGAGATTGATGACCACCTGATTCCAGCCGCAGCCGCCCGGAAGAATCGAATCACACGCGTTCATTTCCTTCTGCTCGGTCGCCTTGGTAATCTCCCCACCGGCCGTGTCGACCTTCAGCGTGAAGGTGTAAGTGGCTACGTCCTGCTGTCCGCCAGTGGCCCGCAGGAACACGTTCAGGGGAATCTTGTACTCGCCGGTGTTGGCGGTGGTGCGCCCGGCGATGCGAAAATCGGAGAGCAGCACTGGGGTGCGGAACTCGAGAGAGTCACCGAGCGCACTCTCGTTGCGTTGATTGTCGGATCCGGAGTCCGGAGGTTCGGTCGTCAGGAAGCCGTCTCCACCAGCGTTGGAGTCCCGTTCGGCCATGTAGAGAGTGTAGAGATAGAGCGGATCATCCTCGACGTAGCGGTTCGCCTCATCCTGTGGGAGTTCCACCATCGGGTGGGTGACAAGCGAGGCGAGGCTGGCGAGCAGGAACACCAGCATCATCACCGACGCCGATGTACGGTTTCGGTGCCGCTGAAAGGCAGCATGCGCTCTTATCACGGTTCTCCGTCACATAGGAGTCATAAGAGGTTCACCGTCAGTAGGCCATGCCATGAGTCGTTTATCTCAAGCATCGCTGTAAGCGATGTTCAGAGAGTGATGCGGGGAGAGGGATTCGAACCCACGAACCGCTAAGGACCGGAGCTTAAGTCCGGCGCTGTTGACCAGGCTTGGCAATCCCCGCAACCTTGCGAGGCGAGCCTTACGGACATGAACCTCCCGCATGTTCAGTGAGACTCAATCGCGGATTCGAATCATCCGACAACCGACCTCGGCATCGCCATCGTAGACATCGAGTTTGGTAGCAGTCACGCTCGCAGCCTGTACCTCGTGGGGTCGCATGTAGGTGTCCAACAGGTCAGCTACGACAGTCTCCAGGAGATTGGTGCGCCCCCCAGCCGCGGCGGCATCGATAGTGGCGATAATGAAGTCGTAGTCGAGTACCTGATCGATCTGGTCTTCGGCAGGCGCCGCCGCGCCGATGAGATGCAGTTCGACATCGAAGCGGATGCGCTGGGTTCTATCCTGCTCCTCGGGAAGGATTCCGAGTTCCATCTCGACGACATGATCGCGCAGCGCCAAGGTGGTGACGCCGATGACGCCGCGGCGCTGGAGCAAGACGGCCAAGGGATCTTCGAGCATGGATTCACCCTTTTCCGTAGAGGACATCATCCGAACGAGGCGCCAGGTGCTCTCCACCGTCTACGTGCAGCACCACTCCGGTGATGGCGGTGGCCCGCGCGAGGTAGATGACCGCTTCGGCGATGTCTTCTGGGCGCACACCACGAGCGAGTGGATTGCTGCCGTGCACCTCTGCGAACGCTTCGGGTGAAGCATGTGCAGATGGCAGTGTCAGACCGGGGGCGACGCCGTTGACACGGACATCCGGAGCGAGTTGTTGAGCGAGCGCGCTCGTGAGGCCCCCGAGCGCCTGCTTGCTGGCGGTGTACGACAGGTAGTCCGGGTTGGGGTTGGACAGCTTCTGGTCGAGGATGTTCACCACCGTTCCTCCCGACTCGGGAATCTGGCTGGCGAATGCCCTGCTAAGCAGCAACGGAGCGAGCGCGTTGATCGCCTGATGCCGCAGGTAGCGTTCAGGATCGAGTGAGTCGAGATTATCGTACTCGAACAGCGAGGCGTTGTTCACCAGCAGGTCGAGTGGACCCAACGCCGCACTCGCCTCGGTGATCAAGCCGGCGACCTCAGCGGGCTCGCTGAGGTCGGCCTGAACCACGACGGCTTGCACGCCGACAGCGCTGAGTTCTGCCGCCAACTGAGCGGCTTCTTCTGTGGAGCGGTTGCAGTGAATCGTGACATCAGTTCCCTGTGCAGCCAACGCTCTGCAGATTGCTGCACCAATCCTCTTCGCGCCACCGGTAACGAGTGCTGACCGCATCAACTGTCCCCCCAAGCAGGTCGTCTAGACTGCCATTCAACTTCAGCATACCGCGGAATACATCGCCTCACGCGCCGGCGGACGAATCCTTATTCGCCTCAGCATATGACAGCGGAACGTGGTGCAGACTCAGTGAGCCGCAGATTGCCGTTATCCGACCAGTCAGCGGACGTGAGCATGCCAGGAGGATGTGGTGGGGCGGCACGGATGACCGTCGAGGAGAGGCGCAAGGCGTCGCGCAAACGTCTGCCGCAGTGGTTCAGAACCAGCCTGCCGACAGGAAGCGCCCAATCCACCTACAATCAGACCCGCTCGGTCGTGCAGGAGCATGGGTTACACACGGTGTGCGAGGAGGCCCGCTGCCCGAACATCCACGACTGCTGGGGGAGGGGTACCGCCACCTTCATGATCGCCGGTCAAGAATGCACCCGCTCCTGCCGATTCTGTGCTGTCGGGACGGTGAAATCGCCCCCGCCGCTGGATGCCACAGAGCCAGAAGACCTCGCGACAGCGGTGGCGTTGATGGGAATCTCACATGCGGTCATCACGGTCGTCAACAGGGATGACCTCCCTGATGGTGGAGCGGCTCACTACAGATCCTGTCTGGATGCGGTTCATTCTCGCTCGCCAGCGGTCACGTTGGAACTGCTCTGCTCGGACCTCGATGGAAACCTGCTCGCCTTGGCCGAGCTGTTGGATT
>Ga0310124_10002537_pt1 | contig 12527 bp, 10 predicted proteins | sample CB11b_AW_Bot5_MG_FD_203507 | JGI IMG/M metagenome (GOLD analysis project Ga0310124, IMG submission 203507) | Marine microbial communities from Western Arctic Ocean, Canada - CB11b_AW_Bot5 | ecosystem: Environmental > Aquatic > Marine > Oceanic | place: Canada: Western Arctic Ocean | collected...
GGCCGCGGAATCTAACCTGCAACTACGCGTAGCCCAACGCCAGGCCTTGGGTGAAGCCCAGGCCACCGTTCAAAACGCCAAGGGTTCACTCGACGAAGCCAATCTCTGGCTTGCCCGGACCAAGATCGTCAGCCCCGCACCAGGCGTCGTGATGAACCGAATGGTTGCGCCTGGTTCAAAAGTGATGTTCAACATGGAGTCGCCTCACTCAGCACATGTGGCCCACCTTTACAACCCTGAAAAACTGCAGGTACGGGTTGATGTGCCTGCCGCCGATGCCGCCGGTGTCGGCGTGGGACAACAAGCCCAGATTATTGTGAATATTCTTCCGGACACCACATTCAATGGACGTGTCACCCGACTCGTACATGAAGCGGACATTGGGAAGAACACTCTGCAGGTCAAGGTGGCGATTGACAACCCCTCATCGCTGCTGAAACCAGACATGCTGGCCCGCGTGAAGTTTCTCGGACCTGATTCGCACACTACCGCCGATGGCGGCTCGGACTCATCATTCCTGGTCTTCGCCCCGATGCATGCGATTCAAGGCTCGGGCCGAACGGCTTCGGCCTGGCTCGTGACGGCCGGTGATTCCACAGTACGCCGCCAGGCAATCAGGCTGGGGGCATTGCGTGATGACGGCTGGGTGGCCGTGACCGACGGGCTGCAACCCGGTGATGTGCTGATCGTCAGCCCGGCCGAAGATCTCCAGGAAGGCCAACGCGTCAGGATTGCGACCAAAAACCAATGACCATGATCCAGTGTCAAAACCTGACCAAGATTTACACCAAGGGCATGGGCGAAATTCGCCCGTTGGATGGCTTGGATCTTGAGGTGCACAGCGGGCAATTCCTCGCCCTGATGGGCCCCAGTGGCAGTGGAAAGACCACGCTGTTAAACCTTATTGCAGGCATCGATCTACCAACCTCTGGAAGCCTGATAATTGATGGGCAGGACGTCTCAACACTATCCCGCCACCAGCTTGCCGAATGGCGGTCGCAATACATTGGATACATTTTTCAACTATACAACCTGGTGCCCGTTCTCACCGCCTACGAGAACGTTGAACTCCCCCTGCTGCTTCATCCAATGACCCGAAGGCAGAGGCAGGAACGCGTCGCGGCCTCGTTGGAACTTGTCGGCATCGCCGACCGACATGACCACTATCCGCGCCAGTTGTCCGGTGGCCAGGAACAACGAGTCGCTATTGCGAGGGCAATTGTCACGGATCCCAAGATCATCGTGGCCGATGAGCCCACGGGGGACCTGGACAAGCCTTCGGCTCACAACGTGATGGAGCTTCTGCAAAAGATCAACCGTGAATTGGGGACGACAATGATCATGGTCACGCACGATCCGGGAACATCACGCTATGCCCAAAAGACATTGCACCTGGACAAGGGACAACTCGTGACGCTGGATGACCAGGAGGCTCCAGCATGATCGCGCCACGATTCGTTCCCTTCGTGTTGAAGCAGGTCATCCGACACCCGTTGCGCACTATCCTGACCGTGGGCGGAGTGGCGACCGCAATGTTCCTGTTCGTTGCCGTACAGGCAATGCAGCGAGGTGTGCATGCGGCGACAGTTGAAGAGGCGGAGGACACCACGCTAGTGGTCTATCGTGAAGATCGCTTCTGCCCTTTCACGAGTCGTTTACCCCAGTATTACATGGATCAGATCGAAAGGATTGATGGCGTACGGACTGTGACGCCCATGAAGGTGGTGGTCAATAATTGCCGAACCAGCCTGGACGTGGTGACCTTTCGCGGTGTGCATGTCGCATCTTTCATTGAGCAGCATGCCTCGCAATTGCGCGTGATCGACGGCTCGACAGCCCAGTGGGAACACCGCAGCGACGCAGCCCTGCTGGGTGAGACCTTGGCCCGGCGCCGCGGACTGAATGTTGGCGACCGCTTCGACGCCGCCGGGGTGACCTCCTACGTGGCCGGTATCGTGCAATCCACTGAACCCCAAGTCGAGAACGCAGCCTACGTACACCTGGACTTCCTGCAGCAGGCCACTGACCGCACTCTCGGCATCGTGACCCAATTTAACGTCAAGGTGAATGAGCCGTCACAACTTGACGCTGTGGCTGCTGCCATCGACGACTTATTTCACACTGCAGAGGCCCCAACAACAACTCGATCAGAAAAGGCCTTCGTGTCCCACGTGGCAACTGACATGATCGAGCTAATCGAATCCACACGGTGGCTAGGTTACGGTTGTCTGGCAGCGGTGCTGGCGCTGGTCGGTAATGCCATCGTGCTCAGTGCTCAAGATCGGATCAAGGAGCACGCGATTCTTCAAACGCTGGGTTATAAGGGTGGACTGATCGGTCGCCTGATTATCAGTGAGGCAATCGTGGTCACCCTGATGGGTGGCACCGTCGGCAGCACCGTCGCGATGACAATCATCCACTGGACACGTTTGAGCATGTCGGCAGATGGCTTGAGCATTCCGATCGAAGCCAACCCATTTTTGTTCCTAGTTGGACTTCTCATTGCGGCCGCTCTCGGGATAGTAGCCGGGCTGGTTCCGGCATGGCAGGCCATGCGCCGGCCAATTGCCCATTGCTTTCGCGCCCTGTAATTCGTGAGCGATTCATGCGCCTTTTACCCTTCGATTATGCGATCCGGAACCTGGGACGATCGCCTCTGCGCCTGGCCATGAGCGTGGCGGGAAGCCTGCTGGTGGTTGTGCTTGTGATCACAGCGGCGGCGTTCGTGCGGGGCCTGGAGCGAAGCCTGATGGGTAGTGGCTCAACCCGGAATGTCATGCTGCTTGGTGCCGGCAGTGAGGAGAGCGTCGAGCGAAGTGAAATCAGTGCCTCGGTGCCCGGACAGGCCGCAGCCACAATCGCGGGTATTCAAGAGAAAATGAAAACACCCTTTATTTCACCGGAGGTACACGCCGCCTTGGCTGTAAGCACCAGCGAGAACAAGACAGCAAACGCACAAGCGATGTTTCGCGGTGTGCGACCGGAGGCCTTTCTCGTACACCCGCAAGTGCGTATCGTTGAAGGCCGAATGTTCCACCCGGGTAAAGATGAACTTATCGTAGGCCAACTGGCCGCCACACGCCTAGACCTGCCTCGCAAGCGGCTTGGTATCGGCAAAGACATCTGGGTAGATGGGCGCCGATGGATGATTGTCGGCCACTTTACAGCGCCACATACGGTCATGAATGCCGAAATCTGGTGTTCGTTGACCAACCTGCAAATCATGACACGACGTGATTCACTGTCCTGCGTTGTAATGACCCTGGGCCAAGGAGAATTCGCCGATGTGGATGCCTTTGCGTCGAAGCGACTTGACTTGGAACTGATCGCCATGCGCGAGACCGATTATTACCGAAAGCTGGTTGATTTCTATCAGCCGGTAGGCAAACTGGTCTGGGTTACGGCGATGCTGGTTGCGCTGGGTGGCATCTTCGGCGGCTTGAATACAATGTATGCGGCCTTTGCATCCCGCATCCGCGAGATCGGAATGTTGCAGTCAATCGGATTCTCGCGGATGGCAATTGTGGTCAGCTTTGTCGAAGAATCGGTGGTTGCTGCATCAGCGGGATCCGTGGTTGCCCTACTGGTTTGCATGGTATGGCTCGATGGGCTGGCTCTGCGATTTTCCATGGGTGCATTCGGAATGGTTCTGGATGCCCCAACGATTGCAATCGGCCTGGCAGCCGGGGTCTTGCTCGGATTGATCGGATCACTGCCACCGGCCGCACGTTGCCTCCGCATGCCGATCGCAGAATCTCTCAAAGCAACTTGATGAACTGTGGATATAAGGACACCATCCATGAATTACGTTCAACACATGAAAATCGCCGTGACATTAATGATCGCCAGCAGCCTGATACTGGGAAGCTGCGGGCAGGACAGTTCGTCTGATGTCGCCGATTCGATTAGCGACAGCAAGTCAGCCACGGTTTCGTTGCCTGACGGAATCTTCCTCAACAAGGCCCCGGAAGATACCACGCCGATTCCCGACTTAAAGATGACCGCCAAAGAAGGCGACGAAGTGCTCATCCATGTCGTGATCGGCGGGCGTGTCAGACCATTCGTCGACAATCGATCCATCATGATGGTGGTGCAAGCGACGATGTCCAATCCGTGCAATATTTCCGGCGACCACTGCAAAACACCTTGGGATTACTGTTGTACGCCTACTCAAACACTGACGAACAACTTGGCCACTGTGCAGATAATTGATGCACAGGGCCAACCATTAAAGGTCAACCTGGAAACGGCATCGCCACTGAAGCCAATGTCGACTTTACGCGTACAGGGCATAGTTGGCCCTCGCCCAGATAAACAGACACTGGTGGTCAATGCCACCGGCATCTATATCGAGAATGCCCCATAATGCAATTCCGATCCGCCACAATACGCGTCACGTTGCTAACGCCGGTCATGCTGGCGGCGTGCACATTTTCGCCGCTAACCGATGAGCGGATTGAATATCGTCCCCGGACCGATGCCCAGCCCGTACAGTATCCACAGAACGGGGCGCAACCAGGACCAGGCGAATCTGCTCGTGTTGGTGCAATTGTTAATGGGCTGGCATTGCACCAGGCCATTGCGTTGACACTGCTGCACAGCCCTGATCTGGCTGATTTTGCCTACAACGTTCGCGCGGCCGAAGCCCATGTGTTGCAGGCAGGACTAGGACCCAACCCACAGGTGCGAACATCGATCGAGAATCTTGGAGGGCCTGACGACGCAGGTAACACTTTCAAGAGGACCACCGTGGTATTAAGCCAAGTGATTGAACTGGCCGGCAAGCGCCGCAAGCGTCTGTCCCTGGCCGACAGCTCGCAACGCCTGGCCATGTGGGACTATGAAGACCAGCGTTTACAGGTCGTCACAGAAGTGACGCGGCGATACATCGCCGTGGTTGCCGCCCAACTACGCGTTGAGCAGGCTTTGCGTAGTACACGGACGGTGGAAAAAATGCAGACCATCGTCAACCAGCGTGCCGCAGCAGGGGTAATCCCCACATCGGCCCGCGACAAAGCCCTGGTGCGTGTGTCAGTCGAAGGCATCGAATTGGATCGACTCACCCAGCAACTCGAAGCGGCACGCCAGACACTGGCCGCTTCATGGTCCGGCACAACGTCCGACTTTGGCCCGGCGGATGGAACATTCCCTGCGTCGACCGCCCTGCCGGACAAACAGGTGCTCCTGGAACGCGCCCGCCGGCATCCCCGCCTTGCCCGGTGGGCCGATGAATACCAACACCGTCAGCATGCACTCAGTCTGGCCCAGGCGTATGGGGTCCCTGATCTTTCCATAGGCGCTGGCGTCCGCCACTTCCCCAACGCCGACGATACCGCAGCATTGATCCAATTCACCGTGCCGCTGGCTTTATTCGATCGCAACCAGGGTCACGTGCTGGAATCGCGTTTCAAATTTGCCCAAGCTGATGCCCAGAAGAAAGCCGCGCAGGCGGACCTGCAGGAGGAGATAGCTCGTGCTTATGCCGACGCACATTCCGCGCAGTATGCCATTCAAACACTCGACGGCGAGACGCTTAGCGCCGCCCGCTCGGCCTTCGAATCTGCACAAGAGGCCTTTCGCATGGGCCAGACAGATTATCTCAGCGTTCTCGACGCCGAACGCACTTTGGTCAACATCCAGCGCCAACGCATCGATGCACTCGAGTTGTTCCACACCTCGGTTACTTCCTTGGAGGGATTGTCGGGCACACCACTGATGAACCAGCCGTCAGTTCAATAGTTTTTTTACATGCCCGACCAGCCGGTGGTCACGCGTACCAATCACAATTTGGGTTATTGCAGCGAAGCACATCGGCTGGTCAGCAATAAGTTTCACAACCGCATCAATCACCATCTTGCCGTCGACCAGTTGAAGCCATGGCCGAAGTTGTGGCAGAACCTTCGGTCAACCAGGGAAACAAAATTGGCAGACCAGTTCCTCGGCAACGTGGCCTCGGCATGGATCGGCAACAGCGTCGCTATAGCGGTGAAGAACTATCTGCAGGTAACTGAAGATCACTTCAAGCAGGCGGCGCAAAATGCGGCGCAGAAGTCGTCGGAAATGAGTGGAAATGAGCGGAAAGAAGAAACGGAGTCAAAAACTGAGTCTGATGCAAGTTTCGGTATTTGCAGGTATTTGCAGGAAGATTCGGCTTCGTTCATGTCGTTGAACGAAAACGTTAATGGGCGATATAGGACTCGAACTATACCCATATTCCCCGAGGAATACGCGAATTTCAAAACAAGCGACGCATAATCCGACGCATCGCTTGCACCTAACGGCATCCATTGCACCTGAGCTTCAACGTGTGATCGAGGCTTGGCCTGCGTTGCCAGCGAGAGTACGGCATGGGCTTCTGACGATCATCGACGCTGTTGGTGGTGATCTGGGCGAGGTCCACAGATAGGCTGCGGATATTCGCCATAAACCCCTGTGACCCCTATCGCTAGCCCCAGGGGCGAGACGCCCCGTGGTCCTCGTAGTGGTCAAGCCTCCTCTATTCGCTAACATGCGGCTTGCCCCCCCCTCCCCATAGTCTCGACCTGGCGCGAATGCGGGGACGGTGAAACACTGACACAGTCCTACCGCCGTATCGACCTTGATGATGCCTTGGCACGGTTGTGATGCCGAGCATCATCGGCACCATGGCCAGAAATGATGCCGAAAGGGGCAAAGATGAACGCACCGTTCAACACCACCTATACCGGTGAACAGCTTCATCATGTTGCCTTTCCCCTTGGTGGCATCGGAGCCGGCATGATCTGCCTGGAGGGCACGGGATCCTTGTCCCATGTCTCGCTGCGGCATGCACCCGATATACACCATGAACCATACATATTCTCGGCCATCTCGGTCATCGGCCGCCCCAAAGCCTCGCGTGTCCTGGAAGGACCGGTCCCCGGATGGAAGATCATGGGCCGCGGGGGTGGAGGCGGCGGTAGCGGCACGACGTATGGCCTGCCGCGTTTCAGCGACGCATCGTTTCGCTGCCGCTTTCCCTTTGCCACGGTCGATCTTTCCGATCCGGAGGTTCCACTCGACGTGGCCATCACCGGCTGGAGCCCATTTCAACCCGGTGATGCCGATGGCTCCAGTCTTCCCGCCGCGGCCCTAGAGTACCGGTTCACCAATCGCTGCTCGGAGGCGCTGGAAGCGGTTTTCAGCCACAACGCCAAGAATTTCATGGCCGTCGCCGGCGCTGATCCTTCCGTGCAACGTGCCCCGGGGGGCTTCATCCTCTCCTCAGCGGCATCCGAGAACCAGCCCTGGACTCGAGGCGATTTTTGCGCTGCGGTGACCGCCGATGACGCACGGGTGAATTGTGGCTGGTTCCGCGGGGGCTGGTGGGATGCCGGAACAATGGCCTGGCAGGATGTGGCACGGTCCGCCTGCCATGAGAAACCGCCGCCCACCGACGGGCCTCCGTCCCCGGGCGGAACCATCTTCGTGCCCCTAGCGCTGAAACCCGGTCAAGGCGTGACCATCACGCTCCAGTTTTCCTGGCATGTCCCGACCAGCAATTACCGGTACTGCAGCGAACGTGGCAAGGCACAGCTCGATGACACGAAATCCGAAGCGACACCGGGCCATTACCGAGCCTGGTACGTGGCACAGTTCAAGGACATCCACGCCGTCTCTACCTTCTGGCGCGACCGCTATCCGGAACTGCGTAAAAACGCGATGCGGTTTCGCCGCTGCTTCTATGATTCAACGCTGCCGCCGGAAGTGATTGAAGCCGTCGCGGCGAACCTTGCGATCCTGAAATCCCCGACGGTGCTTCGACAGGCTGATGGACGTCTCTGGTGTTTCGAGGGATGCACTGATACGGTGGGTTGTTGTGCCGGGTCATGCACACATGTCTGGAACTATGCCCAGGCACTGCCCCATCTCTTTCCCGATCTTGAGCGAACGCTCCGCGCCACTGAGTTCAACGAATCACAGGACGAGAGCGGACACCAGCAGTTTCGCTCGTCGCTGCCCGTCTGGCCCACCATGCATGATTTTCACGCCGCCAGCGATGGACAACTCGGGGGCATCTTGAAGGTGTTCCGCGAATGGCGCATCAGTGGCGACACGCAGTGGATGGCCGACCTCTGGCCGCGCGTGCGGGCAAGCCTGGACTACTGCATTAGCACCTGGGATCCGCACCACAAGGGTGTTCTCGAGGAACCCCACCACAATACCTACGACATCGAATTCTGGGGTCCCGATTCGATGTGCAGCAGTTTTTACCTCGGTGCCCTGTCCGCCGCCGTGGCCATGGGCCAGGCACTGGGCGAGGATGTCCATGAATACGAGATCCTGCGGAGCAAGGGCAAGCATTACCTCGAAGACAAGCTGTTCAACGGCGACTATTTCTTCCAGGAAGTACAGCAGGACAAGGCCGCGCCCACGATCATCTCGAACCATGCAGTGGAACCACAACGGCAATCGCCGGAGGCGACGGCACTGTTCGAACGGGAGGGGCCACACTACCAGTACGGGACGGGATGCCTTGCCGATGGCGTCATCGGGGCGTGGATGGCTGCCGCATGTGGTCTCGGGGAAATCCTCGATCCCGGGATGCTGACCCGCCATCTTCTCTCCGTGCATCGGCACAACCTGAAACATGACCTGTCACACCACGCCAACCCGCAGCGCCCCACCTTCGCCCTGGGTCATGATGGTGGCCTGCTTCTGTGCACCTGGCCACGCGGCGGCAAGCCGTCGCTTCCCTTCGTCTACAGCGACGAGGTATGGACCGGGATCGAGTACCAGGTGGCCTCGCACCTGATGCTGCTGGGCCACGTCGAGGAAGGCCTTGAAATTGTCCGAACCTGCCGTCGACGATACGACGGTCGGACACGCAACCCCTTCAACGAATACGAGTGTGGACACTGGTATGCCCGGGCAATGTCCTCCTATGCCCTGTTGCAGGGGCTGACCGGCGCCCGGTACGACGCCGTGGACAAGACGCTTTACCTGGCACCGCGGATCGAGGGTGACTTCCGTAGTTTCATCGCCATCGCCACTGGCTATGGAACCGTCGGGGTACGAAACGGCGAACCCTTCCTGGACATGTGCCACGGGAACGCAGAGGTGAAAGCCATTCACTACGAGCCCTGCAAGGTGACCGAAACACCACGGCTCGGATGAATTCCGATCCAGGACATCCAGTGGCCTTTCCCTGAATCAATCAACCACGAATATTTCAACGCAAACATCCGTGACCCTTATCAATAGTCTCCGAGCAAACAGTTTCCCCCGTGGCCCCCTTAGCCTTCCTACATCACTCGAAAATCGATCCCACCGTGCCGTCATCAAGGGCATGAAGATAAACACTGGTCGTGCTGATGTTGCGATGGCCCAAGGCGTCACGAACTTCAGGCAGGGTTCTACCCGCTGCCAGTGCAATGCTGGCAAAGCTATGACGACCATCATGGATCGATGAGCAGCAATCAGGCCCAAGCACCTTGATCGCCTGCTTGAAGCGTCGGCTCAGATTCATGCGATCCAAGGGGTTCCCGAAGGATTGCACCGAGGTGCTACAGATGAGAAGCGAAGACCCTGCAGCTTCTTCTTGAATACGGCGTGCCATGAACTGCTGAAGAAAGGCCAGCGTCCCGGTAGCCAGCTCGTTGAACTATAAACATAGAGACTGATACTGCCCCGGCAAACTCGACGATCCCGGACTCGAGGGCCCCGAACCTCAACTTCAACGATTGACTTGCAATTTGGAAAACCAGAACGAATACAGTTTGGCGGCGCCATAGATACGAAACCGAAGCTGAATGTTCTGGCAACTGACGCCGCCAAGCGTTTGGCCCCCCTTCCAGCGCACCGGCGCCGCCAAGCTATCTTCGTCGATAATCGCACAATCATCGCAGGCATAGCCCGCAATCGGCTCATTTCGATCCGCATCGAGCACATCAATTTCAACCCAACTGCGGATCGGATCGGTGTCGCTCAAATTGATCACGAGTTCCGCCTGATCCGCATCTCGAACCTTGATCTCGGTCGTCAACGCCTCACCGTAAGAATCACCATCACACGTCTCAAGGTACGTAAACCGGTCGATCCCGAGCGTGGCGAATCCCATCCGACTCACCCGGCTGCCTTGGCGACGTCTATAGAAACCACCGCTTTCCTGTCCATTGCCGCAATAGAAGAGATAGATCTCGTCATCCTTGATCGCCACCTTGTCAGAAACCACAAGCAGGCCGGCGTCCCAGGCCCCCGCCTCCCCGCGGCTAATGACCCTTTGCTGAGGTTCGATGCGTGTGTAGTCAACACCGTCGCGACTGGCCGCCAACCGGATATCCGAACAGTAATCAAAATAGCCTGCGTTCTCACCGTTCATCACGAGATCCAAACCGTTGTAGCGGCGGGCCGAATGGGCCCGGGGCGTGGGGTGATACCAACCGTATTCGTAGAGCATGATGCTCCAACCGCGGTAAGGATGAATGCTGAGAAAGTGATTCTCCTGTTCCGTCGAATCGTTAGGAGTCAAAATAGGATTGGCCGGACAGGCCGTCCATGTCACCGCATCCGAACTCCAAGCCAGGTTCTTGACCCGCCCGCTCCCGGGACCCGGTTTGTTCGCCTTGTCCTTGGTTTGCCAAACCAGCTTATAGCGTCTCTGCGAATCGGTATCTTGATCGTCTCGATAGAAAGCAACAATGTCCGGGGGGCCCCCCCACTGCGGCATCTCAATTTTCGGGCCCTTGTTCCAATGGACACCATCAGACGAAAAGTTCAGACGAATATCACGGTAGATACCATACTGGTCCCGGTCAGGCCCCTTTGAAATGAATTTGTAACGCTTCGCCGGATCCTCCTCAGCCAAGTCCTTGAGCACTGAACCCCAAGCCCGGGAACAGATGTTGTTCTCCTTGCTACCTTCAAACTCGTAGAGGCTGAGTTTGGGCTTACCCCAGCGAACGCCGTCGTGGCTGGTCGCGTAGCCCATCGAGTACTCTTGCAAAGGCAACAATCGGCCTTCACCCTTAGGGCTTCCGGGCGGATAGGGGACGTAATGGTCGGTGAAATTAAGGTTGATCCCGCTGTACCAAGCCTTAAAGAGTCGTTCCTGATCGTCGTACAGGACCGTGCGACCTTCCCATGGCGCGGCCTTCACACTATCCCATTCATCAATGCCACCCAACGGCAGCACCGGGTTGAGCGGATGCTTCTTAGCTTCGGAGACGGTACGTCGAAGATTGTCAAGATTGGCAATCTCCTGCATGTCAAGAAAGAGAACATGCGTTCTTGGCGTCGTATCCAGTGGCACCATCAATCGTCTCCATTAAACAGCCGTTTATGCTCGACAACACACTCTAACATAGAGTTGGCCCTCCCTCCCAACCACTATCCGACGTGGCATCATGGCGATGGTTGAAGAGATGAGGAGAGAGTGAAGTCAGCATCCTCCTCTGTAACCAGTTCGTTTAAAACTGGCACGACCTGGTGACACTTAACGCCGCCGACGCCCAACCAGTAACACACTCATTGCAAGAAGTGATAATGTTGCCGGTTCAGGCACCAAGGCCGACGCGTTGCCTGTTGCTTGCGATGCAGACCAGTTGGCACCGACAATTCCCAGATCTGCTACATCCACGTCACCATCTAAATTGGCATCGCCGTCAACATAGGTCACCTCGGACCCATTGAAGTTTGCGCCTATGATCCCCAGATCTGCCACATCGACGACACTATCACAGTTGAAATCGCCAGGCGGGTTGGCACCCGGACCATCTGGGCCGCAATCTCCGTTATCGGCCAGCACACCCATGACGACGTTGTCGTAGAGGATGTTCTCAAACGATTGCAATCCGCCACCGAGCTGAACACCCCTGGCATCGTAATGCCCGGTCACCGATTCAAGGTTGTCCGCCAGCAGCATGTCGTCCAACCACACATCCAGGCGCTGGTTCGACGCCTTGTAGTGCACGGTGAATTGGCCTTCGGTCACTTCAAACCCGATGGGTATCTTCACCGCATCGGAACGTACCCCTCCCGGCGGAATCGGCCCGTGCCAGATGTTGAACTGGTGGGTCTGGCCATTGACGTAGGAACCGCCGTGTTCAGCCAGAACGGGCCCCGCACCCCGGACGGCGAACATATCGGTGTCCCCGGTGATCGGACTCGGCGTCGCCGAGCTGAGTTCAAATAATTTGTCGGCGCCGAAGGTGTCAGCTGCGAGCACATCGATCTTGAAGTCAAACGAGAAAACCCAATCTTTAGTCGTGTCCATGGGACTTACCACCTCTACGTCGGCGGGGTTCTTGAAAGTAGGATGGAACCTTCGCGTTGCGTTGGCGCACGGGACGACCGGTTCGGGCCCGTCAAGCACGTTGCCCTGGCACGCGGCGGCGTGGTCGGAAAAGCGCGATTGGACCATTTTCCAATCGGATCAACTTGGACTTGCGTGTCCCGCTTTGCCCCACTCGAACGCGTCATAGCTCCAGCCGTTTGGGTCGTTCGGATCGTTCGGGTCAGCAACCATCGGAGCGAAAATTCCCGGTTCGTTGTCATCCAGAAACGGGACC